>Ga0180220_1000031_pt1 | contig 339476 bp, 305 predicted proteins | sample eDN5th37CBELigBY_FD_151335 | JGI IMG/M metagenome (GOLD analysis project Ga0180220, IMG submission 151335) | Enriched backyard soil microbial communities from Emeryville, California, USA - eDNA 5th pass 37_C BE-Lig BY (version 2) (version 2) | ecosystem: Environmental > Terrestrial > Soil >...
TCTATATTCCCATCCATGAACCGGCGCATCCGCCTCATCGGAGCTCTCGTCACGCTCGTGGCGCTGTCCGCGTACTTCGCGGAAAGCGTTCGCGCGTCGATGTGCCTGCCGGGGATGGACATGGACATGGCGGTAGCCGGAGCGGACGCGAATCCGCACGCGGGCATGAACCACGGCCCCGCTGATGATTCGAACGCGCCCCGTACCGACATGCCGGAGTGCCCGCTCGGCATGGCCGGCATGGGCAGCTCGTGTGTCGCGATGCTGATGCCGGCGACCACCGCAACAACGACTGCGCCATTCGAAGCCGACGTCGTTGGTGTTACGTCCGTTGACAGTCTTCACGATCTGTTGATTTCCGCAGCACAGTTCCGTCCTCCACGGATCTGATTCTTCCGCCGGACATCCGTCCGGCACCGTTCAGCCAACAACAGATACTCCCGATCCGGCGGGCTCCTGTGCCGGAGGTCCGTTCGCGTGCGTGTGTTCGCGAGGGGCTGGGGAGTGGCACAGACGAGGAAGAGTCATGCTCCGATCCATCATCGCGGTCGCCGCACTGGTGCTGCTGCGCTTCGGCGCTGCCAGTGCACAGCAGCCGCCCGAGCTCTCGCTGCGCGAGGTCTATGATCTCGCGCTCGAACGCAATCCCATGGTGCAGGCCGCTCTGGCTGCGGCTGACGCGACAGCGGCACGCCAGCCGGCAGCCGTGCTGCCGCCGGATCCGGAGGTCCGGGTCGGCGCAATGAACCTTTCGCTGCCCGGCCTGTCCGCGGACATGCCCGGCGCAATGGCACCATCGATCGAGCTGATGCAGATGCTTCCGTTGCCGGGAAAGCTGCGGCTGAACGGTGAGATCGCGCGGCAGAGCACGGCGATGGCGCTCAGCGAAGCCGGTGAGGTGAGCTGGGAGGTGCGCGCGCGCGCCGCCATGGCGTTCTACGAAGTCTATAAGGCCGACCGTCAGATCGAGGTCATGGAGGAGACGCTCGACTGGCTACGCCAGTTCGAGCAGATCGCCACGACGATGTACTCGGTGGGCAGCGGAACTCAGAGCGACGTGCTGCGTGCCGGTGTCGAGGTGGCGCGCATGAAGGCGGACATTACGCGCATGCGCACCATGCGCACGAGTGCGGTTGCCAGGTTGAACGCATTGCTCGACCGCCCGGACACCGCGCCAGTTGCGAGCGTTGTATTCCCGCAACTGCCCGCGTCGCTTCCTCCAGCAGACGAGCTGATGCAGTGGGCCGAGGCTTCGCGCCCGCTGCTCGCACGCCAGCGCGCCGGCATCGAACAGGCGCAGGCGCGTGAGGAACTTGCGCGGAAGGAGATCTGGCCTGACCTGAGCCTCGGGGTGCAGTACGGGCGACGCGGCACCGACGTGGGGACGGAGCACATGGGCAGTCTCATGGTCGGCTTTACCGTCCCGGTCTTCGCCGGCCGGCGACAGCTTCCCATGCGAAGCGAGGCCGCCGCGATGTCGCGCATGGCACAGGCCGAGCTGGCGGACGCGCGCGCGCAGGTGAACGCGCGTATCACCGAGCTGGTAGCGGATCTCGACCGTGCGCGCACGCTGATCGCTCTCTATCGCAGCGAAGTGCTGCCGCAGGCGGAAGCGAACATCACCTCGGCGCTCGGCTCATACCGCGTCGGCCGGGTCGATTTCATGACGCTCGTCGATGCACAGATGAGCGCAAACCAGTACGCGCAGGAACTGTACGCGCTGCTTGCCGACTATGGCGCCACTGTCGCTGAACTGGAGATGACGATCGGACGCGAGCTGCCGGCGACTACCGAAACGATCGTGGAGGAAGCATGAACACTCCGATTCTACGGCGCGCGGCCATCGGTGCGATCATCGTGGCCATTGCTGGCGCCGGAGTATGGGCGGCGACGCGCGGTGACACGAGTGCACCGGCCGCCGCTGCACAGACGCAGGCGGCGACGGACATGAGCGGCATGACCATGTCCGATGGCACCGTGCACATCGATCCCGACATGGCGCGTTCGCTCGGCGTGACGGTCGTCGCGGCGGAGCTTGCGCCGCTCGAACGGTCGATCCGCACGACCGGCGTCGTCGTGTACGACGAGACACGTCTCACGACTATCGCGCCGAAGTTCAGTGGCTTCGTCGAGAAGCTGCACGTGAACTTTACGGGTCAGGCCGTACGGCGCGGACAGCCGCTGCTCGAGATCTACGCACCGGAGATGGTGGCGGCGCAGGAGGAGCTGCTCGGTGCGTTGCGCATGCGCGAGCAGCTCCGGGAGAGCGCGAGCGCTGCCGTCGTCGATCGGGCGGAGAACCTGGTCGACGCGGCCCGGCGACGTCTGCTGCTCCAGGACATCTCGCCCGCGCAGGTGCAGGAGATCGAGCGTACCCGCACGGTGCGTCGCACGCTCACATTGCATGCGCCGTTCGGCGGATTCGTGACGGAGATGATGGTGCAGGCCGGCCAGGCCGTGGACATGGGAATGCCGCTCTACCGGCTCGCCGATCTCTCTGGCGTCTGGGTCGAGGCGGACGTCTACGAGCAGGACCTCCGCTTCATCGCCCTCGGGGAGACCGTGCAGGTGGAGATCTCGGCCTGGCCGCGCGAGCCGTTCCGCGGCCGTGTCAGCTACATCTACCCGGAAGTGCAGGCCGACACGCGCACCACGAAGGTGCGCATCGAGCTGGCAAACCCCGGCGGTCGCATCAAGCCAGGCATGTATGCGACCGTGAGTATCGATGCGCCGGTGACGGAACGCGCGGTCGTGGTGCCGCGGGATGCAGTGATGCACAGCGGCACGCATTCGATGGTGTTCGTCGAGGAAGCGCCCGGCATCTACCGCGTGCGCGAAGTGACGGTCGGTGCGGATGCCGGCGGGCGGACGCAGATCCTCGCCGGCCTCATTGCCGGTGAGCGCGTCGTGAATCGCGCGAACTTCCTGCTCGATTCCGAGAGCCGGCTGATGGAAAGCATGGGCCCGATGCCCGGCATGGAGCACTGAGGAGGCGATGATGCTGAACCGACTCATCGAATGGTCCATCAGGAATCGCCTGCTCGTGCTCATCGGCACGGCATTCCTGATCGCCGCGGGAGTGTGGGCCGTACGAACGACACCGGTCGACGCGATCCCGGATCTGTCCGACGTGCAGGTCATCGTGCAGACCGAGTGGGCGGGGCAGGCGCCCCAGATCATGGAGGACCAGGTCACGTATCCGCTGACCACCGCGCTCCTCGCCGTGCCCGGTGCTACGACCGTGCGCGGCATCTCCGGTTTTGGGATCTCCTACGTCTATGTGCTGTTCGACGATGCTACCGATCCCTACTGGGCGCGCTCGCGCGTCCTCGAGTACCTGTCACAGGTGCGCGAGCAGCTTCCGGCCGACGCGACACCGCAGCTCGGCCCCGACGCAACGGGCGTGGGCTGGGTCTACCAGTACACGCTCGAATCGGAGCGCCACGACCTGGCCGAGCTGCGTACGCTCCAGGACTTCTTCGTGCGCTATCAGCTACAGAGCGTGGATGGCGTGAGTGAGGTCGCCACTGTCGGTGGCTACGTGCAGCAGTACCAGGTGGAGGTCGATCCGCAGCGTCTGCACGGCTATGGCCTGACCGTGCAGGAGGTGACGGACGCGATCCGCATGGCAAACGCCGACGTTGGCGCGCGTGTGCTCGAGCTGAGTGGACGCGAGTACATGGTGCGCGGGCTCGGCTACCTGAAGAGTGTCGATGACATCTCGAACGTCGTGCTCACGGCCGGCGTGGACGGCACGCCGGTTCGCGTGCGCGATGTCGGTCACGTCCAGCTCGGCCCGGACATCCGGCGCGGAGTAGCGGACAAGAACGGCCGCGGCGATGTCGTGACGGGGATCGTGATCATGCGCCACGGCGAGAATGCGCTGCGCGTGATCGATGCCGTGAAGGAACGTATCGCGGAGATTCAGTCCGGACTGCCGGAAGGCGTGCGGGTCGTGACGGCGTACGATCGCGCCCCCCTCATCCGCGAAGCGATTCACAACCTTCAGTTCAAGCTGGGCGAGGAGCTGCTGCTGGTGGCGCTGATTACGGCGCTGTTTCTGCTGCACCTGCGCAGCTCGCTCGTCGCTGCAGTGAGCCTGCCGATCGCGATCCTGATGTCGTTCATCGTGATGCGGCTGATAGGGGTCCAGGCGAACATCATGTCGATGGGCGGGATCGCCATCGCGATCGGTGCGATGATCGATGCCGCGGTCGTCATGGTGGAGAACATGCACAAGCACCTGGAGCGCGAGCCGGAGAACATCACGACGGCGCGGCGGTGGGAGATCGTTGCATACGCATCGAAGGAGGTCGGTCCAGCGCTGTTCTTCTCGCTGCTCGTGATCACCGTCTCGTTCCTGCCGGTGTTCGCGCTCGAGTCGCAGGAAGGCAGGCTGTTCAAGCCGCTGGCATTTACGAAGACGTTCGCCATGGCGTCCGCGGCGCTCCTCGCCGTCACGCTCGTGCCCGTCGCGATGGGTTATTTCATCCGCGGCAGGATTCGTCACGAGCGCGACAACCCCGTAAGCAGGGGACTGATCCGCGTCTACCGGCCTGTCCTGGAAGGTGCGCTGCGCCATCGCTGGCTGACGCTCGGCGCCGCTGGCGTGCTGCTGCTCCTCACCGCGATTCCGTTCACGCGTCTGGGCTCCGAGTTCATGCCGCCCGTTGAGGAGGGCACGATCCTGTTCATGCCCATGACGCTGCCCGGCGTCTCTATCCAGCAGGCGAGCGCGATCATGCAACGCCAGAACGCGATCATCGCGGCTGTGCCAGAGGTCGCGAGCGTCGTCGGCAAGGCAGGCCGCGCAACTACCGCTACGGACCCGGCACCGCTCGACATGTTCGAGACGGTGGTGAACCTGAAGCCGGAGGACGAGTGGCGTGCGGGCATGACGTATGACCGGCTCGTGGACGAGCTGGACGCCGCCACCCGCATGCCCGGCGTCACGAACCTCTGGACGATGCCGATCAAGAACCGCACGGACATGCTCGCGACCGGCATGCGCACTCCCGTCGGCGTGAAGATCTTCGGTCCGGACCTGGATGAGCTCCAGCGCATCGGTACCGAGGTGGAGCGGATACTCAGGGATGTGCCCGGCACGCGCAGCGCTGTGGCCGAGCGTGGCGCGAGCGGCTACTACCTGGACATCGAAGTGGACCGCGCTGCCGCTGCGCGCTACGGCCTCAACGTCATGGACGTGCAGGACGCGATGATGGCAGCGGTTGGCGGGAGCGTAGCCACGGAGACGGTGGAGGGCCGTGAACGCTACAACGTGCTGGTGCGTTATCCGCGCGACTTCCGGCAGAGTGCGAACGCGATCGCTCAGACGCGTGTGCCCGTCATGGGCGGTGCCATGCAGATCCCGCTCGGTCAGCTCGCAACGTTGCGCATGACGCGGGGCCCGATGGTGGTGAAGACGGAGAATGCGTTTCCGGTGAGTGCCGTCTACGTGGACGTTGAGGACCGCGACATCGGCAGCTACGTCGCAGATGCGCAGGGCATACTCGCAGAGCGCCTGACGTTGCCGGCCGGCTATACCATCACGTGGTCGGGTCAGTTCGAGGCAATGGAACGCGTGCGCGAGAAGATGCAGATCGTCGTGCCCGTGACACTGGCGCTCATCTTCCTGCTGCTGTTCCTGCACTTCAGGAACGCGACGGAGACGCTGATCGTCATGGGCACGCTGCCGTTCGCGCTGGTCGGCGGCATCTGGCTGCTTTGGCTGCTCGGGTACAACACGAGCGTAGCCGTCTGGGTCGGATCCATCGCGCTCGCCGGCGTCGCGGCGGAGACCGGCGTTGTAATGCTCGTCTATCTCGACGGCGCGTTCCATCGGCGTGCGCTGGAGCGACCTGATGCCCTCACGTCCGCCGATGTGTATGCGTCGGTCATGGAAGGTGCGGTCGATCGCCTGCGCCCGAAGATGATGACCGTTACGTCCACGATCGTCGGGCTGCTGCCGCTCATGTGGGCTACAGGCGCGGGCGGGGCGACGATGCAGCGCATCGCCGCGCCCATGGTCGGGGGACTGCTGACGTCGACCGTGCTGACACTGATCGTGATTCCGGTCGTCTACGCGGTGTGGCGGGAGTGGCAGATCCGGCATGGTCGGTTTCCGACCGTGGTGACCGAAGGCGGCAGCGTCGAACGTGCGTTGCCGTCCACAGTGTGAACATCGATCAAACCCGGAAGGGAAGAGAACTATGTCGAGGAAGAGAACCGCCGCCGCGCTGATGCTTATGGCTGTCGTCGCAGCCGCCGGGTGCGGCGGCGCGGACGCACCGGATGAGCAGGCAGCAGTCGACGATACGAACGCCATGCCGGGCCACGACATGTCAGCTATGGGCGGGATGGCCATGGATACTGCCATGATGCAGCGTCACGCCGCCGAGATGGACAGCCTCGTGAACAGCATGCGAGCGCACGTAGCGGAGATGCGCCAGGCCCCTCCCAGTGAGTGGCACGCACGCATGACGGAGCACGCGCCAATGGTCGCGGAGATGTTGTCCGTGATCGACCGGCAGATGCGCGAGATGGACATGGGCATGAACATGAGCGACGAGCACATGGGCGAGATGATGGGAATGAGCGGTGAGGATCACCGCACGATGATGTCGGAAGTGGAGGCGCTGCGCGCGGAGGTGGGCCGGCTCCAGACTGCCGGGCAGGCGGACGTGGCCGCTCGCATGCCGGCTCATCTCGATCGCATCGAAGGTCTACTGGAGCGCATGGCAGCAAGCGCTGACCACATGCGGATGTGATTACTGCCGATCGGCCGGGAGCAGAAGTGGGCCGGCCGATCGTTGCCCCCACTACACACATTGCACAACGGCCTGGAGGCATCAGCGGCGCACGCTGCGCGTCGTAAAGTCGGTGTCGTGGGAATTCGGCGCCGCGACAACCGCCCGGTAGCCTGAGCCTGGACATTCAACCAGGAGGCAGGATGCGGGCGAAGCGTCGATGCTGGATGAGAGCGTCAAATGAGGAGCGGGAAGCAGTGGCTTCCGCTCTGACGATCGACTGCCCTTTCTGTGGCGAGCCGATCACCTCTGCGGCCGGCGGTGGATTGTCCCCGATGTGGAAGTGCGCATGCGGTGCCTACATCAGCCGTGTCGCGGAACCAGAGTTCGTGCAGCCCGGTCGCGGACTGCTCGTCGCAGCCTACCATGAGATCCGGCGCAGGATGCGCGAGGACTCGCTCGTGGTCGGTCAGGACCCAGTGGTCGACCGGCTGGCTCTGATGGGTGCGAGACATGTGCACGTCGGTGGTCGTCAGCGCGTCATTCTGGTCGGTCCGAGTGGCGTAGGGAAAACGACCATCATCTCCGCCCTCGCACGTGCTGTGGGCTGCCCCTTCCTCGCGTGGGACGTGAGCACCTCCAGTGAGGCAGGCTGGAGCGGCGTGGACACAAACAACGCCTTTGCGGCCCTCTACCAGGAGTGCGAGCGCGACGTCGAACGCATGGAAACCGCGGTTGTATGCCTCGATGAGCTTTGCAAGGTTGCGATCCGCGACTCAACGGGTGTTGCCCGTGAGCATCGTCGCGGCCAGGCCAAGTCGCTGCTCGTTCTGGCCGGCGGCGGTGTGCCGATCCGCTTCCCGGAACATGGCGATCGCGGAGCAAGCGTGGCGGTCACGACCGACAACATGCTCATCGTGGGTTCAGGTGCATTCGAGGGACTCGCTCCCGATCCGACCCCCGGTGACCTGGTAGCGTACGGCTTTTCGGTAGAGTTCGCAGGCCGCTTCTCGCAGATCCTGAAGCTCGCGTCTCTCGAGCCTGCACACATGGTCACCATCTATCGGCGTGCAGTCGAGGAGGCCGTCATGACCTCGCGGGAATTCGGGTTCGACATCGAGGTGCCTGATGCCGTGCTCCAGTACGTCGCTCATGCCGTAGCGGATGGCGGGGAGCACGTCACGCCGCGTGCGGGCATGGGATGGCTCCAGGCCGCCGTGGACTCGGCCTTGCTCCGGTTGCTCGACCTCGGTGCTCGGCACGGTGCATCCTGCCGGCTCCAGCCCGACGATGTGCCCATACCGGGTGCGGTGCGCCGCCGCTAACCGGTGGTAGCAGTTGCATCTCCGACTGAATCGCGCGAGAATACTGCACACGCGCGCTTAGCTCAGCTGGTCCAGAGCACCTCGTTTACACCGAGGGGGTCGGGGGTTCAAATCCCTCAGCGCGCACTCTGGCGCTCGTTTGTCCCGGTTTGTCCCTAGGCTTGGGACACGTTGGGGGACAAGAGGTGACACCTCCCTTACAAGGAGGGGGTCGGGGGTTCGAATCCCTCAGCGCGCATCACTCCGCAGCACCGGATCCTGCAGCCGGTACACGTCCACCACGATCTCGCCGTTCGCGCGCTCACGACGAGCTACGACACGGTTCCCGCGCACTCGCAACAGCACGGTGGAGTCGGGCAGCCGGAACGCGCCGACCGGCGTACCATCGACCTCATAGAGATGATAGATCTGTGGCTCCACCCAGTTCAGCCGGTTGGGCGCGGGGTCGCCCGGCGCTCGGACGGCCTGGACATGAGGTCGCACGAGTATTCTGCCGTCTGACGTTACGCTGACCGAGCGGATCGCCGGTTTCACGGAAGGGATGTCAGGCCCGCGCCAGCGCCAGCCGGCCTCCCGGCGTCGCATGACGGAGGTAATCGCATCACGGAACGCAGCCGCCTCTTCCGGCTCGACCGCTGCCGGCGTGTACGGCTGGCGGATGGTCGCGACCTCGTTGCCGGCGTCGTCGGTCATACGAACGACGTATTCGGTTCTTTCGGAGGCGATGAAGCCGCCGTCCGGGAGGACGGACCACGTCGGCGTCGGCGCGAAGGGGAGGATGACTTCAAAGCGCGGGTCTCCGACGAGCGGTGCCGGCGCATGGTCCGGGAACAGGCGCACCGTATCCACCGCTCCCGTGGCAAGCTCGAACTGAAGCAGGCCGAACTCGCCCGGCGTCGCACCATGTGGTTGGATCCGGATATAGGCGCGACCTCGACGGTCGACGAAGAGTGCGCGCGTCGCGCTGACGGTGTTCGTCGGCATCGCGACCGTTTCCAGGGGGAGGCCGTCGCCCCCGTAGAGATTCAGCCGTGCGTTGCCCGGGTCCCAGACGACCACGCGCCCGTCGTCCAGCGCCGCTACGTCCGTCGGTGTGCGATACTCGCCCGGGCCACTCCCGTCGCGACCGATTCGACCCTGCCATACGCCACTGCTGTCGAACCACTGGATGGCCGGTGACATTGCATCGATGACGACGATCGAAGCGTCCGCCAGAATCTCGGCGTCATTGACCATGCCGAACACGATCGACGTGTCGCTCGTGCCCGTGCCAACGGTGAACACGAGTTCAACCTCGCGCTCCGGCAGACTCGCCAGCGGCTCGGTGTCGTGCCCGCAGCCGGCTCCGAGAACAAGACATGTCGCGGCAGCTACCCGCGCCCGGTCAGCGCCGCTCACGCACGTCCAGGAGTACCGGAACGGACAGCGTTCCATCGATCAGTCGCGTGGCGATCAGGGCGCCTGTTGCGGTGTGCACGCCCCAGAGTTCATACGCACCGGGTATGGTGCCAGCGACCAGCCGACCGCCGTCATCCACGATCTCCCAACGAGTGGAATCCTGCTCGGCCAGTCTGATGAAATGGAGCAGGCCGCGGTCGGGAAGCCGAACGAGGCCCGCGCTGCGCGGATAGTGCCATCGTTGCACCAGCTCCCCGTCCGCGTTCGGACCCACGAAATCATCGGCCGTTGCGGGAAAGAACGACGAGTCGGCGAGCAGCGTGTCCACTCCGCCTCTCGCGACATCGATGGCCAGTAGCGCATGAGCCGACGATACAGCCGCGTACAGCCGATCATCCTCCAACACTGTCGCGCCGGCAACCATCCTGCCCATGAGTGGCCGGCGAGTGGCAGGAATCGGAAGCGTCTGCCAGATGATCGAACCATCTGCCCGCAGGCGGTGCAATCCGGCGTCCGAGCCAGCCATGCCGGATCCGATGAGAACGGATCCGTCCTCGAGCACGCGCAGTGACTTGGGGAAGAGCAGCGATGCAGGTACGGGCAGCATTCCGCGCTGGTTGCCCGCTTCGTCGAACAGCCCGATCCGCCGCCCGCGCTCATCGTATACGGCCAGTAGCCCGTGACCACCGCCAAGGTAGGTTCTGGATCCCGTGCCGAGCACGACGTGGCTGACCTCATCCGTTCCCAGGACCTGCGCAGAAACATCCTGCGTCAATCCGTTCAATAGCCAGATCGTCGAGCCATCGGTATATGCGCCGGCAAGCCAAGCCGTCGGTTCGGACGATGAGCGCCATACCTCGACGATGTCGAAACTTTGTGCCACCGTGACAGGAGGACAGGTCCAAAACATGAACCCACTAATCAGTGCCGCAGCGAATGTTCTCATGACAAGCTCGCCGAATCATGCGAAGCAGGGCGGTCAGGATGGTCAATCAGATGCTGTGAGCGCAAGGAGGTTCAGTTCCTCGCGATAAGGTGTAATGTCCAGTCGTAGAATCTGACCTTCAGTGTCATATGAAGCTATGGCGGCTGAAGTGCTCCCCAACTTAGGTCCAGTAATTATGTCAGTCCGCATGGTTGGGGTGATTGAATTTCCTCCCCTTCTCGGGTGAGGTCGAGGGCCGGAGCGCCGAAGGCGCGGGAGGCCACGCTCGTTTGTTGTGCTGCGAACTCCGCCGGCGTCCGACCTCCGAGCGAGCTATGCGGGCGCACCTCGTTGTAGTCGCGCCGCCAGGTTTCGACGATGCCGCGCGCATCGGTCGGATTCCGGAACCAGTGGGCATCGAGGCATTCGAAGCGGAACGTGCCGTTGAAACTCTCGACGAAGGCGTTCTGCACGGGCTTGCCCGGTTCGATGAAGACCAGCTGCACGCCGCGCGCATAGGCCCACTGATCCAGCGTGCGACTTCTAAACTCCGGGCCGTTGTCGACCACGATCTGCTGGGGCAAGCCTCTCGAGGCGCGGAGGCGCTCGAGGACTTCGATCACACGCGTCGCCGGTAAGGACGTATCGACTTCGATCGCGGGACACTCACGCGTATGATCATCTACGATCGTCAGGGCCCGAAAGCGCCGGCCGCTGCTGAAGGCATCGCTGACAAAGTCCATGCTCCAACGCTGGTTCGCCGCCTCCGTCGCCGGGCGTGGTTGACGAACTCGTGCGGCTCGCCGCTTCCTGCGCTGCCGCTGTACATGCAGACCTTCTTCTCGGTATAGCCGATAGGTCAGCTTCCAGTTATGGCGAAAGCCCTCTCTCAGCAGCAGACGGTGCAGGAAACGATAGCCCCAGCGTGTTCGCTCATCGGCCAACGCCCGCAGCCGTTCGCGCTCTACCGTGCGCTCCGGTCGCACCGTCTGATAGCGAATGACGGAACGCGCATACCCCAGGAACCGGCAGGCCGTGCGCTGCGACACCGCGGCGATCTCAATCACGTGCTGGACGGCGGCTCGCCGCTGCGCGGCCGTCACCACTCTTTTCCCAGGAGCTCGTTCAGCACCTGAATGTTGAGCGCCTGGTCAGCGACGACGCGCTTGAGGCGGCGGTTCTCCTCCTCCAGCTTCCGCAGTCGCTGCGCCTCGCTCGGCTCCATGCCGCCGTACTTGCGCTTCCAGCGGTAGAACGTGGTCGAGGTGATGCCATGCTGACGACACAGATCATTGACCGAGGCGCCGGCGTCTGCCTGGCGGAGAATTCCTACGATCTGCTCGTCTGTGAACCGGCTCTTCCGCATCCAGTCCTCCTGTCGAGGACTGACATTATAGCTGGATCAGGTTCTGGGGAGCATTTCACGGCGACTTCGCCATCACAGTTCCACAACACGAGTCGCCCATCACCGAGATCGGCGAATGGCACTTCACCCCACTCTACGGTTTCTAGCAGGATGAAGTTGTCGAAGCCAAGGCTGGCGAAATGCCTGGCTGCTGCGCTCGTGGGGGCGTAGGTGTCGTTGATTACGCAAACACCAGCGGAGGTGCAGCCTTCATGCGCAGTCACTTTGCATGCGCCAGCGGCGTGCTCGTCTACGAGCGTACACGTTGTGGGAGTTGTGCACCACGGACATCCCTGTGCAGAGGCCGGAGCCGCCATGGCGAACGTCAGAACGATCACCGATACAATGACCACCGCGATCTTCATGTTCCCCTCCTAGGCCGATAGTGCTTGGGTGGAAGACCGCCCCGCCTCCACTCCCATGATGCCATAAACTGTCCGGGTAGAACAGGCACCATTTGACCGATACCCGACCGTTCCCCCACAAGGCCTTGATGGGAACACGACCTGTCTTACGCGGGAAAATGGGAAGGATCTGCCTATAGACACCGTTCACGGATTCTCACAACCTCTGTGGCACACCTGTGTTTCAGTTCATCATGTTGGAAGATGCGCGAAAGATGCAACCGGATACGGAATCGCTTGCATGCGTCGAGAAACGCGTCATCGAAGCCCTGCGTGAGGGAGCCCTGCAGCAGGTGGCTGATGAGTTGCGTACCGTTGGACACTCGAACAACGATCCTTTGGCCGTCGCCCTCGCTCTCGCAGTACAACGGGCGGGCGAGCTGCGAACCGTCGAACGCCTTGCGATGGAGACCGGCACGGACCGACGTCGCCTTGCGGAGAGGTGGCGCCGCCTTCCGCGCTGCCAGCTCAGCTTGGCAGAGTTCATGCGCTTGTTGTTGCTCGTGCGCGGCTGCATGGCGTATCGAGAACATGGCAGCTGGTTCCGGGTTAGCTATGAGCTGGATGTGCACGTACGTACCCTACGCAAAGTCGCGAAGCGGGTCGTTGGCATGAACCTGAGAGAAATCCATGGCGACGTACCTGTTGACGTGGCTGCTGTTTTAGCGGCACCGATCACCGACGTTCTAACAAGATATTGCGGGAAGCAGAGAAGTTCGGCAGAGCTTTGATCGCGGCGTTAGGGGAAGTAGAGCGCCGCAGAGTCACGACCGATCGGGATCTCGACGTTACACGGCGTGCCGCCCTCCAGCGACGATCCCTCTTTACCCCTCACCGCCGTTCACCGCCTCCGGTGACGCCAGCAGCACGCGATACGTCCAGAACATGTTCGACTCGAAGATCGAGGCCGCACGATCGAAGTCGCCGGCACGAACGGCGGCGAGGATCTCCGCGTGCTCGTCGACAGACTGATGCTCCGGGTCTTCGACGTTCTCGAAGTACCAGAGCTCCCAGGGCAGGATGCGCGTGCGCAGATCGTCCAGCATGGCGGCGAGCCGACTGTTGCCGCTGCGCTCGGAGATGTGCCGGTGAAACGCGTAGTTGAGCTCGACAGCGCGCTTCGTGTCGTCCGCCTCGATCGCCTCGGCAAGCTCACGGTTGATGCGCTCGAGGATCTCGAAGTCGCTTTCGGTCAGATTGGGGAAGGCGAGCTTGCCGGCGAGGAGGTCGAGCGAGCCCACGATCGGATAGAGCTCGAGGGCATCGAGCAGCGGCTCGACGGAGACTCTGAAGCCGCGATGCGGGATCCGCTCGAGAAGTCCTTCGCTTGCGAGTCGCGCGAGTGCTTCGCGCACCGGTGTCCGACTGACGCCGAGCGCCTCGCTGATCTCCTGCTCCCGGATGAACCGCCCCGCGTCGTACAGTCCGCGGCCGATACGCGCGCGCAGGACATGGTACACGTGGTCCGACAGCGTCTTGGAGCGAATGGTCGGCCAGGGCTCGGTCACGGCGATTCTTGTGCAAGGAAGCCGGCGAATCGACGTCGATTCGACGGCATATCAGTGTCAGGCCTGAAATGTCCGGCGGGTATGCTACAAGTAGGCAGTCGGCTTCCGCGCGTCAATGGGAGCGGCGCGGCCATCGCTCGGGAGCCGTGCCGCTGTGTCGCCGACACCGGGACGCACTCGCATCGACCTGGAACGGTCGCAGGGGATCGCGCGCCCGGTGCGTACTTGCGTCCGGGAGGGCGGCCCGCCACGATCCTGCCGGAGACACCCGCACATGGAACGAGTCGCAAACATCGGTGGTAAGGCCCTGCGCCGCCGCCTGCTGATCGGTATTGCCGGGGCGGTCGTCGCGCTGGCCGTGGTCTGGGCCCAGTCGGTACTCGACCTCCCGAAGGCGGTTCGCCTGATCGCCTTTGCCCCGCTCCTCGCCGCTGCCTACGGGCTGCTGCAGGTGCGCGAGCGGACGTGTGTCCGACTCGCGGCCAGGGGGCAGCGCAACATGGGGAGGGGCGTCGAGGAGATCGAGGACGCCGTCGAGCGCTACCGCGTGCGCCGGCAGGCAGCCGTAGTCCACGCATCCGCACTGATCAGTGCAGCCGCGGTGACCGCGGTGCTGTACGTGATCTGAACAGGTGAGCCAATGAAGATTGCACTGCTCGCGCTGCTGTTCGCCGCACAGGCGGACACTGCCTACTTCCAGCAGGACATCGCCTACCGCATCGAGGCGACGCTCGACGAGGGCACCGACGTGCTCACCGCGCGGGCACGGCTCGACTACACGAATAATTCGCCGGACACGCTGGACTCGCTCTACTTCCATCTCGAGCTGAACGCGTTCCGGCCGAACAGCGCGTGGGCGCGGCGCGAGCTGGAATACGGCGAGCGTCGCTTCCAGGACCTTGGGCCGGACGACCACGCGTTCGAGCGGATCACCGCAATCCGCGTTGGCGACACGCCGGTCCGGCCGGAGTATCGCGGTGCTCCCGACTCGACCGTCGTTGCGATCGCACTGCCGCAGCCTCTTCCGCCCGGGGCACGCACAACGGTCATGATCGACTGGCAGACGCGGCTCGCGACGGAGCCCCGGCGCCAGGGCCGCCGCGGCCGGCACCACGACTTCGCGCAGTGGTATCCGCGCATCGCCGTCTACGACCACACCGGGTGGGCGACCCGGCCGCTCCTGCCGCAGGGCGAGTTCTACGGTGAGTACGGGACGTTCGACGTCACGCTGGACGTCGCGGCCGACCAGGTGATCGGCGCGACCGGCGTTCCCGTCGAGGGCGATCCGGGCTGGGCGGCTGCACGGGCGGGCGGGCCGGAGCCGTGGCTGAAGCGCGACGCGTACGACGCACCCGCACCGCAGCCGCTCGGTCTCCTGGACGACGCGCCCGCCGAAGGGCGCAAGCGCGTTCGCTGGTACGCCGAGGACGTGCACCATTTCGCATGGACGGCCAACCCCGACTACATCTACGAAGGCGGTCGGATCGGTGACGTCGCCGTGCATGTGCTCTATCAGCCCGGCGATACCGCATGGGACGACGGGGTCGCGGTCGAGCACACGAAGAACGCAATCGCGTTCTTCAGCGATCTCTTCGGACCGTACCCCTGGCCGCAGATCACGAACGTGCACCGCATCGAGCCCGGCGGCACCGAGTTCCCCATGATGATCATGGACGGATCCGCCAGTGAGGGCTTGATCGTGCACGAGATCGCGCACCAGTGGGTGCACGGCATCTTCGGCAACAATGAATGGCGCGAGGGCTGGCTCGACGAGGGGTTCGGTTCATTCCTGACGAACTGGTACTTCGAGGCAAAGGGTGCACCCCCATCGATGTGGGACAGCTCGCTCGAGGGGATCCGTCGCATGGAGCGCGCTGGACAGTCGCAGCCGATCGCGCTGGAGTCTGCGGAGTTCCGCGACCCCCGTACCTACAGCGCGATGACGTACACGAAGCCGTCGCTCGTCTTCCGAATGCTGCGTGACTACCTGGGTGAGGACACGTTCCGGCGCGCGCTCAAGGTGTTCTACGAGCGGAAGGCACTGCAGCACGTCACGGAGCAGGACCTGCGCGCCGCGTTCGAGACGGCGGCCGGCGAGGATCTCGACTGGTTCTTCGATCAGTGGATCCACACGACCGCGACGCTCGACTACCGCATCGAGAGCGCGCGGGCGCGACAGGAAGGCAGTGAATGGGTCGCGACGATCGAGGTGGCTCGCGAGGGAGACGCGTGGATGCCGGTGACACTGCAGGTCGACGGCAGCGCGCGCAGGCTCGACAGCCGCGAGCCGAGACAGGTCGTGACGCTGCGCCTCACCGAGCGACCGACCCAGGCCGTGCTCGATCCAGACAACATCCTGCTCGACATCCAGATCGACAACAACCGCGCAGCGTTCGAGGTGACGGGCAGCAGGTAGATTACTTCGGCCGCAGCGAGCGCATCATCTCCCTGATGCGCTCGCGCGGCAGCTGCGTAAGCGCGTTGAACTCACCGCCGCTGGCGATCCACTCGCCGCCGTCGATCACCACACATTCGCCAGTGATGTAGCCGGCCGCGTCGCTGATCAGGAAGGCGGCAAGCTCTGCCAGCTCCGGCGGTCGCCCGAAACGCCGCAGCGGGATGCGACGTCGCATGACCTCCTCGAGATCCGCGGTCGGCACCAGGCGCGAGAAGGCGCCCTCGGTCGGGAAGGGGCCCGGAGCGATCGCGGCCGTGCGGATCCCGTACGCTGCCCACTCGACCGCGAGGGAGCGCATCATCGCGAGCACGCCCGCTTTTGCGGCGGCCGAGGGCACGACGAACGCGGAGCCCGTCCAGGCGTACGTCGTAACGATGCTCAGTATCACGCCGCCGTGGCCGGCTGCGATCATGTGCCGACCGACGGCCGACGTCGCGTGAAAGGTGCCGTGCAGGACGGTGCGCACGACGGCGTCGAAGCCATTGGGCGAAAGCTCCTCGGTCGGTGCGAGGAAGTTGCCCGCCGCATTGTTGACCAGGACGTCGATGCCGCCGAGCTGCCGGATCACGTCGTCGACCATGGACTGCACGCCGTCCGGCTCGCGCACGTCCGCCTGGAACGCGATGCAGGCGTCGCCGGCGTCGAGCGTGTCGAGCGCGGAGCGCAGCCGCTCCTCTGAGCGGGAGGTGATCGCCACCCGTGCGCCCAGCTCGAGGAACCGCTCCGTCATTGCCAGCCCGAGCCCCGAGCCGCCGCCCGTCACGAGGATCCGCTTTCCGTCCAGTGTGCCCGATGCCAGCATATCGTCCCCCCTGAATTGGACCGGGAGAATGGGCGGCCCGACCGATGAGGGGCAAGCGGAGTGAGGCGCCGAAACCCGGGCAGGCCGGTCCGCGTACGTCTGCATGTCGCACGGGCCACTCACGGAGACCAACCCATGGAAGAGCTGATACCGATCGTCATGTTCCTGTGCATTGCGGCCGTGATGATCCTGAGGCCGCTCACGAAGCGCATCGGACTGGTGATCGAGCAGATGGCGCGGGACCGGCAGTCGAGCCGGGCGGACCAGAAGGAAATCGCGCGGTTGCAGGCGGAGATCGACTACCTCTCGAAGCGCCTCAGCCTCGTCGAGGAGCGAGCCGACTTCACCGAGCGGCTCGTCGGTGCCAGCCGGCGGATGCAGCCCAGCACGAACAGCGTGTCACAGGTGGACCAGCTCGGGTGGGAGGAGCGGAAGCCGAGCTACCTCCCCTGACGGACGTCACTCTTCAGGCGCCACGTCCGGCTCGGCCAGGTACGCATCGGCTGCGGCAGCCGGGGACGGGTTGCGTTCGAGCATCTGTCGCAGGCGTCTGAAGCTGGCCCGGAGCCGCCGCTCCCGGGCCAGCCCCTCCGACGCCTCCGGCTGGATCCACCCGGGGGCGTCCTGCTGCATGGCTTCCGCCGGTGGCTCCGGGGGCACCAGCTCGCGCACCAGGTAGCCCGAGCGCACGAGCGCAAGCCCGAAGGCCGGGGCGAGCGATTCCTCCTCGGCCAGCGCGTACGCCTCCACGGCTTCGGCCATCGAGAGGGTTCCGTCTGCCGTGGCCCGCTCGATCAGCTCCTCGTGCCTCCGTGCCACACCTGATGCGCGCGCCGCCTCAATGATCTCGGTCCGAAACCGCGCCGCCCGCTCCTGCTCGTCCATGCTCCAGCCTCCCGGTGACCTCCGGTGGCCCGTGCAAGCGACGTTCCGAAGCCGCCTGTCCCGGGCGGAACCCACTCTATCCCGCTGTGTAACCAATTCAGCACCACGGCCGGACGCACACCAACCACCCGGCCCCCCGCAATCCAGCACACAGCAGGTCCGCTCCTTGCGAGAGAAGCGGGGCTGTACATAGAATGGCCGGCCTCTGCCGAACAGCGAGGGACCAGCCGTTCGTCGAACTCGCCGGAAGACCGGCGTGAAATCGGCGAACTTTATGTAATTCAAGGGGTTAGATTGTTGTCGGCGGCCCCGGGGGTCGCTTCTTGTGTCCATATCCCCAATGGAGACCCTGCTAATGGATCGTGCACGCAACCATCGTCGGCTGGCGCCGCTCGCCATTGTTGCGGCTGTCGCTGCTGCTGCAGTAACTGCAGCGCCGGCTGAGGCGCAGGACGGCGGACGATATCGCGTCCTTGTGCCTGCGCTGGCTCCCCAGGCGGGCGCCAAAGACAATTTCGGCAAGGACGTCGGAAAGGAAGTCCGCAAGGCACTGGACGATTTTGCGACGCACGCGCCGGTCGAGGACAAGGTCCTGAAGGACGCGCTGAAGAAGTTCGGCCTGAAGGAAGAGGACATCCGGGACTGCATCAAGGCGCGGCAGCTTGCCGTGCAGATCGGTGCCGAGCTCGTGATGTGCGGTGAGTACTCCGAGTCGGGCAACGAGCGGCAGGTGACGACCAAGTTCGTGGTTCCGACGACGGGCGAGGAGTTCGAGGTTGCACCATTTGCGGCGTCGCAGGCGAAGCAGGCGGCGGCGCAGATCGCCGGTGCGTTCGAGCAGTACCTCGGCCAGCTGCGCCTCGCCGTGTTCTGCAACGACGAGCTGCAGCGCCAGGCGTGGGACGCTGCGATCGAGCAGTGCGGCAAGGTCGTCGAGGCGAACCCGAACTCCGCGGCGAACCAGTACAACCTGGCGAGCGCGTACATGAACGCCGGCCAGGACGACGTTGCACTGGCCACGTTCGAGAAGGCGATCGAGATCAACCCGGTGCACCAGGAGGCGATCCTGGCAGCGGGTGTGGTCGCGGCGCGGCTCGGCCAGCAGGAGAAGTCGCAGCGGTACCTGCATCAGTACCTGGAGCTCAACCCGGGTGACCAGCAGGTCCGCCTGAAGATCGCGGCCGACATCGCTGCGGCTGGCGATCCGCGCGGCGCACTCATGCTCGTCGAGGAGGGCGGGACCATCTCGACGGCTGATGCCGACGTGACGACGCTGCAGTACGCCGGTCACTTCGCACTGGCGGCAGCACGTGAGGCCATCGAGAACGCCGGCCAGAACGGCAACGGCGACGTATCGCCCGACGTGCAGGGGCTGCTCGAGAAGGCGCTCGGTTACTACAACCGCGCGTTCGATGCCTCCACCGACGAGCCGGACGTTACGATGCTGACGAACATGCTCGTCGCATACCGCCTGCTCGAGCGCTTTGACGAAGCGATCGCATTCGGTGAGCGCGCGATTCAGCGTGTGCCGAATGACGCCACGCTGCTCTCGGCGTACGCTGACGCACTCGCGGCCGGCGGGCGCAAGGATCAGGCGGTGGCGATGCTCAACCGCGTCACGCAGATCGATCCGCAGTACGCGGTGAATGCACGTCTCGGCTCCTGGCAGCTCGAGGACGGCAACCTGAGCGCCGCACAGGCAGCGTTCCGCAAGGCGCTGCAGAACGGTGAGGTTGCCAGTGGTGATGACCTCGCGCGTCCGATCTTCGCGCAGGGCTACAACAACCACCACAAGAACAAGCGCTACGACACGGCGATCTCGTACTACAACGTTGCACGCGAGTTCGCGACCTCGTCGGCCACGACCGGGATGATCAACTTCTTCCACGGTTACGCGCTGTTCCAGAAGGCGCTCGAGATGCAGAAGCCGAGCACGGCAGCGTCGGCACGCGCGTCCCTCCCGGTCTTCCAGGAGGCGAAGCGCTGGCTCGAGCAGGCCGGTGGCTACACCGAGCAGGCACAGCAGCGCCAGCAGCTGCTGCAGAACGTCGATCAGTACATCGAGATCCAGAACGCGCTGATCAAGCGCGGCTGATCGAGCCACAGCACCACGCGACGGGCCGGGGCGCACAGCGCTCCGGCCCGTTCGTCATTGCGGGTGCATGATCTCGAGCGAGCGCATGTGCACCGAGTAGCGCACCTCAGCGATGCGCATCGGCTCGCCGTCCAGGTTGACGTCGATTGCGCGCGGCGCACGTACCTCGATGCGCGAGCCGCGCGTGTAGAGGACGTCCGGATCGTCGATGTGCGTACCTGCACGCAGGCGCGGGAGCAGCCGGATGAAGCGAGTGCGCGAGCGCGTGCGAACGACCGTCAGATCGAGACGTCCGTCGCGCACGTCGGCGAGCGGCGCCACCGGCGTGCCGCCACCCGTCTGCTCGCCGTTCGCAACCGCGAAGAACATGAACGGCCCGTCGTGCACCACGGCACCATCCACGACGAAGCGTGCCCGCTCCGGCCGCAGCCGCAGTAACAGCCTGGCGCCCGTCACCAGGTAGGCAGCCGCACCCAGACGACGCTTCAGCCCCCTCCGCGCACGCCGCGTCGCTGACGCACCGAAGCCGCCGGTGGATACGTTGATGAACCACCGATCGTTCGCGCATGCGACGTCCACGCGTCTGCGACGCCCGCACAGCGCCACCTCCATCGCCTCGTCCACGTCCGTCGGTATGCCGCGGCTGCGTGCGAAATCGTTCGCCGTACCGAGCGGAATCACAGCGAGCGGCGGCGGCTCACCATCGCCACTCATCAGTCCGTGCACGGCTCGGTTCAACGTGCCGTCGCCGCCGGCCACGACGACGAGGTCCGCACCCCCCACCGATCGCCGCGCGAGCTCCTCGATGTCCTTCGCCTTCCAGGTAACGTGAAAGGAAACGTGATGGCCGTCCGCACGCAGCCGGCCAGCCGCCGCGCGCAGCCGATCCATGATCGCCGGCGCGTGTGGTTTCACGATCAGCGTGATCTGCATGCCCTGATGCTCACCTCGGAACGGGATGCCGCATGCTGGTGCAAGGGAGGCGCCGTGAGCGTTGCCCGGCATGTGATGGTGGGGCGCCATCCCATGGACGCACCCATGCGCTCCCATGACCGGATGATCCGAAAGCTCGTGAAGCGGCGGGAAGAAAACTCTTGACGGGGAAATCGGCGGCTCGTAGTATGGTGGCGCGAAGTGGGGGGAAGTGGGGAGAAGTGGGGAATCGCTTCCTCCGAATCGCTCGGAGACAACAAGGAGCCCTTTTTGGCCGGCACGCGCGCCCCGTCGCGGGTCAAGTTTCTGGGCAGTTACCAGAACCAGCTCGACAGCAAAGGTCGGGTCAGTCTGCCAGCCGCATTCCGGCGGGAGGCGGCTGATCAGGCATTTGTGCTGATCCAGGCGCATGCGCCGGCGCTGACGCTGTATCCCGAGGGCACCTGGGCGGAGGTGGAGGAGCGGCTGCAGGACCTGCTGCGTCGTCAGCCGGACGCGCGCATGTGGGTGCTGCGGATGATGTCGAACGCGGTGGAGGTGGTCCCTGACGCGCAGGGGCGGATCCTGATTCCATCGCGTCTGAAGGAAGCGGCGCAGCTCGACGGGCAGGCGCTGCTGGTCGGCGCGATCGACAAGGTCGAGATCTGGAACCCAGAGCTGTTCGAGGGCGCTGTCGGCGAGCACAGCGGCGACTTCGAGCGGTTCGCAGCGCAGATCTTCCTGTAGATGGTGCGCACCTATCACGATCCGGTGATGGTGCGCGAAGTGGTCGCGCACCTGGGCGCGGAGTCGGGCGGCCTGTTCTTCGACGGCACGCTGGGCGGCGGCGGCCACGCGGAGGCAATCCTCGAGGCGAGCGAGTCGGCGCGCGTCATCGGAGTCGACCAGGATCCCGACGCGCTGGCGACGGCCGGGAAGCGGCTGGAGCGCTTCGGCTCGCGGGTCCGGCTGGTCGAGTCGAACTTTGCGGATGCCGCCGAGCAGCTCGAGGAGCGGCTCACCGGTGCGCTGCTGGACCTGGGCGTCTCCTCTCATCAGATCGATGCCGAAGCGCGGGGCTTCTCCTTCCGCCCCGGCACACCCCTGGACATGCGGATGGCAGCGGGCTCGTCGTCGGTCCCGACGGCAGCCGACCTGCTGAATGAGCTGGACGAGCGCGAGCTCGCGGACGTGTTCTACCGCTACGGCGAGGAGCGTCGCTCGCGGCGGCTGGCGCGTGAGATCGTGCATCGGCGGCGTGAGCGGCCGTTCCGCACGAGCGACGAGCTGGTGGCTGCGATCGACGCTGCACTCGGTCCCCGCACAACGAACCAGGACCGTGCGCGCATCTTCCAGGCGCTGCGGATTGCCGTGAACGACGAGATGAGTGTGCTCGCGCGTGCGCTTCCTGCGCTGCGGGACCGGCTCGAGCCGAACGGTGTCTTCGTCGTGCTCTCCTACCATTCGCTGGAGGATCGGCAGGTCAAGGAAGCGTTCCGTGAGTGGAGCCGCGACTGCGTGTGTCCACCGGAGCTGCCCGTGTGCCGCTGCCGTGGTCGTGCCCTGGGCGGTGTGGTGACGCGCAAGCCGGTGACGGCGAGCGCTGCGGAGATCGAAGCGAACCCGCGTGCGCGCAGCGCGAAACTGCGTGCGTGGCGGAAGGCGGCGTGATGGCGGCGCGCGGAACGATCCGGACAGCGATCGCATTCGCGGCGCTGCTCGCTGCTTTGACGAGCGTTGTCTGGCGTCAGAGCCGTGCGCTCGAGGTGCTGCGGGAGCTGGATGCGGTGCGTCAGGACCGTGCGCTCGCCGAGGCGGAGCGTGCCCGGCTGGTGCACGAGGCGCAGCGGCTGGAGAGCCGGCCGCGTGTGCTCGCCGCTGCGGGTCGCCGGCTGAACCTGCGCGTGCCTGCCGCGTCGGAGATCGTGATCGTGAGTGACACGGCGGAGGTGCTGCCGTGAGCCGGCGAAGGGAGACCGCGCAGCGTGCGCCCGCACTGCGCCGACGCGTGCTGCTGCTGGGTGTGCTGTGCGCAGCCGGCGTGGTGCTGGCGCGGACGGCGCATCTCACGCTGCGCGAGGGCGTGGAGTGGGCGGAGCGTGCGGAGCAGCAGCAGGAGCAGGGGCTCGCGCTGCCCGCGCCGCGCGGCACGATCTACGATCGCAACGGCATTCCGCTGGCCGCCAGCCGCGACGTCTACCGGATTGCGGTTGCGCCGCGTGAGGTTGTTGATCGCGAGCGTGTGATCAGCGCGCTGACGGACGCCGGCGTAAGTCTGCAGGAGGCGCGGCGGGCGACGGACGTGAAGCGGCGCTGGGTGGTGCTGCGCGGCCGGTTCGGAGCGGCGGTGCGCGAGGCGCTGGACGGCGTGCAGGGCGTGCACTTCGAGACGGTGCAGCAGCGCTTCTATCCGCATGGCACGATCGCGCTCGAGCTGCTCGGCCGCGTGAACGCAGAGGGTACTGCGCTCGGTGGCCTGGAGCTGGAGCTGGACGAGGTCCTGCGCGGTGAGCCCGGCCGCGCGACGGTGCGACGCGATGCACGTGGGCGTCCGATTCCCGGCGCCATGGTGCGCGTTCTCGAGCCCAAGCCCGGGAAGGATGTCTACCTGACGCTGGATGCCGAGCTGCAGTCGATCGCGGACGAGGCCCTGCGCGTCGCAATCGACAGCACGCGCGCGGCCGGCGGCGAGTTCCTGCTGCTCGATCCGCGCAACGGCGATGTGCTCGCCGCGGCGAGTCGCAACCGGGACGGGTCCGCGCGCAACTGGCGCGCGGTCACCGAGCCGTACGAGCCGGGCTCCACGATCAAGCCGTTCCTCGTCGCATCACTGCTCGCGGCAGGGCGTGCACGCATGACGGACAGTGTGTACGCGGAGCAGGGGCACTGGACCTACCTGGGCCGCACGATCAGCGACGTCCACGGTTACGGCTGGCTGACGGTGCATGAAGCGCTGCAGAAGTCGTCGAACGTCGCGCTCGCGAAGCTCGCCATGCGGCTGGACCCTGCCACCCAGTACCAGTACCTGCGGGACTTCGGCTTCGGCTCGCCGACCGCCATCGAGTATCCCTCGGAGAGCGGCGGTCTGCTGCGCGCTCCGCGCCGCTGGTCGAAGCAGTCACAGCCGTCGCTGGCGATCGGCTATGAGATCTCGGTTACGCCGCTGCAGATGGCGCTCGCCTACGCAGCGCTCGCGAACGGCGGAGAGCTGCTTGCGCCGCGCCTCGTGCGCGAGGTACGCACGCGTGATGGTCGCGTGCAGGAGTCGTATGAGCGCACCGTCGTGCGCCGTGTGATCCCGGAGGAGGTTGCGGAGCAGCTCCGGGCCGCACTGATCGACGTCGTCGAGGGGGGGACCGGCCGCCAGGCCGCACTCGGCCCCTTCGTCGTGGCCGGCAAGACGGGAACGGCGCGCATCGCGGAGAACGGACGCTACGTGCCCGGCGCGTACACGGCGTCGTTCGCGGGGTTCTTCCCGGCGGATGACCCGCAGCTCGTGTTCCTGGCGAAGGTGGACGAACCGAAGGGCGCATACTACGGCGGCGCGACCGCGGCGCCGATCACGCGCAGCGCGCTCGAGGCGGCGCTTGCCGCGCACCACGCGCCGTTCGACCGCCGCACGATCGCGGCTGAGCCCGCGCCTCTGCCCGAGACGCCATCGATTCCGCCCACGACGTCGCAGCACGACGTCGCACGCGCGCTCGAATCGCGCGGCCCGTTCGTGCTCGCACTCAACGAGTCATCCGCGGGTCAGCCGGCCGCCAGCGCGGTCGAAGTCGACGTCCCCGACGTCGTCGGCTCGCCGCTGCGCGACGCAGTGCGCACGCTGCATGCGGCGGGCGTGCGCGTGCAGGTCGACGGTGCAGGTGTCGTGAGTGCCACATGGCCGGCCGCGGGCACGACCGTGACCCAGGGTACACTCGTACGTGTGCTCGCGCGTCCGGAGGGCCGGTGAGCACGCCGCGCGAGGTCTCGCTGCGGGCGATCATCGATCGCCTCGACGACGCCGGACTCCTCGATGGCCGGCAGCCGGCGATCGACCTGACGGTTCGCGGCATCGCCGATGACAGCCGGCGCGTGGAGCCGGGCAACGTGTTCTGCGCGTGGCGCGGCACCGCGCGCGACAGTCACGAGTTCATCCCGCTCGCAGAGCGCGCCGGCGCGGTCGCGATCATCGCGGAGCGTCCTGACCCGGGCGATCCCACGCCGCGCATCGTCGTGCGCGACGGCCGTCGGGCCGCAGCTCTCGCAGCGAGCCTCGTCTACGGCGACCCGCAGGACGAGCTGATCCTGGTCGGCATCACCGGTACGAACGGCAAGACCACGACCGCCTGGCTCGTGCGTCACGTGCTTTCCGCGCGGTGGCCGAGTGCGTCGCTCGGGACGCTCGGTGCCGTACTCGAGCGCGGCCAGATCGTGAGCAGTGCGGAAACACTGACGACCCCGGGCCCGGTTGAGCTGGCCGCCACGCTGCGTGCGCTCGTCAACCGCGGCATCCGCGCACTCGCAATGGAGGCATCGTCGCATGCGCTGCACCAGGGGCGCATGCATGGACTGCGCTTCCACGCGGGCGTGTTCACCAACCTGAGCCGCGATCACCTCGATTATCACGGCACCGTCGACGCGTACCTCGATGCCAAGCTCCAGCTCGAGGACCTGATCCGCGAAGACGGCTGGGCGATCGCCAACGCGGATGACCGTGCGTGGGACGCGCTCGGCGCGAAGGGCGCGCGGCTCCTGCGCTTCGGTATCCACCACGACGCGAACGTGACAGCGCGTGAGCTGGAGATCGACGGGCGCGGTGCGCGGTTCCGGCTCGAGACGCCGGCCGGCCCTGTACCGGTCACGCTGCCGCTGCTCGGCGCGTACAACGTCTCCAATGCGCTCGCGGCTGCGGCGGTTGCGGTCGCGTTCGAGCTTCCGCCAGACGAGATCGCACACCAGCTCGCATCGACGCCGCAGGTACCCGGCCGACTCGAGCGACTCACCGCGATTCCATGCCCCGTGCTGCGCGACTACGCGCACACGCCGGATGCACTCGAGCGCGCGCTTGCGACACTGCGTCCGCTCACGGACGGACGCCTGATCGTGGTGTTCGGTGCGGGCGGCGACCGGGATCGCGGCAAGCGGCCGCTGATGGGGAGCGCCGCACAGGAGGGCGCAGACGTCGTGATCGTGACGTCCGACAACCCCCGCACCGAGGATCCGGACGCGATCATCGACGACATCGTCGCCGGCATGCGCGAGGGGTATCTGCGCATCACCGACCGTCGCGAAGCGATCGCTGCCGCACTCGACATGGCGACAGCCGACGACATCATCCTCCTCGCCGGCAAGGGTCACGAGACGTACCAGGTCATCGGCACGGAGAAGGTCCCGTTCGACGAGGCCGCAATCGTGCACGAGCTCCTCGAGACTGCAAACGGAGCGGCACGATGAGCGCCTGGACGCATGCGGCGATCTGCGCAGCCCTCGGCATCGGCACCGACGCTGATGCAGACGGCGCGGTCTACACGGGAATCAGCACGGACACGCGTTCGCTCGAGAAGGGGCAGGTGTTCGTCGCGCTGGTCGGCGAGAACCATGACGCGCACACCTACCTGCAGCAGGCGGCAGACGCAGGGGCCGCCGCGGCGGTTGTGCATCGCATCCCCGATGACGCACCGGATTCGCTGCACTACTACGTCGTCGAGGACACGTTGCGCGCGCTCGGCCGGCTCGGCCGCTTCCACCGTCGTCGGATGGGCTGGACGGTCGTCGCGGTCGCGGGTGCAAACGGCAAGACCACGACGAAGGATCTGCTGCGCGCGGCTCTCTCGCAGAAGTACCAGGTGCACGCGACCACGGGCAACCTGAATAACCTGATCGGTGCGCCGCTCACGCTGCTCGCGGCACCGGCGGGAACCGAGGTCGTCGTCGCCGAGGTGGGCACGAACACGCCCGGTGAGGTAGCGCGGCTGGCGGGGATCGTGGAGCCGGACCACGCGGTGATCACGTCGATCGCAGCGGAGCACCTCGAGGGACTGGGCGACCTGGAGGGCGTGCTGCGCGAGGAGACCTCGATTCTGCCGTGGCTGAGCGGGCACGGACTGGCCGTGGTGCCGGACGACCCGCCCTCGCTCGCGGCGCGTGCGCGTGCGCTCGTCTCGCGCGTGGTGGTCGTGGGGTCGGGCAATGATGCGGACGCGGCGTACCGTGCTGCCAACGTGCGTCTCGACGCGGATGGTGCGGTGCGCTTCGACTGGCAGGGACTCACGGTGTCGCTGCAGCTGCGCGGCCGCCACAACGCACGCAACGCGCTGCTCGCGCTGGCGGTTGCGAGCGAGCTCGGCGTCGACACGGACGGCGCTATCGCTGCGATGGCGCAGCTGGCGCCCGCAAAGATGCGCGGCGAGTTCCTCCGCTTCGGGCAGCTCACGGTGATCGCGGACTGCTACAACGCCAATCCGGCGAGTGTGCAGGCGGCGATCGACCTGCTGGTCTCGCTGCCGCGCGGGGGCGGGCGGGTCGCGGTGCTGGGCACGATGCGCGAGCTCGGCGAGCAGAGTGCGCGGCTGCACGAGGAGACTGCGGCGGAGGTCGCGAGCAGTGATGTGGACCTGATCGTTGCGACGGGTGATTTCGTCGCCGCATTCGATGCGTACGCGGAGCGGCTGGGGGACCGGCTGATCCGCGCCGAGGACCCGCTGGAGGCGTACGAGCGCTTCGCGGGCCGGCTGCGCGGCGACGAGACCGTTCTGCTGAAGGGATCGCGCGGCGTCGCGCTCGAGCGACTGCTGCCGCGGTTCGAGGAAACATGGGGAGTGCTCCACCCGCACGGGGAGGCCTTCGGGTCGCGGGCGATCGATACGATTACCGACGTACGTGACGACGCGTCGTCGGCGGAGCACCCCCGTACTACCACTAACGCGCCCGAGGGCGGGAAAGCGTAGGCGATGCTCTATCACCTGCTGTACCCGCTGGCGGATCAGTACACGTTCCTGAACCTGTTCCGCTACATCACGTTCCGCGCAGCGGGCGGCATGGCGACGGCCATCGTGATTGCGTTCCTGTTCGGGCCGCCGATCATCCGGTGGCTGCAGCGGCTCCGCTTCGGGCAGGTCGTACGGCAGGAGGGGCCGCAGTCCCACCTGTCGAAGGCGGGAACACCGACGATGGGTGGCGTGCTCATCATCGTCGCCACGATGACCGGCACGCTTCTCTGGGCGGACCTGACGAACGAGTACGTGCTGATCGCAATGGCGGTCATGGTATGGCTCGGCGCACTCGGCTTCCTGGATGACTACCTGAAGGTCGTCCGGCGTCGTACCGAGGGACTGGTCGGAAAGTACAAGCTGATCGGGCAGGGGATGATCGGCATCATCGTCGGCGTCGTGCTGCTGATCTGGCCCGTATCCGACATCCCGTCGCACTGGACGAGCGTGCCGTTCTTCGCCGATTACCACATCGCGTTCATCGTCCCTGCGCTGTTCGTCCCGTGGGTGATGCTCGTGCTCGCAGGCAGCTCGAACGCGGTCAACCTGACGGACGGCCTCGACGGTCTGGCAGGAGGTCTGTCGGCAATCGCTGCGGCGACGTTCGCGGTCTTCGCCTACGTGATCGGCCGCGTCGACACGTCGAACTATCTCGGGCTGTTCTACATGGCCGGTGCAGGGGAGCTCTCGATCTTCTGCGTGGCGCTCGCCGGGGCGACGCTCGGGTTTCTGTGGTTCAACGCACACCCGGCGGAAGTCTTCATGGGCGACACCGGCTCGCTCGCACTGGGCGGTGCACTCGGCGCGGTCGCAGTCCTGATCAAGGGTGAGTTCCTGCTCGTGATCGTCGGCGGCGTGTTCGTGGTGGAGGCGCTCAGCGTCATGGCGCAGGTGGGCTGGTTCAAGTACACGGCCCGCACACGTGGTCGCGGCGAGCGGCTCTTCGAGATGGCGCCGCTGCATCACCACTTCGAGAAGCTCGGGTGGGCCGAGAGCAAGATCATCATGCGCTTCTGGATCCTCGGGATCCTGTGCAGCCTGGTCGCATTCAGCACGCTGAAGATTCGGTGATGATGAACGTCGGTATCCTGGGACTTGCGCGCAGCGGGCGCGCGGCGGCGCGGCTCGCGCTGGCGCGTGGCGCACGCGTGTACGCCTCGGATACCGGCGATACGGCGGAGCTGCGCGCGGCGGCGGAGGAGATCCGGCAGGCCGGCGGCGAGGCGGATGTCGGCGGTCACAATGTCGCGCGCCTCGCGCAGTGCGACACGATCGTCGTCAGCCCCGGTATCCCGCCGACCGCGACCGTGCTGGGCGATACGCGCATCGCGCACGTGACGCGCATCTCCGAGCTGGAGTTCGCGTTCCGCTATCTGGACGCACCCGTGCTCGCGGTCACGGGCACAAACGGGAAGAGCACAACAACGGCGCTCGCCTCCCATCTGCTCACGACAGCCGGCTATGACGCGCCGGCCGCCGGCAACATCGGTACGCCGCTGTCCGAAGTTGCGCTGCGCAACGATGCGCCGGACTGGGTGGTTGTGGAGGCGAGCTCCTTCCAGCTCGCGGACATCGACACGTTTGCCCCGCGGATCGGGGTCGTGACCAACCTCGCGCCGGATCACCTCGACCGGTACGCGGGCGTGCATGAGTACTACGCGGACAAGGCGCATCTCTTCGACAACGCGTCCAGCGAGAGCACGTGGGTTCTCAACGGGGAGGAGGCCGACGTGCGCTCGCTGGCCGCGGATGCGCCTGGCGCGCGCTACGTGTTCCGGATCAGGAGCGAGCTTGCGACGGGCGAGCAGGGCGGCTGGCTGAGGGATGAGCAGCTGATGCTGAAGATGGGCAAGACGGAGAGTCGGCTCGTCGGCACGGCGGAGCTCCGCATCCTGGGACGCCACAACCATGCGAACGCGCTCGCTGCCGCGGTCGCCAGCGTAGCCGCGGGCGCAAACGTCGGTGCAGTCCGCGACGGCCTGCGCACCTTCCCGGGCCTGCCGCACCGCCTGGAGGTGGTGGGCGAGCGGGACGGCGTGCTGTGGATCAACGACTCGAAGGCGACGAACGTCGCGTCCGCGCGCGTCGCGATCGAGAGCATGACACGGCCGACCGTGCTGCTGCTCGGCGGCGTGCACAAGGGTGAGTCGTACGTCGGGCTCAGCGATGCACTCCGCCGCAGCGTCCGACTGGTCGTCGCATATGGAGAGGCGGCGGACATCATCGAGCGTGAGCTGAGTGACATCGTCGCGCTGGAGCGCGTCGACGGAGGCTTCAGCGATGTCGTGCGGCATGCCGCAGCACGTGCGCAGCCTGGCGACGCGCTGCTGCTCGCACCCGCGTGCGCCAGCTTCGACATGTTCCGTAGCTACGAGGAGCGCGGTGACACGTTCCGCGCCCTCGCGCGAGGTGAGGCATGAGCAGGGCCGCAGCGGCGCCGCGCACGCACACGGACCTGAATGCTCCGACGCTCGCCCGCCTGAGTCGAGGCTGGGAGGGACCGGTGCTCCTTCTCCTCGCGGTCGCACTGCTGTCGTTCGGGCTGGTGGCCGTGTACAGCGCGAGTGCGGTCAAGGCGCAGACGGACGGGCTCGCCGACTACCACTTCGTCATCCGCCAGGCGATCGGTGGCTCGCTCGGCCTGCTGCTGCTCGCCGTCATGGCGTACCTCGATTACCGGGTGCTGCGCCTCTTCGCGTGGCCGATGCTGCTGGTCGTCATCGGACTGCTCGTCTTTGTGCTGCTGCCGGGCACGGAGAGCGTCGCGCCCCGGGTCAACGGCGGTCGGCGCTGGATCGATCTCGGCGTCATACAGGGGCAGCCGTCCGAGCTGGCGAAGCTGGTACTGATCATCTGGACGGCTGCGGTCGCTGTCCGCAAACAGGACCGCCTGGGCAGCCTGAGCAAGGGGCTGCTGCCCTTCCTGCTCGTGTGGGGCACGGTTGCAACGCTGATCATGATGCAGCCGAGCATGTCGGCGGCCGCGCTCGTCGTGCTGCTCGCGGCGCTCGTGCTGTTCGCCGGCGGTGCGCGGGTCGCTCACTTCGTCGTGCTCGGTGCACTGATGCTGCCGTTCCTGCTGACGCAGGTGAGCGGTGTGGGCTATCGCATGCGCCGCATCCTCGCATTCATCGATCCGACGCACGACCCGGCGGGCGTCAGCTACCAGATCACGCAGGCGCTGATCGCGCTGGGCAGTGGCGGGCTGCTCGGGCGCGGGCTCGGCCACGGCCAGCAGAAGTTCGGCTTTCTGCCCGAGCCGCACAACGACTTCATCTTCGCGATGATCGGTGAGGAGTGGGGCTTCGTGGGGATGGCGTTGCTCGTGCTCGGCTACGTCGCGATCGCGCTGATCGGTTACCGCATTGCCCGCAATGCGCCGGACCTGTTCGGGAGCCTGCTCGCGATCGGTGTCACGAACCTGATCGTCGTGCAGGCGCTGCTGCACATGGCGGTGAACAGCGCGCTGATCCCGACGACGGGCGTGACGTTGCCGTTCATCTCGTACGGCGGCTCCAGCCTCATCGTGTGCATGGCCGCAGTGGGGATCCTGATGAACATCGCACGCCGCTCGAGCAGGGAGGCCGAATGAGTCGCGTCCTCTTTGCCGGTGGCGGCACCGGTGGGCACCTGTATCCGGCACTCGCACTCGCGGATGCGCTGCAGGCGGTGCGCCCCGGCGCGCAGGTGCACTTCGTCGGTGCGCGACGCGGCGTCGAAGCGCGTGTGCTGCCGCAACGCGGCGTGCCACACACGCTACTGCCGTTCCATCCGGTCTACCGCGCCCAGGTCTGGCGCAACCTGACCACGATGGTCGGCCTGTCGCGGAGTGTGCTGGGGCTGGCCCGGCTGTTCATGCGCTACTCGCCGCAGCTCGTCGTTGCGACCGGCGGCTACGCGAGCGCACCGGCCGGCATGTTCGCCGTCGCCGCGGGTGTGCCCCTCGCCGTGCAGGAACAGAACTCCTCGCCCGGACTGACGGTCCGCATGCTCGCGCGCTTTGCGGCGCAGGTGCACCTCGGCTTCCCCGAGGCCGCGAAGCAGCTCAAGCCCGGACGCAACACGGAAGTGTTCGCGCTCGGCAACCCGATTCAGCCGCCGCAGCAGATCGACCGGGCCGCGGCACGCACCCGCTTCGGTCTGTCCCGGGACTCGACCGTCGTGCTGATCGTGGGCGGGAGCCAGGGCGCGCTCGCGCTCAACGAGGCGCTGCTGGAGGCGCTGCGCGGGGTAGCTGCCGGCGAGCTGGACCGGCCCTCCGGCAACGTCGAGATCCTGTGGGCGACGGGCCCGCGGCACATCGAGCACGTCCGCTCCGCGGTCAGCCAGCTCGAGATCGGAGACTGGGTGCATCCGGTCGGATACATCGACACGATGAGTGATGCGCTCGGCTGCGCAGACATCGCCGTGTCGCGCGCCGGTGCGATGGCGACGGCGGAGCTGCTCGCGTGGGGTGTGCCGATGCTGCTCGTCCCGCTGCCCACCGCAGCGGCCGATCACCAGACACACAACGCGCAGGCACTCGAAGCAGCGGGTGCTGCACTGCACCTGCCGCAGTCGACGCTGACGGGTGCGACGCTGTGGCAGACGCTGACCGCACTGCTCGCGGATCCGATGCGCCAGGCATCAATGCGCGAGGCCGCACGGCGGCGTGCGCACCCGAACGCCGCACGCGAGATTGCGGAGCACCTCGCGCGGCTGCTGCCGGAGGACGCATGAGCAGCGTCGATCTGCTCTCGCTCGCGCAGCGTGGACCGATCCACTTCATGGGGATCGGTGGCGCCGGCATGTCGGCACTTGCCGACGCACTGATGCGTGCGGGTGCGAGCGTGACCGGCTGCGACCTGAACGCAGCGGCAGCGCAGGCGCTCCTGGGCGAGCGCGTACACATCGACGCGCAGCACGACCCTGCACACGTCGAGGGCGCAGCAGCCGTCGTTGTCACCTCCGCGGTACCCTCGTCGCACCCCGAGCTGCAGGCCGCGCGGGAGCGCGGCATTCCCGTGCTCAAGAGAGCGCAGGCGCTTGGCGCCTTCGTGAACACCGGTACGGTACTCGCCGTCGCGGGCACGCATGGCAAGACAACGACCACCGCGATGCTGTCGGCGGTCCTCGACGCGGCCGGCCTGGACCCGACTGCGTTCGTCGGCGGGCGCGTGGAGGCATGGGGCGGCGGGCTGCGCCGCGGGCAGAGCCAGCTGTACGTCGTGGAGGCGGACGAGTACGACCGCTCGTTCCTGACGCTGCAGCCGCAGGCCGTCGCGGTGACGTCGGTCGAAGCCGATCACATGGACATCTACGGCTCGATCGAGGCGCTCCACGCCGCGTTCCGCGAGCTGCTCGCGCGCGTGCCGGCGGACGGGCTGATCGCGCTCTGCGCAGACGACGAAGGTGCGTCGAACCTCCTCCCGGCGAGCGACCCGCGCGTCGTCCGCTACGGCACGCGCTCGTACGCGGAGCTGCGCGCGACCGACGTCTCGCCGATCGGCAGCACGACCCGCTTCTTCGTGCACGACAACGACGAGCCGCTCGGCCAGGTCACGCTCGGTGTGCCGGGCATGCACAACGTGCGCAACGCACTCGCCGCGATCGCGCTCGCGCGACACGTCGGCGCTCCGTTCGAGGCCGCGCAGCGCGCACTGCCGACGTTCCGCGGCGTGTCGCGTCGGTTCCAGGTGGTCGGTACGGCGCGCGGTGTGACGTTCATCGATGACTACGCGCATCACCCGACGGAGATCGCGGCGACGCTCGCGGCCGCACGGAGCGTATATCCGGGACAGCGGATCGTGGCGGTGTTCCAGCCGCACCTGTACTCGCGCACCCGGGACCTGGCCGTCGAGTTCGGCTACGCACTCGCGCAGGCCGATGCCGTATGGGTGACCGACGTGTACGCGGCGCGCGAGCAGCCGCTCGCGGGTGTGACCGGTGAGCTGATCGTGGATGCGGCGCGGCGGGCTGGCGCAGACGGCGTGCACTACGCGCCGACACTCGAGGCGCTGCAGGACGAGCTCGGCCGCGTGCTCGTGGACCAGGACGTGTGCATCGGAATGGGTGCGGGTGACATCGACACCGTGATCCGTGCCGTGTACGCGCGCTTCGCGGAGGCAGCATGATCCGGCGCGTCCTGCGGATCCGCTGGCTGCGCGTGCTCGGCGCCGCGCTGCTGCTCACTGGAGCCGCCGCGGCCGGGCCGGTCGGGCTGCGCGCGACCGGGGCATTCCGGGTGGAGCGGGTGGAGGTGCTGGGGACGCGCTACATGACGCCGCAGGCGGTGCTGGCTGCCAGCGGCATCGCGAGCGACGCGAGCGTCTTCGACGACTTCGAGCCGTGGCGTGTGCGACTCATCGCGCACCCGATGATCGCGGATGTCGAGATCGAGCGCCGGGTTCCGGACACGATCGTCCTGCGTGTGACGGAGGCCGAGCCGGTTGCGTGGGCACGCACCCCCGAGCTGGTCGCAGTGAGTGCGGAAGGGCATGCGCTCACGTTCGACCCGACCAGCGAGCCGCTCGATCTGCCGGTTCTCGGTGTCGCCTCGCGGCCGGCGTCGAACGGTCGCTTCGCGGATCATGCGACGGTGCGTATGGCGGCGGCGATCGCAACGATTCGCACGCACGAGCCCGCACTCGCTGCGTGGGTGTCGGAGATCTCGCCTGCGGAGGGCGGTGGCATTCGACTGCTGATGCGCGGACCGACGCGCGCGGAAGTGCTGCTCCCGGACTCGCTCACGCCCGAGCGGCTGCGTGAGCTGCGACTCACACTCGCCGATCTCGCAGCACGCGGCGAGCTCCGAAACGTGCGCCGCGTGGAGGCGCGTTACGCCGACCAGATCGTCGTGACACCAGGTCGCGACGGGGCAAGGAAACAGAGCTGAGGATGACGACCCGAGCGAACCTCGTTGCCGGCCTGGATATCGGATCGACGAAGACGTGCGCCGTGATCGCCGAAGTCGCGAGCGTCGTGAAGGGACAGGCGTCGATCAAAGTGCTGGGCGTCGGCCAGACGAAGACCGGCGGAATGCGCCGCGAGGTCGTCACCGACATCGAGGGCACGACCGATTCCGTGCGCGCCGCGATGAAGGAAGCCGAGCTGATGGCCGGCGTATCCTGCGAGCGCGTGTTCACCGGTGTCGCGGGCGAGTACATCCACGCGCGCACGTCGAACGGCGTCGTCGCAGTGCACGGTGAGGAGATCACGGCCGCGGACGTAAAGCGCGTGCACGAGGTCGCTCGCGCCGTCGTCGTACCGGCCGATCGCGAGGTGCTGCACGTGCTGCCGCAGGAGTACATCGTCGACGACCAGCGCGGCATTCGCGACCCGATCGGCATGGCGGGCACGCGCCTCGAGGCCGAGGTCTACATCATCACGAGCGCGATCAACGCGAGCCAGAACCTGCGCAAGGCCGTGAGCCGCGCCGGCTACCGCATCGAGCGCACGATCCACGAGCCGCTCGCGACCGCGCACGCCGTGCTTACCGATGACGAGAAGGACGTCGGAGTCGCGCTCGTGGATCTCGGAGGTGCGACGACGGAGCTCGCCATCTTCCGCGAAGGCAAGATGCGCCACCTCGCCTCGATCCCGTGGGGCGGCTCGACCGTGACGAACGATCTCGCGAAGGGTCTGTCGATCACGTTCGCGGAGGCGGAGAAGGCGAAGGAGAAGCACGGCGTCGCGTACACGCAGCTCGTCGATCCCCGCGACAGCGTGGAGCTGCCCGGTCCGGGACCGGGCTCCAAGCGGCTCGTCGCGCGCGAGCTGATCGCACACATCATCGAGCAGCGCCTCGATGAGATCCTCGGCCTCGTCGCGCGCGAGATCGAGAACGCGGGCGAGAGCGGCAAGCTGGGTGCCGGCGCCGTGCTGACGGGCGGTGGTGCGGGGCTCGAGGGCGCGACCGAGGTCGCACAGCACGCCTTCAGCATGCCGGTGCGCATCGGCATCGCCGGCGACGGTCTCGGCGGCCTCGCGGACTCGGTGAAGCGCCCGCAGTTCGCAACCGCGACCGGGCTCGCGCTGATGGGCGCCGATTACGCACTCGAAGCCGGCATCGGTGGACGCTGGGGCGAGAGCGCGCTGGTCCGCATCGGCAACTGGCTGAGGGAGTTCTTCTAGGAGAACGGGCGGGCCGGGGCCCCCGGGGCCCGGGGCGGCCGGGGCCTTTTCGAACGGCGCGGGGAGCGGGAGTCGGAGTAGCCGTACCGCTGACCAGGAGACGTCGAGAGCAGTCGCAGGCAGGGCACCGCGGAGGACGAAGGCGCGGTGCATTCGAGATAGATGACAAGGCCGCACACACGGTGTGTGTGGCATGACAGACGAGGGCCACCCGGCCCGGGCCCACGGCCCCGGACCCCCGGCCCGCAGTCACAATCAAAGGGTCTCACTCACCCAGGTCGGCACGACGCCGGCCGTATCAGGAGGTAGGCGATATGGTGTTTCAGTTCGAGGATACGGCCGTACAGAACGCACGGATGAAGGTGGTCGGCGTCGGCGGTGGCGGCGGCAATGCGGTCAACCGGATGATCGCGGAAGACCTCGACGGCGTCGAGTTCATCAGCGTCAACACGGATGCGCAGGCGCTCAAGCTGTCGAGCGCACAGCTCAAGATCCAGATCGGCAAGAAGCTGACGCGCGGGCTCGGCGCAGGTGCCCGGCCGGAGATCGGTCGTCAGGCGATCGAGGAGAGCCGCGAGGAGGTCGCGCACGCACTGGAAGGCGCGGACCTGGTCTTCGTCACGGCCGGCATGGGTGGCGGAACCGGCACGGGCGCGGCGCCGGTCATCGCCGAGATCGCCCGTGAGCTGGGTGCGCTCACGATCGGCATCGTGACGCAGCCCTTCCTGTTCGAGGGCAAGAAGCGCATGCGGCAGGCGGAGATGGGCCTGGCCGAGCTGAAGCGCTGCGCCGATACCGTCATTGTGGTGCCCAACGAGCGGCTGCTCAGTGTGGTCGGGAAGGGAACTTCTTTCCGGGATGCACTAAAAAAGGCTGACGAAGTGCTCCTCCATGCCACGCAGGGCATCAGCGATCTCATCCACGTCACGGGTGAGGTAAACGTCGATTTCGCCGACGTTAGGACGATCATGATGAGCCGCGGCCCGGCGCTCATGGGCACGGGCTTCGGCACCGGCGAGAATCGTGCAATGGAAGCGGCACAGGAAGCGATCTCCAGCCCGCTGCTCGACAACGTGACGATCGAGGGTGCCGCCGGCGTCCTCATCAACATCACGGGCGGGATGGACCTCACCATTGACGAGGTCACAACGATCGCGTCCATTATCCAGGAAGCTGCGGGCGACGACGCCGAGATCATCTTTGGTGCGGTCCACGATCCCTCGATGGAGGGCGCGGTCCGCGTCACGGCCATTGCCACCGGTCTAGAGAAGGTGGAAGAGCCGCCCGTGCGCGACAATCTCGTCCGTCCGAACTTCGGCAACACACGCACGGTCATGCCTGCGACGCCGCGTCCGCAGGCTGTCCCCGTCGAGCCGGCATATGCGCGCCATATGCAGCCCGCGGTGGCCGGTGTGGGTGGTGGCAGGACGATGATGGCGGAAGCGATGCCGTTCCCGCGGCCGCCGCAGAGTCCGATCGCGCGGCATCAGGTGGCGGACCTGGATATCCCGACGTTCATCCGTCGGCAGATGGATTGACAGCGAAGATAACGATCACCGCTCGCGCAAAGGATCGCCGGTTCGATGCCGAACCTCTTTAAAACAGTGATGCTGCTGCTGGTGGCCGGGGTCAGTCTGGGAGCCGTGTCGATGTTCCACCCGACGGACCCCGGGATCCCTCGCGAGCGGGCGCGCGTCGTCGGGCCGCTCTACGCAGTTCCGGTCGAGCGGGTCGAGACGCACGTACTCGGCAGGGGCGAGACGCTGAGCCAGCTCTTCGCCCAGGCCTCCATCGCGGGTCGCGAGTTTGCCGACATGCTGATGGCGCTGCGAGAGTACCAGAGCCCGCGGCGACTGTCGGTCGGAACCGAGATCACGATCCGCCGCTGGATCGAGACGGACGAGCCGCGAGCCGTCGACATCCGCATCAATGCGGACTCGACGATCCGTCTTTCACGCACGGAGATGGGCTGGCAGGGCTCGGTCCGCCTGACCCCCGTCGAACTGGACACGGTGTACGCAGCGGGCGTCATCGAGCAGGGCCGCACGCTGTACGAGGCGATCGTCCGCGACGAGACATCCAACCTCCCGCCGAGCGAGCGTATCCAGCTCGTTTCCGCACTCGCGGAGATCTACCAGACCAGGCTCGACTTCACGCGTGAGATCCAGGCCGGCGACTCCTACCGGCTCGTCTACGAGCGCGAGCGCCGTCCCGACGGTACGGCCCGCCGCCGTCGCATCCTGATCGCCGAGGTCGAGAATCGCGGCCTCTCGTATCCGGCAGTGTTCTTCACCGACAACGAGGATGTCCACGGCTACTTCGATCTGAAGGGGAAGTCCGTGGAGAGCGGCTTCAGCCGCTACCCGATCCGCTACGTCCGAATCACGTCGAACTTCAATCCGCGTCGCTACCACCCGGTGCTCGGCCAGTACCGGGCGCACCTCGGCACGGACTACGGCGCCCCTCACGGGGAGCCGGTGCTCGCGACGGCCGACGGCGTCATCACGTTCCAGGGCCGCAACGGCGGCTACGGCAACATGGTCGAGCTGCGGCATGCGAACGGCTACACGACCCGGTACGCTCACCTGAGTCGCTTCGCGAAGGGGCAGTCCCGGGGCACCAAGGTGCTCAAGGGGCAGGTGATCGGGTACGTCGGCGCGACCGGCCTTGCGACGGGGCCCCACCTGCACTACGAGTTGCGGGAGCGCGGCCGCCCGATCGACGCGCGCCGCGCCCAGCTGCCCGATGGCGCACCGGTGCCGGAGAAGCACATGGACGCCTATCTTTCGCTCGTGCAGGAACGCACGGCGCTGCTCGAGCGTGCCCGGCCGATGTACGCCCTGTCGGGAGCGGGATCGACCTCCGCCCCGTAGGCGCGACGCGCGTACTGCGTCAGCATCGAGCCCGCCGGCAGCCGCCTGCGGGCTCGTTTCATTTTTCCGGCGAGGGCCTTGAGCATCACCGCCTGGATCGTGTTCGCGATCGTGGCCGCTGCTGCGGGCGGCATGGTCGTGTTCCTCTACCGCACTCGTGAACCTGCCGTGCGCCATCGCGCACTGCTGATCACGCTGCGGACGCTCGCGCTGGCAACGCTCCTGCTCATCCTCTTCGATCCTTCACTCCCAGCGACCGGCGGGACCGGAGCAACTACGGCGGTCGCGCTCGACGCATCGCTCAGCATGCAGCTGCCGGTGAGTCCGACCGACTCCACCTCACGGTGGAATGCAGCGGTCCCGGCGGCGCGGCGCGCGACGGGCGGTGGCAACGTACTCGTCTTCGGCGACGGTGTGCGCAGCGTTGCCGCCAGCGACCTCGACAGGGTGAGACCGGATGCGGGGCACAGCCGGCTCCTGCCCGCGCTGCGCGCGGCGGCGGAAGGCGGCGCGCGCAGGCTGGTCGTCGTGAGTGACGGCGGTATCGAGGACGCCGGCGACGTTGCGCGCTGGGCCGCTCGCTACGGCATCGCGGTCGAGTTCTCGCGAATCGGCGACGCGCAACCCGCAGCACGCAGTCTGACCGAGCTCGACGCGCCGTCGTGGGTGGAGGCCGGAGAGCCGGTGACGGTGAGTGTGGCCGTGGGCGCCGGTGCGCAGCCCGTCACGGTCACAGCGCGTGCGGCGGGTGCAGAGCCGGCGAGCGTCACGGTACCGGCAAGTGAGCCCGGGCAGGTCCAGACGGTGGAGCTTGCACTGACGCCGCCGGCTCCGGACGACGGCGGCCTCGTGCGCATCGACGTCGGTCTCGACACACCTGCCGAGGCGGTACGCAGCGTCTACGTACGCGTCGGAGGGGAACCCGCGGGCGTCACACTGATCTCGCTGCGGCCGGACCAGGAGCCGCGCTTCCTGGTGCCCGTGCTCGAGACTTCGCTCGGCCTGCCGGTGCACGGCTTTCTGCGCGCGGGCGACGGCGCCTGGATCCGCCTGGGCCGTGGCACGGACGCCGGCCAGCGGGCGCCGGAGGAGGAGGTGCGGCGCGCGGTTGCCAACGCCGAGCTGCTTGTGCTGCACGGTGCCGGGGCGGGAACCCCGGACTGGCTGCGCTCCGCTGCCGGTCGCGCGGGCCGGCTCCTCGGCTTCGCCATCGACGGAGGCGTTCCAGGCATCCCTGTGCGGCTGGGCGATGCGGTCAGCGACGAGTTCTACATCGTGGGCGACATCCCGTCGTCGCCGGTGGCCCCCTCGCTGTCCGGGCTGTCTCTCGACGGCCTCCCGCCTCTGACCGGGTTGCGCAGCGCCGAGGCAGACGTCGCCATGTGGGCGCCGCTGGAAGCCAGTCGTCGCCGTCGCGGCGAGCCGCAGCCGGTAGCGCTCGCAGGTGAGTCCGGCGGCAGGCGCTGGGTCGTCGCGCTGGGTTCGGGGTACTGGGGTTGGGCGTTCCGTGGCGGCGAGGGCCGCAGCGTGTATGCGCGCCTGTGGGGCGCGCTCGCAGGGTGGCTCATGCGCGAGGAGGGCGCGGTCGCCACGACGGCCGTGCGTCCGGCGCAGCGCAGCATTCCGCGAGGCGAGCAGCCGACGTGGGTCGCGCCGGGACTGCAGGTCGACTCGGTGCGGATCGAGCTGACCGCGCCGGACCTGGACAGCGCGCTGATCAGCGTGGCGCGCGTCACCGGCGGCGCGGACACACTGCGCAGCGCAGCCGTGCCGCCGGGCCACTACAGCTATTCCGCGACCGCGTTCGCCGGTGACACCGTTGCCGGCACGGCCGCGGGTCCGATCACGGTCGAGGAGTACTCGCCCGAGCTGGCACGCGCAGGTGTCGACCTCGAGTCACTCGTTGCCGAGGCTACACCGGTCGGCCCCCGTGCGCGCGAGCGGGGACCGCGCAGGCCACTGCACGCGAGCGCGCTGCCGTGGACGGTGCTCGTGCTGCTGCTGTGCGCGGAATGGGTGCTGCGACGCCGCTGGGGCTTGAGGTAACGGACGGTCAACGGAGGGATGATGGCGCGACTGGAGAAGCGGTCGCTCTGGCAGAGGATCAAGGACGTTGCACTGACGGATGTCGGTGTGCTTGCACGCGGCGGGCTCGATCAGGGCTCGCTCGAGCAGCTCGAGGAGCTGCTGCTCGAGAGTGATTTCGGTGTGCCTGCCACGCTGCGTCTCGTGGAGGCGGTCGAGAAGCCGGCACGACTTGGAAAGATCCGTACGGAAGCGCAGTTCGAGCAGGCGCTCGCGCAGGAGATCAGCGCGATTCTCTCGAGCGGTGAGGATCGCACGGCACTGCAGTTTGCCCCGGCCGGCACGCCGACCGTGATCCTGATGGTCGGTGTCAACGGTGTCGGAAAGACGACGACGATCGGCAAGCTCGCGCACCGGCTGAAGAAGCAGGGCAGGCGTCCGCTGCTCGCGGCAGCCGACACGTTCCGCGCGGGCGCAATCGACCAGCTGAAGATCTGGGCCGAGCGGACGGGATCGGAGTTCGTCGGCTCGCAGCCCGGCGCGGACCCGGCCGCCGTTGCATTCGATGCCATCGATGCCGCGTACGCGCGAGACTGCGACGTCGTGATCGTCGACACGGCCGGGCGGCTGCACACGCAGAACGATCTGATGGCGGAGCTGGAGAAGGTGAACCGCGTGATCGGTCGACGGCTGGAGGGTGCTCCACACGAGACGCTGCTCGTTCTCGATGCGACGGTCGGCCAGAACGCGGTCTCGCAGGCACGCACCTTCAGCAAGGTGCTGCCACTCACGGGTCTCGTGCTCGCGAAGTTCGACAGCAGCGCAAAGGGCGGCGTCATCGTCGCGCTCAAGCAGGAGTTCGAGCTGCCCGTCAAGCTGGTCGGCACGGGGGAGTCGATCGATGCGCTCGAGCCGTTCGATGCCGAGCGATTCGCGCAGGCCGTCGTCGGCGACTGAGATGACGGTCGGTCGCGGCGGCGTCTCCCCGCTCGACCAGGCCGCGCAGTTTCTCAAGGGCGTCGGCCCGAAGCGCGCGGAGCTGCTTGCGCGGCTCGACATCCGCACGGCTCGCGACCTGCTCTTCCATGTGCCGCGTCGGTACGAGGACGTGAGCACGGTCACGCGCATCGGCAAGGTCGAGATCGGCCAGGACGCGACCGTCATCGGCGAGGTCGTGGCGAAGGGCGTCCTGCCGACTCGCTCGGGCCTGCGCATCTTCCAGGCAGTGCTGCGCGACAGCTCGGGGCAGATAGAGGCGTCGTGGCCCGGCCAGCCGTTCCTCGACCGCACGATCCGCAAGGGCGATCTGCTCCTCGTGACCGGGCCCGTGCGATTCTTCCACGGGCGCCAGATCACGCCGCGCGAGTATATCGTGCTCGGCTCCGTCGACGACGACGGTGGTGGCACGACCGGCAAGGTGCTGCCGATCTACGCGACGACCGAGGGACTGTCGCAGAAGGTACTGCGCTCGATCCTCGACCAGAACCTGGACAAGCTGCTCCCGCTGCTCCAGCCCGAAGACCCGCTCCCGCAGGCGCTGGCACAGCGTCACGGTCTGCCCACCCTCATGCAGGCGGTGCAGCAGCTTCATCGACCGTCGTCACTGGCCGAAGCCGAGCAGGGTCGGCGACGACTCGCCTACGAGGAGCTCTTCTTCCTGCAGCTGCTGCATGCGCGCGCGCAGCGCCGTGAGCGCACCCATCGCAGTGGTGTAGCGTTCGTGCGTTCGGACCGGCTGATCGCACCGCTGTACCGCAAGCTCCCGTTCGAGCTGACCGCGGCGCAGACGCGCGCGATCGCCGAGATCTTCGGCGACATGACCGCGCCGTACCGCATGAACCGGCTGCTGCAGGGCGACGTCGGCTCCGGCAAGACGATCGTCGCACTCTTCGCAATGCTGCTGGCTGCAGAGAACGGGATGCAGTCGGCACTCATGGCGCCGACGGAGATTCTCGCCGAGCAGCACGCACGCACGATCCGGGCGCTGCTCGAGGGCATCGAAGTCGAGTCCGTGCTGCTGACGGGACGCATGGGCACGCGTGAGCGACGCACGGCGCTGGAGCAGATCCGGGCCGGCGCGGCATCGATCGTGATCGGCACACACGCGCTCATCCAGGAGGGCGTGCGCTTCCACCGACTCGGTCTCGCCATCGTCGACGAGCAGCACCGCTTCGGCGTCCGGCAGCGCCAGGCACTCGGTGCGGCAGGTGCGAGCGGCGGCGGCACGATCGACAAGGAGCCCGGTCTCGGCCTCGACGAGGCGACGGAAGCGCCGTCGGATCTGCCGCCGCCGGACACGCTCGTGATGTCGGCCACACCGATCCCGCGATCGCTCGCGCTCACACTGTACGGCGACCTCGATCTCACCGTCATCGACGAGCTGCCGCCGAACCGCAGGCCCGTGCGTACCGCAGTGCGGCAGGGAAGCGTGCGCAGTCGCGTGTACGACTTCGTGCGTGACCAGGTCGCGGAGGGCAGGCAGGCGTACATCGTGTATCCCCTGGTCGAAGAGAGCGACAAGGTCGACCTGAAGGCGGCAACCGCGGAGTACCAGCGGCTCGCGGCGGAGGAGTTCGCCGACCTGCGGGTCGGGCTGCTGCACGGCCAGCTCGCCGGGGAGGAAAAGGATGCGACGATGCGCGCATTCGCTGCGGGCGAGCTCGACATCCTCGTCGCAACGACGGTCATCGAGGTCGGCATCGACGTACCGAACGCGACAGTGATGATCGTCGAGCATGCCGAGCGGTTCGGCCTCTCACAGCTCCACCAGCTGCGCGGCCGGGTCGGTCGTGGCGCCGCAGACTCCTACTGCATCCTCATCTCGGACGGGGGGCCGGACGCCATCGAGCGCCTGCAGATCCTCGCCCGCACCGACGACGGCTTCGAGGTGGCGCGCGCGGACCTCCAGCTCCGCGGCATGGGCGACGTCTTCGGGGCACGCCAGCACGGATTGCCCGACTTCCGCTTCTTCGATCCCGAGCGCGACGAGGATCTGCTGCTCGCGGCGCGCGAGGACGCACGCGCACTCGTGGAGCGCGACCCCGAGCTCGAAGCGGAGGAGCACGCGAAGCAGCGGGCGGCGTTGAAGCAGAGGTTCGGCGAGCGGGAAGCGCTCTTCGGCGTCGGGTAAGTTCCGGACGACCCGCAGCGCGCGACTCCCGGGTCGGCCTCCGCCAGGCGTACGCGCTGTGGCGTCCGACGCCGCTCGATCCGCGTTGACGCGCGCTCCGCCCCGCCTCTAGCTTTGGGCCCCCTGTCGCACCGAGAGAAACGCGAGAGCAGCCCGCATGGCTACCATCAGTGATATCAACCGCCTGGGCGAGCACGAGGGCAGCACCGTCCTCGTCCGTGGCTGGGTGCTGACCGTGCGCACGCACGGCAAGGTCGGCTTTGTCGTCGTGCGCGACGGCACCGGCATCGTGCAGTGCGTCGTCGTGCAGAAGCAGGTGAGCGAGCAGGTCTGGACGGACTTCCAGTCGCTCACCCAGGAGACCAGCGTCTACGTCACGGGCAGTGTGCGCGCCGATGCGCGCGCGCCCGGCGGCTACGAGCTCACGCTGGAGACGCTGGAGATCGTCGGCAGGAGCGAGGACTACCCGATCCAGCCGAAGGAGCACGGCGTCGACTTCCTCCTCGATCACCGCCACCTCTGGCTGCGCTCCCAGCAGCAGCGCGCGATCATGCGCGTGCGTAACGAGGTCGAGCAGGCGATCCACGACTTCTTCTACGATCGGGGCTTCACGCGTATCGATACGCCGATCCTGACGGGTGCGATCGGCGAAGGCGGTGCGGGGCTGTTCGAGGTCGACTACTTCGACGAGAAGGCGTACCTCGCCCAGACGGGCCAGCTCTACGGCGAAGCCGCGGCTGCGGCGCTCGGCAGGATCTACTGCTTCGGTCCGACGTTTCGCGCGGAGAAGTCGAAGACGCGGCGACACCTCACCGAGTTCTGGATGGTCGAGCCCGAGGTCGCGTGGAACGACAACGACGCGAACATGGAGCTGCAGGAGCAGTTCGTCAGCTACATCGTCGAGCGCGCACTCGAGCGCTGCCAGGAGGAGCTGAAGGTGCTCGAGCGCGATACCTCGAAGCTGGAGCCGGTGAAGCCGCCGTTCCCGCGGCTCGACTATGGCGACGCCGTGAAGCTGCTGCAGGAGCAGGGGAACGAGATCACCTGGGGTGACGACCTCGGTGCGCCCGACGAGACGGTGATCGGCAACATGCACGATCGTCCGGTCTTCATCGTCAATTATCCGAAGGCCGCCAAGGCGTTCTACATGAAGGAGAACCCGGCGGACCCGCGCACCGTGCTGTGCAACGATCTCATCGCGCCCGAGGGGTACGGCGAGATCATCGGTGGCAGCCAGCGCGAGGACGACTACGACAAGCTGCTCGAGCGCATCCGCGAGGAGGGCCTGCCCGAGGACAGCTACCGCTGGTACCTCGACCTCCGGAAGTACGGGACCTTCCCACACTCCGGCTTCGGGCTCGGCATCGAGCGCACGGTCGCCTGGATCACCGGCCGGCCGCACATCCGGGAGATGATCCCGTTCCCGCGGATGCTGAACAGGATCTATCCGTAGGGGAGGGGGCGCGGGCCCGGTCCGGGTCAGGGCCGTGAGGGCCGTGAGGGCCGTGAGGGCCGTGAGGGCCGTGAGGGCCGCCGGGGGCTGTCGGGGCTGTCGGGGTCGTCAGAGGGGCAGGGGGTCCCACGAGCGGACATGACAGAGGCAAGGAGAGAGGCCGGTGCGGGGTCGCGCCGGCCTCTTTGTTTACGTACGCGTCAGCCACCGCCCCCGTTGCGCGGTGAGGAATTGCGTAGCGCTCAGCCGCCGATTCGGAACGTGTTGCTGATGATTGTCAGCGCATCCCCGCTGTTGTTGCGGTTGACGCCGGTGGTATAGCGGTACTCGCCCGGTTGTGCGCCGGGTGGCAGCGGCACGGTGAACTGGTCCGTGTTGCCGGGCTCGAGGATGCGCAGCTCCATTGTGCATGCGCGGTTCTCCTCGACGCGTGTCCACGACGCGCCGTCCCTTCGCTCGATCTGGCTGCTGCAGAGGTTGTAGCTGATGGACTCGCTCGATCCGTTGTCCAGCGTGAGGATCATGGTGCTTGAATCGGCGGGGTTCACGAGTGCCTGCAGACGGATCCCGTTGACCGCGCTGCCCCACTGGCCGGACGCGCAGCCGACGATGAGCACGAGGGCCGATGCCAGGAGTGTTCGCATGTAGTCTCCTCTCTCGGGTTCGTGCGGGGTACTTGCACGACACGTGCCCCTAAGAGGGCTGGCTCCGGGTCGTCTCCTGCCGCTTCACCTCGTCCCACAGCGCATCGAGCTCCTCGAGCGTTGCCGCGCCAAGCTGGACGCCTCGCTCTCGTGCGAGCTGCTCCAGCGCCTCGAAGCGACGCGTAAACTTCCGGTTGGCCCGTTGCAGGGCCTGCATGGCGTGCACGCCCGAGAGGCGGGTGAGGTTCACGACCGCGAACAGGAGGTCGCCCAGCTCCTCCTCCAGTGCCGGCGACGGCTCCGCCTCGAGCGCCTGCCGTACCTCCTCCAGCTCCTCGGCGACCTTGTCGAAGGCGCCACGCGCGTTCGACCAGTCGAAGCCGACGCTCGCGACGCGGTCCTGGATGCGGTGGGCACGGGAGAGCGGCTCCAGCCCCTTCGCCAGGCCGGCAAGGATCGAGGTCGGCCCGTCCGCCGACTCCGCCGCACGTTCCTGCGCCTTCAGCGTCTCCCAGTCCTGCTGCGGCCCCAGGCCGTAGAGGTGGGGGTGGCGACGTCGCATCTTCTCCTCGAGCGTGGACACCACGTCCTCGGCGCTGAACGCGCACCGCTCCTCGGCGAGCACGGTCTGGAAGGCGACGTTCATGAGCAGATCGCCGAGCTCCTGTACGAGCAGCGCGTCGTCGCCATCCGAGACGGCCTCGGCGACCTCGTGTGCCTCCTCCAGGAGGTAGGGCAGGAGGGACGTGGGGGTCTGCTCTGCGTCCCACGGGCAGTGCGCGCGCAGGAACCGGACGAGATCGAGAGAGCGTTGAAAAGGCATGCGGCAACCTAACATTCCGGCGCAAGTCCCGCTCCCGCCTGTGGTTGCGGCAGCCCCGCGTCGTCCTCTATGTTCCCCCGCTTTGCTCCGGGACGACGACGGTCTCCGGCCGGGCTTTTTCCTTGGTATGCTGATGGTGGCGAACGACCGTGCGCGTGCGTGGGTCGAGGTCGACCTGGACGCGCTGCGCGCGAATTTCGAGACGGTACGCGCGCGCGCCGGAGGAGCCGGCGTGATCGCGATGGTGAAGGCGGACTCCTACGGCATCGGGGCCGAGCGTGTGGTCACGGCAATCGAGCCGCTCGAGCCGCTGGCCTACGGCGTCGCGACGGCTGCCGAAGGGGCGCAGGTGCGCGCGCTCGGCATCGAGCGGCCCATCATCGTGTTCTCGCCGCTCCCCCCCGATTCGGTCGAGCTTGCCGCGGCTGCACGGCTGACGGCAACTCTCTCCGACCTGGGCGGCGTCGCACGCTGGGCGGAGGCGGCAAAACGGCACGGCAGGCTGGACGCGCATCTCGAGATCGACACGGGGATGGGCCGCGCGGGCTTTGATTTCCGCGAAGTCGGCACCTGGGCGGATCGGCTCCAGGAGGGGTTGGGTCCCAGCGTCCGGCTGCGAGGGGTGTACACGCACCTGCACAGTGCGGACGCCGCGGATCCGACGCCCACGTTGACACAGTGGCAGCGGTTCCAGGATGCGCTCGCGCAGCTGCCTTTCTCGCGCGAGGACCTGCTGGTCCACGTCTGCAACAGCGCGGGTATCATGCGCTGGCCGGAGCTGGCAGCGGATGCGGTGCGCCCCGGGATCTACCTGTACGGCGGCAATCCTGCGCCGGGAGTGGGCGGGTTCGAGCCGCCGAGGCCCGTGGTGAGCGTGCGAGCGCGCGTCGTGCGCATCAAGGACGCGCCACCCGGAAGCACGGTCGGGTACGGCTCGCTGCACACGGCGCGCGGCTGGGAGCGATGGGCGACGCTGCCGCTCGGCTACGGCGATGGCTGGCCTCGCTGCCTGACCGGACGCTCCGAGGCGATCATTCATGGCCAGCGGGTTCGCTTCATCGGAAGGACCTCGATGGACATGACGGTGGTAGACATCTCGTCCGTCCCGGATGTGAAGGTGGGGGACGTCGCGACCGTCATCGGTTCGGACGGCGCGGAGACGATCAGCATCGAGGAGGTCGCTGCGCAGGCGGACACGATCAGCTACGAGATCCTGACGGGGCTGCGTCCCCGTCTGCCGCGACTCGAACGTTATACATGAAGACTGACGAGCTTCTGGCCGCGGCACGCGCCGCGCGCGAGAACGCATACGCGCCCTACTCGAGGTTCCGGGTCGGGTGCGCACTCGAGGGCGAGAGCGGTCGTGTCTACACCGGCTGCAACGTGGAGAATGCATCTTTCGGAATGACGATCTGTGCAGAGCGCGTAGCGCTCACCTCGGCAGTGGCGGCGGGTGAGCGCGCATTCCGCGCAATGGTGCTGGTGAGCGACGCACCGGAGCCGGCGTCGCCGTGCGGTGCATGCCGGCAGGTGCTGAACGAGTTCGCTCCGCAACTGGCGATCACTGCGATCGCCGACTCGGGCGCGCGAGCGACGTGGACTCTGGATACGCTGCTCCCCGACAGCTTCCAACTGCCGGGGAGGGACACGTGAGGCGCGCACTCTCACTGCTGGCACCGCTCGCGCTGCTGGCAGCCGCGGCCTGCGGCACGGATTCGCCCGTCGGCGTCGGCGAGGGCCTTCTGCCGGAACAGCCGGTAACGAGCTTCGAGGTCGTGCTGACCGCCGACCAGTTCCTGGTACTCGACAGCGCGTTCGCGCTCTACGATCGCCCCTTCCAGGCGAATGCGCACGTCGTCGCGAACGAGTTCGAGGGAGTGCTGAGCGCACGCGTGCTCGCCCGCTTCAACCCGCTCCCGCGCTCGATCACGGTCGTCGACTCCGCCACCGGCACCTCGGCCACGGACACGATGCCGACGTACGAGGTCGGCAGACTGGTCCTGCTGGTCGACACGATTCGCAGCAGTCACGTGGAGGCCACGTTTGCCGTGTATCGCCTGAGCGAGGAGTGGGACGTTCGGAGCGCGTCGTGGGCGATGCGGATCGATACCGGTACGGTGCAGGAGCCGTGGGCACAGCCGGGCGGTGCGCTCGGCGCGCGCATCGGCGAGGCGACGTGGTTCCGCGCGGACGGCGACACGCTGCGGATCGACATCGCGGGCTCGGACATCGCCGAGCTGCGTGATACGACGAACGCACGCATGGGCCTGGCGATCGTTTCGGAAACGCCAGGCACGCGCATGCGCATCAACTCGGTCGGGCTCGAAGCGGACCTGCGGTCATCGCGCGCTGACACGGTCGTGACCGTTGCCGGTGTGGGTGCCGGACGGACGTTCATCTTCGATCCCGTGCCCTTCCCGCGGTCGGATGACCCGCGCGTCGGCGGCATCCCCGCCTGGCGGACGCTGATGCGGCTTTCGCCCGACCTGCGCGACGTCGTGGTGCCGTGCCCGACCTCCCCGACCTGCACGATCCGGCTGGGGGATGCGGAGATCACGCTCGCGATGCTGGAGTATCAGCTCGCTGCGCCACCGCCGGGGTTCGTCGTGGAGGATTCCGTTCGACTTGCGGCTGTACCGCTCTTCGAAACGCCGGGCGTCCCGTTCTCGCGCTCACTTCTCGGCATTCCGGCCACGGCGGTGCCGTCCGACCGCTGGATCCAGCCGGACGAGTTCGATGACGTCGCTTCGGCGGCACCGGTGCGGCTCCCGGTGACCGGTGTGATCCGTGCACTGCAGCCGGAGGATGCGCAGGTCACCGGCATCGCGCTCCTGCCCGCAGTGAATCTGGGCACGATCGGGTTCGTTCCGCTGGAACCCAACCCCATCCTTCGTCTCGTCCTCACGGTTGCCGAGGAGGTTCAGCTCCAATGAAGCGCGCGCTCATGATTCTGGTTGCGACGCTGCTCGTCGCTGCACCTGCGCGCGCGCAGTCGCTGTTCTCGGCGCGCGGCCTCGGCATGCCGGTGCAGCCTGTCGATGCGCGTGCCCGTGCGCTGGGTGGCGTCGGCGTCGGCCTGTTCGGGCTCAACATGTCGATGGTGAACCCGGCGGAGATCGCCGGCTACACGCGTCGCGGCGTTACGGCGGCCGTACAGCCGATGTCAACCGACATCACCATCGGGGACGCGAGTGATCACGTGAACGGCTCGCGGTTCCCCCTGATGCATGCGGTGCTGCCGATCGGCTCGCGTGTCGTGCTGGGGCTGGGGTATGGCGCGTCCTACGACCAGTTCTGGGCGATCGAGTCGCAGGACACGATCATGATCGGCGACAGCCGGGTCGGCGTGACCGACGTCGTCCGCTCCGACGGCGGGCTCGGTCACGCGCGGCTCACCGCCGCCGTCATGGTGACGCACAACTTCGCGCTCGGTGCCGCCATCGGACTCCATACGGGATCGCTCGAGCGACAGGTCGATCGCACGTTCGGCGACTCCACGATCTACAACCCGTTCACGACGCAGATACGCTGGGAGTACAGCGGTCTCATTGGCGCGGTGGGCGCGCGCTGGGATCCGGATCCCGCGCTGCGGCTGGCAGCCAGCGCCACGTTCGGCGGCGACATCGATGCCGAGGGCAAGGAAGGCGACGCCGTGAGCCGCACATTCTCGACACCGCTGCGCGTCGCGTTCGGTGCGAGCGGGCTGCTCGGGACAGAGCTGATCGCCACCCTCGGTGCGGAGTGGAGCCAGGCGGAGTCCGAGGCGGATGCCGGTGCGGGACTGCCGCTCGCGACGGCGGACCAGACCTGGCGGGTCGGCGGCGGCATCGAGTGGAGTGGCCGCCGCGACGCTACGCGCACGTTCCCGATCCGCATCGGCGGATCCTGGGCGAACCTGCCCTACCACCTCGCCGACGAGGAGAAGGCGAGCGAGTGGACGATCGGCGGCGGCATCGGCCTGCGGCTCACAGACGCAGCGCGCGAGCCGTACGCGGCGGCGGACGTCACGATCGAGCGCGGCTCGCGTTCCGGCTTCGCGTCGCCGAGCATCGAGAGCGGCATCGAGGAATCGTTCTGGCGCGTGACGATTTCTCTGTCGCTGTTCGGCCGCTGATACGAAACGCTTGAAGCAGGACAGCAGCATGACCGCAGGCACGAAGACACAGCAGACGACGTCCCGGACTGGCGTTTCCGGCGCAGGCGCGCAGCAGCGTGCGCCGCGCAAGGCGTACGTCGAGACGTACGGCTGTCAGATGAACCAGTCGGACGGCGAGCTGATGCAGGGCGTGCTTGCGGCGCACGGCTACGAGATCACGAGCTCACCCGAGGGTGCGGACGTCGTGCTGGTGAACACGTGTGCGATCCGCGAGCACGCGGAGCAGCGCGTGATCGGCCGTGTCGGTGAGCTGAGCCGGCTCAAGCGGGAGAAGCCTGACCTGGTGATCGGCGTGACCGGGTGCATGGCGCAGCGGCTCGGCACACAGCTCCTCGAGAAGGCACCGTACGTCGATCTCGTGATGGGGCCCGACGGCTACCGCTCGCTTGCGTCGGTCATCGAGGAGATCGGCAGCCGCGACGGACACAGCGCGCGCAGGGTCGTCGTTTCAGCTGCGACCGATAACGCATCGGCTGGGTCGACGGTCAGCACGCCGAATCCGAACCTTGGTGTGTCCGCGCCCGGCCGGCGTGCGCGCCGCGCGCTCCCGGTGCTCGACACAGCTGCGACCGAGTACATGGACGACGGTCGCGTCGCGGTCCTCGAGTTCGATGCGGACGAGCACTACGAGGGGATCCCGATCCGCCGCGCCGCGGGCGTCACCGCATGGGTGTCCGTGCAGCGCGGCTGCGACCATCGCTGCACGTACTGCATCGTGCCGTACGTGCGCGGGCCGGAGAAGAACCGGGATCCGGCGATGGTGCTGCGCGAAGTTCGCGAAGTGGCGGAGCAGGGAATCACGGAGGTGACGCTGCTCGGCCAGACCGTGAACTCGTACGTGCACGGCGACTGGAACTTCGCGCGCCTGCTCCGCGAAGTCGCGCGCGTCGATGGCATCCGGCGCGTCCGCTTCATGTCGCCGCATCCGCGCGACGTGACACCGGAGCTCGTCGAGGTCATGGCCACCGAGCCACACGTGTGCAGGCAGCTGCACCTGCCCGCGCAGTCCGGCAGTGACCGCGTGCTGAAGCGCATGGTGCGCCGCTACACCGTCGACGAGTTCATGTCGAAGGTCGAGATGGTGCGCGCCGCGATGCCGGACATCGCCCTCTCGACCGACATCATCGTTGCCTTCCCGGGCGAGACCGACGAGGACTACGAGGCTACGCTCGACCTGATGCGTGCCGTGCGTTTCGATGACGCCTTCCTGTACCGATACTCGCTGCGCGATGGCACGCCTGCGACACGCCTGCCGAAGGACCAGTTCATCCCTGACGACGTCGCGCAGTCGCGCCTCGAGCGCCTGATCGAGCTGCATCGCGAGATCCAGTCCGAGATCAACGCCGGCGAGGTCGGAGCGACGGTCGAGGTGCTGGTCGAGCGGCCGGCGAAGAGCTCCGGCGACATGCTCGGCCGGACCCAGCGCAACAAGGTCGTCGCATTCCCCGGCGACGCCAGCCTCATCGGCCGCTACCTCATGGTACGGACCACCTCGACGACCGGTGCGACCTTCCGCGGCGAGCTGTTGCGGGCATCGGCGGTTGCCTGAGCTCCGCCGGGGTTTCACCACAGAGGTCGCAGCGGGACACAGCAGAAGCACAACGGCAGAAGCAGAACGGATCATCCCAAGCAGGCATTCCTGAGCCCGCGCCCTGGCCCGTTCGTCGGGCATGCCCATCGTGCATGCGGCGTTCGGGATCGCGGCAGGCGCCGCATTCGCCCAGCTCGTCTCCCTTCCACCCTCGTTCTTCAGCGCTGCACTCCTCGGTGCAGTCGGCTGCGGTGTGCTGCTGGTGCAGACGCGCGACGCCGCATGCGTGTTCGGGCTGTTCGCGGCGCTGGGTGTGGCACTCGGGAGTGGGTCCATGCGCGAGACGGCGGGAGATTGCCGCTTGCGCATCCCGGACGCGGCGGTCGTGCGCGTGACCGGCCGTTTCACGACACTCCCGGACAGTGGCGCGCGTGCGCTCCTGCATGCTGCCGAGGTTCGCTCGGGTGGCATATCATGCGGCGACGTCGTCATTCGCCTGGACCTGCGAATGCCCCTGCGTGCGTGGGACACGCACGTCCGGATGGAGGGTACCTGGCTTCGCTGGCCGGACGCGAGTCCTGCTCAGCCCGACCGCGCAGGGATGCTGCGCGTCACGTCTGTCGAGGCGACGGGCGAGCCCGCAGTGCGGCCGTGGCGCGAGCGCGCACAGCTCAATGCCCAGGCGCGCGTTCGTGCGCTGTACGGTCGGGACGCGCCGCTCGTCGAGGCGCTGCTGCTCGCGCGTACGGAAACGCTTCCACGGGAGGTGCGTCAGCGTTTCGCCGACAGCGGCATGGTTCACCTGCTCGCGATCTCGGGGTCGCACGTCGTGCTCGTGCTCGGCGTGCTGCTGGTGCTCGGACAGGCGCTGCGCTTGCCGCCGCGGACAGCACGGGTCTCTGCGCTCGGCGGCGTTGTCGCCTACGTCGCGTTCCTCGGCTCGCCACCGCCTGCGGCGCGCGCAGCCGTTCAGCTCCTGCTGTTCTCGGCAGGCCGCTCACTGCAGCGCCCGACCGATGCGCGCGGAGTACTCGCGGCCTCCGGCCTCTTCCTGGTCGTGTGGCAGCCGGGTGTTGTGCTCGACGTCGGCGCGCAGCTCTCATTCGCGGGCGTCGCGGGAATCGTCGCCTTCGCACCGTCGATCGAGCGCGTGCTGGAGCGCACACCGACGTGGTTCGCGCGACCCCTTGCAGCAGGCACTGCCGCCAGCATCACGACGCTGCCGATCGCCGGACTGCACTTCGGCACACTCGCGCCGATCGGGATCCTCGCCGGGCTGCCGGGTATCCCTGCGACCGGCATGGCCGTGCCCGCCTCGGCGCTGCCCCTCGTGCTGTCGTACGCGAGCGAGTCGCTGGCCGCGTTCTTCATTCCCGCCGCGACACTCACCCTGCACACCCTCGATCAGATTGCCTTCGTCGCGGCGCAGGTACCCGGAGGCCATGGCTTCACGACCACGACCGGCGTGTACGGGCTGCTGCTTGCCGGCTCCGCAGCCATCGTCACGTTCCGGATCATCGATCCGTGGTTCGCGATGGCTGTCGCCTCCCGCGCGTCCGCTTCGGCGTCCGCTGTCCGGAGCGCGACTGCTGCAGGCATACGACACCGTGCCGCTCGCGCGCTGCTGCCGGGATTCAGCGCGGCGTGCGCGGCGGTGGCGGTTGTCGCACTGCGTCCTGTGGTCGAGGGCATCGTCAGGGAGCCCATGGTCGAGCTGCACGTGATCGACGTGGGGCAGGGCGATGCGATCGCGATCCGGACACCACGCGGACGGTGGGCACTCATCGACGCAGGCCCTCGCGGCCGGAGCTACGATGCGGGTGCCGCGCGCGTTCTGCCGTACCTCCAGCGCAGGCAGGCCGGCTCTCTGAGTGCACTCGTGATCACGCATCCGGATGCCGATCACATCGGTGGTGCAGCGGCCGTGTTGAAGGCCCTGCCCGTGCATGCCCTGCTGGAGCCCGTGGAGCCGGATCCACGCGGGATGTACCTGCAGACCCTTACCGCGGCGCGCCATCGAGGAACCCGCCTCATAGCAGCGCGCGGGGGTACGCGGATCCGGATGGACGGCGTAGAGATGGAAGTGCTGTATCCCGTTGACCAGCTTGCTCCCCCTGAACGGGCCAACGATAATAGCGCCGTGATACTGCTCCGTTATGGCACGTTTCACGCATTGTTCCTCGGCGATGCACCGGTTGCGGTGGAGCAGCGGGTGGCGAGTCGCTATGGAGCGCGTCTGCGGGCCCAGGTCCTGAAGGTCGGGCATCACGGCAGCTCGACATCCACGGGGGACGCGCTACTGGCCGCGACGCAGCCTGCGCTGGCGTTGATCCCTGTCGGGCGGCAGAACCGCTACGGGCACCCCGCGCCGGACGTGCTTGCGAGACTGCAGCGCCGCGGAATCGGCGTCCTGCGGACAGATGAGCGCGGCGCGATCGTGGTTCGTGCGAACGCGCGTGGCCGGATGAGCGTCGAGACGGAGCGATGATCACCGCGCTGTTGCGTGCAGTAGCAGGCCGGCCCCTTGCGGTGTCGGGACGCGTCCCGGAGGACGTCGTAGTTCTTCGCGGCCGCTGGTTGCCCGTGCTGGGCGGTGTGCTGGCAGGGATGAAGCGCCCTGCCGCAGCTGTCACGCTTGGCCGCACGATCGTTGTGCACGATGAAGCATCGCTGACGACGCGCCTGCTGCGCCACGAGCTGGCGCACGTCGAGCAGTGGAAGGCAGCGCCCTGGACGTTCCCGGTGCGCTACGCCTGGCAGCACCTGCGACGCGGCTACCGCGATAATCCATACGAGGTCGCCGCGCGCGCAGCCGAACAACAGGAGCCACGGCCGGTTTCCGCGCACCGCGACGATGCGGCTGCCGGGTCGACCGCCCCATGAAACAGCCGGAACAGCTGCATCCGGCGGAGGATGAGATGACGGCGAAGGGCATCGTCACCATCGAGCGCCACATCATCGACCAGGAACGCATGTTCCCGGAGGCGACGGGCGCGTTCAGCAGGATTCTCTCGGACATCGCGATCGCCGCGAAGGTGATCTCGCGCGAAGTGAACAAGGCCGGCCTGGTCGAGATACTCGGCGAGGTTGGCGCGAAGAACGTGCATGGCGAGAACGTCAGGAAGCTGGACGTTTACGCGGACGAGGTCATTTACAAGGCGCTCGACCATACCGGCCTGCTGTGCTGCATGGCGAGCGAGGAGAACGAGGAGGTCCTCGAGATCCCGGCGAAGTTCCCGACCGGCAACTACGCCCTCCTCTATGACCCCCTCGACGGCAGCTCCAACATCGACGTAAACGTTTCCGTCGGCACGATCTTCTCCATCCATCGCAAGGTCTCGGATCATCCGCGCGGCTGCATCGAGGACTGCCTGCAGGTTGGACGGAGGCAGGTTGCAGCGGGCTACGTGGTGTACGGCTCATCGACGATGCTGGTCTACACGACCGGCCACGGCGTGCACGGCTTCACGCTCGATCCGTCGATCGGTGAGTTCCTGCTGAGCCACCCGAACATGCGGATCCCGGCGCCCGGGCAGCGGATCTACAGCGTGAACGAGGGCAACTACCTCAACTGGTCCGAGGGGCAGCGCCGCTTCATCGACCACCTGAAGGGGCTGGATGGTGAGAACGACCGGCCCTTCTCGTCACGCTACGTCGGATCGATGGTCGCGGACGTGCACCGCACTCTTCTGTACGGCGGCATCTTCATGTATCCGGCGGACAGGAAGAACACGAACGGCAAGCTGCGCCTGCTGTACGAGTGCGCACCGATCGCCATGATCATGGAGGCGGCGGGTGGTCGCGCCTCGACGGGAGCGATGGACATTCTCGACGTGGAACCCACGTCGCTGCATCAGCGTGTGCCGCTCTACGTGGGCTCGAAGGAGTACGTCGACCTGGCCGAGCGTTTCCTGAAGGAGGAAGTGGCAGTCGCGGTCTGATCCGGGAGGGCCTGTGCGGACGCAGAGGGGACCGGCGCCATGCTCGCCGGTCCCCTTCCGCATCAATGAATGCGGAAGCGCAGCCCTGCGTTGATCTCCGTGAGCAGGGCAGAGCCATCGTTGCGCCACGAGGCTGGCATGATCGCGAGGTGCACGCGCGTGCCGGCTGTCAGACTCAGCGAAAGGGTTGGCAGACCTTGTCTGCCAACCCTTTCAACGATCTGCGCAGCGATCCTGCTACAGCTCAGAACGAGTAGCGCACTCCGAGCTGCATCTGCCAGCGAGAGTTGCCGCTCAGCACCTGGAACGGATCGGCCTCGCCGTTCTCGTTCAGGCGGACCTGGCTGGTCGGCTGGAAGTAGCCGCGGTTGTTCGCCGAATCCCAGCCGCGCAGCTCGAGCAGGTCGATCGTCGCGTTCGGAACGTACTTGACGACGCCCCACTCCTCGTTGAGCAGGTTGGGCACGTTCAGGATGTCGAGCGAGATCTCGGCACGCTGCCCGCGGATGGTCGGGACCCGGAACGTGAAGCGCGTGTCGAGCTGGCTCTGCCAGGGCTCGCGGCATGCGTTGCGCTCGATGATTCGTCCACGGTTCTCGCGCAGGCACTCCTCGCTCTCGATGTACGCGTTCAGCGTGGTCCATGCCGCCGGATCGACGAGCGTGATGTCGTTTTCGTCGAGCGGCACGTAGACGAGGTCGTTGAAGCGGTTGCTTGCATACGACGCCTCGTACCCGTCCGCGTTCACATCACCGTCGTAGACGTAGCTGTAGCCGTCGCCGGAGCTGCCCACGTAGAAAAGCGACCAGGTGAACCACGGCCGTACGTCCCAGCTGCCGCCCAGCACGACCTTGTGCGGCGTCTCGTAGTCCGAGCGCATGAGGCGCGGGCTGTTCGGGCTGCCGACGACCGGGTTGAACCCGATGTTCGACGTCGCGATGCTCGAGGTCAGGCCGCTCAGGTCCTTCGCCTGCGAGTACGTGTACGACGCCGTGAACTCGATGCCGTCGCTGTACCGCTTCTGCAGCTGACCCGTCAGGCTCCAGGAGCGGTCCTCGTCACTGTTCGTCAGCTCGACGACTGCAAGCACGTCATCGGAGATCCGGTTCGGCGATGCAACGTTCGTGTTCGAGCCCGAGATCGGACCCTCCGTGTGCGTGCCGAACACCGGCCGGCCGCCCTGCGTCGTGCTGACCGGGTTGTCGAAGTCCACGTTCAGCTCGCGCAGCAGAATCTGCTTGTTGGCACGCGTGTACATGAACTCGGCCGTGGCCACGATGCCCCAGAACAGCTCGCGGTCCGCCGCGATGTTGAAGCGCCAGTTCGACGGGAACTGGAAGTCCGGGTCGATCAGGTTGATCACCGCAAGCGGCGGGGCAGGCGTACCGCCTGTCGCACACGACGTCGGCTGGTTGTTCGGATCGATCGTGAAGGCCGGCATGTTGCCGTCCGACGCCTGGCAGGAAACCGTGACCGCCGAAAGGCCCGTGTTGCCGTACAGGTTCGACAGCCACACGAACGGCTGACGGCCCGTGAAGAGACCAAAACCGCCGCGAAGCTGCGTCGAACGGTCGCCGAAGACGTCCCAGTTGAACCCGAGGCGCGGGGAGAACGTGCCGTTGCCCGAGGGCAGCTCGTCCGTGCGGCGGCCGATCGCATCCTCGACGAGCGGGTTGCGGTAGGGCTTGTCCGGCATGATCGGCAGGTCGTAGCGCACACCGGCCGTGATCACCACGTCCGGCCGCGGGGTCCACTCGGTCTGCGCATAGACCCCGACGTTGTGAACGCCGAACACCGGGTCCAGGTCGAGGTCGGCCACCGCCGGGATCGAGCGGCGGAACGCACTCGGGTTGCCCGCCTCCAGATCCTCCAGCGAGTCGAACGTCCACTCCCCGGTCTTGCCTGCCTGGAAGAGGTTGCGGAAGCGGAAGTACTCGTCGTGGATCCCGAACGTCAGCCGGTGATCGCCCAGCGGAATCGTCAGGTTGTTCGTGATCTCGAAGACGTCCTGGTCCAGCTCGTTACCCTGCGAGAAGTACTCCGCACCTGCGAGCAGGCTCGTCGTCTGCGTCGGGTTCGCCGGGTTGGGGACGCGCACGATGATGGCCGGGAACTCCTCCACCGGAGAGCGGCGGTCGCGCACGCGCGTCCAGCTCGCCGTCAGCTCGTTGTACCAGTCGTTGCGGAACGTCGAGTTGAGCTGCGCCACCGTCGAGTTCGTGTTCGACTCGAAGAAGTAGAAGTTCGAGTCGAGCGAGTACGAGGAGCCGCCACCGCGGTTCACCACCACGTCGTCCTCTGCCCGCACCCAGTTGTGGCGCAGCATGAGACGATGGTTGTTGTTGATGTTGTAGTCGACACGCGCGAACACGTTGCGGTTCGGGTTCTCGACCGTGAACGCGCCGTAGCTGCCCGGGTTCACACCCAGGTCCGACAGTGCCTGGCGGAACCGGTCCGCATCCGCCTGCGAGACGCGCGTCTGGGCGTCCGTGTTCTGGCCGATCACAACACCACCGGCGGGCCGCTGGTCCTGCTCGATCTCGACGGCCGTGAAGAAGTGCAGCTTGTCCCGGATGATCGGGCCGCCCACCGAGAAGCCGAAGATCTGGTTGTCGAACTCGTCGAACGGGAACGTGTCCTGATCGACCACCAGGTTCTCACGCACGAAGTTCAGGTCGCGGTAGTACAGGTACGCTGACCCCTGGAACTCGTTCGTGCCGGCCTTCGTCACCGCGTTCACCAGTCCACCGGTGAAGCCGGACTGCCGGACGTCGAACGGCGCGGCAAGGATCTGGTACTGCTCGACCGCATCCAGCGCGATCGACCGGGCACCCGCCTGGCCGCCCGGCTGCCCCGTCGACCCGAGACCGAAGACGTCCTGCGTGATCGCACCGTCGATCTGGATGTTGTTGAAGCGGTTGTTCTGCTGGCCGATCGACGTCGCGCCGCCGCCGCCGCCGACCACAGGCGAGAGCCGGATGAAGTCCGTGAAGTTGCGCGAGATCGTCGGCATGTTCTCGATCTGCCGCTCCGTCACGAGCTGCTCCGCGCCCGTGCGACCCGGGTTGATGATCTGGTCCCGGCTGCGCTCGCCCTCGATCGTGAAGCCCTCGAGCTCGATCGCCTGGTCCGTCATCTCGAAATCCACGACCAGGTTCTGACCGAGCGCGAGCTGCAGTCCCGAGCGCGACAGCGCCTCCAGACCGAGCCCCTCCGCAGTCACCGTGTACGGTCCACCGACCTGCAGACCCGGCACGAGGTACCGACCATCCGAGTTCGTCAGCGTGCTGCGGACGACGCCGGTCGCCTCGTTTCGTACGGTAATCTCAACTGCACCGCGCGGTGTACCGCTCGCGTCTACTACACGCCCGCTGATAACGCCGGTCGTGGCCGTCTGCGCCGCCGCAGGTGTTGCCACGCCCAGGCCGGTGAACAGGAGCGCGAAGCCGAGCAGGGCCCCGATGCCTCGTTTCATTGCCTTCCCCTGAAGTTGGAATGTCTACCGGGATCCCCCGGCAGGAACCAGTCGTCGAATGGTGACCCGGCCATGTCACGACCGGGTCGCATCATTGAAACAGCTTGTCCGGATACTCGAAGGCAGGAGCCCGCCGGCTGTGGGTACGCTCCCGCACACCCTTGCGGGCGCGGTTCGCGATCCGGTCGAGAGCCTGCAGACATGAAGATCTCGGAGAGTTCAGCCCATACTGCGGCATCAGGATGCGCCACCGTCGTCAGGAGGTCAAGATGGACGTTCCGGGGTACGCCCCGGCCCTGTGCCCCAGCGCCTTTACGGGGCCGAGAGCTTGGCGCCGGCGCCCGCATCGGCGCTGACTGCCGCACCGCTCAGCAGCGCCTCGATCTCCGCACTGACCGTCTCGATCAGGGCAACCTTCTCCGCGTACGGCATGAACGCGCTCTCGAAGCCCATGAGCGCGATCTCGCCGAGCTCCTGCGCGTCGAACCCGAGGTGCTCGTGGGCGCGCATGTACTCGTCCGTCACCGTGGTCGCACTCATCAGGCGGTTGTCTGTGCACAGCGTGACGACGAGACCCTGGTCGTAGTAGAGGCGGACGGGGTGCTCGGAGAAATCGGGGGTGACGCGCGTCTGCACGTTGGACGTGAGGCAGATCTCGATCGGGATACGGAAGTCATTCACGAAGCTCATGAGGTCCGGGTCCTCGTGAAGTCGCGTCCCGTGACCCAGCCGGCGCGCGTGACACCGGTGCAGCGCTTCGCGGATCGATGCCGGGCCGTACGCCTCGCCCGCGTGAATCGTGATTGCGAGGTTGTTGGTCGCAGCGTAGTCGAATGCGAGCTGATGCTCGGTGGGCGGGTGGCCGTGCTCGGGCCCGGCCAGGTCGTAGGCGACGACGCCGCGTCCCTTGAACGCGACGGCGACCTGTGCGGAGTGAAGTGACTCGTTCGCGGGCCGGTGACGCAGGGAGCAGACGATCACTCCGCTGCGCGTGCCGAAGTCCTTCTCGCCGCGACGAAGACCCTTCAGGACAGCCTCGAGCACGTCCTCCTCGGAGAGTCCGCCCTTCGTGTTCAGCCATGGGGCGAAGCGGACCTCGATGTAGCGCAGGTTCTCTGCTGCGCAGTCCTCGACGAGCTCGTAGGCGATCCGCTCCAGCGCGTCTGCGGTCTGCATCAGTGAGACGGTGATATCGAAGCGTGCGAGGTAGTCGACGAGGTCGCGGGCGTCGGTGACGTGCATGTAGTCGGCCAGGTCCTGGGGATCGGACTTTGGCAGATGCACGCCGTATTCGCGGGCGAGCTCGATCATGGTGGACGGTCGCAGGCTGCCGTCGAGGTGCAGGTGCAGATCCGTCTTCGGGAGTTGGTGGATCAGCTCACGTGTAACCTTCATAACGAGCGTTTTCGGTATCCTGTGTATGGTTCCGGCGGCCGATCAGCCGCCGGTGGTTGCAGATTCGGTCGAATCGCGCGTCGCATCGGTGCGACCGTCGGACACGGACACGAACCGCGGCTCTGCCGGCGCGCGCACGGGCTGCGGCAGCGACTGGACGTACGCGATGAATGCATCGAGGTCGGTGATGCCGGTCCGTGTCTGCGCCTCGGCCTCGGCAAGCATAGTGAAGCCGTCGCCGCCCTCGGCCAGGAAATCGTTGACTGCCATCGTGTAGACGGCGTCGTCGCGAAGGGCGGATCCATCGTCGAGCGTGACGCGCTGCACGCGCCTGCCGGACGGTGCGTCGGGGGTGTAGTAAACGGTCATGCCGCTGATGTGTACGCCCGAGCGACCGCCCGAGAGCGCATGCTCGAGCGCTGCCCGGACCCCCGCGCCCGTGATTCGCAGCACGATCACCTCGTTGCCGAATGGATGCGTGTTGTACGCCTCGCCCCACGTGAGCGGGCCCGCATCGATCGCTGCGCGGATTCCACCGTTGTTCATGATCGCAAGCTGGGCGTTGCCTGCGGCCCGCTGCGCATCCGCTATCAGCCGTCCGAGCGGGTACTCGGGCGGACGTCGCTCGAGCGGCTCCGCGATGGTTGCGATCTGCCGCTCGACCTGGGGACGGATCTCCGCTGCGTACCGATCGACGAGTGCGGCGATGCCGCTGTCCGGCTCGACTCGCCAGTGCCACACCGCCGGCGTCCCGCGGATCCACGCGTCGACGCTGTCGCTGCTCACGCGCTCGAGGTCGACGACGCCGTAGCGCGTGCCGTAGGACCCGGTCTCGATGATCGGGATGCCATTCTCGACCGTTCGCGCCACGCGGTGCGTGTGGCCGGCCACGATCAGATCGGGCCGCTCTGTCGTGCGGCGTGCCCAGTCGATGATCTCGTCGCCGCAGCTGCTGGTCTCGGTCTCACAGATTGCGCCGGCGTGCGCTACGACGATGACGAAGTCCGCACCCTGGCTGCGGAGGCGAGGCACCTCGCGATCGATCGCGGCGGCTCCATCACGGAACTCGAGCCCTGCTACGTTGCTGCCGCGCGTCGTTTCGGGGGTCTCCTCGGTCGACAGTCCGATGAGGCCCACGCGAACCCCATTCACATCCACGACTGCCGTGGGCTTCACCCAGGACGGCGCCGTGTCGCTCCCGGCCACGAACAGGTTCGCGGAAAGCCAGGGGAACTCTGCCTGCTCGATCCGCTGCCTGAGGACGTCGACGGTCCAGTCGAACTCGTGATTGCCGAGCGCGGCACCGCCGTAGCCCACGCGGTTGTAGTAGTCGACCGTGCTGCGACCCTGCGTCAGGTTGGAGATCGGCGTGCCCTGCATGACATCTCCGCCGTCGAGCAGGATCACGGGGCCGCGGAAGCCGTCCCGCTCATGCGCGAAGTAGCTCGCGAGAATGGCAGCACCGCCCAGTGGTGCGCGGTCGACCCACGACGGATGCTCAGGCTCCAGCCGACCGTGGAAGTCGTTCGTCGCGAGTACGCGCAGCCGCTTGCGCGGCTGCCCGGGCCGTTCCGGACCATCGGCCGCCTGCACGACGGCCTCCGCCGCCTGCTCCCGGCGCGCGGCAGCGGCCGCTTCCTCAGGCACAAGGCGCCAGCTCGGCACGAAGAAATCGGCGGGGCGGATGACGCCGCGACGTCGCACCTCCTCGATCAGCAGCTCCCGGATATCCTCCTGCCGGTCGTAGATCACCGGGGCATCGGCGATCATGCCGTATCCGCCGCCACCGCTCTGTCGATAGTTGTTGAGGGCGAGTGTGAACGTGTCGTCGTCGCGCACGGGCCGGCCCTCGAACGTCATGCTCGTGATGCGCTCCCCGAGCGGGCGTGAGATGTCCATCACATAGTCGACACCACTCACGACGTCGAAGTTGTAGCCGGGTACGTCGAAATTTGTCACAGTGCTGTCGCCGGACGGGAACGCGTTGTAGTACTCCGCGGACTTCTCGAGGTACGCGCGCAGCTGTGCGCCGGTAATGCGTATCACCTTGAGCGTGTTGTCGTACGGGTACAGGGCCGCGACGTCCGCAATCGTGATCTCGCCCTCGGGCAGCGCGGCATCCAGGCGGAATGCCGCCGTCGACGACAGCTGCGCATTGCCGCGCGCACGCTGGACCTCGTTGACGAAGTCGAGGATCGGCGTGTCCTCGGTGCGTGCGGTGCGCGCGTCCATGCGCTCGGTCGCGCGGCCGATGGTCTCGTGCACGTACGCGACGGTCCGCTCGTGCTCCCAGCGCAACGAGTCGAGGAAGCTGCGGTCGACCAGGTCCGCGCGCGGGCGGAGGATGGCTCCGCTGCCGTGCGCGACCTCCCATTCATTGTGTCCGCGCTGGACGACCTCGAGCGTCACGGCGGCGAGGGATCGTGCCCAGTTGCGCGCCTGCGTGAGCAGCACGCCGTTGATGGTCGTGTCCGCGAGCTCGCGGTGGGTGTGGCCGAGGAAGATGACGTCGATGTCCGGTACGTCCCGTGCGAGCTGTGCGGCCGCGTTCTCGGGCGGCAGCCCGGTGGTGACCGTGTCGTACGACGTCCCTTCCAGCCCGCCATGCGACAGCACGACGATGACGTCCGCACCTTCCTCGCGCATCCGCGCCACGACGGGCGCCACGGACTCGACGACGTCCCGGAACTCGAGCATTCCCTCGACGTGCGCACGGTCCCACACGTGAACGCCGGGCGGCGTGTTGCCCGTCACGCCAATGAGGAGCGTGTCACCGGCGTTGGTGACGTGCGGCAGCAGCACGTACGGAATGTACGCATGATCGTCGGTCCCGGCGCGAAAGACGTTTGCGGACACGAACGGGAAGTCCGCCTGTTCGATCGCCGCACCCAGGTGCCCGAGTCCGTAGTTGAACTCGTGGTTGCCGATCGCAGAGGCGTCGTAGCCGAGCAGGTTCATCGCCCGGATGACGGGGTTCGGCTGGTCGCCGTAGCGGCGCGCGTACAGGAACCCGAGCGGGTTGCCCTGCAGCAGGTCGCCGGAGTCGAAGAGGTACGTGCTGCCGGCGTGGACGGCTCGTACGCTGTCGATCAGCGGCTTGAGGTGACCGAGCGAGTAATCGATCGGCTCGCGAGCGTAGTAGTCGTACGGGTAGAGCCGGTTGTGCACGTCCGTCGTGCCGAGCAGCACGATCGTGTCGCGTGCGGCGGCAGCGGGCGGTTCAGGCGTCTCGATCGGGGCTGTCGCTGCCGGCGCGCAGCCACCGAGCAGGGCGAGGAGGGGCAGAATGCACACGAGCGGCCGCAACACGGCCGCTCGTTCATGGTTCGGGCTACGAATTCGGTCTTCCATGGACCGAATCTATGCGGGCCCGCGGGCGGCGGCAAATCGGCGCGCATCAGTCCCCGCTGACGCCTGCCTCGGGCCGCTGGCGCGCGGCCAGGGTATGTGCCGCGGCGCCCGACTCGGCGCGCTCGACACGCTCCTGCGCCCTGTCGGCGACGAAGCCGCCCGTCCGCAGCGCCGCATGTGCCGCGGCGAGTCGCGCGATCGGGACCCGAAACGGCGAGCACGACACGTAGTCGAGCCCGGTCTCGTGGCAGAACTCAACGGAGCTCGGATCACCGCCGTGCTCACCGCAGATGCCGACCTTCAGGTCGCGACGTCGCCTGCGCCCCTCCCAGGTCCCCATCTGCACGAGCTGCCCGACACCGTCCCGGTCGAGCACCTGGAACGGGTCGTCCTTGAAGATGCCGGCGTCCAGGTACTGCGGCAGGAAGGTGGCCGCATCGTCACGCGAGATCCCGAACGTCGTCTGTGTCAGGTCGTTCGTGCCGAACGAGAAAAAGTCGGCCTCCGTCGCGATGTCACCCGCGAGCAGGCATGCGCGCGGCAGCTCGATCATCGTGCCGACCAGATACGGTACCTCGGTGCCTGCTTCCTCGAGGACCTGCGTGGCGATCGCCTCGATCGCCTTGCGCAACCGGGCCAGCTCTGCCACGTCAGCGACGAGCGGAACCATCACCTCCGGCTTCACGGTCACGCCCTCCGCAGCGACCTGGGTTGCAGCCTCGAAGATCGCGCGCACCTGCATCTCGATGATCTCGGGGTACGCGACACACAGGCGGACGCCGCGGAACCCCAGCATCGGGTTCTGCTCCCTGTAGCGATCGATGAGGCGTCGCACGACGTCGATCGAGATGCCGGCCGTGTCCGCGAACTGCTCGACCTCAGCGTCGTTGTGCGGCAGGAACTCGTGCAGGGGCGGGTCGATGAGACGGATCGTTACGGGCAGCCCGTCCATCGCGCGGAAGATGCCGGCAAAGTCCTCGCGCTGCATCGGCAGGATCTTCGCGAGCGCCTTCCTCCGCCCATCACTGGTTTCCGCGAGAAGCATCTCGCGCACGGCCTGGATGCGCTCGCCGTTGAAGAACATGTGCTCCGTGCGGCACAGGCCGATGCCCTCCGCCCCGAACTCGCGGGCCTGCTGCGCGTCCTGTGGCGTATCGGCGTTCGTGCGGACGGAGAGTCGCCGGAACGAATCGGCCCACTGCATCAGCCGGTTGAAGTACTCGTCCGGCTCGGGCTCGACCGTCGGCACCTTCCCGAGCAGCACGCGCCCCGTCGTTCCGTCTACCGTGATCCATTCGCCTTCGCGAAGCGTGTAGCCGCTCGCACGGCACTCCCCGTTGCGCACGTGCAGCTCGGACGCTCCAACGACACACGTCTTGCCCATCCCGCGTGCAACGACGGCGGCGTGCGATGTCATGCCGCCGCGCGCCGTCACGACGGCCCTGGCCGCGACCATGCCATGGAAGTCGTCGGGGGATGTCTCGCTGCGGACGAGGATGACCGGCTCTCCATTCGCTGCGAGCTCGACTGCACGGTCCGGGTGAAACGCAATGATCCCCGATGCCGCGCCCGGCGACGCGGGCAGTCCCGTTGCGAGCACGGTAACCTCCGCATCCGGGTCCAGCCGTGGATGCAGCAGCTGATCGAGCTGCTTCGGGTCGACGCGCAGAACGGCCTCGCGCTCGTCGATCAGTCCTTCATCGACCATCTCGACCGCGATCCGGACGGCTGCCGCTGCGGTGCGCTTGCCGGTGCGTGTCTGCAGCAGATAGAGGGTCCCGCGTTCCACCGTGAACTCGAGGTCCTGCATCTCGCGGTAGTGCTGCTCGAGTCGCTCCTGCACCTCGAGAAGCTGTCTGTACGCCTCGGGCAGGCGATGCTCCATCTCCTCGATAGACAGCGGTGTCCGGATGCCTGCGACGACGTCCTCACCCTGCGCGTTGACCAGAAACTCGCCGAAGAACTTCCGCTCACCCGTCGACGGATTGCGGGTGAACGCGACGCCGGTACCAGAGTCGTCACCGAGGTTGCCGTACACCATTGCCTGCACGTTGACGGCCGTACCCAGGTAGTCCGGGATGCCGTGCACGCGACGGTATGCGACGGCGCGCTCGACGTTCCATGAGCGGAACACCGCCTCGATTGCGCCCCACAGCTGGATCTGCGGGTCGTCGGGGAAGGGACTGCCCAGTCGCTCGCGCACCAGCGACTTGAACTCATGTGCGAGCGCGCGCAGATCCACGGCCTCGAGCTCCGTGTCCTCGACGACGCCGCGCTCCTGCTTCCTGGCCTCGAGTCTCTCCTCGAACTCGGAGGCAGGCACGCCGAGCACGACGTCGCTGTACATCTGGACGAAGCGCCGGTACGAGTCCCACGCGAAGCGCTCATCGTTCGATGCGCGAGCCAGCGCCTCGACGGTCTGATCGTTCAGCCCGAGGTTCAGGATCGTGTCCATCATCCCCGGCATGGAGATGGCCGCACCGCTCCGGACCGACAGCAGCAGAGGGTTCTCGAGGCCGCCGAACCGCTTGCCCGTGTCCGCTTCGACGCGCTCCAGTGCGGCGGCGACCTGCTGCTCCAGGTCCGGCGGGTAGCGTTCCTCACGCAGATAGAAGCGACATGCATCCGTGCTGATCGTGAACCCCGGCGGCACCGGCACCCCGATCCGCGTCATCTCCGCCAGGTTGGCGCCCTTGCCGCCCAGAGTCTGCTTGTCGTCCCTGCCGCCCTCCGCGAAGCCGTTGCCGAAGTAGAACACGTGCTTCCCGGCCATAGTCTGGGGCCTCCGAATGAGTTGTATGGTGTCGGACGGGGGAAACGGAGATTCAACATTCAGGCCGTTGGTCGTGTGCTGCGGGTGACGGGGGGAGGGTGGCGGGTGAAGGGTGGTGGACACTTCGGGATCGGCGTCGGGGCCCGGGTGGACTGTAGACGGACGGCGGGAATCGGGGCGCGTTCTCCCATTCGCTGGCCCGGTGCGCGCAACCACGTTCGTAGCATGCGATTCGAGAAGATGCGCATGTGGCAGGCAGCGGAGCAGTTCGTTGCAGAGGTCGACGGGATCGTCGAGCTGGCACGCTTTGCGGCGCCGAATCCATCGGACCACCTGGAGCGCTCGGCGGAGTCCGCCCTGTTCAACATCGCGGAGGGTGCTGGTGCATACCGGCCACGGGTGAAGATCGGCTGCTACGAGATCGCAAAGAAGGAGGTCAACGAGGCAAGAGCCGTCCTGCGTCGGCTGGTGCTGAAGCGGACCGTCACCGACGTGCAGATCCAGCGTGCGTATGACCTTGCTGGTGTACTGATATCAATGCTCACCAGCGCCATCCTGACGCTGGAGAAGCGCGCGGCAACGGGGCGTTAGCGCATCCCGTTGCCCGCCACCCGCTGCCCGTCGTTGCACCCGGCGTGACCTCCACCCTTTCACCCACCACCCCCTGCCCGTCACCCGCCGTCCTAGCAGTGCGAAGAAACAGGACGCCCCATCTTCAGATCCACCAGCGGCGCCACGTAGTTCCCCGAGAAGCACGCATCACAGAACGGCCCGCGCTCCGCGACCGCCGCATGCATTCCCTCCAGCGACAGGTAGCCGAGCGAGTCCACATTCAGGTGCTCGCGGATCTCCTCGATGGTGTGGCTCGCGCCGATCAGCTCGTCCCGGGTGGGCATGTCGATGCCGTAGTAGCAGGGCGAGATGACCGGTGGGCTGGCGACCCGGAAGTGCACCTCCTTCGCGCCGGCCTCCCGGATCATCGTGATGAGGCCGCGGCTGGTGGTGCCGCGGACGAGGGAGTCATCGACCACGATCACCCGCTTGCCCTCGATCACCTCACGGACCGCGTTGTACTTGATGCGCACCTTGAAGTCGCGGCCGGCCTGGGACGGGTGGATGAACGTGCGGCCGACGTAGTGGTTCCGGATCAGGCCGAGCTCGAGCGGGATGCCGCTCTCCTCCGCGTAGCCGAGCGCGGCTGAGTTGGACGAGTCGGGCACGCTGAAGACGCAGTCCGCGTCGACCGGGTGCTCCTTCGCGAGCTGGCGCCCGAAGGCGCGACGCGCGCGGTCCACGCTGACGTCCCAGATGCGCGAGTCGGGGCGCGCGAAGTAGACGAGCTCGAAGATGCACGGCGCCTGGCGCTCGGCTCCCTCGAGGCGCGGCAGGTACGTGATCTCATCGCCCTCGATGCGGACGACTTCGCCGGGGCCGAGCGTGCAGAAGTTGCGCGCACCGATCAGGTCGAGCGCGCACGTCTCGCTCGCGACCGCGACTCCGCCGTCAGGCAGCCGGCCCATGATGAGCGGCCGGTACCCCCACGGGTCGCGCGCGGCGTAGAGTGTCTCGCCGACCGTCAGCAGGACGGAAAACGCACCTGCGAGCCGGGACAGTGCGTCCGCGAGCTGCAGCTCGACGGTGGGCTCCCGTGACCGGGCGATCAGGTGAACGATCACCTCGGAATCGACCGTCGACTGGAATAGCGCGCCCTCCCGGACGAGTTCCTCTCGCAGCACCTGCGCGTTCGTGATGTTGCCGTTGTGCACGAGCGCGAGGTCGCCCTGGTGGTACCGCACGACGATCGGCTGCGCGTTCACGAGCCCCACACCGCCCGCCGTGGAGTAGCGTACGTGCCCGAGTGCCGTGCGGCCGGGCAGCTCCCGCAGCCGTTCGTCGTCGAACGCCTCGACGACGAGACCTTCCGCCTTGTGCAGCCGCGCCCGTCCGTCGGCGTCCACGGCCGAGATGCCGGCCGCTTCCTGGCCGCGGTGCTGCAGCCCGTAGAGTCCGAGGAACGCGAGCTCGGCCGCGCGCTCAGTGCCGGTGATGCCGACGATACCACACATGGTGAGTCCTGCTCCGTATCCGTTGAACGACCGCCGTCAGCCGCTCGCTGTCAGGTCTGCACGGCCGTGCCGTGCGTTCACGATCAGTCGTGTGCTGCTCTCTGCATGAGCCGCGGGATCGCCGTCTCATACACCTCGGCGAGGCTCGCGAGCGGCGCGTCGATAACGGCGTCTCCGGCGCGCATCCGGAAGGCGTCACCCGTGACGGTTCCGATCCGCGCGGCCGGGATTCCATGCTCGCGCGCAACCTCCAGAACCCGCTCGACATCGTTCGCGGCACACGAGACCACCGCTCGGCCCTGTGCCTCGCCGAAGAACAGCGGGGCAGGGTGGATCTCACCCGCTCCGGCCTCGTCCAGGGTGACGTCCACGCCGACGTCGCCCGCAATGGCCGACTCGGCGAGTGCGACGGAAAGCCCACCCTCGGAGCAGTCGTGCGCGCTCTTCGCGAGACGCGCCTCCGCGAGCGCTACGAGCGTGCGCTGCAGGGCGCGCTCGCGCTCGAGATCGATACGGGGTGCATCGCCGGCCACCAGGCCGTGAACGACCTTCAGGTACTCGCTGCCGCCAAGCTCGTCCGTGTTCTCGCCCAGCAGCACGATCGCATCGCCTTCGTCGCGGAACGCCATGCGGACATGCTTCTCGACGTCCTCGAGCACGCCGACCATGCCGACCACCGGCGTCGGGTAGATCGCGCCGGACGGGTTCTCGTTGTAGAGCGACACATTGCCGCCCGTGACCGGCGTCTCGAACACGCGGCACGCCTCGCCCATCCCGGCGACCGCTTCCTGCATCTGGTAGTACACCTCGGGCTTGAGCGGATTCCCGAAGTTCAGGTTGTTCGTGATCGCCTTCGGCACGGCGCCCGTGCAGGCGACGTTGCGCGCGGCCTCCGCCACGGCGATCATCGCGCCCCTGCGCGGATTCAGGTACACGTAGCGGCCGTTACAGTCGACGCTTGCGGCGATGCCCTTCGTCGTGCCGCGGATGCGGATGACGCCGGCGTCGCCGCCCGGCCCGATGACGGTGTTCGTCCGGACCGTGGTGTCATACTGCCGGTGTACCCAGAGCTTCGACGCGATCGTCGGCGACGCAAGCAGTCGCAGCAACACCTTCGTCGGATGGTCGGCGCCCGGCGCGAGGTGCTCTGCCTGCGGTGTCCACGCGCGCAGCTCCTGCACCTCCTTCGCCTCGACGCCCTCACGTGTGTACGTCGGGCAGCCGGTCACGAGCGGGTAGCCCGGGATCTCGCACACGACGACGCCGTTCTCACGCACGCGGTACATCCCGTCGTCCGTCACGTGGCCGATCACGGCCGCCTCGAGCTCCCACTTCTCGAGGATCTTCTTCACCTCGTCCTCGTGGCCCTTCTTCGCGACGACGAGCATGCGCTCCTGCGACTCCGAGAGCAGGATCTCATACGGCGTCATGTTCGCCTCGCGCACCGGAACGAGTGCCACGTCGAGGTCGACGCCGGTTCCCGCTCGAGCCGCCATTTCCGTCGAGGAGGAGGCGAGGCCGGCGGCACCCATGTCCTGGATGCCGACGATGTGGCCGCTGCGGATCAGCTCCAGTGATGCCTCGAGCAGCAGCTTCTCCGTGAACGGATCGCCGACCTGCACCTGCGGCCGCTTCGCTTCGTCCTCGTCCGACAGCTCTTCCGACGCGAATGTCGCACCGTGGATGCCGTCGCGGCCGGTGCGCGCACCCACCGCGATGATCGGGTTGCCGGTGCCCTCGGCGTACGCGCGGATCAGGTCGTCCCGGCGCATGTGGCCGATCGCCATGGCATTGACGAGCGGGTTCCCCTCGTACGCGTCGTCGAAGTAGACCTCGCCGCCGATGTTCGGGATGCCGACCGAGTTCCCGTAGTCGCCGATGCCCTTCACAACGCCGGCGAACAGCCAGCGCACCCGCGGGTTGGTCAGGGAGCCGAAGCGCAGCGAGTCGAGCACGGCGACCGGCCGTGCGCCCATGGTGAAGACGTCGCGCAGAATGCCACCGACGCCCGTGGCGGCACCGTGATACGGCTCGATCGCGGACGGGTGGTTGTGCGACTCGATCTTGAATGCAATCGCGTGATCATCGCCGATGTCGATGACGCCCGCGTTCTCGCCGGGGCCCTGCAGTACCCAGGGTGCCTCGGTCGGCAGGGTCCGCAGCAACGGCTTGGAGTTCTTGTAGCCGCAGTGCTCCGACCAGAGCGCGCTGAACACGCCGAGCTCCGTGTGGGTCGGCTCGCGCCCGAGGATCTCGAGGATCAGCCCGCGCTCGTACTCGGACAGTCCATGCTCCGCGAACAGCTCCGGTGTGATCTCCGGATCGCCGGGGCGCGGTGCAGGCCCCTGCGTCATCGTCTCAGCCAAGTCCAGCCTCCTCGACAGCCATCGATTCGTGCGTTGTCCGCACGGCCATGTACATGCAGCGATTCCGGGCGCTCATGCGACCCCGGTGCCGCTCAGGTGAGCGGCCAGCGACCGGAAGATCGGCAGCCCGTCGGCGGAGCCGAGCAGTGGCTCGACGGACCGTTCCGGGTGCGGCATCATGCCGAGGACGTTGCCTTCCTCGTTGATGATGCCGGCAATGTTGTGCATCGAGCCGTTCGCGTTGCCCTCGTCGCTCGGCACGCCCCGCTCGTCGACGTAGCGGAAGACGATGCGGCCGTCCCCCTCGAGACGTGCGAGAGTCTCCTCGTCCGCCACGTAGTTGCCTACGCCGTGCGCAATGTGCAGGTGAAGGATCTCGTTCCGATCGTAGATGTGGGTGAACATCGTACGATTGTTGTCGACGCGCACGCGCACCATCTCGCCCTGGAACTGCATGGAACGGTTCCGCACGAGCGCGCCCGGCAGCAGCCCCGACTCGCACAGGACCTGGAAGCCGTTGCAGATGCCGAGCAGCGGACCGCCGCTCTTCGCGAACGCGATGACCGCGTCCATGATCGGACTGAAGCGCGCGATTGCACCCGCGCGCAGGTAGTCGCCATAGCTGAACCCGCCGGGCAGGATCACAGCGTCGCAGTCGCCGAGGTCCGTCTCACGGTGCCAGCGATAGTACGCCTCGGCACCGAGCACGTCGTTGATCGCCTTGTAGCAGTCGTAGTCGCAGTTGGAGCCGGGGAACGTGATGATCGCGACGCGCATCAGCCGCCTCCGGCAAGCGCGATCTGGTAGTCCTCCGTCACCGGATTCGCGAGGAGTCGCCGGCACATCGCGTCGGCAGCCTCGAGTGCGGCGGACTCGGATTCGGCCTGGACGCGCAGGTTGATGAGCTTGCCGACCCGCACGTCCTCGACACCCTGGAACTCGAGCGACGTCAGTGCGTGCTGTACTGCCTGACCTTCCGGATCCAGCAGGCCGGCGCGCGGCGTGATCCGGACCTCGATCTGATATGCGTTCAATGTCCCCCCCGCCCAGGCCGCCGGAAGCGGCGCGGGTGCAATGGTTCAACGTGTGAAATTGCGCCGTAGTCGATGTCTCGCAGCTCTGCCCCTGCCTCGTCCGCCTCTTCCTCCTCGTCGTACATCGGATCTCGATCCGGCATGCGCTCGAGGAAGCCGAGCAGCGTCCACTTCAATACCCCATAGCCGAGGTATCCGACGAGGGCAGGGAAGAAGAAGAGGCGCGGGATCGTGATCGCCAGGATCACCATGGTCCCGAGGAACAGCCCGTTCAGGATGTGGCGGCGGGTGCGGAACCCGATCTTGGGGACGACCGGGTAGAGCACGTGGCTCATCATCAGGAACGCGATCACGAGCATGAGCCCGATCATGAGCTCGGGCCAGCGCCAGTGCGCCAGGTACGTCTGGAAGAAGTCGGTCTGACTGAACGGATAGAACGTGGCCAGCGTCATGCCCGCCGATGGTGACGGCAGTCCGTGGAACGCCACCTTCGCGTGACCGGCCTGCTCGACGTTGAAGCGGGCGAGCCGGATCACCGCGGCCGTAATGTAGAAGAAGACGGCAACCCATCCCCAGCTGTCGGACTGCGCCAGGAACAGGTGGTACATGATCATCGCGGGCGCGACGCCGAAGCTGATCGCGTCGACCAGCGAATCGAGCTCCTCGCCGAACCGGCTGCCCGTCTGCGTGGCCCGGGCGACGCGGCCGTCCAGGGTATCGAAGATGCCGGCAAAGACGATCAGCCAGCCGGCTCGCAGGAAGTCCCCCGAGGCCGCGGACACGATCGCCCACACACCGAAGAAGAGGTTCCCCAGTGTGAGGGCGCTCGGGATGATGATGACGCCCTGCTGCAGCCGCGGCCGGCGCATGGCTACTCCGGCTCCGGCTCCGCGCCGGGATCGTGCATGGGGAACTCGTCGAGCGTGAAGCCGGTCAGCCGACGGAACAGCGCGCGGTACCGCTCGGATGTCGCGTCGATCACATGGGACGGCAGGGGCGGCGGCGGCGCCTTCTTGTCCCACTTGCCCTCCTCGACCAGCTCCTCGAGGTAGTCGCGCACCGGCTGCTTGTCGAGCGACGGCTGGCCGCGGCCGGGCTGGTAGCTCTCGCGCGGCCAGAAGCGCGAGCTGTCCGGCGTGAGCACCTCATCGATGATCACGAGCGTGCCATCCGCCAGCGTGCCGAACTCGAATTTTGTGTCGGCGACGATGATGCCCGCCTGCTCCGCCACCTCGCGGCCACGCTCATAGATCGCGAGGCTGCGCTCGCGCAGCTCGTGCGCGAGCTCGTCGCCGATGCGACGCTTCATCTCGTCGAACGTGATGTTCTCGTCGTGCTCACCGACCTCCGCCTTCGTCGCCGGAGAGAAGATCGGCGGATCCAGACGCGCGCTCTCCGTCAGCCCCTCCGGCAGGGGCTCACCAGCCAGGGTCCCGTGCGACTTGTACTCCTTCCACGCCGAGCCCGAGATGTAGCCGCGCACGACGCATTCGATCGGCACCACGTTCGCCTTGCGGACGAGCATGCTGCGACGCTCCCAGATCGGACGCGTCGACTTCAGCGTGGGCAGCGCCTTCTGGATCGCATCCGGGTCGGCGGTGATGAGGTGGTTCGGCGTGAGATCGCCCAGTCGTGCGAGCCACCACGCGGTGATCTGCGTGAGCACCGCACCCTTGTGCGGGATCGGCTCCTCCATCACCACGTCGAACGCACTGATGCGATCGGTCGCGACCAGCAGGAGCCGGTCGTCGCCGACGTCATAGATGTCGCGGACCTTGCCGCGCGCGACGAGAGGGAAGGGAAGCTCGGTTCGGTCCACCGCGAGTCCGTTACTCATGCACGCAGCTCCGGTACGGACGCATCGGCCGGGTAGCGCGCGAGCACCGGCGCGACATGCGTCTCCAGGAATTGATCCACCTGCTCCGCGGCCCGGCCCGTGTGGCGCGCCGGGTCGAGCGTCTCCTCGATCGCTGCACGGCTCAGGCCGAACGCCGGGTCGGATGCGATCCGCTCGATCAAATCGTTCGGTGCGCCCTCGTCCTTGACGCGGTTCGCCGCAGCAACGCTGTGTTGCCGGATCCGCTCGTGCAGCTCCTGCCGGTCGCCTCCCGCTTTTACCGCCCGCATCAGGATCGGCTCGGTCGCCATGAACGGCAGCTCGTCCATCAGGTGCTTCCGGATCACCGCGGGCCGAACGACCAGCCCGGCCGAAACATTGTGCACCAGCAGCAGGATCGCGTCCGTCGCGATGTACGCCTCCGGGATCGCGATCCGGCGGTTCGCCGAGTCGTCGAGCGTGCGCTCGAGCCACTGCGTGGCGGCAGTGAACGCGGGATCCATCGTGAGAGCGATCACGTGGCGCGCCAGCGCCGTGATCCGCTCCGCCCGCATCGGGTTCCGCTTGTACGCCATCGCGGACGAGCCGATCTGGTGCGTCTCGTACGGCTCCTCGATCTCCTTCAGGTGCTGCAGCAGCCGCAGGTCGTGTGCGTACTTCGACGCCGACGTCGCGAGCCCCGCAAGCGTCGCGAGAAAGGCGTAGTCGCTCTTGCGCGTGTACGTCTGACCCGTGACACCGTACAGGCGCTCGAAGCCCAGCTTCGCCGCAATGCGACGATTCAGCTCGTCGACCTTCGCGCCGTCCCCGTCGAAGAGCTCGACGAAGCTCGCCTCCGTGCCGGTCGTGCCGCGCACGCCCCGGAAGCGCAGGGTCGAGAGCCGGTGCTCGATCTCCTCGACGTCGAGCACGAAGTCCTGCAGCCACAGGCAGGCACGCTTGCCGACCGTGGTCGGCTGCGCCGGCTGGAAGTGCGTGTAGCCGAGCGTCGGCAGGTCGCGGTACTCGCGCGCAAAGTCGGCGAGCGCCGCAATCGCTGCGATCAGCCGCTGCCGCACGAGCAGCAACGCCTCCCGGTGCTGCAGCAACTCCGTGTTGTCGGTGACGTATGCGCTGGTCGCGCCCAGGTGGATGTAGGGCCTGGCCGCCGGTGCCACCTCGCCGAAGTGATGGACGTGCGCCATCACGTCGTGGCGCAGCTTCTTCTCCAGCTCCGCCGCACGGGCGAGGTCCAGCGTATCGAGGTTCGCGCGCATGGCGGCGATCGCCTCGTCGCTGATGTCGATGCCCAGCTCCTTCTCGGATTCCGCAAGCGCCAGCCACAGCCGGCGCCACATGCCGAACTTGAACTCGTCCGAAAAGATCCGCGTCATCTCCTGCGACGCGTACCGCTCCACCAGCGGATTGCGGTACGTGGCGCCGGCGGGCGGCCTGGGGGCCGCGTAGCCGGCGTCGGGATCTGCGCTCAACGTCACTCCTGGCCGATGGTGAACGAGACGGAGCCGTACTGCCCGCGCCGCTCGATGATGACACGCGCCACGCCGCCCGCGAGGCGGCGCAGCAGGTCTGCTGCCTCCTCCGCAGTGCCGACGGGCACGCGGTTGATCTGTACGATCACGTCACCCTGAGCGAGTCCAACCGAGCGTGCGACGTCTGACAGCTCCACGATCAGTGCGCCCCGCTCGCTCGCGAGGTTGCGCTCCGCGCGGATCGCCGGCGTCACCGTGACGAGCTGGAGGTCGCTCAGTGCCCGGACGCGCTCGGCGGTCAGCGACGGCAGCGCGGTCGGCGTGATCGTGACCTGCTGCTCACGCTCGCCGCGTCGCGTCACGAGCTGCAGCGGCTGGCCGACGCTGGAGTCGAGGAGGCGCGCCTCCCAGTCCAGCGGCGTTGCGACCCTGCGCCCGTTCACGCGGATGATCCGGTCTCCGGGGCGCAGCCCCGCGCGCTCGGCAGGCGAGCCGGGAGCTACGGTGGCGATCCGGACGTCGCGCGACCGACCAAACCGGTCCGTGTCACCCGTCTCGAGCGTCACCCCGACCCATGCCCGTCGCACCTCGCCGTGCTCGAGCAGGTCCGCGGCTACGCGCCGCGCACGGTCGATCGGGATCGCGAAGCCGAGGCCGACGCTGCCGCCGCTTCCCGAGATGATCGAGCTGTTCACACCGATCACATCGCCGAGCGCGTTGAGCAGGGGACCGCCTGAATTACCCGGGTTGATCGACGCGTCCGTCTGGATCATGTCGAGATAGAACCCGCGCTCCTGGCCCGATGCATCCGGGATGATGTTGCGGCCGACGCCGCTGATCACGCCTGCCGTCACGGTCGGCTCCGCATTCGACAGCAGGAAGCCGAACGGGTTGCCGATCGCGATCGCCCACTCGCCGATCACGAGATCGTTGGACGTCCCGAGCGGTGCGACCGGCAGACGACGGCCGCTCGGCGGTGTCACGCGTAGCAGCGCGAGGTCCGTCGCTTCGTCGGCACCCACGATCTCCGCGGGAAGGTCCGTGCCGTCACTCAGCGTGACGACGACCTCGTCGGCGCCGCGCACGACGTGCTCGTTTGTGAGGATGAGGCCCCTCGCGTCGATGATGAAGCCCGAGCCGAGGCCGGGGACTTCACGCGAGATTCCAGGCCCCAGGAAGAACTGCTCCCAGATCGAGCGCGGACGCACACGCTGACGCCGGACCGTGTTTACACTCACGACGGACGGCGCAGCACGCTCGGCGGCACGCACGATCGCATTGCGCCGCTCCTCCGCGATCGTCTGCTGTGCGTCGGCGACCGCCTGTGCATTCGCCGCTGGTGCAGCATCACGCAGTGCCTCGGCGATCGCGACCGGGCCGTCGGCATCGCTGCGTGCATGGAACGCAAGCACCGCCGGCGGCAGCGCAAACAACAGCAGCGCTATCCAGGCGAGCCTGCGCACTTTATCCCTGCGTAACGATGTGTCGCGCACTCTCCGGCAGCTTCTCCCAGTCCGCCAGGAACGCCTTGAGTCCCTTGTCCGTCAGCGGGTGGCCGATCAGCTGGTGCAGCACCTTCGCCGGGACCGTGGCGACGTGCGCACCCAGCAGGGCAGCTTCGACCACGTGCATCGGGTGCCGGACCGAGGCGACCAGCACTTCCGTGTCGAAGTCGTAGTTGTCGTAGATCTGCACGACCTGTGCGATCAGATCCATGCCGTTCTCGCCGATGTCATCGAGCCGCCCGACGAACGGCGAGATGTAGGACGCACCCGCCTTGGCGGCGAGCAGCGCCTGTGCAGGCGAGAAGCAGAGCGTGACGTTCACGCGGATGCCTTCCGCACGGAATCGGCGGCAGGCAATCAGGCCGTCCTCCGTCAGCGGGACCTTGATCACGATGTTGTCCGCCAGCTTGGCCAGCTCGCGTCCCTCGGCGTACATCTGATCCTTGTCGACCGCGACGACCTCGGCGCTGATCGGACCCGGCACCAGCGCGCAGATCTCCTTCAGGATGTCACGCGGGCTCGCGCCGTTTCCCGCAGCCTTCGACAGCAGCGACGGGTTCGTCGTGATACCGTCGATCAGACCGGCGTCCATCGCGCGCCGGATCTCGACCAGGTCGGCGCTGTCAAGAAAGAACTTCATCTGCTGTCTCGATCTCCAGTTCGTCGCGTTCGTAGATGACCCGGCTGAGGAACAGGCCCTCGGGCGGCGCCGGTACGCTCGTTTCTACCCCGGGCTCGCTCGCCAGTAGCCGGTCGATGTCCTCGACCGACCGACGCCCCAGCCCGATGTCCACCATCGTGCCGACCATGTAGCGAACCATGTGGTGCAGGAACCGGTTCGCCGTTACATGAAACTCCCAGCCCAGCGACCGCCACGCCCGCCACTCGGCACGGTGTACCGTGCACATCTCGCCGCGTTCCGGCTGGCCGGCTTTCGCGAATGCGCGGAACGAGTGCTCGCCGTGGAATCGCGACGCTGCCGCCTCCAACGCAGCCGGCGCCAGTGCCCGGCCGAGCGGCCAGCACCAGCGCCGGAGAAAGGGCGACCGTGTCACCCCATCGACGCCGACCCGGTACACGTACGCGCGACCGACTGCATCGTAGCGCGCGTGAAAGCTCCATGGAACCGCCTCTGCACTGGCAACCCATACGTCCGATGGCAGCACCGCGTTCAGCGCCCGCCGCAGCTCCGCCGGCTCCCAGCGAACCGGCACCACCACGCCGACGACCTGGCCGGTCGCGTGTACCCCGCGATCCGTGCGGCCCGCCGCAATCACGCTCCCGCGCGTCTGCGTCAGCCGCTCCAGCGCCGATTCCAGCTCGCCCTGCACGGTGCGTGCGTCCGGCTGCGTCTGCCATCCGAAGAAGCCCGCCCCGTCGTAGTGGAGCGTCAGCTTCACCCGCCGCCGGCCGTCCTGCCCCGCTGTGGTTGGAGTCACGGCGGAATACTACGCGCGCGCGTAGGGCTGTCAACTCGGTGGGGCAAAGAACTTGGAGGATTGGGTCAGCGCCCGGCCGCTCGATCGCCAGGTGCAGGCCCGGGGCCCGGCACCCGGGCCCGGCGCCTCACGACGTCAACCCGCCCTCACGCCGGAAAGGCCCGCAGCACCTCCAGCACCCGATCGATATCACCCTCCGTATGATCCGCGTTCACCTGGAACCGGATCTCCTCGTCGCCGCGCGGCACGACGGGGTAGGCGAGGCCGGTGGCGAGGACGCCGTTGGCGCGGAGGTGTGCGATGAGCGCTCGTGTGCGCGCCGTATCGCGCACCATCAGCGGGACGACGGGGTGTTCTCCGGGAATCGTCTCGAACCCTGCATCGACCAGGCCCTGCTCGAAGCGCCGCGTCAGATTGCGGAGTCGGTCGAGCCGGGCGTGTCCCCACTCGCCGTCGAGCAGCTCGAGGGCACGCAGTGCGGCGGCGGCCTCGCCGACGGTGATCGGGTTCGAGTAGATGTACATCGGGCTGGTTTCGCGCAGGAAGCGGATGACGGCGGCGTCCGCGGTCACGTATCCGCCGTTGACCCCGAACGCCTTGCCGAGCGTGCCGACGAGAATGTCGCAGCGCGCCCCCGTGTACTCCTCCGTGCCGCGTCCTGTGCGGCCGAACGCGCCGACGCCGTGCGAGTCGTCGACCACGAGCACGACGTTCTCGCTGAACCGGTCGTCGTAGCGACGGCACAGCTCCGCGATCTCGGCCAGTGGCGCGTGGTCGCCGCGCATGGAGAAGATGCCGTCCGTCACGACGATGGCGCGCTCTCCCTTGCCGGATGCCTCCTCGAGTGCGCGCTCGAGGTCGGCAACGTCGTTGTGGCGGTACACGAACTTCCCGGCGGGTCGCGCGAGTCGCATCGCGTTGATGATGCAGTTGTGGTTCAGCTCGTCGCTGATGAGAACGGTCCTCTCGGTCGTCAGCGGCACGATCGTGCTGAGCACCGTCGCGTAGGCGGAGCTGAAGATCATGGCGGCCTCGCGCCCGTGAAACTCTGCGAGGCGCCGCTCGAGCGCGACGTGCGGCTCGTAGGTTCCGCTGATGAAGCGCACGGCGCCGGGTCCGGCGCCCCAGCGGGCCGTGGCCTTTTCCTCGGCTTCGATGATCTCGGGAACCAGCGACAGGCCCAGGTAGGAGTTGGAGTTCATCCGGATGAACTCGCGCTCGCCCTCTCCCTGGAGCCGGAAGCGCGGGCCGCGCTCACCCGCCGGCGGAATGACTTCGACGACGACCGTTTCAGCACCCTTCGCGGTGCCCGCCTCCTCGAGCTTCGTAACGTGCTGCGTGAGTGCGTCGTTCAGTCGATCGAGAGGCATACGGGGCTCCGTCGGAAGTCGGATGACTATTCGTTCAGGGAGGCTGCGTGCGTGTCGAGACGCTCGCGCAGCCGGACGATCATGTCTTCCACCATGCGCTGCATGTCGTACTCGTGCTTCCATCCCCATTCCTCGCGGGCTGCGGAGTCATCGAGTCTGCGCGGCCACGAGTCGGCGATCGCCTGGCGCACGGGATCGACGTCGTACTCGATCTCGAAGCTGGGGATGTGCTTCGCGATCGCGCTTGCGAGCGACGCCGGCGTGAGCTGCATCGCAGTGACGTTGAATGCATTGCGATGGCGGAGGGACGCACGATCCGCGAGCATCACCTCGATCGCAGCCCGTACCGCGTCCGGCATGTACATCATGTCGAGCTGCGTGTCGGGGCGGAGGAAGCACGTGTAGCGCCCATGGAGCAGCGCGTGGTGGAAGATCTCGACCGCGTAGTCCGTGGTGCCGCCGCCGGGCGGGGCGGTGTAGGAGATCAGCCCCGGGAAGCGCAGCCCGCGGACATCCACGTCGTAGCGCTGGGCGTAGTAATCGCAGAGCAGCTCGCCGGCAACCTTCGTGACGCCGTACATCGACGTCGGCCGCTGGATGGTGTCCTGCGGTGTCGGGTCCGCCGGCGTGTTCGGACCGAAGGCGGCGATTGAGCTGGGCACGAACACGGCGAGGCCGCGTTCCCGCGCGGCCTCGAGCACGTGCACCAGCGTCTGCATGTTGACCTGCCAGGCGAGCTGCGGGTTGCGTTCCGCGTTCGCCGAGAGGATCGCCGCCAGGTGGTAGATGGTGTCCGGCCTGTGCTCATCGATCAGCTCGGCAAGGGCAGCCGCATCGAGCACGTCCAGCGTCCGGAACGGACCGCCTGCCGCTGCGGACGGGGGCCGGATGTCGGTCGCCAGCACCTGGCCCGTGCCGAACCTCTCGCGCAGCGCGACGACCAGCTCGGTACCGACCTGGCCCGTTGCACCTGTGACAAGGATCCTCTTCATCGATTCCGCTCGTGTGGTTGCCGCAGCGCTGCGCAACGGCCGCGGGTAGCATAATCGTGTCCGGCCAGTCCGCAAGAACGCTGCGCGCACTTGCCAGCGGAGCGGCCGCCGCGTACGCGTTACAGCGAATCAGCAGCGCCGGACAGGTGTCGGCGCTCCCGGGAGAATCGATGACGAGCGAGAACGAAGCCGTCGAGCGCCCATCGCTGCGCGACCTGATCGTGCGGGTGGGCCGCGGCGAGCGGTTGCAGTCCGACGAAGCAGAGGCCGCCTTCACCGAGATCATGGAGGGGCGTGCAACCCCCGTGCAGGTGAGCGCCCTGCTCATGGGGCTGCGTGTGCGGGGAGAGGCTCCGTCCGAGATCGCGGGGGGCGTGCGCGCGCTGCGTCGCGTTATGGTGCCCGTGCCTGTCTCGGAAGGGGAAGGCGTCGTCGATACGTGCGGCACCGGCGGTGGCGCGGTTACGACGTTCAACATCTCGACCGCAGCAGCCATCGTGGCTGCGGCAACGGGCGTTCGCATCGCGAAGCACGGCAACCGCTCCTTCAGCTCGCGCTGTGGCAGCGCCGACGTTCTCGAAGCGCTCGGCGTGCGCATCGAGCTGTCGCCCGAGCAGATGGGGGCGGTCCTCGAGGAGACGGGCATCGTTTTCATGTTCGCTCCGCTTCTGCACCCCGCCATGCGTCACGTCGGCCCGGTGCGCCGCGAGCTGGCGATGCCCACGATCATGAACGTGCTCGGGCCGCTGGCGAACCCGGCAGGCGCACAGCGGCAGGTCGTCGGCGTCGCAGACCCCCGACTCATGGAGCTGATTGCGCGTGCACTGAGCGAGCTCGGTCACGACCATGCCCTCGTCGTGCACGGCGAGCCGGGCCTGGACGAGATCAGTCCGCTCGGCATCACGACCGGCGTGGAGGTGCAGCACGGTGAGCTGAGGCCGGTGCGTATCGACCCGGCCGACTATGGATGGACTGGCCTGACGGCGGATGATCTGGCGGGCGGGGACCCGGCCGACAACGCGCGAATCATCAGAGAGATCCTCGCGGGCAGGACGCGCGGCGCCGCGCGCGCCGCAGTGGAGCTGAACGCTGGCGCCGCGATCTACGTGTCGGGCCGGGCTGCGTCGATGCAGGAGGGTGTCGAGCGTGCGTCGGCCGCCATCGAGGAAGGTGCGGCGCTTGCTACTCTGGAACGACTGCGGCTGGCGACGCACGCGGTGTGAGCGTCAGGGCATCGGGGACATGCCCATTCGCCGCATCCGCTCAGTTGCTCGAGACGACCGCCTTCAGCGTCCACGGCCCGAGAATCGGACCGGACGAAAGCGTGAGTACCACGTACGTCGTGTTCTTCCTGCTGCAGCGGCCTACCACGAACCCGCGCCTCGACTGGGACATCTCTCCGCCTCCCGTTTTGCGGACCGGGACCATGCGGCCCGGCCAGCGCCTGTTCCGCTCCGGCGACATCAGTACCGCCGGATCACGCCAACCACGATGCCCTGTACCATCACGCTGTGCGACGGAAAGTACATGGGCTTCATCCGCTCGTTCGCCGGCTGCAGCCGGATGCGACCGTCGCGCTCCCGGTAGAAGCGCTTGACCGTCGCGGCCTCTCCCTGCACGAGTGCGACGACCATGTCACCGTTCTCTGCCGTGTTCCGCGAGTTGACGACGACGTAGTCGCCGTCCCGGATGTGCTCGTCGATCATGGAGTCACCGCGCACGCGCAGCACATAATGCTCGCCGCGCCGCCGCAGCATGTCCTCCGGAACCGCGATCGTCTCCGTGTCGTTGATCGCCTCGATCGGCTCACCTGCGGCGACGTTTCCATAGAGTGGCAGCTCGACCGCAGAGGCCGAGACCATCGTCGTGCGCACGAGCTCGATCGAGCGGCTCGCGTTGTAGGACTTCCGGATGTAGCCCTTCTGGCGCAGATTCTCGAGATGCTCGTGCACCGTCGCGAGCGAGGTGTACCCGAAGTGCTGCGCGATTTCCTCGAAGCTCGGCGAATAGCCGTTCTCGCCGTGGAACTCCTCGAGAAAATCCAGGATCTCCTTCTGGCGCTTCGTCAGCGGCATGGCAAGCCTCTGGGTGGTGCAGGTTGGGCCGAACATCTACCGAAGGAAGGTACCCGAAGGTGAACCGAAGCGCAAGAGTCGTGTCTGTCCTCGACGACATTGTCGCGGCCAAGCAGGTCGCCGCCGAGGGGTTGCGACTGGCGGAAGTCCGGGCCCGGGCAGCGGATGCGCCGCCGGCGCGCGATTTCGCGGCAGCGCTGCGGAGCCCCGGTATGGTGCGCGTGATCGCGGAGTTCAAGCGCCGTTCGCCTTCGGCCGGCTGGATCCGCGAGGGCGCGGACGCGTCGGTTATCGGGCGCGGCTACGCCAGGTCGGGAGCGGCGGCGATCAGTGTGCTCACGGACGAGCGGTGGTTCGGCGGGACCCTGAACGACCTTTCTGCGATCCGGGCTGCGGTGGACGTCCCCGTGCTGCGGAAGGATTTCGTGGTCGCGCCCGAGCAGATCTGGGAAGCGCGTGCCGCTGGCGCGGATGCGGTTCTCCTCATCGTACGAATCCTGGATGACGCGCGTCTCCGGGGACTTCTTGCGACAGCAGGTGACGCTGAGGTCGCCGCGCTCGTCGAAGTCCATGACGAGCGTGAGCTCGAGCGCGCGCTGGGCGCTGGCGCACGCGTTGTCGGCGTCAACAACCGTGACCTGTCCGTGTTCCGCACCGACCTTGCGGTTTCGGAGCGGCTGGCGGGACAGGTGCCTGCCGACGTCGTGCTCGTCGGCGAGAGCGGCATCGCGAGCCGCGCGGACGTGGAGCGGCTCGGTCGCGCCGGCGTCGATGCGATTCTCATGGGTGAAACGCTGATGCGTGCGCCTGACCCGGCGGCTGCGTTGCTCGATTTCGTAGGCTGTTCCCGGCAGGACGGCGCCAGGCAGTGAGGGAGGCCGGCTGCCGCGTTGCCGGGAAGGCGTGAATTGCCTCGCATGACACAGGTGAAGGTGTGCGGCCTCTGTCGGCCGGAGGATGCGGCGGCCGCGGTTGCCGCGGGGGCGTCGCACATCGGCGTCATCCTGAGCGCGCAGGGCCCGCGGGCGCTCGATGAAGCCCGTGCGCGCTCGGTCCTCTCGCGGCGCGGCTCGGCGCGCGCGGTCGGGGTGCTGGTCGACGAACCGGTGGATCGGATCGCGGCGCTCGCGGAGGAGCTGCATCTGGACGTGCTCCAGCTGCACGGTGCAGAAACCGTGGAGGACGTGCGTGCGCTCCGCTCACGAACGGTTGCCTCGATCTGGAAGTCCATCCGCGTACGCGACGCGCATGACGCTCGCGAATCGATCGCGGCGTGGGCGGAACATGCCGACGGGCTCCTGCTCGACGGGTGGTCTCCCCATGCTGCAGGGGGTACCGGTACGGCCTTCGAGTGGGAGGCGCTGCGGGATGTGCGGGCGCAGATTCCCGCGCACGTCACGCTCGTCGTGGCGGGTGGCCTGACCGCCGACAATGTCGCGAGCGCGATCAGGCTCCTCTCGCCCGATATCGTCGACGTGAGCAGCGGTGTGGAGACGGAGCCGGGTATCAAGTCGCACGAAAGGATCCGCGCGTTCGTAGCCGCGTCGCGCGAGCAGAAGGGAGCAGAAGGCAGATGAGCACGACGAAGGTGCGACCCGGCCGGTTCGGTCCGTTCGGTGGCCGGTATGTGCCGGAGACGCTGATGGCAGCGCTCGAGGAGCTGGACGCCGCGTGGGGCGAAGCGCGCTCGGACGCTTCCTTCTGGAACGAGCTGGAAGCACTGCTGCGCGACTACGTCGGCCGTCCGACGCCGCTCTATCGCGCGCGTCGGCTGGAAGAGGCCGCAGGCGGCGGCCCGGTCTACCTCAAGCGCGAGGACCTGAATCACACGGGCGCGCACAAGATCAACAACACGCTGGGCCAGGTGCTGCTTGCTCGCCGCATGGGCAAGACGCGCATCATCGCGGAGACCGGCGCGGGGCAGCACGGCGTGGCGACCGCGACCGTCTGTGCGCTCTTCGGGCTCGAGTGCGTGGTCTACATGGGCGCCGAGGATGCGCGTCGCCAGGCGCTGAACGTCTTCCGCATGAAGCTGCTCGGTGCGGAGGTGCGCGAGGTGCACAGCGGCACGCGCACGCTGAAGGACGCGACGAACGAGGCACTGCGCGACTGGGTGGCCTCGGTGGGGGGGACGCACTACATTATCGGATCAGTCGTTGGCCCGGATCCCTACCCTCGTCTCGTGCGCGACCTGCAGTCCGTGATCGGCCGGGAAGCGCGGCAGCAGATGCAGGAACGCGAAGGTCGCCTGCCCGCTGCCGTGATCGCCTGCGTCGGTGGCGGATCGAATGCAATGGGCATCTTTCATCCGTTCGTGGCGGACAGCGACGTCGGGCTGATCGGAGTCGAAGCCGCTGGTGCCGGCATCGACACCGGCAGGCACGCCGCGTCCCTCGCCGCGGGCTCGCCCGGCGTTCTGCACGGCTCGCTCAGCTATCTGCTCCAGGACGAAGGCGGCCAGGTCGCACCCGCGCACTCCATCTCTGCCGGCCTCGATTACCCTGGTGTGGGGCCGGAGCATTCATGGCTCAGGGACAGCGGGCGGGCGCGCTACGTGAGCGTCACCGACGCCGAGGCACTGGATGCGTTCCACCGCCTCGCCCGCCTCGAGGGAATCATTCCGGCGCTCGAGAGCGCGCATGCCGTCGCGTGCTACCTGCGTGACGCCCGTGAGTGGCGCGACGCAGGGCCGGTCCTGATCTGCCTGAGCGGCCGCGGCGACAAGGACGTCGAGCAGGTCGCGGCACTGGGCGATCCGGTCAACTGAGCCAGCCGATCGCATGGGAAGCGCTGCCGACGGACCGCTGGGGATGCCTCCGCCACAGGCTGCGGAAGCCGGTGCGGATGCGGACATCGAGTCCAAGCGTGTTTCGCCCATTCCGGAAAGCGACGTCATCGAGCTGTTCACGGCGCTCGAGAAAACCGTCCGCGCCCGTCGGCTGTACCAGGAGAACAACCCGGTCTACCAGAACTTCCTGCGCACGCTTCACGACATCGCCACGCGCGTGTTCTCCCGGGGGGCGAGCCTCACCGTCAACGTCGAGGAAAACGGGCTGCGCTGGTACGGTCAGCTGATCGAGACGGGCAGTGGCCGCGATAACCTCGCCTTCCTGTTCTACAAGGACGGGGTCCGCCAGCTCACATTCCTCGACGGCTTCCAAGACGAGATCGACCGGTTCCTCTCCGTCGTGCATCGCGCACGCGCAGCGGATCAGCAGGGCGACGACGACATGGTGACGCTGCTCTGGGAGGAGGAGTTCACCTGCTTCCAGTACAGCTACGTCGACGCGCTGGCCGAGGGTCTCGACATCCCGCAGGCACCGCCCCCCGTGGTCAATGCCGGCGAGGAGGCGGAGCGCATCGATCCGGCGCGCATCCAGCACGAGATCGAAACCGGCGGCCCACCCGAGGAGCAGTCGCCGATGGTGCAGGCGGGTATGCCCACCGTCGCCTCGTCGATCTCGCGGGACGACTTCCGGGAGACGCTGTACTTCCTCGAGCCGGACGAGATGCAGGTCCTGCAGCGCGAGGTCGAGCGCGAGTGGTCGCGCGACACCAAGCGCGACGTCCTGAACGCGCTGTTCGACCGCCTTGAGGATCGGGTCCCCGAGTGGCAGGAAGAGATCCTGCGTATCCTGCGGCAGATGCTCCCCGCGTTCCTGAGCCGTGGCGATCTGCGCTCCGCGACGTATGTGCTGACCGAGCTGCGGGCGGTTGCGGCGACCGGTGTTCTCGACGAGGCCACCCAGCGCGAGGCGGATCGCCTGTTCGACGAGGTGAGCGAGCCGGCCGTCGTCGGACAGCTGCTGCGCTCCATCGAGGAGGCGGCAATCCACCCCGATCCGGCCGAGCTCGGCGAGTTCCTCGCCCATCTCGGACCCCGCGCGCTGCCGCTGCTGCTGCACGCCGTGGAGACGACAGCGGCCGCTCCGCTGCAGGCGCGGCTGCAGACGGCCGTCGAGACACTTGCCCGCGACCACCAGCGTGAAATCGTACGATTGCTCGGATCGAGCGAGGAGTCGGTTGCGGCGGGAGCCGCGCGTCTGGCAGGACGTGTCGGCATCGGCGAAGCGGTGCCGGGCATCGTCGCATTGCTCGGGCGCGCGAGTGCGCCCGCACGCCGCACGGCGGTCGAGGCGCTCATCCGCATCCGCAACGCTGCGGCGCTCGACGCCCTGCAGCATTCGATCGACGACGAGGATCGTGAGGTTCGCCTGATTGCGCTGCGGGGGCTCGCCAGCCTGCGCTATGCGCCGGCCCGACAGCGGCTCGAGAAGGCGCTCGACAGCAAGCTGGTCCGCGACGCGGATCTCACCGAGAAGATGGCCTTCTTCGAAGCCTTCGGTGCGGTCGCCACCGCCGACAACATCGACATGCTGGACCGCCTGCTCAACGGCAGGAAGCTGTTCTCGCGTCCGTCGCCGGAGCTGCGCGCGTGCGCCGCACTCGCCCTCGGGAAGATCAATGCACCGGCGGCCCGCACCGCGCTCGAGCAGGCAGCAGCCGACCCGCAGCCGATCGTACGCAACGCGGTGCTGAAAGCACTGCGCCGCGACCAGGGAGCCGTCTCATGAACGCCGGACAGCCGCTCGTTCAGAGTGAGACCGTGCTCCAGCCGCTCGGACGTGCGCTCGTCACGGCGTTCTACGCGGCGACGCAGGCACTCCGCATCTATCCGCTCGAGAATGCCACCGTGCAGAACACGGTCGGCGAGGGGATGAAGATCGTCGATCGTGTGCTCGAGCGGGAAGGCGTCGTAGAGCTCCGGCTGGTGGGCGATTTCATGTTCCTGAACGATGCCCGACTTCGGCTCGACCTGTCCGACTACGCCTCGTTTGCGCAGTTCGCCGGAATGCTGCGCCGGCACGGCATCGGCCAGATCGAGATCCAGCAGGGCGTCACGCCCCGTGATCTCGCACTCTTCCTGTCACTCCTGCTGCGCGACGGGCCCACCAGGGCGGAGGAGGCGTTCGCGCAGTTCGAGGAGCGCTTCCGGCAGACGCCCACGCAGCACATCGCGGTCGGGCCGACTCGAGGCGCATACGAGCAGATCCTGGACGAGGACGCGAAGCAGGCGGCCAAGGCGACGTACTTCCAGTCCGTGCAGGTTGCGAAAGACGTCCTAACCGACATGCGTCTCGGACGTGCGGTCAACCTGCGTCGCGTGAAGCGGGCGGTGCAGTCGATCGTCGACCAGGTGCTCAACAACGAGACGTCGATCATCGGAATGACGACGCTGCGTGATTACGACCAGTACACGTTCACGCACTCGGTGAACGTGTGCATCTTCAGCGTCGTGATCGGGCAGAAGCTCGGGCTCAGCAAGGTCCAGCTCTACGAGCTCGGACTCGGCGCGCTCTTCCACGACATCGGCAAGATGCGCATCGACCCCGAGATCGTGAACAAGCCTGCCAGGCTGAACGAGGATGAGTGGAAGCAGATGCAGCGGCACCCGGTCGAGGGGCTGCTCGCACTGTTCACCATGCGCGGCCTGTCCGAGATGCCGTACCGGGCGATGCTGCAGGCCTACGAGCACCACATGAAGCTCGACCTGAGCGGGTACCCGCGGAACCGCCGGCCCCGCGAGCCAACGCTGTTCAGCCGGATCGTAGCAACCGCGGACGGGTTCGATGCCGCCACGTCCAAGCGCAGCTACCAGTCGCAGCCGTGGCCGCCGGACGAAGTGCTGCGGGAGATGCGGGAGTCGAAGCAGCGCGGCTTCGATCCGCTGCTCGTCAAGGCACTGATCAACGTGACCGGCGTGTTCCCGCCGGGCACGGCCGTCATCCTCGACACGAACGAGCTGGCGGTCGTCGTTGCGCGCAATCCGGATCCTGCGCAGGTTCACAAGCCCATTGTGCGCATCATCACGAACGCGTGGGGCATGCGCCTGGCCGAACCCGTCACCGCGGATCTCAGTGAGGTCCACGCCGTCACGGGAGAGCCGCTGCGCACGATCATCAAGACGACTGATCCCGAGAAGTATGGAATCCGGGTTGCCGACTACTTCGTCTGACACGCTCGACGCACGCTTCGCCGCCTGGCGCGCTGCCGGCCACCACGCGCTGATCCCGTATCTGACCTGCGGGTTCCCGGAGCCCGCTGCGACGCCAGCAATCCTCGACGCGCTCGCCGAGGGCGGCGCCGACATCATCGAGCTCGGCGTCCCATTCAGCGACCCGGTCGCGGACGGCCCGACGATTCAGCGCTCGTCGCAGATCGCGCTCGGTCACGGCGTCACGCTCGCGGACACGCTCCGCATCATCGGCGACTTCAGGAGGCGCGGCGACACTCCTGTCGTGCTGTTCACCTACCTGAACCCGCTGCTGCGCTATGGCGTGGACCGGTTCATCGACCATGCCACGGCGGCCAGCGTGCACGGCGTGCTCCTGACGGACCTGCCAGTCGGCGGTGATGAGGAGCTGGAGGCGAAGTTCGAGGCCAGCCCGCTGCAGCTCATCCGTCTGATCGCACCGACGACGCCGCCGGAGCGCACGCGCGCGATCGCTGCAAGGGCGCGCGGCTTCATCTACTACATCGCACGCATGGGCGTGACCGGCGCGAGCAGGGAAGTGCGGGCTTCGCTGGTCGAGGAAGTGGCAGCACTGCGCGCCGTGAGTAGCGTTCCCGTTGCCGTCGGCTTCGGCATCTCCACGCCCGCACAGGCGGCTCTCGTCGCGAGCGCGGCGGATGGCGTCATTGTCGGCAGCGCGCTGATCGACACGATCGAGAAGGGCGGAGCAGACGCGGCGCGGGAGATGATGCGGTCGATGCGTGAGGCGATGGATGCGCTGAAGGAACGGTCGAGCTGAGCGACTCCGCTCAACCCTGCCGCAGCGCTTCCGCTACATCCGGATCCGGCTCCACGAATATGGTTCTCCCCCGCTCGAACACGACCTTCCCTGGCGGCGACTTCCGCGGCTTCCGCACATACTTCCGCCGGGTGTAGTCCACCGGCACGAGCTTCGACGTGCGCGCCTTGCTGTGCAGCGCCGCGAGCACGGCCGCTTCCTCGATGTCACGGTGTGGCGGGTTCGCCTCGCGATCGTTCCACCGCAGGATCACGTGCGCGCCCCCGACATCACGGGCGTGCAGCCAGATGTCGTTACCGCTCGAATGACGCAGCGTGAGCGCATCATTCGCCCTGGGATTCCGCCCGACACGCACCTCGAGTCCGCCGCTGGTCCGGTAGACGCGGTAGGGCAGCGCGACCTGCTGTTTCGCGCGGGGGCCCTGCAACGTGGCCGGCTGCGCCGCGGCGATCTCCTCCGCAGTTGCTGCACCGCTCTCGATACGCTGCCGGAGCGCGCTCCAGTGCGCCGCCTCATCCCGTGCGCGCGCAATCAGGTCCGGTAGGCGCGCAGCGGCACGCTCACGCTTGCGTGCCCGGGCGTAGTATTGCGCCGCGTTCTCGGCGGGCGTGAGCGTTCCGTCCAGCTCGACATCGAGCACGCCTCCCTGGAAGTCGTCGAGCTCTACGCGCGTTGCGCCTTTCGGTACACGGTGAACCTGCGCGAGCAGCAGGTCTGCCGTGTGCCGCAGTGACGCTGCCTCGGCCGGCACGCTCTCGAGCTCGGCCGCCAGTCGCCGCGCCCTTGCGGCAGCCCGCTCGGCCTGCACCGCCGCATTCGCGAGTGCCGCCTCGCGCTGCTCCTCCGCAGCGCCGGCAGCGGGCGTCTCGACAGACGCTGCAATCGCCTCGAGAAGGGAAGGGAACGCCCGCGCTCCAGGGTCGAGCTGCACCCCGTAGGGCTGACCTTCATACGGCGGAGGCAGGATGCACGGCGAGCGTGGGCCGTCCACGAGCGACACGTACCGGAGATACGCATCCGGCAACGCGGCATCATGAACGTCTGCGGCTCCGATCACGTACGGGGCGTTGATCGGGCTAGCCCATGCAATCCGACCGACGTAGGTGCGCACACGCTGCCCGGGCTCGGCCGCGCCCAGAACCTCGTCCCACTCTTCGGCTGTGAGCAGTCGTTCCGCGCCGATCCGGTCAGTGCCGGCGGGCGCGGTGTAGGTATCGCCGGTCATGAGCGTGCGCGAGCCCGCGCTGCGGGGGCGGAGAACGTGGATGATCCGGTTGCCGGCCGCGAGCGCGAGCGCATTCCACTGGTTGGTCAGCAGCTCGATGATGATGCGCTCCGCCGTGCCACCATGCGTGCTGTCACCCTCGCCGCGGATGTGAATCTCGAGAATACGCTCGTCCGGTACGGAAACGACGCATTCGATGCGCGCGCGTCGTGGCAGCACCACGTTGGCGTCGATGTGGGCCCGTGCGGCTCGAAACACCTCGCCATTCTGCGGATGGAGCGCCCAGCGCCAGCTCGCCCCGGCGGTCTCCAGCTCGAGCAGTCGACTGCCTCGCTCGAGTCGCACGCCATATAGAGGTTGCCCGGCGAGGGCGCCGTTCAGCTCCGTGGCGAGGTCACGGACGAGCAGGGAATCGTATCGGATCGGTTTTGACACTCTCCAAGAGTGAGATTAGCTTGCGCGCTCAGTCAAATGACCGGATCGGCGGCCGATCCGGACCGCTGTAGTCGCCCTCTTCCGTTGCGGGCGCTGGAGTCATGAGCACGGACAGTTCAGGCGAGCGAAGGCGGGTCACGATCCGTGACCTCCTCGAGATGAAGAAGCGCGGTGAGCGCATCGTCGTGCTCACCGCGTATGACGTTCTGTTCGCCCGCATCGTCGATGAAGCAGGGACGGACGTCATCCTGGTCGGCGATTCCCTCGCGCAGGTCGTGCTCGGCCTCGATTCGACCCTGCCGGTTACCCTCGACGACATGATCCACCACGGGCGTGCCGTTCGTCGAGGCGTCCAGCGCGGGCTGCTCGTCGTCGACATGCCCTTCATGACGTTCCAGGTCTCCCCCGAAGAGACGCTCCGCAATGCCGGGCGGATCATGAAGGAGACCGGAGCGGAGGCGGTGAAGCTGGAGGGAGGAGACGAGCAGGCCGCGGCGCACGTCGCCCGCCTCGTGCGCGCGGGGATCCCGGTGATGGGCCACATCGGCCTGACGCCGCAGTCCGTGCACGCCCTCGGCGGCTTCCGCGTCCAGGGACGCGAAGAGGTCCATGCCGAGCGGCTCCGCCAGGAGGCGCTGCGGCTTCAGGACGCGGGCGCGTTCTCGGTCGTCCTCGAGCTGGTCCCCGGCCGACTCGCCGGTGAGATCAGCCGCTCCCTCGAGATCCCGACGATCGGCATCGGCGCAGGCGCCGACTGCGACGGCCAGGTCCTCGTCCTGCCCGACATGCTCGGGCTGAACGAGCAGTTCAAGCCGAAGTTCCTGAAGCGTTTCGCCGAGCTGGCGGCGGTGGCCCGCCAGGGCGTGGGTGACTACGTCTCCGCCGTCCGCGACGGCAGCTATCCCGGCCCCGAGCATACGTTCGAGTGAAGCGACTCACGACAATCGCGGCCGCACGTGCGTACGTCGCGGCCGAGCGCCGCGCGGGCGCCCGGATCGCCCTCGTCCCCACGATGGGCGCCCTGCATGAGGGGCACCTGCAGCTCGTCGACCATGCCCGCCGCCACGCCGACCGCGTCGTCATGTCTGTCTTCGTCAACCCGCTTCAGTTCGGCCCCACGGAGGACTTCGCGCGCTACCCGCGGGACCTGGAGCGCGATGCCGGACTGGCAGAGGCCCGAGGGGTGGACGCGGCCTTCGCGCCGCCGGTCGAGGAGATGTATCCTGACGGCGACTCGGGTGTAATCATTTCCGCACCGGGACTGCGGGATCGCCTGTGCGGGGCCTTCCGGCCGGGCCACTTCGACGGCGTGCTGACGGTCGTTGCGAAGCTGTTCAACATCGTGACGCCGGACGTCGCCGTGTTCGGCCAGAAGGACTACCAGCAGGCGGTGCTGATCCGCCGGATGGTTCGCGACCTGGACTTCCCGTTGCGGATCGAGGTGGCGCCGATCGTGCGCGAAAGCGATGGGCTCGCGATGAGCTCGCGCAACGCGTACCTGGCGGCCCGGGACCGCGCGCGTGCTGCGGCGCTCTACCGCGGGCTGCGCGCGGCGCATGATGCCTGGCGGGCCGGAGAGCGCGACGTCGCTGCGCTGCGCAGTGCAGCGCGCGCCGCAATCGAGGCCGAGGGTGGCATAGACGTGCAGTACCTCGAGGTCGTGCATCCCGAGACCCTCGAGGGTGTGGACCGGGCCGAGCCCGGGAGTGTAATCGCCGTCGCCGCATTCGTTGGCGGCACGCGATTGATCGACAACCTGATCCTGGACTGAGCGGGTCGACGCTTCACCGGTCGGGCCGGGTGATCGAACAGACGGCAGGGGCGCCCATGCGACGCACCATGTGTAAATCGAAGATTCACCGGGCAACGGTGACCGACGCCAACCTCTCCTATGAGGGCTCGATCACGATCGATCCCGTCCTCCTCGAGGCCGCGGATATCAAGGTGTACGAGCAGGTGCACGTCGTGGATGTCAACAACGGCGAGCGCTTCGTCACATACGCCATCGAGGGTCGCCGCAACTCGGGTGACATGATCGTCAACGGTGCGGCCGCGCGCCTCGTCCAGCCCGGCGACACGATCATCGTCTTCAGCTACGCGGATTACGACGAAGCCGAGCTCGCCGACTTCGAGCCAAGGTTCGTGTTCGTCGATGGCGACAACCGGATCGCTCAGAAGCGAAACGTTGCTTGAACAGGCGGCCGATGGTCGGTTGCCTGACTGGGCGCGTGTGGGAGAAGCCCGCCGCGCCCATATCGCGCGTGTAGCAGAGCTGATGGACGGCTGGGCGGTCGCACTGAAGCTGGATGAGCGCGACCGCCGTCGCTGGCGCGCGGCAGCATGGCTGCACGACGTCGTCCGCGACGCGCCACCCGCCGAGCTGCTGCCCCATGCGGGCTCCGAGTTCGCGGGCCTGCCCGGCAAGCTGCTCCACGGACCCGCCGCTGCAGCACTCCTTCGCGCCGAGGGGGTCGACGACGAGCCGCTGCTCACCGCGGTGGCGTTCCACACCCTCGGCGATGCATCCTTCGACATGCTGGGCCGCGCCCTCTACGCCGCAGACTTCCTCGAGCCGGGCCGCACCTTCGATCCCTCGATGCGGGCCGTGCTGCGGGCGCGCATGCCCCATGCGATCGACGAGGTGGTCCTCACCATCCTGCGTGCACGGATCAGCCACCTGATGGATGCCGGCAGTACGATCCACCCCCGCACCATCGGCTTCTGGAACACCCTGGCCGTCGAGCAACGTGCAAGCGCACACTGAACGTGTCCTGCTCGTCATCACCGGTATCGCGGTGATCGCATTCGCCGTCTCATTCGTGCTGGGGGTCCGCCTCCCGGCGCCGCGCTCCGGGGGTGCCTCGCCGGACTCGATTGCAGCACACGACTTCCTCAACCGGGGGCGCCCGCCGCGGGTCGAGGTGCTGAACGGCGCGGGGCGCGCGGGTCTCGCCCGCGACGCGACCGGGCGCCTGCGTCACAGCGGATTCGACGTCGTATACTTCGGCAACGCACGCGCCCAGACGGATACCAGCTACGTCCTCGATCGCACCGGCCGAATCGAGACGGCGCGCGCCGTCGGACGCGCGCTCGGGATCACGCGGGTGCACACGGCAGTCGATACGACGCTCTATCTGGAAGCGACGGTCGTACTGGGGAAGGACTGGCCGCGGGCAGACGGCCAGGACTGAGTTCTCGCGAGACCTGTGCAAAGGTCCGGACGCTGTCGGCCGGCATGCGCACCGCCGGGCCGTCCCGGTGCGCAGCTCGCCTGCTCCGGGCTCTACACCTCTTCCATCTTCCTGCGCCTGGTGAGCTCCACGTACGGCCTGGGCGGCTTGACTGCATGCTCGGCCCTGAGCTGCCCGCAGGCGGCGGCGATGTCCTTGCCCCGCGGCGTGCGGATCGTCGCGGCGATGCCGCTATCCTCCAGGACTCGCTGGAAGCGCTGCATCGCGGCGGGCTTCGACGTCTTCCAGTCCGGGCCCGGGATCGGGTTGTAGGGAATCAGGTTCACGTGCGAGGGGAACCCGCGGATCAGCGTGACCAGGGCGCGTGCGTGCTCGGGTGCGTCGTTGAATCCGTCGATCATCACGTACTCGAACGTTATGCGTCGACCCCCTGCCTCCTCGAACCGGCGCAGCGCATCCATCAGCTCGGGCAGCGGATGCTTCTTCTCGATCGGCACGATCTCCTGCCGCAGCTCGTGTGTCGGCGCGTGCAGAGACACGGCGAGGCGGAACTGCTCCGGTCGCTCGGCAAGCTCGAGGATGCCCGGCACCACCCCGACCGTCGAGATCGTGATGCGCCGCGCGCCGAGACCGTACGCGGCATTCAGCAGCGTGAGAGCGGCGAACACGTGGCGACGGTTCATGAGGGGCTCCCCCATGCCCATGAACACCACGTTCGTGATCGGACCCATGTCATGCTCGACCGCGTAGCGACGCGCGCCGCGGAACTGTGCGACGATCTCGCCTGCGGTGAGCTGGCGTCGGTAGCCGGACCAGCCGGTCGCGCAGAATGTGCACGCCATCGCGCAGCCGGCCTGCGACGAGATGCAGAGGGTCAGCCGGTCGCGCGAGGGAATGAGCACGGACTCGATGAGCTCGTGGTCGGTAAGCTGCCACAGGTGCTTCACCGTGCCGTCCGTAGAGCGAGCGGCACGCGCGAGCACGGGAGTACTGAGGCGGAACGTGTCCTGCAAAGCGGCACGCTCCCCCGCGGGCAGGTCGCTCATCTCGTCGAACGACATGGCGTCCCGCTCGTAGAGCCAGGTCAGCGTCTGGCGCGTACGGTAGCCGGGCTGCCCGCGCGCCGCGAAGTGTGCGCGCAGCAACGCCTCGGCGTCCGCCGGCGGAAGCTCGAGCAGATCACTGCGTTCGTCGGCGGCGTCCTGCCTCATCGGTGCCCCAAATGGTTCGTGCGGACCAGCTTGCTGGCAATGGTACAGCCTCTTAAGTTAACCCGTTCCGAACGCATCCGGTAACCCTGCGGCATGGCGTACGAGGTCGATTTGCTCCTGACCGAATTGCTGACGCCGGAGCGGATCAAGATCCCGCTCGAGGCACGTTCCAAGGAAGAGCTTCTGCGCGAGCTGGTGAACGTTGTCTCGGGGGATGACCCGGAGGATCACGACGAGGTGCTTCGTGCGGTGCGCGAGCGGGAGGCGGTTCTCTCGACGGGCATCGGTCACGGTGTCGCGATCCCGCACGGTAAATCGGCTGCCATCAGCGAGCTCCGCATGGCAGCCGGTCGCATGCGTACACCCGTGGACTTCGACGCGCTCGACGGCCAGCCGGTCTCCCTGGTGTTCCTGCTCGTGGGACCCGAATCGGCCGCGGGCCCCCACATCAAGGCCCTTTCCCGTATCTCACGGATCGTACGGCGCGACGACGTCCGGGAGCGGCTGATCGCCGCGCAGGACGCGGAGGAGTTCCTCAGGGTTCTGAGCGAAGCCGAGGCGACCTGAGCTCTAGTCCTCGCCGCTCCCTGACTCCGCCGCCTCCCGCTCGCGCTCCTCGGAAATCACCGATCTCTGCTCCATCTCCAGCTGAAGCCGCATGTTGCCGACGGCCTCGCGCAGGATGCGCGTCTTGGCCGATTGTGCCATGCCCCTGCGGATGGTCATCTCCATGGATCCTGCGAGCTGCGACAGGGCGTCCAGGCCCGCCCCCATGAAGTGCATTTTCAGCTGGGTGAAGTTGCGGCGGAGCGGAATCTCGAGGGACTCGAGGTTGACGCGCGCGACGGCGTACTGCTCCACGAGCCCGTGCACGGTGTGCACCCGACGGTCGAGCTCCGCCAGCTCGGCCAGGCGGGTCTGTGCCCGCGGACTTAGCTTTCCTGCCATACCGGAAGTCTAGCCTGTTTTCGGGGGAGGGACACCCCACGTCCGGGACGCCCGCATCTGCCGTCGCAATCCGACGTTCGCCAGGCGCCGCGGACCCGGCACGGTCGTGCCCGGGCCGCACGGGGCACACGCTTGTGGCCCCTCCGGAACCCCGTCATCTTTCTCTTTTTGTGCCCTCGGAGAACCCTGGAGAATGAGCGTCGAGCGTTCGACAGCATATCGGACCGACCTGCCGGGCGCGCTGCGGCCGGCGGATGCCGGACGGCGAGTTCGCCTGGCCGGCTGGGTGCACCGCCGCCGTGATCTGGGCGGCCTCGTCTTCGTGGACCTGCGCGACCGGTCGGGTCGCGTCCAGCTTTCATTCGGCCCGGACTGGACGCCCCCGGATGTACTGGAGCGCGCCTCACACCTGTCCTCGGAGTGGGTGATCCAGGTCGAGGGCGACGTGCACGAGCGCCCGGAGGGCATGGTGAACCCCGACATGCCCACGGGCGGGGTCGAGGTTCGGGTTACCCGCCTCACCGTTCTCGCGGAGTCCGCCACGCCCCCGATCCTCGTTGCGCGTGGTGCGGGGGAGGAGCTCGCGTCCGAGGACCTTCGACTGCGCTACCGCTACCTCGACCTGCGCCGCGAGGAGCTGCAGCGCAATCTGGAGCTGCGCCATCGACTGGCCCAGGTCGTTCGGCGACATCTCGCGTCGCTCGGGTTCTGGGAGATCGACACGCCGATGCTGACGCGACGCACGCCGGAAGGGGCGCGCGACTACCTGGTCCCCAGCCGTGTGCATCCCGGCGAGTTCTACGCGCTCCCGCAGTCGCCGCAGATCTACAAGCAGCTCCTCATGGTGTCGGGTTACGACCGGTACTTCCAGATCGCGAAGTGCCTGCGGGACGAGGACCTGCGTGCCGACCGGCAGCCCGAGTTCACCCAGATCGACGCCGAGATGTCGTTCGTGAGCGAGGACGACGTGTTCGCCGCGGCAGAATCGATGGTCGCGGCGATCCACGAGGAGATCGTCGGGGAGGCCTACCCGCTGCCATTCCCGCGAATGACGTACGCCGAGGCGCTCGATCGCTACGGCACGGACAAGCCGGACACGCGCTACGGCCTGGAGTTCATCGACCTGACGGAGCTGCTTCAGGGGTCGACGTTCGGGGTGTTCCAGTCGACGTCCGGCACCGGTGATCGGATCCGGGCCATCGTCGTTCCCGGCGGAGCCTCGCTCTCGCGCAAGGAACTGGATGAGCTGGCGCCGCTCGCGCGCCGGAACGGCGCGGCCGGGGCGCTCTGGCTCAAACGAGGCGACGAGGGGTTCACGGGCCAGTTCGCAAAGGCCCTCGATGAAGGCCTCTCCGAGCGTCTGATCCACGCCACCGGCATGCAGCAGGGCGACCTGCTCGTGGTCGTGGTCGGCCGGTTCCGCGGGCTGCCGCCCGCCGCCCCCGCAGGCAGCACACCCGGCGCGGAGGCCGCCCTGAGCGCCCTCCGGCTGCACCTGATCGGCCGTGCCGGGGTACCAGCAGTGCGGTCCCACGCCTGGCTCTGGGTAACCGAGTTCCCGCTCTTCGAGTGGGACGACGAGGAAGGCAGGCTGTTGGCAGCGCATCATCCGTTTACCGCACCGCATCCCGATGATGTACCGGTGCTGATGGAGGCGACAGCCGGCGGGTTCCTGGACCGCGCCGGCGCCGAGGCGTTGTTCCAGCAGCACCTGCGTTCGCGGGCGTACGATGCGGTCTACAACGGGAACGAGGCGGCCAGCGGCTCGATCCGGATCCACGACGGAACGGTGCAGCGGCACCTGTTCCGCGCGCTGGGCATGGGTGAGGAAGCGGCAGAAGAGAAATTCGGCTTCCTGCTGGAGGCGTTCCGGTATGGCGTTCCGCCGCATGGTGGCTTTGCTTTCGGTTTCGACAGGCTCGCGATGCTGCTCGCGGGGGCGGCCAGCCTGCGCGACGTGATCGCCTTCCCGAAGACGACGGCCGCACGCGCGCTCTTCGAGGGTGCTCCGGCACCGGTGCCGGACGAAGAGCTGCGCGACCTGCACATTGGCGTACTGAAGCAAGGAGAAGTCGTTGGATAGCACGAACGTGGAGCACCGCGTCGCCGCCGAGGGCGCAGACTACCTGCTGCTCGCCGGCGTGAACGACGCCAACCTGCAGGAGCTCGCCCGGCTCGCGGGCATTCGTGTGATCCTGCGAGGTGACCACCTGATCCTCTCCGGCGCTGTCGAAGCGGTCGAGCGGGCGACGCCTGTCGCGGAACGGCTCGTCAATCTGTCCCGGGTCGGCCAGCCCTTCGACGTGGAGGACATCCGCCGCCAGTGGGGGGGCGTCGGTGGCGCGCGCAGGAACGCGAGGGGCAACGGGATGCCGGAGGCGACGGCAGAGCCGCAGGTTCTGCTGGCGGGGCTCAAGAAGCTGATCGCGGCCAAGTCGACCGGGCAGACGGCGTACCTCGAGGCGCTCGCGAAGCACGACATCGTGATCGCGATCGGGCCCGCAGGTACCGGCAAGACGTACCTGGCCGTTGCCGCGGCTGTCGACGCGCTGCGCAAGAATCGCGTGAAGCGCATCGTGCTCGCACGTCCGGCTGTCGAAGCGGGTGAGAACCTCGGCTTCCTGCCGGGCGATCTTCAGGAAAAGGTCGACCCGTACCTGCGGCCGCTCTACGATGCGCTCGACGACGTCATGCCGGCGGACTGGGTCCGTCGCGCAATCGAGTCGCGCACGATCGAGATCGCGCCGCTGGCGTACATGCGCGGGCGTACGCTCTCGGACGCCTTCGTCATTCTCGACGAGGCGCAGAACGCGACCGAGGCGCAGATGAAGATGTTCCTGACGCGCATCGGGCTGAACTCGCGCGTCGTGATCACCGGCGACAAGACGCAGATCGACCTGCCGAAGCACGTCAACTCCGGGCTGCTGCAGGTCGAGCGGATCCTCGCCGGCATCGAGGGCATCGCGATGGTCTACCTCGACGAGCTCGACGTCGTGCGTCACCGCCTGGTGAAGGACATCATCCAGGCGTACGCGGCGGACGAGGCCAGGGCAGAGGAGGCGTAAGTGGCCGCACAGCGAGCCGAGGAGTTCCTCGACACTCTGAGCGTCCCGCGTCCGACAGGGGCGGGGCTCGGCACGTGGCTTTACCACGGTGCCCGTGTCGTGGTCGTCCTCGCGCTCGTGCTGCTGACCAGCCTGCTCTTTCCTGCGACCAGTGTGCCGGACTTCCCGGTCGTCGAAGTCGGCATGGTCGCCGAGTCCGACATGATCGCGCAGGTGTCCTTCCCGCTGCCGAAGTCGGACGCCGAGCTCCGGCAGGAGCAGGAAGAGGCAGCGGCCAGCGTGCCGCCGATCTTCACGATCGACACGACGGCTGCGGACACGATGCTGCAGTCGGTGCGGACGTTCCTCGGCTACGTCGACAGCGCGGCGACAACCGGCGGATCGGACCTCACGGTGCGACAGGAGATGCGTGAGGTGCTCTCGTCGTACGGCATCACGCCGACCGACGAGTTCATTGCTCTGCTGCGCACCGAGAACAACCGGCGCGCACTGCAGACCTCGCTCGAGCGCACGATCCGAAGCGTGCTGCCGCGCGGTGTTGCGCGCGCGTCGGACCTGGAGGGACTGCGCGCGGGCCAGCTCCGGATCACGGGCGGTGAGCGGGACCAGCTCGTCGATCGCGACTCGGTTCGGACCCAGGCCGACCTTTACGACGCCGCGCGCGGCAACATCCCGTGGAGCGCGCCGGCGGGTCTCTCCGACATCCAGCACCTCGTGCTCGTACGGTTCTTCCGGCCGAGCCTGCGCCTCGATGCTGCGGCGACCGACACGGCGCGGGCGCGCGCACGCGCCGCGGTGCCGACGACGAAGGGCGAGGTACTGCGCGGGGAGCGGATCCTCTCGGCGCACGAGCCGATCCGGGAGGAGGACGCCCGGCGCGTCGCCGCGTACAAGGAGCACCTCATCTCGATCGGCGCACTCGGTGAGGGGAGCGGCAGCTTCGCACGACAGGTCGGCGCGTTCATCATCAACCTGTCGCTGCTGTCGATCTTTGCCGGGCTGATGTTCTTCTACCGACCGACGGTCTACCAGGATTTCCGGAGCGTGCTGCTGGTCGCGCTGCTCATGGCGACCACGATCGCGGCCGCCGCCGTGATCGCGGGCTCCGGTGCGCCGTTCGAGCTTGTGCCCATGGCGTTCCCGGCGCTCGTCATCGCCATGCTCTGGGACGGTCGCATGGCCCTCAACATGAGCCTCGTGCTTGCGCTGCTGCTCGGTGCGCAGACGCCGTTCCTCAGCCTGTCCTCGCACCTGATGCTGGCCATCGGCGGTGCTGCGGCCGCACTCAGCGTGCGCGTCGTGCGTCGCCGCGCGCAGGGCCTCATCCTCGGCGCCTTCGTCGCGTTCTCCTACGCACTGCTCGCGCTTGCGCTCGGCCTCCTGCGCGGGGAAGTCGGTGCAGGAGTGTTCGAGTCGGCGGCGTGGGGCACGGTGAACGGTATCGGCAGCGCACTGCTTGCGCTCGGCTTCATGCCGCTGTTCGAGGCGTTCACGCGCATCACGACGGACCAGACACTCCTGGAGCTTGCCGACCTGAACCGGCCGCTGCTGAAGCGCCTGTCCCTCGAGGCGAGCGGCACGTACGCGCACTCCATCAACGTTGCGAACCTCGCAGAGGCGGCGGCGCACGCGATCGGCGCGAATGCGCTCCTCGTGCGGGTCGGTGCGTACTACCACGACGTCGGCAAGCTCGCAGCGCCCCAGTACTTCATCGAGAACCAGGCGCGCGGCCGCAACCCGCACGACCAGCTCGACCCGGGCACGTCCGCCGCGCTCGTCCGCAGCCACGTGCTCGAGGGGATCCGGCTCGCAGAGCAGGCGAACCTGCCGGAGGCGGTCAAGCAGTTCATCCCCGAGCATCACGGCACGCAGAAGATCGCGTACTTCCTCGAGCAGGCCCGCCGTCGCGACGAGAGCGTCGACGCCTCGGAGTTCACGTACCAGGGGCCGAAGCCGCAGTCGCGCGAGACTGCGATCCTGATGCTCGCCGACTCCATCGAGTCGGCGATGAAGGTGCTGCAGGATCCCACGGCCGAGCGCATCCGCGAGCTCGTCGACCGGATCGTCGCAGGCAAGATTGCGGAGGGTCAGCTCGAGGAGGCGCCTCTCACGATGCGCGAGCTGAGTCTGATCAAGCAGCAGTTCGTGTCGGTGCTGCTCGGCATGTATCACCACCGCATCGACTATCCGACGCAGCAGGTGCCGCCACCGGCGCCGGTCGCTGCAGCGGGTCGCGCTTCCCCCTGAATGGTGCAGGTCAGCGTGCAGGTCGCCCCCGCGCTCGCCCGGCGCACGCGCGAGCGGCCCAGCCCGGCGTCCGCCGCCACGGCAGCGCTGCTTCGCCGCGCCGCGCGGGCTGCGCTCGCCGGGACGCCCGACGCCGAGATCTCCCTTACGCTGCTCGATGACCCCGGCATCGCGGATCTGAATCGCGAGTGGCTGAAGCACGAGGGGCCCACCGACGTGATCTCGTTCCCGCTCTACGAGGAGGGTGAAGCCGTGGTGGGGGACGTGTACATCGGATTCGACCAGGTCGTGCGCCAGGCCCGCGAGAACGACGTGCCGGTGCGCGAGGAGCTTGCGCGCGTGGCGATCCATGGCACGTTGCACGTTCTGGGTTATGATCATCCGGATGGCGCCGCACGGCTCCGCAGCAGAATGTGGCGCCTCCAGGAGAAGATTCTCCGCGAAGTGATGGGGTGAAGCAGCCGGCACGCCCTGCCGGCAGCAGTATGCGGGGTCGTCCCGCGAAGTGATGAACTGGAATGCCTGAAGCAAGCGAGCGATCCATCGCAAAGTCAGCGCATCTACGTCGTCGTCTGATCGCCGGTATCGTCGTGATTGCGCCGGCAACGGTCACGGCCGTCGTGCTCTGGTGGCTCTTCAATCTGGTCGACGGCCTGGTCGGCCAGTTCGTGTATCCGCTGCTGCCGTTCCCGATCCCGGGCCTCGGTCTCGTCATGCTGCTGCTTCTCCTCTTTCTCGTCGGTTGGGGAGCGGAGCGGGCAGTCGGATCGCGACTGGTTGCGGGATGGTCGACGCTGCTCGAGCGGATCCCGCTCGCCCGGCGCATCTACGCTGCGGCGAACAGCATCACGCGCACGATGTTCGGCGAGCAGGAGCGGCCGTTCAAGTCCGTCGTGCTCGTCGAGTGGCCCGCGCAGGGACGATGGTCCATCGGCTTCCTCGCGGGCAATGCGGCGAACAGTATGCGTCGTCACGTCGCTGACGCCGTCAGCGTGTTCATCCCGACGACGCCCAACCCGACCACGGGATTCCTGACGGTCGTTCCGAGGGCGAGCGTCATCGAGCTGGACATGACGATCGATCAGGCATTCACGTTCATCCTGTCCGCCGGCGCAGCTACGCCGGAGGGAGCACTGCCCGGGAATTCACGGCCGTCGCAGGCTCCGGCGTATCCTGAGGGATCGAGGCGCTCACCAGCCGTCGATACGACCGAGGTCTCATGAACCGGTGGCGGCGCGGATGGCAGATCGTCAGCAGACTGACGCCGTTCGTCATCGCCTTCCTCCGCGATCGCCGCCGCTTCGTCCTCTTCGGCAGTCCCGCCCGTCGCAGCAATGAGCACCACGCGCGACGGGCCACACGTCTGACCCGGACCATCGCCGCTCTCGGTCCCACGTTCATCAAGCTCGCGCAGGTGCTCGCCGCGCGTGCTGACATCCTTCCCGAGCCATACCTGTCGGCGATCGGCACGCTTCAGGACCGGGTCCCGCCCGATCCCTTCGAGCGCATCGAGGCCGTGCTGACGTCGGAGCTGGGTCGCCCGGTCGATGAGGTGTTCGACAGCTTCGAGCGCACGCCGCTCGCCGCAGCGTCACTCGGGCAGGTGCACCGTGCGACACTGAACGGCGAGCGCGTCGCAGTGAAGGTCCTGCGGCCCGACGTCGAGCAGCTCGTCGCGCTCGACCTCGACATCTCCTTCCGCGTGCTGTTCCTGCTGAACGTCCTGTTTCCGAATCACCACGTGCGCGCGCTCACGAACGTGTTCCGGGAGTTCAGCGTGCGTGTCCGTGAGGAGATGGACTTCCGGCAGGAAGCAGCCAACATCGCTCTCTTTCACAGCCATTTCGCGGACGACCCGCGGGTGCGGGCGCCGCGCACCTACGACGCGCTGACGCGCCAGCGCGTCCTCGTCATGGAGTGGATCGACGGCGACAAGGTCGATCGTCTGGGCGAGCGCTTCGAGTCCGGTGATCTCCGCTTCAACGAGCTGATGGAAACGCTCACGGAGATCTACTTCCGCATGATGCTCATCGACGGGTTCCTCCATGCGGACCCGCATGCCGGCAACATCCTCGTGCAGAAGGACGGTACGATCGTCTTTCTCGACTGGGGCATGGTCGTCCGGCTGAGCCGCAGCCACCGCGAGACGATCCTCCGCCTCGCCATGGCCACGGCGAACGGTCACGTCGACAGCATGATCAACGGGATGTACGAGCTGGGCATGATCGATCCCGCGATCAGCCGCTCCGAGATCCGTGAGGCCGCAACCGAGATCATGGACGTGGTCGAGCGCGTCAAGGAGCTGGGCATCCGGCGCGTGCAGGAAATGCTCGTCGACATCATGGACACGTTCTACACGTGGCCCCTCATGCTGCCGCGTGAGCTGGTATACTTCTTCCGCGCCGTTGCGCTCCTGGAGGGGATCGGCTTCCGCTACGATCCGGACTTCAACGGGCTCGACATTGTCAGACCCGTCGTCTCCAGCATGAAGGCCGAGCTGTCGGCTGCACTCATGCGCGAGCCGAAGGACGTCGCGAGGAGCGCGTTTGAGGAGCTGCGGACGAGTGTCACAGCGCTCCGCGAGGTAGTCGGCCGGGCCGAGCGGGAGGAGTTCCGCATCCGCGTGCACCCGCGCGACCTGATGCAGGCGGAGCGGTTCATGGGCCTCCAGGTACGCCGCATCCTGCTCAGCGTGTTCGCCTTCACGGTCGCGATGATCACGGCCATCCTGTTCATTGCACTGCGCAGCTGGTGGCTGCTCGGAGCAGGGCTCGTGATCAGCTTCTTCATGTTCGTGATCGTCCTGTTCCTCCCGACGCACCTGTTCGAGAACCCGCTCCGCCACGCACGCGGACTCCAGCGGCGCTAGCAGTGCGGCAGCGCTCCCGCAGGGCACCCGGCGTTTGACGCGGGCGGGAGCCCGGGCGAATCTTCACCCATGCACAACGAGCACTCCCCGGACGCGGCGGTTGCCGGTCCGACGTCCGCAATCACGGAGCTTCTCGCGCGCTTCGAGGCTGGACAGCGCACCGCGCTCGCGCGCGCGATCTCGATCGTAGAAAACCAGCGCCCGGGCTTTCGCGAGCTCCTGCGCGCGCTCCACCCGCGCATCGGACATGCGCACCGCATCGGCATCACCGGGCCGCCCGGCGCAGGGAAGAGTACGCTGACCGCCGCGCTCGCACGGCACTTTCGCGCGCGCGGCGAGCGCGTCGGCATCGTAGCGGTCGATCCGACGTCGCCCTTCACGGGCGGCGCACTCCTCGGCGATCGCATCCGCATGAACGAGATCGGGATGGACGAAGGCGTGTTCATCCGCTCGATGGCGACCCGCGGCTCGCTCGGCGGCCTCGCGCTCACGACGCGCGAGATCGCGGACGTCATGGACGCCTTCGGCTTCGATCGTGTCATCATCGAGACCGTCGGCGTGGGACAATCCGAGCTCGACATCGCGCGCAGCGCTGACTCGACCCTCGTCGTGCTCGTGCCCGAGTCGGGCGACGGGATCCAGGCCATGAAGGCCGGCCTCATGGAAGTCGCCGACCTGTTCGCGATCAACAAGTCCGACCGACCCGGCGCCGATCGCCTCGCCCGTGAGGTCGCGATGATGCTGCACCTGCGCGCCGGCGAAGCGCTGCGCGACGTGCCGGCCCACCATGGCGTCGACATGAAGCGGGCGGCGCGCCGGATCTCGGGTGCCACGCACAGGGCGCGGCGGATGGAGGAGGCGGGCCGTCAGGGCCGTCAAGCCGAGCCCACGCCCGCCGTTACCCGCCCTGACGGCCCTGACGGCCCTGACGGCCCTGACGGCCCTGACGGCCCGCAGCCCCTCTCCTGGGAAATCCCCGTCCTCCAGACGATCGCCGACCAGGAGAAGGGCGTCGCGGAGCTGGCGGATGCCCTGGACCGGCATCGGGCGTGGCTCCGCGAGTCCGGTGAGTTGCTTGAGCGGCGCAGGACGCGGGTTGCCGACCGCGTGCGCGACGAGGTGCATCGCATGCTGGACCGACAGGTGTGGCAGGAGCGCGGTGGCGAGGCAATCCTCGAGTCGTCGCTCGACGCCCTCGTCGCGGGGGCGGAAACACCCTATGATGTGGCGGCGCGGATCGTGCGCGCCGCAGGGGGCAACGCGACGGACGCTCCGGGGTAGAGGACCGCCGGGCCCGTTCGGCCCGAACGATCGATCGAACCACAGCGGGTAAGGTCTCATGGGAGTGATGGATCGCGACGCGCGGGCCGGTACGGTACCGGCCGGGCTGAGTGAGCGCCTGGAGGCTCAGGAGCGGGAGCTCGCCGAGCTCCGGGCCAGGCTGGCCGCCTGGGAGGCCGCCTTCGAGCGCCAGCCTGCGCGCGAGCCGTCGTTCACGACCGTGTCGGGTGTGCCCGTCGAGCCGCTCTACACGCCGGCCGACCGCAGCCCGGGCTGGGACTACCTCCAGCAGCTCGGCTTCCCCGGAGAGTTCCCGTTCACGCGGGGCCCCTACACCTCGATGTACCGGACGCGTCTCTGGACGATGCGCCAGTTCGCGGGGTTCGGGACCGCCGAGGAGACGAACCGCCGCTACAAGTATCTGCTGGACCACGGCCAGACGGGTCTGTCCGTCGCGTTCGACTTCCCGACGCTGATGGGCTACGACTCCGACCACCCCCGTTCCCTCGGTGAGGTCGGGAAATGTGGCGTCGCGATCAGCTCGCTCGCCGACATGGAGACCCTGTTCGACGGCATCCCGCTCGACCAGGTCTCCGTCTCGATGACGATCAACGGGCCCGCAATCATGCTCTTCTGCTTCTACGTCGTGGCGGCGGAGAAGCAGGGCGTGCGTCCCGAGCAGCTCCGCGGGACCGTGCAGAACGACATCCTCAAGGAGTACATGGCGCAGCACGCGTGGATCTATCCCGTGGAGCCTGCGCTCAAGCTGATCGTCGACATGTTCGAGTGGGCCTCGCGGCACGCTCCCAAGTACAATCCGATCTCGATCAGCGGGTACCACATCCGCGAGGCGGGCGCGACCGCTGCGCAGGAGCTGGCGTACACGCTGCGCAACGGCTTCGAGTATGTAGAGCGCGGCATCGCCCGCGGCCTCGACGTCGATGATTTCGCTCCCCGCCTGTCGTTCTTCTTCGACGTGCACAACGACTTCTTCGAGGAGATCGCGAAGTTCCGTGCGGCGCGGCGCATCTGGGCGAAGCGCATGCGCAATGTGTATGGCGCGAAGAAGGAGGAGTCCTGGCGGTTGCGCACGCATGCGCAGACCGCGGGCGTGACGCTCGTCGCGCAGCAGCCGGAGAACAACATCGTCCGGGTGGCCTATCAGGCCATGGCAGCAGCGCTCGGAGGCACGCAGTCGCTGCACACGAACTCGATGGACGAGACGCTCGCGCTGCCTACGGAGAAGTCGGTCCGCATCGCGCTGCGCACGCAGCAGATCCTCGCCTACGAGACCGGCATCGCGAACACGATCGACCCCCTCGCCGGCAGCTATTACGTCGAGGCGCTGACGGACCGGCTCGAGCAGGAAGCCGAGGAGATCTTCGAGGACGTCGAGCGCATCGGCGGCGTCGTGCGGGGACTCGAGATGGGCTACTTCCAGCGCGAGATCGCGCTCAGCGCCCAGCGACAGCAGCGCGAGATCGAGAGCGGCGAGCGCGTGATCGTCGGTGTGAACGAGTTCACGGAAGGCGGCTCGGATCACGACCTGGACATCCTGCGCATCGACGACACGCCGGAGCGCCGCCAGCGCGAGCGGCTCGCCGAGCTGCGCGCCCGACGGAATCCGGAGCAGGTTCGCCAGTCCCTCGAGCGGCTGCAGGCCGCCGCGCGCGCCGATGAGAACGTGATCGAGCCGATGCTCGACTGCGTGCGTGCGTACTGCACGCTCTACGAGATCCGGCATGCGCTCGAGGAAGTCTACGGCGCGTATCGGGAGCCGGTCTTCTTCTAGGGATGGATCCGGACAGACGCACTGCACGGCATGGGTGAGGAGCACGCCGTAGAGGCGCTCAGCGCCGGCGGCATGCTGCTGCGCCTTGCGCTTGCATTGCTGCTCGTCGCTGCGAACGGCTTCTTCGTGGCCGCCGAGTTCGCGCTCGTCGGCGCACGGCGCACGCGTATCGATGCGCTTGCCCGGGCCGGGAACCGCAGTGCGAAGCTCGCCAGCTCGGCGATCCAGCACCTCGATCACTACATCTCCGGCACACAGCTCGGCATCACGCTGTCGTCCCTCGCGCTCGGCTGGGTCGGCGAGAGCACGATTGCCGCGATGCTGATCCAGCTGTTCGACGGCCTGCCTCCGCCGTTCGATGTGCTCGCGTCGCACACCGTCGCCATTGCCGTTGCATTCCTGCTGATCACGGTCATGCACATCGTGCTTGGCGAGCTTGCCCCGAAATCACTCGCGCTCCTGTTCCCCGAGCGGGTCAGCATGGTGACGGCGGGCCCGCTCATCGTGTTCTCCCGGATCCTCACCCCCTTCATCGTGTTCCTGAACGGCGCGGCAAACCTGCTCCTGCGTATGTTCGGCTTGCGCGCACCGACGGAGATGGAGCGCGTGCACCGTCCGGAGGAGATCGAGATGCTGCTCACGCAGAGCTACGAGCACGGGCTTCTGCGCGAGGAGCCGGTGGAGATGATCCGGAGCGTGTTCCATCTCTCGGAGACGCAGGCGTCGGAGGTGATGACGCCGCGCACGTCGGTGATCGGGCTGCCCGTCGAGATGTCGCTCGAGGAGGCCGCGGACTTCATCCTCGAGAACGCCCACTCCCGCTATCCCGTCTACGAGGAGACGATCGATCACGTGGTCGGCGTCGTGCTCGCACGCGACGTCTGGCAGGCGCTGCGGAGCGGCGGTGGCTCGCTGCGTGACGTCGCACGCGAGGCGCTGTTCGTGCCCGACACGAAGTCGATCGAGCAGCTGCTGCGCGAGATGCAGAAGGACGGCACGCACATGGCCGTGGTGGTCGACGAGTTCGGCGGCACTGCCGGTATCGTGACGATCGAGGACCTGCTCGAGGAGGTCGTCGGCGAGATCTCCGACGAGACCGACGAGGAGGAGAGCAGCTTCGAGGCGATGCCGGACGGAACGACCCAGTTCGCCGGCGTCGTGTCGATCGCGGAGCTGAACGACGTCTTCGGCCTCCAGCTGCCGGACGAGGACTACACCACTGTCGGCGGCTTCGTGCTCGGTCGACTGGGGCGCCTGCCGCGGGTCGGCGACGAGGTCGAGATCCGTGGAGGGAGCCTGCGGGTGCTGAGCGTGAAGGGACGTCGCATCGACAAGCTGTCGTTGCGCCTGTCGCCTCGCATCGGGGCAGAGGACGAGGACGCCGAGGGGGATGACATCGAGCACGAGTGGCTCGAATGACCACCGACGCACAGTGGTGGCGGACCTACTTCGACGACGTCTTCTTCCGCCTGCACGACCCCCTCTTTACCGAGACCGCCAGCCGCCGGGAGGTGGCGGCGATCCGCGAGCTGCTCGCGTTGCCCGTTGACGCCCGCATCCTGGACGTGCCCTGCGGCTGGGGTCGTCACACGGCGCTCTTTGCGGAGGCCGGCCTCCGGGCGTTCGGCGCGGACATCTCGACCGATCTGCTCGCGCACGCCGAGCCGGGCCGCCGGCCACGCAGCGCGCACTACGCCGCGGCCGACGTGCGCATGCTGCCCTACGCGGACGCGAGCTTCGACGCGGTCATCAATGTTTTCACGAGCCTCGGCCTGTTCCTCGATGACGCCGAGGACATCCGGGCACTCGCCGAGGCGCGGCGCGTGCTCGCACCGGGCGGAGCGCTGCTTCTCGAGAGCATGCATCGCGACGAGGTCATTGCGGCCTACGCGGAGCGTGACCGCTGGCGGCTCCCGGACGGCACGGAGATCCGCGTGCGCAGACGGTTCGACCCCGTGACCGGCATCAGCCACGAGCGATGGCTCTGGCGCAGCGGCGACGGACGCGAGCAGGGCGAGAAGCGTCATGCGCTGCGACTGCGCACGGCCACGGAGATCGACGGACTGCTGCGCGCGGCCGGCTTCCGGGCCATCACTTACTACGGGGACTGGGACGGCTCTCCGCTCACGTACGACGCGGAACGGTTGATTGCTGTCGCGCGACGTGAGGACGGGTAGGTGCACGCGCTGACCGTTCTCGAGGAGCGCTCGTGGGGCGTCGTGCCCTGACCGGCTCAGCGACAGAACGTGGCGCGCCGTTGCGGGCCTTGCGCGGCGGGCATAACCTTCAGGCAGTCCGTTTTCCATCACAGGTACTATGACTGAGCGCAAGATCCGGGTGCTGGTGGCAAAGCCGGGACTGGACGGGCACGACCGCGGCGCGAAGGTGATCGCGAGCTCGTTCAGGGATGCCGGCTTCGAGGTCATCTATACCGGCCTGCACCAGACGCCCGAGATGATCGTGAACGCCGCGGTCCAGGAGGACGTCGACGTCGTCGCGCTGTCGATCCTGTCCGGCGCGCACATGACGCTGTTCCCGCGCGTGCTCGAGCTGCTGCGCAACGAGGGCATGGGTCACGTTCTCGTCATCGGCGGCGGGATCATCCCCGAGGAGGACATCGCAGCGCTCGAGGCGCAGGGTGTCGGCAAGCTGTTCGGACCGGGTACGCCGACGTCCGCGCCGATCGAGTTCGTGCGCGACTACTTCTCCCGGCAGGAGGCGGGCGCGGCAGGCGCATCGTGAGTGCAGGCGTGGAGGCGGCCGGGGCCGGGCGGCTGGCGTCGCTGACGCGGGAGCTGCAGGAGCTCGAGGAGCGCCTGCGTCAGGGGGGCGGTCACGAGCGGATCGCGCGCCAGCATGCGCAGGGCAAGCTCACCGCGCGTGAGCGGATCGACCTCCTGCGCGATCCCGGCACGCACTTCCTCGAGATCGGACTCCTCGTCGCCTACGACCGTTACGACGGTCAGGCGCCCGCCGCGGGCGTGGTCACCGGAATCATCACCGTACAGGATCGGCCGGTCGTCGTCGTCGCGAACGATGCGACGGTGAAGGCTGGCTCCTGGTGGCCGGAGACGATCACCAAGATGCTGCGCGCGCAGGAGATCGCGATGCGCTGCCGGGTGCCGATCGTCTACCTCGTCGACTCCGCAGGCGTAAACCTCCCGTACCAGGGCGGCGTCTTTCCCGGACAGTACGGCGCGAGCCGGATCTTCTACTACAACTCGATCATGCGCCGCTACCTGCACGTCCCGCAGATCGCGGCGGTCATGGGCCCGTGCATCGCCGGCGGCGCATACCTGCCGGCCCTGTCGGACGTGATCCTCATGGTCGAGGGCACGAGCTTCATGGGGCTCGGCGGGCCGAACCTGGTGAAGGGTGCCACCGGTCAGACGGTTGACGCGGAGACGCTCGGTGGCGCGTGGACACACACTGCCATCTCGGGCGTCGCGCACTATCGCGTGAGCGATGACCGCGCGTGCATCGATCGCATCCGTCAGCTCATCGCCGAGCTGCCGTACGACGTCCCGACCGCAGCGGCGCCGGCCGAGGGATCGCCGTCGCGTGATGCAGACGCACTCGGCGCGATTCTGCCGGACGACCACCGCCAGCCCTACGACGCGCACGCACTCCTCGCCGCCCTGCTCGACGAGGAGGGCCTTGACGAGTTCCAGGCGGATCGCGCACCGGAGATGATCTGCGGAACCGGCCGCGTTGATGGCGTGCGCGTGGGGATCATCGCAAACGCGCGTGGCATGATCCGGAACCCGGCCGGAGGCCCGCCGCGCTTCGGTGGCATCGTCTACGCCGACAGCGCGGAGAAGGTCGCGTACTTCATCGAGACGATGAACCGGCACCGCACGCCGCTGCTCTTCATCCAGGACGTGAGCGGCTTCATGGTCGGGCCCGAGGCGGAGCATTCGGGGATTATCCGCGCCGGTGCACGCTTCGTCGAGGCGATGGCGACCGCGGTCGTGCCGAAGATCGTGCTCACGATCAACCACGCGTCGGGCGCAGGCTACTACGCTATGGCGGGGCAGGGGTTCGACCCGGACTTCATCTTCACGTGGCCGACGGGGCGCATGGGGGTGATGGAAGGGGAAAGCGCGGTCATGGCACTGTTCGGGCCGCAGCTCGAGGAGCTGAAGAAGACGCGCAGCAAGCCGGACGAGACGCTGCAGAAGAAGATCGATGCAGTGCGCGCGGATTACGAGAAGCAGCTCGATGCGCGCTACGCCGCGGCCCGCGGCTTTGTCGACGCCGTCATCACACCCGACGAGACACGCACGGTGCTGGGTATCGCGTTGCGCACTGCACTGCACTACGACGGTCCGCACCTGGGACCCTGGGGGGAGCTGGGCAGGACATGAAGAAGATTCGTATTGCGTCGGGCCAGGGGTTCTGGGGCGACCGACTTTCCGCACCTGTGGAGCAGGTGCGCCGGGGACCCGTCGACTACCTGATGCTCGATTACCTCGCCGAGGTCACGATGTCGATCATGCAGCGTCAGCGCATGCGTGACCCGACGCAGGGATACGCCCGCGACTTCGTGCCCCTGATCGGCGAGATCCTGCCGGACATCGTGCGCAACAACATCCGCGTCATCGCGAACGCCGGCGGTGTGAATCCGACGGCGTGCCGCGACGGCGTGCTCGAGCAGGCACGCTCGAAAGGGTTCGCCGGAAAGCTGAAGGTCGGCGTCGTCAGCGGCGATGATATCATGGACCGGCTCGAGGAGCTGGTTCGCGCCGGCCACGAGCTGCGCAACATGGACGACGGCAGGCCGCTCGACGCGGTGCTCGGCCGTATCCAGAGCGCGAACGCGTACATTGGCGCGGAGCCGATCATCGAGGCGCTCAGGCGCGACGCACACGTCGTCATCACCGGTCGCTCGACGGACACGGCGCTCACGTACGCGCCGATGATGTACGAGTTCGGCTGGCGGGACACGGACTGGGACCGGCTGGCCGCAGGCGTTGTTGCGGGACACATCAACGAGTGCGGCGCCCAGGCAACCGGCGGCAACTCGATCGTCGCCTGGGAGGAGATCGACGACCTGGGGGACGTCGGCTACCCGATCATCGAGGCGTTCGAGGACGGTACGTTCGTCGTCACCAAGCATCAGGGCACGGGCGGGCGCGTGAGTCGCGCGGTCGTCGCGGAGCAGATCCTCTACGAGATGGGCGACCCGACGGAGTATATCACGCCGGATGTGGTCGCCGATTTCACGACGATCCAGCTTCACGATGAAGGCGAGAATCGCGTGCGCGTCCACGGCGTGCGGGGCCGGCCGCGGACCGACAAGCTCAAGGTATCGATCTCCTACAGTGCGGGGTGGAAGGCCGCCGGCACCCTCGTGTACGGATGGCCCGACCCCGTGAAGAAGGCAGAGTACGCAGCGCGCATCCTGCGCGAGCGGCTCGACCGGATGGGGGCGAAGTTCGACAGCGTGCGCGTCGAGTACGTCGGCTGGAATGCGTGCCATGGCCCGCTCGCAGGGCCGCCGCCCGCGGATCTGCCGGAGGTCGAGTTGCGGGTCGCCGTCCGCGCGCAGGACAGGGAGCCCGTCGAGATGTTCTCGCGCGAGCTTGCACCGCTGATCCTCACGGGACCGCCCACCGTCACCGGGTTCGCCGGCGGGAGGCCGCGCGTGCAGGAGATCGTCGCGTACTGGCCCGCGCTCATCGACCGGAGCGTGATCGAGCCGAACCTGCGCGTCGATGTACTGGAGGCATGACCATGGCACGTGTGCTGCTCTACGACCTCGCCCACGGCCGTTCCGGCGACAAGGGTGACACCGTCAATATCGGTGTCATCGCACGGCGCATCGAGTACTGGGAGATCATGCGCCAGGCACTGACCGTCGAGCGCGTAGCCGAGCATTTCGCGGGCATGTTCGACGGTCGCGTCGACCGTTACGAGCTGCCCAACCTGCACGCGCTGAACTTCCTGCTGCATGGTGCACTCGATGGCGGCGGTACCGTATCGCTGATGACGGACGCGCAGGGGAAGACGTTCTCGACTGCCATGCTGCGCATGGAGATCGAGGTACCCGACGAGATTGCTGCGCTCCTTCCGGAGAGGCGGTAATGAGCACACGCCTCGCGTACACGGTGTCCGAGGGCATCGCCCGTCTGACGCTGAATCGTCCCGACAAGCGTAACGCGCTCGACGCAGAGATGGTCGCGGCATTGCACCGAGCGATCGACGAAGCCGAGCGCGACCCTGACGTACGCGTGATCTCCATACAGGGAGCCGGCAGCGACTTCTGCGCGGGCGCGGACCTCGCCCAGCTCGAGCGCATTGCGGAGGGTGCCGGCGTGCTCGAGAACCTCGACGATGCGACTGCGCTCGGCGAGCTCTTCATCCGCATGCGTCGCGCCCAGCGCCCGATCGTCGCGCTGGTTCACGGGAACGCAATCGCGGGAGGAGCCGGACTCGCTACCGCCTGCGACATCATCCTCGCCCGGGAGGATGCCGTGTTCGGCTACCCCGAGGTGCACCTCGGCTTCGTACCCGCCATGGTCATGGCGCTGCTGCGACGCACGCTCGGGGAGAAGCGCGCGTTCGAGCTCGTTGCCCGCGGCGAGCGCATCACCGCGGCCAGTGCGCACGAGCTCGGCCTGGCCAACGCAGTGTACCCGCGCGAGACGTTCGATGAGGAAACGCACGCGTACCTGCGCGGGTTCACCGCACGCTCGGCGTCCGCACTGCGGCTTACCAAGCGGCTGCTCTACGGGATGGACGGCATGTCGTTCGAGGAGGCGATCGCGCGCGGCGCAGAAGTGAACGTGCTCGCGCGCAGCACCGAGGACTGCCGTCAGGGCGTGCGCGAATTCCTTGCGCGCCGAGGCTCGTAGCGCCGCGTGCTGTTCCGTCCCGACCGCAACCGCCGCGGGCCGGACCCGACGCTCACGCATCGCATGACGCTGTTTGCGGTCGGTGCGATCCTCGCCCTCGCCGGTATGATCTGGAGCCGGAATATTCTCATCAACACGGCCATCGTCATCCTGGTCGCTGCAATCCTGCTCGGACTGTGGGGCAGGAAGCCGCCCGCTGACGCGGACACCGACACGGACACCTAGCCAGCGCCCGCACGCGAGTCTGCGACCCGTGCACCACGTGCCGCGTTTCTTGCAGCCCTGTCTGGGCCGGGGTAACTTGGCCCCGGTTTCGACAACCCCGGGCGGAGAACACCGCATGTCAGCAATCGCACGCTTCCGCAGGGCCGGCCTCGTCGCCGGACTGCTTTCGCTCGTACCGGCGGTCGCGTTCGCGCACCCCGGTCACGGCGGGGCCGCAGGCCACGACTTCCTGCATGGCTTCATGCACCCGCTGCATGGGATGGATCACTTCCTCGCAATGGTGGCCGTCGGTCTGTGGGCTGCCCAGCGGGACCGTCGCAGCGTCTGGGCGTTGCCGATTGCGTTCGTGGCCTTCATGGCCGTCGGGTTCGTCCTCGGGGCCGGCGGAGTGGCGATGCCCGCCGTCGAGCTGGGCATTGCAGCGTCGGTACTCGTACTCGGCATCGCGGTCGCTCTCGCGGCGCGCATTCCGACCGTCGGCGCCGTCGCCCTCGTCGCGCTCTTCGCGCTCTTCCACGGCCATGCCCACGGGGCCGAGCTGCCCGCCGGCATGGCGGCGAGCCTCTTCGGCGCCGGCTTCGCGACGTCGACTGCGCTGCTGCATGGGGCGGGAATCGCGCTCGCAGTCGGCCTGCGTCACGCCGTCATGGCTCGCTCCGTCGGGATCGAGCGCGCGATCGGTGCCGGCATCGCCGCGGCCGGCCTCGCGCTCCTCCTGGTCTGACCATCCGACGACCCTGCACGTGCGGCATCGGTCGTCCGCCGCACGTGCTCGGGCCGTCCAACGACCCTATTCGACCAGATCCGATCCAGTTTCCGGCAGACTTCCGACCTGACCTGCGCCTACGACAGGGTGGCGCTGGTATCGCCCCGGCATAATATTAGGATTGTCCAGCAGGTCTTCGTTCTGCCGTCCCCATCTCCCCGGCAGTGAAGGTACCTGAGACCCACCGCGCTCCGCGCGGCAGGCTTCATCACAACCAGTGATGTGAACCGCCACGAGCGGGCTGGGCGCGACGGCATCCATCACTACTGGAAAATTGCGAACTGCGATGACGCGACTGCAACGACTCCCGCTCCTGGCGGCGATCGCCCTCGTGTGCGCTGCATGCAAGGACGACAAGAAGCAGGTAACGCCGCCGACTCCGACCCGGATCACGCTCAACACTGCTGCGGCGACGCTCGTCGAAGGCGATTCGGTGCGGCTCACCTGGACGCTGACCGGCTTCCAGTCGACGCCCGAGGTGACGCTCACGTCCTCGAACACCAGCGTCGCGACGGTCGCGTCGAGTGGCTGGGTGCGGGGCCTCGCGCCGGGCAGTGCGCGCATCATCGCACGTGCGGGCACGGCCGCGGACACGGCGGACGTGCAGGTGACCGCGCGCCCGGTGGCGCTCGCCTTCGTCGGCATGCCGGACACGGCCGCCGCCGGCTCGGGTGAAGTCGACATCCGTGTGCGGGTGGCGGACACGCGCGATGACGGGGTTGCGGGCGTCGGCGTTCGGCTGACGCCGCTGCAGACTGGCGCGACGGCGCTGAACGCGACGACCGGTGGTGACGGCGTGGCGTCGTTCGCAGTCACTGTGCCCACGGAGGCAGGCGAATACCTGTTCGAGGCAAGCGTGCCCACGCTCGCGGACCTCGCGCCGGACACGGCAGCGCTCGTGGTCGAGTCAGGGGAAGCCGCGTCGCTCGCGATCGCGGGAGACGATCCGCTCGAGCTGCAGGTCGGTGACACCACGCGACTGACGACCTCCTTTACGGATGCATTCGGGAATCCGGCCGCGGCGATGCCGATCACATGGGTATCGTCGGACGAGGACGTGGCGACCGTCGATGGCGGACTCGTCGAGGCGACGGGTGAAGGGACCGCGAGCATCCTTGCGATTGCCGGCGTGCTGCGTGACTCCGTCCGGGCGGTCGTGACGCTGCCGCCGCCGTCGCTTGCGACGATCGTGCCGGCCTCGGCGAGCTTCACGGCGCTGCTGGATACCGTTCAGTTCTCGCTGGTGCTCACGACCCCGCAGGGCGATACGGTCCACGGTCAGCCCGTGACCTGGAATGTGCTCGACGCCGCGGTCGCCACCGTCGATGCGCAGGGTCGGGTCGTCGCCCGCGCGACGGGTACGACGCGCGTGATCGGTACGAGCGGCGCGCTGAGTGACACGGCCGAAGTGACGGTGACCCAGGTTGCGGCCTCGACCACGATCTCGCCGAATGGCGCGACGCTGAATGCGATCGGAGCCACAGCACAGTTCTCGGCGGAAGTTCGGGATGCGAACAATCAGGTGATCAACGGCGCGAGTGTCACGTGGTCGTCGCTGGACGCGGCCGTTGCCACCGTGAATGCGAGCGGACTGGTGACGGCTGCCGGAAACGGCACCGCCCGGATCGTTGGGGCATCGGGCGGTGTCGCGGATACGGTCAACGTTACGGTCACGCAGGCGATCGCTTCCGTGGACGTCACGCCTGACGGCGCAGCACTGGACGCGCTGGGGGCAACGGTTCAGCTCAGCGCGAGCGTAACCGACGCGAACGGCCAGGCCGTGAGCGGCGCGAGCGTGAGCTGGTCATCGCTGAACGCACCGGTCGCGACAGTGAGTTCGACCGGCCTGGTAACCGCAGTGGCGAACGGGACCGCGGACATCGTCGCGACGGCGAACGGCCATGCGGACACGGTCACGGTTACCGTGGCGCAGGTCGCGACCGGGATGACGCTAACGGCGCCCACGGACACCATGCGCGCGCAGGGCGAGACGCAGCAGCTCACCGTGACCTATGAGGATGCGAACGGCAATCCGGTGGGCGGTATCACGACGACGTGGACGAGCTCGAACGACTCGATCGCGACGGTGGATGCGTCCGGGCTGGTGACGGCAGGTGTGTGGAACGGCCCGGCGTGGATCCGTGCGGAGGGTGCCGGCCTCGCGGACTCGGTTCGCGTGGTCGTCCGCGACGTGGCCTTCGTCCTCTACACGGAGGCGAACAGCGACACGGTGTTCAACATCCAGATCGGGATGTACAGCGGCCCGAATGCCGTTGCCTACATCCACTCGGAGGATGGCGAGCTGCTCGCGCGTGTGACAGGTCCGACGATCAACTACACGTTCCCGGCTTCCCTCGATGGGACCGTGAAGCGTGTCGACATCCGGGCAAACCCGTCCCAGGTGAAGCAGATCGAGGCGGCGGAGGATCACCTCGTCGGATCGTTCCCCGAGGGCATCGTCGACCTGCGTAACCTCGCCGTGCTGAACCTGGCGAGAAACCCGGGGCTGACGGGGCCGCTGCCGGCGAACATCGACAATCTGCGCACAATCACGGCGCTCGAGCTCTTCTCGACAGGGCTGTCCGGTCCGCTGCCCGCGAGCTTCGGCGACCTGACCACGCTCGACATCCTCAACCTGTCGGACACGCAGCTGAGTGGCTCGGTCGAGGTGCTCGAGTCGCTCACGGGGCTGTTCCTGCTCGACATTGGGCGGACGAACTTCTCGGGCACCATGCCGGACTTCACGAACTTCAACGATCTCGTCGAGGTCTACATCAATGGCTCCGGCATCAGCGCGTACTCCACCGGGCTGGCTGCGCTGTCGGCGGTCGAAACGATCGACTTCTCTGACGCCAACCTGCCGCCCGGCGATATCGAGCGTATCCTGCAGGACGTGATCACGAGCGTAACGGCCGTGCCACGCGGCGGCACGCTCAACCTGGGCGGCGCCAACTCGCCGCCGAGCCCGCCGAGCCTCGACCTGGTGACGACGCTCGAGGGACTGGGCTGGACCGTGACCGTCGCGCAGTAGCGGACGGGATTCCGGAGAGGACGCACGCAACGGGGTCCGCAAACGCGGGCCCCGTTGCACGTTCGGCCCGAACGTTCCCCACGGTGTGCACATCGATACGCTGCGACCGTCCCGACCGCGCATGGCATCGACGCGGTGCAGCCGCTAGACTTCTCACCCATGCAGCACCTCTCGCCCTCACGCCCGACGCTCGACGACGCGCGCGCCGCGCTCGCGCACCATTTCGGCTACGACGACTTCCGCGGTGGGCAGACAGACGCGATCGCGTCCGTTCTGTCCGGCCGTGACACGCTCGTGCTCATGCCGACGGGCGGCGGCAAGTCATTGTGCTACCAGGTTCCCGCCACGGTGCTGCCCGGTCTCACCGTCGTCGTGAGTCCGCTGATCTCACTCATGAAGGATCAGGTGGACGGGCTGGCGGATGCGGGTGTCCGGGCCGCGTTCATCAATTCGACACTGCCCGCCCACGAGGCGAGGGCGACCCTCGAGGCTGCGCGGACGAACGCGATCAAGCTGCTGTACGTCGCACCCGAGCGCTTCGACAGCCCCGCGTTCCGCGACCAGCTCAGGAGTCTCGACGTCTCGCTGTTCGCAGTCGACGAAGCACACTGCGTGAGTCAGTGGGGCTACGATTTCCGCCCGAGCTACCTGCGTCTCGGCGCGGTGCGTGACGCCCTGGGGTGTCCGGCCATCGCGCTGACCGCGACGGCGACGCCGGACGTCAAGCGCGATGTCGTGCGGCAGCTGCGGCTGCAGGAGCCGACGATCGTTGCCCGCGGCTTCAATCGCACGAATCTCTCCTGGCACGTGCTCGCCGCGCGTAACGACGAGGAGAAGGACCAACTTCTCCTGCGACTCCTCCGGCTGCCGCGTGATGGCGTTGCGATCGTGTACGGCTCGACGCGCCGCAGCGTCGATAACATCGCGGACCTGCTGAACCGGGCAGGGCTGCGCGCCGCCGGCTACCACGCCGGCGTCGACGACCGCGAGCGAGCGCGCCTGCAGGACGCGTTCATGGCGGGGGACATCCCGATCGTCGTGGCCACGAATGCGTTCGGCATGGGCGTAGACAAGCCGAACGTGCGGCTCGTCGTGCACTACGCAATGCCCGGCAACCTGGAGGGATACTACCAGGAGGCGGGCCGGGCGGGGCGTGATCGGAATCCTGCGGATTGCGTGCTGCTGCACGCATACCGCGACCGGTTCACGCACGAGTTCATGATCGAGCAGTCGTATCCGGCGCCGGAGGTCGTGGACGAGGTGTACCGCCTTCTGCGGGCGCAGGCGGACACGAGCGGCGTCGCTGCGGTGGATCCCAGGACGCTCGCGCGCACGACGCGCAGCGCGAAGAACGAGCGGCACGTCGACGCCGCACTGCGTCTGCTCTCCGAATTCGGGATCGTGCGCAACGCGGGACGCAGTGGCGGGCAGCCGTGGCTGCGGCTGATCGCCCGACCGGAGCGGATCCGGCGGGAGATCGGTGACGCCGGGCGCGACGCCGAGCTGCGGCTGTTGCGTGCGCTCTGGCGGTTCGCGGGCGACGAGCTGTACCGGGGCAGGGAGCTGCCGCGTACGCTCCTGCGAACAGCGGACGGTGCAGATGCCACACAGCTGCTCGATGTATTGCAGCGGGAAGGGTTCCTCGAGTGGCGGCCCTGGCCGGCGGAGCAGGGATGGCAGCTCCTGCAGCAGACGGACGGGCCCCTCCCGATCGACTGGCATGCACTCGCGCAGAGACGGCAGCGCGAGGAGCGCCGGCTGCAGCGCATGCAGGGGTACGCGTACACGGAGGAGTGTCGCCGCGGTTACGTCCTGCGCTACTTCGGTGACCCGGAGGCGATGGATTCCTGCGATGGCTGCGACAACTGCCTGCCGCCCGAGCGGCGCATGCTGCCGGATGTGCCACCGCCGCGGAAGGGCGGGGCAGCCCGCACGGTGAGCGGCATTCGCGGCGGTGCTGCGCGCGTTGCGAGCGCAGCCCGGAACGCACTGCGGGGCGGACGACAGAATGGGGCGGGCACACCTTCCGCGAGCTCCGAGGAGCCCCTCTCGGCAGAGGCCGCGCGGCGTTTCGAGGCACTCCGGCGTCTTCGAACCGAGATTGCGCGCGCGGACAAGGTCCCTCCGTACGTGGTTTTCCACGATCGTACGCTCAGGGAAATCGCCAGACGCGCCCCGCGGGATGCCGCTGCACTCGCCACGATCCCCGGCGTCGGTCCGGCCAGGCTCGATCGCTACGGTGCCCGGTTTCTGGAGGTGTTGCAGGGCGTCGATGCCTGATTGTCCCTGACCCGGGCCGGCTGCGGCGCCTCTCCGCCGCCCCGCGATACGATGCCGGCCCTTTCCCCTGACCCGCGCCATCCCTTAGTTTTTTCAGTTCATTTCCGCGGACCCTGAGTGAGATGAGCCCGTACTTTACCGACCAGCATGAGAGCCTCCGCCACGAGGTGCGCGATTTCGCCGAGTCCGAGATTGCGCCGGTCGCGCGTGAGCTGGATGCGCAGAGCCGCTTCCCGTGGGAGAACGTACGGAAGATGGCGGAGCGCGGCTGGTTCGGAGTAAACGTCCCCGAGCAGTATGGCGGCCTCGGGCTGGATTACATCAGCTACATCCTCGTGATCGAAGAGCTCGCCCGCGTCGACGCGAGCCACGCGATTACGATCAGTGCGCATTCCACGCTCGGAATGTCGCCGATCCTCGCGTTCGGGACGGAAGCGCAGAAGCAGCGATTCGTCCCGTTGCTCGCCGGCGGAAGGGTGCTCGGTGGCTTCGGTCTGACCGAGCCGGCGGCCGGCTCCGATGCCGGCTCCACGCGGACCGTCGCTGTTCGTGAGAACGGCGGCTACCGGCTGAATGGCAGCAAGATCTTCATCACGCATGCGGGCGTCGGTGAAATCTTCGTAGTGACCGCGGTGACGGATCGCGAGCGCGGCACGAAGGGGATTACGAGCTTCATCGTCACCAAGGAGACGACCGACCGCGAGGCGGCGGAACGCGTCGGCGTCGGGCACGCGCCGGAGCTGGAGCCATTCACGCCCGGCGTCCGGGCGGGCAAGAAGGAGGACAAGATGGGCTGGCGCGCCTCGGACACGCGCGAGCTCATCCTGGAGGATGCCCCGGTACCCGCCGAGCAGCGCCTCGGTGAGGAGGGGCAGGGCTTCATCAACTTCATGAAGACACTCGATGCCGGCCGCATCGGCATCGGTGCTCTCTCGCTGGGACTCGCGCAGGGCGCGTACGAACAGGCGCTGCGCTACGCGAGCCGCGAGGAGCAGGACGGACGGAGGCTGGCCGACGCGCAGGGCGTGCAGTTCTCCCTCGCCGATATGGCGACCGAGATCGCTGCCGCGCGTCACCTCGTGTACCACGCGGCGTGGCTGAAGGAGCACAACCAGCCGTTCACGCGCGAGGCCGCCTTCGCAAAGCTGTTCGCGTCCGAGCTCGCGATGCGCGCGACCACGCGCGCGGTCCAGCTCATGGGCGCCAGGGGCTACACCTCCGAGTACCCGGTCGAGCGCATGATGCGCGACGCCAAGATCTGCGAGATCGGCGAGGGTACGAGCGAGGTGCAACGAATGGTCATTGCCAGGAGCATACTCCGCGACGTCACCGCCTCGCTCGAGCCGGCCGCCGCGGGGACAACCACATGAAACGAGAGATCCTCATCTCCTCGACGCTGCTGGAAACGCGCGTCGCCATTCTCGAAGACGACATTCTCGTTGAACTGATGGTCGACCGGCCCGATGCCGAGCGCATGGTCGGCGACGTCTACCTGGGGGTGGTGCAGGCCGTTCTGCCAGGCATCCAGGCCGCATTCGTCGACATCGGTACCGAGAAGGCCGCCTTCCTCCACGTGTCCGACATCGCCAAGGACCCGTCCGACGAGGACGACGAGAACGGCGACGATCGCAACCGCAAGTTTCCGCCGATCAACGAGCTGGTCTCGAAGGGCGAGCGTCTTCTCGTCCAGGTGTCCAAGGAACCGATCGGCACGAAGGGTCCCCGCGTCACGACACACATCTCGCTGCCCGGCCGCTTCCTCGTCTACATGCCGGGCAGCAAGCATGTCGGCGTCAGTCGCAAGATCGAGGATCGCGAGGAGCGGGCGCGGCTGCGTGCGATCGCCAAGGAGACCATTCCGGACGACGCCGGGGTCATCATCCGTACGGCGGGTGAAGAGCTGACGAAAGAGGTCTTCGAGCGCGAGTTCCGCACGCTGAACGAGACCTGGAAGAAGATCCAGAAGAAGTCGAAGGGCGCGCGCGCGCCGGCGCTGATCCACCGTGAGGCCAAGCTCACATCCGGGATCATCCGGGACCTGTTCACCGATCGCGTGGACGCCCTGATCGTCGATTCGAAGGAGCTGTACGCCGAGATCACGAAGTACCTCGAGGGGGTTGCGCCCGACCTGCTCACCCGCGTGCAGCACTACGTCGATCCCGTCCCGCTCTTCGACAAGTACGGCATCGAGGACGCGATCCGCGAGGCCTTCCAGCGCCGGGTCGACCTGCCGTCCGGCGGCTACATCATCATCGAGCCGACGGAAGCGCTCGTCTCGATCGATGTGAACACGGGCCGCTACACCGGCAAGAAGGACCCCGAGAAGACGATCCTGCGCACCAACCTGGACGCCGCCCGCGAGATCGCGCGTCAGCTCCGGCTGCGCGACGTTGGCGGTATCGTCGTCTGCGACTTCATCGACATGGAGTCGCGGGCGAACCAGGATCGCGTGATGCAGGAGCTGCGGACGCACCTCGGTCGCGACCGCGCGCGGACCCGCGCATTCCAGATCTCGGAGCTCGGCCTCGTCGAGATGACACGCCAGCGCGTCAGGCCGTCACTGTGGCAGTCCCTGACCGAGCCCTGTCCCGCCTGCGGCGGCTCTGGCCGTGTCTTCAGACCGGAGACCGTCGTCCGCCGGATCGAGCGCGCCGTCCGCCGGCTCGCCGTCCAGCGCAACGAGAAGAAGGTCACGATCCGCGTGCACCCGCACGTCGCGCTTCACATCCTCGAGGACGAGCCGGACCTCCTTCGCAAGATGGAGAAGGCGACGTCCCTGGACATCGACCTTCGCGACGATCCGCTGATGCGCCAGGACGAGTTCCGGCTCCTCGCTGGCCCCGCGGACGCTGACGTCACCAACAAGTACGCGCTGGGCTGAACGGCCGCCGCGCCGCGAGCGCCGTGATCGGGAGGGACGCGACGGGCCCGCGGTAGGGTTGCTGCAGGCTTGACCGCTCGTTCGCGGCGCATTCGTCACGCCCGACCTCGTCCGCCGGTTCCGGGCGGAGCGGCAGATCCTCGCGTCGCTGCAGCATGACGGCATCGCGCGGCTCCTGGACGGCGGCGTCACCAGCGATGGCTCGCCATGGAGCACGTGACCGGGCTGCCCATCACCGAGCACTGCGATCGCGAGCGCCTCTCGATCGAAGACCGCCTTCGCCTGCTCCAGCGGGTGTGCAGCGCCGTTCACTACGCGCATCAGAACCTCGTCGTCCACCGGGACCTGAAGCCTTCGAACATCCTGGTCACGGGTGAGGGGACCGTTAAGCTGCTCGACTTCGGCATCGCGAAGCTCCTGGACGACACCGCGGAAGCCGACGGCGCCACTGCCGACACGCTGCTGCACGCGATGACGCCGACTGGCGGTCGCGATCATGGAAAGGGAGTACGGCAGCGACAACGTCGTCGCTGCGAACACGCTCAACAACCTTGCGCTCACTCAACGACTGTCCGGCCAGGTCGAGGAGGCAATCGCGACGCACCGGCGAGTGCTCGGGATCCGCGAAGCCGCCTGGATCCCGGCCATCCCGACATCGCCGAAACCCTGAACAACCTCGGCGTCGCATACATGGACGTGGATCTGGACAGCGCGCCCGCCATGCTGCAGCGCGCCCTGGCGATACGCGAGCAGGCACTTGCCGCGGATCACGAGCACACGGCATCGACGCGCACGAACCTCGGCATCGTGCTCCTCCGCCTCGGGCTTCGGACGAAGCCCGACCGGTGCTCCAGGACGCGTTCGCTGCGCTCGAGCGACGACTCGGAAGCGATCACGTGACGAGCTCGGAGCCGCTGCTCGCGCTCGCGCAAGTCTACGCAGCGGAGGGGGAGGATGAGGCCGCGGAAGAGGCCTTCCCCGGACGCTCGCCGTGCGCGAGACGGCACTGCCCTCCGGTCATCCAGGACTCGAAGCCGTCGTCACGCGCTACGCACAGTTCCTGAGGGACCGAGGCAGGGCATCGGAGGCCGCGTTGCTTACCGCACGCCTGGCAAGCCCTCGACCCAGCTTCGATACCGACAGGTAAGACCAACGATTGCAAGAGGTTAACGATGTGTCTTTAAAGTCGTTTCGAGATCGTGAGGAGGCCGACAGGATTGCACTGCGCCACTCTCCGCACCTAACGTGGCTGAGTATGTCCGAGGCTGCCGCTTCCGACACGACCGTCACGACCTGTCTGCACCGACTTCGGGATGGCGATCCACAGGCGCTGGCTCGGGTCCTCCCGCTCGTTTGCGACGAGCTGCGTGCCCTTGCCCGTTCCCAGCTTCGCAATGGGCGCTCTGCGCACACGCTGAACGCAACCGCGCTCGTCCACGAAGCGTTTCTCCGACTGAACCAGCGCGAGCAGCTGGAACCCGCCGATCGGAGGCATTTCTTCGCCATCGCGGCGCAGGCCATGCGCCGCGTTCATCGATCACGCGCGGAGTCGCAACCGGATCAAGCGGGGCGGCGGGCAGCGGGCGATCACACTCGACGAAGGCGCGTTCCTCACGGACGAGGCCGGTGAGGAGCTCGTTGCCCTCGACCAGGCCCTCGAGCGCCTGGTGGCGGCGAACGAGCGCGCAGCCCGCGTGGTCGAGCAGCGCTTCTTCGCCGGTCTGACCCTCGAGGAGACTGCCGCGGTACTGGGGGTGTCGCTCAAGACGGTGCAGCGCGACTGGATCCTTGCGCGGGCCTGGCTGCGAAAGGAGATCGCGGGGGATTCTACCCTGCTGGAGCCGCCCGCGCCCCCGGCCCAGGCTCGGCAGGCCAATTCTCTCCGGCTGCCCCGCCTTGACGATCCCGTCTGATCCCGGCATATTTCCCAGTCTGTAGCGACCATCAATGGGATCGACCATGTACGCGATTATTCGTAGCGGCGACAAGCAGTTCCGCGCCGAGCCAGGCATGACCGTGCGTGTGCCCGCGCTGAGCGCGGACGTCGGCGATACGGTGACCTTCGACGAGGTCCTCCTCGCGAGCACGGAGGACGGCACGACGGTCGGTACGCCGACCGTGGCCAACGCCACCGTGACGGGCGAGGTCGTGCGTCACGGCAAGGACAAGAAGGTCATCATCTTCAAGTGGAAGCGCCGGAAGAACTACCGTCGCAAGCAGGGCCATCGGCAGAAGTTCACCGAGGTCCGCATCGGCGAGATCAAGGTCGGCTGAGGGAGGGAGCAGCATGGCACACAAGAAGGGAGTCGGCTCCAGCCGCAACGGCCGCGATTCGAATCCGCAGTACCTCGGCGTAAAGCGCTATGGTGGCGAGCAGGTCGCGGCGGGCAACATCCTGGTGCGGCAGCGCGGCACGAAGTTCCACCCGGGTCGCAACGTCGGCAAGGGTCGCGACGACACACTCTTCGCGCTGGTCGACGGCGTGGTGAAGTTCGAGCGCTACGACCGCAAGCGGACGCAGGTCTCGGTCTATCCGGTTGCCTGACGGGTTGCGTCTGTTGCAATGATGAACGCCTCGTCCCGCGCGGACGAGGCGTTTTTTCGTGGGCATGCGGGCGCCGGCAGCGGACGCTCGTGCCTGATCGCTCGCGGAGGAGCATCGCATCGTGCTTACTGCATATAGCGCTGTACTGCCGTCCCCGGGGAGGCCGGGGCTGGCCCTCCCCTTGCAACCTGGCCGCGCGAACTCATGAACGAGCGGAGGCGGAGCATGGCGGAGTACGAGCGCACGCGCGAGGAGCAGGTGGGCAGGGTGCGTGCGACCGACATCGAGCCGTATACCGCGCTGCGCTGGGTCGGCACGCTGTTCAAGGCGGCGGCCGTGTTCCTCTTCGTGGCAGTGATCGGGCAGTTCGTTGCCGATCTCCGCTATCACGGCGCGGTCCAGCTACCGGCGATACTCGGCGAGCTTGCGCGCACGCTGGTGCTCGCCGTGGTGCTCTGGGGTGGGGGTGACCTCGTGCGCCTGATGGTACAGCTCGGCAACGACGTCCGAGCCGAGCGCATCCTGCTCGCGCGGCTCGTGCACCGTACGCCGCCCATCGAGCGCGAGAGCGCCGCGGAGGAGGATGCAGCGGTCAGCGAATCCGTGCTTGCGCCATCGCAGGAACGTCGCGAACCCGCGTAGCCTGCGTCGTCGGCGTGGCCTCGCGGGTGCCGTCCAGCGCGTTCCGGCGCGGTCTCACCCTGTGCTGTCGAGCCCTGGTGCCGATGCTGCGGTCAGGTTCTGGCTCACTCCCACGGCTTCAACACCACCTTGATGCAGCTGTCCTCCTTCGCGCGGAAGGTGCGGTACATGTCCGGCCCCGCGTCGATCGGCACCGTGTGCGTCACGACGAAGGACGGATCGATGTCGCCCTCCTCGATGCGCTGCAGCAGCGGCTCGAGGTAGCGCTGCACGTGTGTCTGTCCGGTCTTCAGTGTCAGTCCCTTGTTCATGAGTGAGCCGAGCGGGACCTTGTCCGCGAAACCGAGATAGACGCCCGGGATCGACACCGTGCCGCCGGGGCGGCAGCAGTAGATCGCTTCACGCAGCACGTGCGCGCGGTCGGTTTCCATGAACAGCATCGTCTTGACCTTGTCGTAGACGGCGTCGATGCTGCCGACGCTGTGCGCCTCCAGACCGACCGCATCGATGCATCGATCGGGTCCGCGCCCCCGGGTGATCTCCTGCAGAGTGTCGTACACGGATGCCTCACGGATGTCGATCGTCTCGGCGCGTCCGGCGCTGCGGGCCATGGCGAGGCGCTCCGGCACGCGATCGATTGCGATGACGCGACCGGCGCCCAGCATCCAGGCCGACTGGATCGTGAACTGGCCGACCGGGCCCGCGCCCCACACCGCCACCGTGTCACCGGGCTGTATCCCGGCGTTTTCCGCAGCCATCCATCCCGTAGGGAAGATGTCGGAAAGGAAGAGCACCTGTTCGTCGCGCAGGTCGGAGTCGATGCGGATCGGACCGACGTCGGCGTAGGGTACGCGGAGGTACTGCGCCTGCCCCCCCGCAAATCCACCCGTGAGGTGCGAGTAGCCGAACAGACCGGCGGTCGTATGACCCATCAGCTTCTGCGCGAGCTCCGCGTTCCGGTTCGTTGTCTGGCAGACGGAATAGAGGCCGTCCCTGCACGCCCAGCAGCTGCCGCAGGAGATCGTGAACGGGATCACGACCCGGTCGCCGGGGCGCAGCCGCTTCACGCCGGGACCGACCTCCTCGACGATGCCCATCGGCTCATGCCCGAGCACGTCCCCCTTCTCCATGAACGGATTGAAGCCGTCATACAGGTGGAGATCCGAGCCACAGATCGCGGTCGACGTGATGCGCACGATCGCGTCCGTCGGGTCGACGATCCCGGGATCCGGCACCGTTTCGCAGCGCACGTCGGACCGACCGTGCCACGTCAGCGCTTTCATTCCGATTCTCCGAAGCGCGGCGCGAGGCGCTCGCCCGAGGTTGCTCGTCCATTTGCGTGCGGTCGGCCGTTTCCACGCAGCCTTGCCTCGGTACGCGCCAGCTGCAGGGCGGAGGTGATGTCGAGCGCCGTGGCGCCTGCGACCGCGAGGGCGGCGATCGCGATCCCCCGCGGATCCGGCTCATCGCGGCGGAAGGCCATCCCGAGTGTGGCGAGATCGAGTGCATCGCCGGCCACGCGACTCCAAACGCCGATCGTCGGCGTGCGGTCGCGCATGATGCTGATGCCGGTCAGAACCTCGCGCACGCCATAGGCGCGGATGAGCGTGGTGTGGCGCTCATCCACACCGAGGAAGCGGGCGAGGTGACGGGCACCGAGGATCTCGAGGGCGCCCAGTCCTATGCTGAACCAGGCGAGCGCACGTGCGAGTGTCCGGCCGTCATCGATCCGGCGCTCCGGGCCGGTGTCCCAGCCCGGGGCGCCGCGTGCCGGCGGCGGGTTGTCGAGGAAATGCGGGTGGAATGCGCGCGGTCGCTCCCGTTGCGGTTGGACGTCCATGCTGCCTCATCATGCTCGGGTCGATGTGCCGGGCAGAGAAAGGGCAATTCGGAGTCCGCGACCGGCGACTCAGGAGACAGGTTCCACGGTGGCATGCGCGCTGGACTCGACGGGGGTCCAGCCCGCCGCAGCGCGGCGCCGGTCGAGTCGGCTCACGTTGACGAGAAGCGCGACGTTGACGATCAGGCCGAGAATGCCCTCGTGGATGTCCCACGGACGGAGCGCCGGGTTCAGGAAGAAGAAGATGGACACGACGCTGCCGCCAATGAGCCCGGCCAGCACCCCGCGGGTGGTGGCGCGCTTCCAGTAGATCGCGGCGTACACGGGCGGTGCGAGCTGATCGATGATGCCGTACGCCGATACGAGCAGCCACACGAGTGAGCGCTGCTCGATGACTGCGAGCCAGTACGCGAGCCCGCCGATCGACAGCACGAGCAGCTGCATCAGGAAGCGCCGCCGTCGCTCCTCGATCCGCACGAACGGCGCGATGCCGTCCTCGATCGCAATGGAGGCGGCACCGTGCAGCAGGGCGTCGCCAGTAGACATGGACGCCGCGAGCGCACCCGCACAGAAGAGCCCGACGACGAGCGCCGGCATCCCGGTCTCCAGGATCATGTGCGGCAGGATGAAGTCGGCGCTCGGCGGTGCGGTGTGGAAGAGCACGCCGGCGAACCCCACGAGGAGCAGCGGCACGAGGAAGAGCTGGAACGTCGGGAACAGCACGACGGTTCGACGGATCGTCGCGTCGCTCCTGGCAGTGAATGCCTTCATGAAGAGGTGCGGCCAGATCGCAAGACCGATCGCGGACGACAGCAGCGTGCTGCTGTAGGCGCCCCAGCTCCATGGCTGACCGGCCGCGTCCAGGCCGGGGAGCGTCAGCAGCTCCGGACGCTCTGCCATGATCCGCTCGAACATCGGGCCGACCCCGCCGTACAGCAGGTTCGGAATGTAGATGCCGAGTATCCATGCGGCGGCCATCATCACGACGCCCTGGAACACGTTCGTCCATCCGACCGCGCTGACGCCGCCGAACAGCACGTAGATCACGACCACACCGTACGCGAGTGCAGCCCCGAGCCAGAAGGGGACGTAGCCGGCGGTCACTGCGTTGAACACGATGCCCGCACCGCTCATCTGCAGCATGATGTACGGAACGAACGCGGCGATCGTGAGAAGCGCGAACAGAACAGACAGCAGCCGGCTCGGGAAGCGGCCCGTCACGAGCTGTGCCTGCGTGACGTAGCCGTGGCTTCGGCCGAGCGCCGCCGCGCGCGGACCAAGGAAGTACCACGGCAGAATGCCGAGAACGCCGTAGCTCAGGATGTAGAGTGCGGCGACACCGCGGGAGTAGGCCCAGCCCGGACCACCCAGGAACGCAAACGCGCTGAACACAGTCCCGCCGACCACGAAGTACATCGAGAGCAGCCCGAACTGCCGGTCCGCAGCTACGTAACCCGCAACACCATGCGTGACGCGTCGTCCCGCGAGAAGCCCGACCGCGAGCGCCGCGGCCAGGTACACTCCGACGACGCCGGTGACGATCTGCCACGCCTCCATCAGCCGTCCTCCCGCCGACGTGTGGACTCCATGAGCAGCAGCACCAGGAGACCGAGCACGATCCAGAGGACGACCCAGAAGAAGTTCAACGGCAGCCCGAGAACCAGCGGTCGTGGTCCGGAGAAGGGAAGCACGCCGGGCCAGTGGACCACGAACGTGTACAGTGCGAAGGTGCCGATGCCGAGGCGAACTGCAGTACGGTGCGTCATTCGCGGCTCTCCTGGGAGGAGGCGTGGTCCGGCGTGCGTTTGACTACTTCAACTTCCTATCGATCTCCCGCAATGCGGCTGCGATGATGTCCATGGCCGAGCCGAACTGATCGAGCAGCTCGCGCGTTCCCGAAGGGCTCAGCCCCTCCGCGCCGATCTGCGAGCGCAGCAGCCGGATCTTCCGTGCGGCATTCTGCACACGCTGCGCAGCATCCTGGACCGGCTCGAGCGACTCCTCTTCGCCGAACGGATTGATCCGCCTGGGTTCGGGCTCATCGCCGAACGGGTTCTTTGCCATTCGTCCTCACCGTCCCTTGAATTCAGCGGCCCGCTTCTCGAGGAACGCGCGAACGCCTTCCTCACGGTCCGCACTACCGAACGCGGTGATGAACAGTTCACGCTCGAGTGCGAGCCCCGCACTCAGTGGGGTCTCGAACGCCGCGCGCACCGCATCCTTCGCAAGCCGGAGCGTGAGCGGTGAGTGGGCGGCAATCTGCCGTGCGAGGGACGTGACCGCCTCGTGCAGCCTGTCATCGTCGACGACCTCGTCGACCAGCCCGATACGCTCGGCCTCCTCCGCGCTAATCGCCTCACCGCTCAGAATCATGCGGAGCGCCCGGCCGGCGCCGATCAGGCGCGGCAGGCGCTGCGTGCCGCCGCCGCCCGGCAGAATGCCCAGGCGGATTTCCGGCTGGCCCAGCTTCGCCGAGCGTGCCGCGATGCGGATATCACACGCCAGCGCCAGCTCGCAGCCGCCGCCGAACGCGTAGCCGTTGATCATGGCGATGGTGGGCTTCGGGCATGCGGCTACCTCGTCGAAGACGCGACGTCCCTCCATCACCGCCCGCTGCTCCACGGGCGTGCGTTCCGCGAATTCGCCGATGTCCGCGCCCGCGACGAACGCGCGGTCACCGGCGCCGGTGAACACGATCACACGCACGTCCTCGCGTGCGCGGAGCGCATCCAGGACCTCGACGATCTCGCGCCGGACCGCTGCATTGAGCGCGTTGCGCTTTTCAGGGCGGTTGATGACGATCGTCGCGACCGCATCCGCGATCGAGACCAGCAGTGTTTCGACCTCCAACGCCTCGTCGGGACGCCGCTCGCTGCTCGACGCCGCTGCCGTCATGACCCACTCCAGTCGTAGAAGCCGCGGCCGCTCTTCTTCCCCAGGCGCCCCTCCGCGACCATCTGCTCGAGGAGGGCCGGCGGCCGGTAGGCGTCACTCTTCAGCTCGGTGTGCAGGTAGCGCGCGATGTCGAGCCGGACGTCGAGACCGACCAGGTCGGTCAGCCGCAGCGGTCCCATCGGGTGGCGGTAGCCGAGCTCCATCGCCTTGTCGATGTCGGCCGGGCTGGCAACCCCGCCCTCCACCATGCGGATCGCTTCCAGGCCGAGCAGAACACCGAGACGCGATGTGGCAAAGCCGGGCGAGTCGTTCACGACGATCGCGTCCTTGCCGATCCGTCCGGCAAACGCGACAGCCGCATCCATGGTCTCCTGCGATGTATCCCTGCCGCGCACGAGCTCGAGCAGGCGGTTGATGTGCACGGGATTGAAGAAGTGCATGCCGACGACCTGCTCCGGCCGCGCAGTCGCCCGCTGCAGCGTCGTGATGCTGAGGCTCGAGGTGTTGCTCGCGAAGATCGTATCGGGAGCGGCGTGGTGCTCGAGCTCAGCGAATACGGCAGTTTTCAGGTCCAGCCGCTCCGGCACTGCCTCGACGGCGAGGAACGCGTCCGGTGCGGCTTCGGCGACGGAAGTGAACGGTCGGATGCGAGCGAGCGTGGCTTCACGCTGTGCCTCGTCCAGCTTGCCGCGACGAACACCCTCGTCGAGGTTGGCCGTGATGCGCTCGATGCCGCGCCGCGCCAGGTCGGCGGACGTATCGACGAGTGCGACGTCGTAGCCGGCCATCGCCGTGACCTGGGCGATGCCGTGACCCATGGTGCCCGCACCGATGACGACGACGTGTCCGCTCATCCGTGATGGCCGTTCTCGCGGTTGAAGCGCGGTGCCCGCTTCTCGATGAATGCGGTGATGCCTTCGCGGAAATCAGGCGAGTGGAACGCGCGCAGCTGCGCGTCCACCTCCATGTCGAGGATGTCCGGGAGCGAACGGTGCAGGGAGGCGCGCAGCGTACGCTTGGCGTCGGCGATTACGCCTGCAGGTTGCGACGCGATCTGACCGGCCATGCTGCGGGCCGTGTTCTCGAGCTGATCGCCGGGGACGACACGGTTGAACAGCCCGAGCCGCTCGCAGCGCTCGGCGTTCATCAGACCGCCCGTGAAGACGGCTTCGGTAGCTACGGCGAGGCCGGCGAGCTTCGTGAGAAAGTAGGTGCCGCCCCAGTCGGGGTGGAGACCGACGCGCGTGAAGGTGAAGCCCAGCGATGCCGTCTCGCTCGCGATGCGGATGTCGCACGCAAGGGCGAGGCATGCACCGGCGCCCGCAGCGGGCCCGTTGATCGCCGCGATCACGGGCTTGGTCATCGAGTCGATGCGGCGCACGATCGCCGCACCGATGCGCACCAGCCCCTCGAACGACTCCGCGTCTCCCTTGTCGATCAGCTCCTGCATGTAGGCGACATCGCCGCCGGTGGAGAACGCGCGTCCCGCGCCGGTGATCACGATGCAGCGGATCTCGCTGTCCAGCTCGAGCCATTCGAGCGCGGCATCGAGCCGGTCCCGCATGTCGCCGACGAATGCGTTCAGCCGCTCGGGCCGGTTGATCCGGATCCAGGCGATCGCACCCTCGCGATCGACCACGATCCGTTGTGTAGCCTGTGTTGTCTCAGGCATCAGTAGACCTCCACGACGGTCGCAATGCCCTGGCCGACCCCGATGCACATCGTCGCCACGCCGTACCCGCCGCCGCGCCTGCGCAGCTCGTGCACGAGTGTGGTCAGGATGCGCGCTCCGGATGCGCCAAGGGGATGGCCCAGCGCGATTGCGCCGCCGTTGACGTTCACGATTTCGGGATCGAGGTCGAGCTGCTGCATGCAGGGAATCGACTGCGCAGCAAACGCCTCGTTGATCTCGACGAGTTTCAGGTCGACCGCACGAAGGCCCGCCCGCTTCAACGCCTTCCGCGTAGCGGGCACGGGTCCGAGCCCCATTTCGTCCGGCTCCACACCGGCTACGGCGGTAGCCATGATGCGCGCGCGAGGCTCGAGCCCCAGTGTTCTCGTCGTGCCCTCACTCACCACCAGCAATGCCGCTGCACCATCGTTCAACCCCGACGAATTACCGGCGGTTACCGTACCGTCCTTCCGGAACACGGGCCGCAGCTTCGCGAGTGCCTCGAGTGTGGTATCGGGCCGCGGATGCTCGTCCCGGTCCACGAGGATCGGGTCGCCGCGGCGCTGTGCGATCTCGACGGGCGTCAGCTCGTCCGCAAAGCGGCATGACTCCATGGCAGCCGCGGCCTTCTGCTGACTGCGCAGCGCGAACTCGTCCTGTGCTTCGCGCGTGACGCCGCATCGCTCGGCCACCACCTCCGCCGTTTCACCGAGCGCGATCGTGTAGTTGGGAGGGAAGGCAGGGTTCGGGAAGCGCCAGCCGAGCACAGTATCGGCGACGGCCGGCGTGCCACGCGCGAAGCCTTCCTCCGGCTTCAGCATCACGTACGGCGCTCGACTCATCGACTCGACACCGCCCGCAACGAAGACGTCGCCTGCCTCTGCCGCGATCGCCTGCTGCGCGCTGTTGACCGCCTGCAGTCCGGAGCCGCAGAGCCGGTTGATCGTCTGGCCGGCGACCTCGATGGGGTAGCCCGCCAGCAGCGACGCCATGCGCGCGACGTTGCGGTTGTCCTCCCCGGCCTGGTTCGCGCAGCCGAGGATCACGTCCTCGATGGCGGCCGGATCGATTCCGGTCCGCGCGACGAGTGCGCGCAGGGGAATCGCCGCGAGGTCGTCGGGCCGTACGCGGGCGAGGGCACCGCCGAGACGGCCCACCGGTGTCCGTACGGCGTCGACGATGTATGCCTGTCTGCTCAAGCGTGCCTCAGCTCAGGTCCACCCAGACCGACTTCACCTGGGTGTACAGCTCGAGTGCGTGGCCGCCCAGCTCGCGCCCGAAGCCGGACTGCTTGTAGCCGCCGAACGGCGACGCAGCATCGAGCGGATGATAGGTGTTGATCCAGACCGTGCCCGCCTGCAGGGCGCGCGCGAAGCGGTGTGCACGCTTCACGTTCGAGGTCCAGACACCCGCGGCAAGCCCGTACATCGAGCGGTTCGCGATCGCGATCGCCTCGTCGTCGTCGGAGAAGGGGATCGTGGCCAGCACGGGTCCGAAGATCTCCTCCTGCGCGATCGTCTGCTGCTCCGTCACACCCCGGAAGACCGTCGGCTGCACCCACCAGCCATTCTCGTACTGCAGCCGCTCTCCGCCGGTCACCAGCTCCGCGCCCTCTGCGCGCCCCTTCTGGATGTAGCCGATGACGCGCTCGAGCTGTTCCTCGGAGATGACGGGGCCCATGCGACGCTTCGGGTCCAGCGGCTCGCCCGGCTGCATGAAGGACGCACGCTCGACCAGCTTCTCGAGCAGGGCATCGTGCACGCTCTCGTGCACGAGCAGACGCGATCCTGCCGTGCAGCACTGGCCGTTGTTGTAGAAGATCCCGGCAAACGCGCCGCGCACCGCGGCGTCGAGATCCGCGTCGTCGAGGACGATGTTGGGCGACTTGCCGCCCAACTCGAGCGAGACCTTCTTCAGGGTCGACGCAGCCTCGCGCATGATCAGCTTGCCCACCTGCGTCGAGCCGGTGAACGCGATCTTGTCGACATCCGGATGTGCGACGAGCGCCGCGCCGGCCGTCTCGCCCAGCCCCGTCACCACGTTCAGTACACCCGGCGGCAGGCCCGCCTCCTGCCCGATGACCGCCAGCTCCAGGGCGGTGAGCGGAGTCTGCTCCGCCGGCTTGAGCACGATCGTGTTCCCGCACGCCAGGGCGGGCGCGACCTTCCACGACGCCATCACCAGCGGGAAGTTCCAGGGTATGATCGCGCCGACGACGCCGAGCGGCTCACGCAGCGTGTAATTCAGCATGTTGCCGCGCACCGGAATCGTCTCGCCCTCGAGCTTGGTTGCCCATCCCGCGTAGTAACGGAACGCATCGATGACTGTGGCAACGTCGATCTGGGCCTCGCGCAGCGGCTTACCATTGTCGAGTGTCTCGATGCGGGCGAGCTCGCTCGCGCGCGCCTCGATGATGTCCGCCATGCGCCAGAGGATCTCACCGCGTTTCGCGGCATCCATGCGCGACCATGACGGGTGCTCGAACGCCTGGCGGGCGGCAGCGACGGCGCGATCGATGTCGGCCGCGTCACCCGCAGCGACCTGCGTCAGCTCCGCGCCCGTAGACGGGTTGTACGTGGCGAAGGTGCCGCCGCTCGTCGCGTCGCTCCACTCGCCGCCGATCCACAGCCGGTCCTGTGCCCGGCGCTCGACACCGATCTGCGTCGTTGCCATCCCTGCTCCTCAGCGCGCCTTGAAGGACGCCTTGCGCTTCTCGACGTATGCCGCAAGCCCCTCCTTCGCGTCCTCGCTCTGGAAGAGCAGCTGCTGCAGCTCGCGCTCGACCGCAAGCGCGTCCTGGAAGGGCAGCTCGCCGCCCGTCTGCACGCTTCGCTTGATGTTGCCGATTGCCTTGGCCGCCATGTTCGGCGGCGTGAACTGCTTCGCGTAGTCCAGCACCTTGCCCAGGAACTCGTCGCGGCTGCCGGCCTCGTAGATGTCGTTTACGACGCCCAGCCGCTTCGCCTCCTCGAAATCGAACGTGCGACCCGTAACCATCAGCTCGAGCGCCGCGGCCTTGCCGACGAGCCGCGTCAGCCGCTGCGTGCCGCCCGTGCCCGGCAGCACACCCAGGTTCACTTCCGGCAGCCCGATCTTGCCACCGTCCCTGCGTGCGATGCGCAGGTCCGCCGCCATTGCGATCTCCATACCACCGCCGACCGTGTGACCGTTCAGCGCCGCGATCACGAGCTTGGGCGTCTGCTCGAGGCGGTTCAGCGTCTCGTTCGCATGCAGGCAGAAGTAGTACTTGAAGGTCGGCGTGACGCTGTTCAGCATGTTGATGCTCGCGCCCGCGCAGAAGAACTTCTCGCCCGCCCCGGTGATCACGATCACGTGGACGCTCTCGTCCATGCGCGCACGCAGGATCGCCGCATCCATCTGCTGGAACATCTCGTACGTGTACGTGTTCGCAGGCGGATCATCGAGCGTCAGGATCGCGATGCCGTCCTTCGTCTCGTAGTGCACCAGCGTCTTCGTGTCCGTGCCGGGTGCGGTCTCCATCTTCGTCGCCATCATGCCTCCGAGGGATGTGCATCGTCGCGCTGCGACGGCAGCGCGCGCCAGATGCGCGGGGTTGTCGGATCCGGGACGTCGTATGCCACGTCGTGTCTTGACCTGCAGCGCTCGCGGCGCTGCGCCTGCATCTGCTTCAGCGGCGCCAGATCGACGGCGCCGATACCGCTTCGTCGCTCAGCGTGTGCTCGGCTCGAGCGCCGTTCTCCCGGTAGCCGCCGAGGAAGACCCGTGTCATCAGCGCTGCCAGCTCGTCCACGGGCAGGTCCCGCTCCGGGTGATACCAGGTGTAGATCCAGTTCATCATCCCGAAGAGCGAAAGGGCCGCGGCACGATGCTCGGCCGGGGAGTCGTCCGGTCGGAGCCCTGCCATGATCGAGGCGCACAGCTCCACGTACCGCTTCTTGTGCGCGTTGACACGGTTCCGGTACTCGCCGTTGAGCGATGCAGCCTCGTGGGAGAGCACCTTCATCTCGTTCATGTTGGCGGCAAAGAAGCGCAGGTGGTTGTCCACCAGCACACGCAGCCGCTCCTCCGGACCGGGGACGCCCTGCAGCCGCTGCTGCAGGTTCTCCAGGACCGTCGTGAAGCAGTGGTCCTGGATCAGGAAGAGCAGCTCTTCCTTGCTGCGGAAGTAGTAGTAGAGGCCGGACAGGCTGGTCCCGGTCGCCCGGCTGATGTCGCGGATGCTCGCGGGGTGGTAGCCCTTCTCGGCGAACACCGCGGCCGCCGTTCGCAGCAGCTGCTCGAGCTTGTCGTCGTAGGTGCGCCGGGGCTCGCCCATGTCCTGCTGCTTCGAGTGAACGCTCGTTCCAAAGACGTCGTCGCCGCCAACCTAGACGCCCGCAGGGGAGGGGGTCAAGTGCCCGAACTGCTTGCTGCTAGCGGGCGTGCCCGGTAGCTTCGAGGGCGTCGTCAAGGCCGTCCTGAAGGGCTGAACGGCAAGGTTTCGGCCTGTGCAGGACCACGCCTCGGTATCAGGCGGTCATTCCGCCGTTTCAGGCAGTCATTCGGACTGACGGGCGCGTGCGCGCGTGCGCGCGCGGAACACCTCCCCACATCACCGGTACTGTCGGTATGGCACCGAACCGCATCGCAACGCGCCTGGCCGCAGGGGCTGCACTCGTGCTCAGCGTGCTGGCGGGCCTGACCTGGATCGCGCTGCGGCCGTCCACCTCCGATGCGAGTGAGCCTGGTGCCGTCGTCTACCGTGTCCCGGTCCAGGGCACCATCGAGCTCGGACTCGCGCCCTTCATCAGCCGTAGCATCGGCGAGGCCGAAGCAGCAGAAGCGCGCGCGATCGTGCTGGAGCTTTCCACGAACGGCGGTCGCATCGACGCGGCGCAGGAGATCATCCAGTCCGTTCGCGAAACCGATCTCCCGGTTTACGCGTATGTGAACAGACACGCGCTCAGCGCCGGCGCCATGATCGCGCTCGCGGCCGATCGCATCTACATGCGGGATGGCGCCATCCTCGGCGCGGCGACGCCGGTGGACGGCACCGGCGAGAAGGCGTCGGAGAAGGTCGTGAGCGTGATGCGCAGCCAGATGCGCACGCTGGCCCAGGAGCGTGGTCTCGATCCGCGCATCGCCGAGGCGATGGTGGATGAGGATATCGAGATCGAAGGCGTCGTGGAGGCGGGCAAGCTGCTCACGCTCACGACGGACGAGGCAGTCAGCGTCGGTTACGCGCAGGAGGTGCAGGACCTGAACGCCCTCCTCGCCGAGGTTGGTCTGGGCAGTGCAGCCATCGCGACGACGGAGGTGAACTGGGCGGAGAACGTGGTCCGCTTCCTCACCCATCCGATGGTCGCGCCGCTGCTGCTGACGCTCGGGTTCCTCGGCATCCTGTTCGAGCTGAAGACGCCATCGTTCGGGCTTGCGGGTACCGTGGGAGTCGGCTCACTGCTCGCGTTCTTCGGCAGCCGCTTTCTGGTGGGCCTGGCAGGCTGGGAGGAGCTGCTGCTGATTGTCGCGGGTGTTGCACTGATTGCAATCGAGATCCTTGTCATCCCCGGGTTCGGAGTCGCCGGCATCGCCGGTGCGCTCGCGCTGGGAGCCGGAATCATGCTGAGTATGGTTGGCATTGCGTCCACACCGGCGGAGTGGAGCCAGGCGGCCGGCGTGCTGTCGCTCTCGCTGCTCGTCGGTATCGTGATCGCCTGGGCCCTGCTGCGGAAGCTCCCGAAGACGGGCCGGTTCACGACGAGCGGGCTCATGCTCGGCGAAGCGACCGATCGCGAGCGCGGCTATCTCTCGCAGCCTGCCCGGGATGAGCTGGTCGGCTCGCTCGGCGTGGCGCTCACGGACCTGCGCCCTGCGGGCACAGGGCGCTTCGGCAACGAGCGTGTCGACGTCGTCTCCGACGCAAGCTGGATCAGCGCAGGCACGCCGATCCGGATCATCCGCGCCGAAGGGTACCGGCACGTGGTCGAGCCGGTCGAGGCGGGAGCGGACACGGGCGGGACCGGATCAGCAGAGTCGAGCATGGGGGGCAGCGAAGCGGCAACGCCGCCGCGGGACGCCCAGGCCGAAGCGCGGCCCGAACCAACGGAATAGCACCGGGCGGGGAGCCGGACGCATGCGGGGGCCGGAACGTCCGGCCTTCTCTTTCGCGAGACAGAGACAACACCAACTGGTCGAAGACGCACCTCAACCTGCGAGTCGGGAATGGATCCATTCGCGTTTTCCACGATACTGCTCGTCCTCGTCGTCATCTTCCTGCTCATCCTGAGCTGGGCGATCCCGGTTCGGCTCTGGATCGAGGCCGTGTTCGCCGGCGTGCGTGTCGGCATCGGCGAGCTGGTCGGCATGCGGCTCCGGAAGGTCAGTCCGGCGGCCGTCGTGCGACCGCTGATCGCTGCGACGAAGGCGGGGCTGCCACTGCGCTCGAGCGAGCTCGAGGCGCACTACCTCGCCGGCGGCCACGTGGACCGCGTCGTCAAGGCACTCATCTCGGCGGACAAGGCGAACCTTGGCATCTCCTTCCAGCAGGCTGCCGCAATCGACCTCGCCGGCCGTGACGTGCTCGAGGCAGTGAAGGTGTCGGTCAACCCGAAGGTGATCGACACCCCGCGCGTCGCCGCAATGGCGAAGGACGGCATTCAGCTCATCGCAACCGCGCGCGTCACCGTTCGCGCGAACATCAACCGGCTCGTCGGTGGTGCAGGCGAGGACACGATCCTTGCACGCGTGGGCGAGGGCATCGTTTCGACGATCGGCTCGTCCGATTCGCACAAGAAGGTGCTCGAGAACCCGGACGCCATCTCGAAGACGGTGCTCGCGAAGGGGCTCGATGCCGGTACGGCGTTCGAGATCCTGTCGATCGACATTGCGGACGTGGACGTCGGCAAGAACATCGGTGCGGAGCTGCAGACCGATCAGGCGGAGGCCGACAAGCGCATCGCACAGGCGAAGGCCGAGGAGCGCCGCGCGATGGCCGTGGCCGTCGAGCAGGAGAACCGCGCACGCGTCCAGGAGATGCGCGCTCGCGTGGTCGAAGCCGAAGCGCAGGTGCCGCTCGCCATCGCCGAAGCCTTCCGGCGCGGTAATCTCGGGGTCATGGACTTCGCGCGGTACCGCAACGTGGTCGCCGACACCGACATGCGCCAGGCGATCGCGGGCGGCGCGGACGACGTGCCCTCGAGCGACGAGCGCTGATGGAAGGCGGGCTGTTCCTCGTCTTCGTCATCATTGCTCTCATCGCGCGCGCGATCGAGGCAATGACGAAGGGCAGGTCGGGGCCGCCGCCGGGGCAGCCTCGACCGCGGCCGCGTCCCGTGCCGCGGGCGGAGCACGACGAGTCGTGGAGGACGCGAACGCTCCCGCAGGGTCGCACACCTGCTCCGTCCGATGAGGTGCCGCCTGACGCCACGGAGGATGCGGCCGCGGCGATGATACCGGACGATCTGTGGGAGATCCTCACGGGTCGTCCGAAGCCGCGACCGCAGCACGTCCCTGCGCCTCAGCCCTCGTCACACTACGAGCCCTACGTGGACGTGGAAGCGGACGTCGACGAGGAGCTTGCCGCATACGACCGGGTCCCCGACGAGGTCGCCGAGTACGAGCGGCGCCGTCGCGCGGAAGAGGAACGTCGTGAGCGTGAACGGCGCGAGCTCACGGAGCGGCGCCTTCGTGAGCGCGACATCTACAGTGCAGCGAAGGCACCGAAGGTCTACTCTCTCGAGCAGCCGCTGCCACCGGCGGTACGCCGGCACGCGGAGTTCCACGCGAAGATCGACGACACTCCCGTGGTCAAGCCCCTGCAGCGTCGCCGACGTGCACGCGGGTGGCTGTTCAGGGGCGGTGATCTGAAGCGCGCCATCGTCCTGCAGGAAGTGCTCGGTCCACCGAAGGGGCTGGAGTAAGGTCCCTCCCTTCGCACTCTCAGGTCGTGCTTTGACGCCTGCGCGCGTACACCTCGAACCACGGTGCCATGTGCCGGCGCGCGAGCAGGCGCAGTGCAGCCTTGAGTGTCCGCTCCTCGGCTGCAGCCCACGGCCGGGTCCAGGCATCCGCAAGCTGCACGAGCGTGTCTCCATGCACCCGAACGACATCGAAGCCTTCATCCCGGAGCACGCGGGTCAGTGATGCGGGCGTGAAGCCGGTGCGATACGGGAAGCCGAGCAGGTTGTTGTACGCGAGGAGCGCACGACCGACGGGTCCAAGCGGGGTGGCCAGCCACTCGCGTACGCGCGCGTAGAACGCGCCGCTCGGTATACGCGCGGCGAACGTCCCACCATCACGCAGGACGCCGTGCGCGGCGGCAATCGCCGCACGCGGCTCGGGGAGCTGATCCAGACAGTTCCAGATCGCAACGGCGTCGAAGCGTTCGTCGCCGTCCAGCGATTCCAGTGTGCCGACGCGCGCGTTCAGGCCACGGCTGCATGCGAACCGCACGGCGGCCTCGTTGACGTCGATGCCGCTGAAGGTCCACCCGTGGTCGCGCACCGCGGCAAGGTATCCGCCCACATAGCTCCCCACCTCGAGACCACGGCCGGGGCGTCCTGCGACTCGTGCGAACCGCTCCGCCTGCGCCTGGTATGCATCTCGCTGTGACTCGAAGAGGCGGTCCATCACGTCGGGCTCGACGGCCTCTCCCTCGTAGATCTGCTCGATATCGCGCTCGCGGGGATTGCGATAGAGCGTGCCGCACGTGCTGCAGCGCGCGAGGCGCAGTGCTGGGCGCTGTGAGAAGACGAGCCGGTCAGTGAGCTGGCGGTGCGGCGTATCGGGCCGGATCCGGCGGGTGTGGAATTCCCAGAGCAGCTCCAGTTCTGCGCGCAGCTCCTCGGCAGATGCGATCTGATCGGCGGTGTCGCCACCACACGCAGGGCAGTCGCCGAGCTCATATGGCTGAGTCATCGGTGCTACCGGAACCTCCGTGCGACCCGCGGCCGAAACAATCGCTCGGCATGGTCGAGTCCGCGCAGCCTTCGCCTGTGCCCTGACAGCAGGTCACTGCGCGTGATGACGCCGACGACCTGCGCCGGATGCTCACGGCTGACGACCGCCAGGCGCCCGACGCCCTCGCGCACCATGTGGTCGGCCGCCTCACGCAGGGTGTTGTCGAGGAAGATCACGACGGGCTCACGCCTTACGACGTCGCGAACCCGTGCATCGTCCGGCTCCGCTCCAAGCAGGTCGCGCCGCGTCACGACACCGACGAGGTACTCGTCCTCTGTTGTGACCGGAAATCCCTGGTGGTGCGTGCCGCCCGCGCCGGATCCCAGCCACGTCCGCACGTGGCCGAGGGTCAGGTCCGCGTCGAGCGTGATCAGGTCATCCGACATCGCTTCGCGCACCGTGACCTGCGTGAGTGGGTCGAGTGCGTAATCGGTTGGAGCGCTCGTGCCGCGCCGCGCAAGCTTCTCGGTCATGATCGAGTTGCGCATGAGAAGCAGCATCACGAGGTATGCTGCGCTGCAGCCGGCAAGAAGGGGCAGGAGGCTGAGCGGCTGGCGGGTAGTCTCGAATGCGAACACGATCGACGCGAGCAGCGCATGGGATGCGCCCGCGAAAATCGCCGCCATGCCGACGAGCCCCGCAACGGCCGGCTCGACACCCAGCGCCGGCCACCACTCCTGCGCAACACCGCCCAGCGCTGCGCCCAGTCCGCCCCCGATGATGAAGAGCGGTGCCAGCGTTCCGCCGGACGTGCCGCTGCCAAGATAGATCGACCACGACACGAACTTCAGGATCACGAAGAGCAGCAGTGTGGCGCCGACGATCTCGCCCGACAGGATCTGCTCGATCCAGACGTAGCCGACGCTGAGTGTGCGCACGTCAATGAAGCCGATCGCGCCGACGGCGATCGCGCCGATCGCCGGCCACCACATCCAATGCACCGGCAGCCGCTCGAATGCATCCTCGATCCAGTAGACGGCGCGCGTCACGCCGGCGGCGGCAGCGCCGATGATCGCGCCGAGCACCACGTACGCAGCGAGCGCACCTCCACTGGGCTGCGCAAATGCGGGCACATGGAAGACCGGCTCCGGGCCGACGAGAATCAGCCGGACTCCAGTCGCCGCCGCCGCAGCCAGTGCAACAGGGATGATCGAGCGCGCACGGTACTCGAACAGCAGCAGCTCGATCGCGAGCAGGACGGCCGACACCGGACTGCCGAACGTCGCGGCCATACCCGCCGCAGCACCGGCCGCGAGCAGCGTCTTCCGCTCATCTGCGGTGATGCGCAGCGCCTGGCCGAGTGAAGAGCCGAGTGCACCACCCGTCGCGATGATCGGGCCCTCGGCGCCGAAGGGGCCGCCCGTGCCGATCGCAATGGCGGCAGAAAGGGGCTTCAGAAACATCAACCGGAGCGGAATCCGGCTCTCGCCACGGAGGACCTTCTCCATTACCTCCGGGATGCCGTGACCGCGGATCGCCGGTGAGCCGAATCGAGCCATCAGGCCGATCACCACCGCGCCCAGGATGGGCACGGCGATGACCCACACGCCGAGGTGCTCGGTTGTCGGCGGAACGAGTGTTGTGTCGATGCGCTGGAAGAAGACGAGGTTGGTGATCAGTCCGATCAGCCGCAGCAGCGCCTCCGCGATGAAGCCTCCGGCGATCCCGATCAGCATCGCGATGCCGGCAATGCGGACGGTGCGGGCACCGATGACCGGCTCTTCGCGTGGAACACGGACCGAGGCGAGCGCCGGGTCCATCGACGGCGCAACGGCAAGGCCGCCGGTGCGCTCCTCGTGGTCTCCCGGGCTCGTGGTCCGCCTATGGTGCTGCATGAGGGAACATAGGGACGAACGCGGTGGTGAGAAACCGCGTCTGTTCGGATCACCTCAGGCCATGCGCTCTCCATGTGGGCGTTGAGGATCCGAATGAACGCCTGCGACGAACGCTCCCCTTCGCGACGCTCCGCTTCCAGCTGCCGGCGACCCGCCGCAGTCAGCGAGTAGTGGCGCGCGCGGCGGCCGTTCTCCGTGATCCGCGCAGGAGCGAGCTACCTGCACGGAGCTGGGGATGTTATTATTAGAGTTCGGCTCGGGTGGCGAAATGGCATACGCAGAGCACTCAAAATGCTCCGGGCTTCGGCCCATGTGGGTTCGAGTCCCACCCCGAGCATGAGCGGCGACGGCCGGGGATGTCCCCGGCCGTTCTGTCCTGTGCCTGTTGCATCGCGGGTGCTCAGCGGAACACCGGCTGCAGCCACGCCTGCTGCACGCCCAGCACCTTACCGGTGGTCGGGTCGACGTGCGGCTGCGATGAGGTGACCTGTGCACGCACGTAGCGTTCGTCGCCTGCGTAGCGGTACTCGGCAACGACGCCCTCGACCTCCGCGAGCACTTCACCGACTCCCTCGTCGTAGCGTCGCGTGGTGCGGACCGTATCACCCTGCGCGTCGACGACGGGCTCGCTATCCAGTGGCGTGCCGAGCCGGGTACCGATGAACCGGGTCCGGTAGGTCACGCCGGGCTGCGCGTCGATCTCGATGCGCATGCGCTCCTCGTCATATGTCTCCGAGCGAATCGACACCCCGGTGCTCGCATAGAAGCGTCCGTCCTGGAGTGCACGCACGATCGAGTCCGGGTCGAGTCGTGCCGTGCGCACCATGATCCAGCCCCGGCCGACGCGCGAGATGGAGTCACCGTGCTCCCGATAATCGTGAGCGTCGTCGCTCGCGGCAGCGTAGATCGGCGGATGGCCGGCTGCATGACGTAGCGAGAGCGCGACGTCCCAGATGCGCTCGGTGCTCACGTGCAGTGAGTCCCCGCCGTTGTTGATCAGCAGGTGGCCGTTGTAGACCTCGAAGATCCGCGCCTCGGGAACGGCTGCGATGTCCTCAGCGGTCCAAGCCCATGTCCAGTTCGGGTGGTTGACGATCGCAGCGATCGGTCTGCGGAACCGCCGTTCCTGCGCGTTTACGGCGAGCACGTTGTTGCGGATGCGCTCCATGGCGGTCTCGCCACCCTGGGGCTTGATCGCGACCTCGAGATTGATCGCGTTGACGTGTGTGCCTTCCCGGTCGGTGATCTCCTCCCCCTCGATCAGGAGGAATGCGCCGGGTTCCTCGAAGCGCTCGCGGTACTCGTCGAGCAGCCGCAGGCGCACGAGGTGCCCGTTGGCCAGCGGTCGCTCGTCGACCCAATTGACGCTGAAGCGGTCCCGGTAGCCCGGCAGGGCCACGCGTGCGGATGCATTCCGCGGCGGCCAGCCGGCGTCCTCCGCCTCGATGTCGACCCAGCGCTCGTCGCGCTGCAGCAGGTCGTGCTCCGTGAGCGAGAGGAAGTTGTACCCATGGTCGCGGTACCACGCGACGATCATCTCGGGGAAATCGGTACCGTCGCTCCAGAGCGAATGCGTGTGGAGGTTGCCTTTCCATCCGATCGAGGGAGCCTGCGTGGCGCGGGATGCCCCTGGCGCACTCACGCACGAGGCGATCATGAGCGTCGCGGCGAGCCGCAGCCCGGCACGCCAACGATCGTGTGAACGCTCCCGCGCCATCGCTGTCGGGCGGAAGGGGGCCGTGGTCATCGCGCCTGCTGCGCCTGGACGTTCTCGAGCATGTCGAGCGCGGCGTTGAACGTCGCACTCGGCCTCATCGCTGCGGCGGTGCGCTCGCGATCCGGCATGTAGTAACCGCCGATGTCCTGCGGTGAGCCCTGCGCCGCATTCAGTTCCTGCATGATCGTCTGCTCGTTCGCGGACAGCTGGGCCGCGAGTGCGCGGAAGCGTTCGGCGAGCTCGCGGTTCACGCTCTGGTCGGCGAGTGCCCGCGCCCAGTACAGCGTCAGGTAAAACGTGCTCCCGCGGTTGTCGATCTCATTCACCTTGCGTGACGGCTCGCGGCCGTTCTGCAGGTACGCTGCCGTGGCTCTGTCGAGTGTCTCGGCCAGAACGCGCGCACCCGCGTTGTCGAACTGTGCGGCGAGGTGTTCGAGGGAAGCGGCAAGCGCCATGTACTCGCCGAGGGAGTCCCAGCGCAGGTGGCCTTCCTCGAGGAACTGTTGCACGTGCTTCGGTGCAGAGCCACCTGCGCCCGTCTCGAAGAGTCCGCCACCGTTGAGAAGCGGCACGATCGACAGCATGCGGGCGCTCGTGCCGATCTCGAGAATCGGGAAGAGGTCGGTCAGATAGTCACGCAGTACATTGCCCGTCACCGAGATCGTATCCTCGCCGCGACGGATCCGCTCGAGCGAGTACCGCATCGCATCGGAGGGCTTCATGATCTCGATGGTGAGGCCGGACGTGTCGTGCTCCGGGAGGTACGCCTCGACCTTGCGGATGATCTGCGCATCGTGCGCGCGGTTCCGGTCGAGCCAGAACACGGCGGGGTTGCCCGTGGCGCGGGCGCGGGCTACGGCCAGCCTCACCCAGTCACGGATCGCAACGTCCTTTGTCTGGCATGCGCGCCAGATGTCACCGGCTTCAACGGAGTGCTCGATGAGCACATGACCCTCGGACACGACGCGCACCACGCCATCCCGCTCGATCTCGAATGTCTTGTCATGCGACCCGTACTCCTCGGCCTTCTGCGCCATCAGCCCCACGTTCGAGACGCTCCCCATTGTTGCGGGATCGAACTGCCCATGCTCGCGGCAGTCATCGATGACCGCCTGGTAGATCCCTGCATAGCTGGAGTCGGGGATGACCGCCTTGCAGTCCTGCAGCTCGCCGGCCGCGTTCCACATGCGTCCGCCGTCCCGGATCATCGGCGGCATCGAGGCGTCGATGATCACGTCGCTCGGTACGTGCAGGTTGGTGATGCCACGCGCGGAATCGACCATCGCGAGCGGGGGGCCGGACTCGTACGCCCTGCGGATATCAGCCTCGATCTCGGCGCGCTGCGCATTTGGCAGCTCCGCGATGCGCGCGAGCACGTCACCCAGCCCGTTGTTGGGGTTGACGCCAATCTTCTCGAAGACTGCCTCGTGCTTCCGGAATACGTCCTGGAAGTACACGCGGACCGCATGGCCGAAGATGATGGGGTCTGAGACCTTCATCATCGTGGCCTTGAGGTGCAGCGAGAAGAGCACTCCGCTCTCCTTCGCGTCGCGTACCTGCTGCTCGAGGAACGCCACCAGGTGACGCCGGCTCATCACCGTGGAGTCGAATACCTCGCCGGCCTCGAGCGCGAGTCCATCCCTGAGCACGGTGACGGTGCCGTCGGGTGCAACGTGCTCGATGCGGACCGTCGCCGGCTGATCGAGCGTGATCGAGCGCTCGTTGCTGAAGAAGTCACCGGTCTGCATCGTCGCAACGTGTGTCCTCGAGTCAGCCGGCCATGGCTTCATGCGCGGCGGGTTCGCCCGTGCGAAGTCCTTCACGGCCTTCGGTGCGCGGCGGTCCGAGTTGCCCTGCCGGAGTACCGGGTTGACAGCGCTGCCCTTGACGCGGTCGTAGCGTGCACGGATGTCGCGCTCCTCGTCGGTGGCGGGCTCATCCGGGTAGTCGGGCAGCTGGAATCCCTTCGCCTGCAGCTCGCGGATGCATGCCTTGAGCTGCGGCACCGACGCGCTGATGTTCGGCAGCTTGATGATGTTGGCATCGGGCCGTTCGACAATGCGCCCCAGCTCCGCCAGGTCGTCAGGCCGCTTCTGCGCATCGGGCAGCAGGTCGGCGAACGCGGCGAGCACTCGGCCGGCGAGCGAGATGTCGCGGGTCTCGACCGGCACGCCCGCGGCGCCTGCGAACGCCCGGACGACCGGCAGGAATGCGTGCGTGGCGAGGAACGGTGCCTCATCGGTCCACGTGTAGATGATCGAAGGCGATGCGCGCATGAGCTCGAAAGGTACGGGTGAACGCCCTGCAGTCGACGTCCTGATTATACGGCGATCCCGGAAATTCCGCTGTACGGCGAAACCTGACTAGCCAAGGATGCCCACCAGCATCGCGGCCACGACGAGCGCGCTCAGGAGGCGGGGCACGAAGTGACTGCGACGCATGAGGAGGTGCACCGTGAGCACAGCCCCGATGGGCGTGGCGAACGCGTAAATCACGAGGAACGTGGCGACCGCCTCGCGCATCCAGAGACCGAACAGGCTCATCGGGGTGAGTGCGCCGAGCCCGCTCTCCGCAATCGCCTCGATGAGATCGAGCACCAGGAACAGGGCAGTCAGCACACCGCCGAGCTGCAGGTACAGCTTGACCTCGGCGCGGTCACGGCGCCGGAACGGCGCCGAGATCGCGGCGGTCACGGGTCGGAACAGCAGCGCGAGCGGCTTACCCGGCCGGTTGTAGTAGTAGAACAGCCGGAGGCGGTGATTCCAGCGGATCAGCTCGCGCGTCACAGGCAGGTCGTCGAGCCTGCCTACGCTCCCGCCCATCGCGGTCAGGGCCGCAAGCGCAGCGATCGCCACGACCGCCTCATACACCCCCGCGGGCGTCGCAATCGAGCCCAGCAGGATACCCGTGACGAGGAGCACGATTACATCGCCGATCAGCCGCAGGCTGCTGCGCGCCGCGCCCGCGTTGCGCCACTGCTCGATCCAGGCGGGCGGCTGCGACAGGACATCGCGTGTGAGTGGCGGCATGAAATCGAGCGCGCGTGGCGGTCGACCGCTCAGGCGGCGCGCATCCTGGTCGTTGTTGTATTCCGCGACCATGCGCCGGAGCAGAAACGCGTCGACCACCCAGCCAAAGAAGAAGCCGCCGCCGGTGAACATGTAGAGCAGCGCGCTGCCGGGCCTGTCGAGGTAGAAGCGATGGGCACCGAAGAAGCCGAGTGTCGACCACAGCAGCCACGCCACCCACGCCTTGCGGTACGGGTAGCGGTACAGGTCCGCGAGTACGTCGGCGGCGAAATCGGCGTCTACGTGCTGTCCTGCGCTGATATCGACGGTCAGTGGCTGCTGCATGGCGGCTCGATGGGAATGCGTCGGACGCTCCGAAAGGTGGGGCGACACGGGCGGGCGAACAAGCGCCATGCGGGATGATTGGGACTGGCCGGTTGGGCGGGCCTTGCCGAGGGCGCCTGTCTCCGCTGTAGCCGCGGGCGCGTTGGCAACGCCGCTCCAGTCGATCCGGGGACGAGCGGACTGCCCGCATCTCGCCCGTCCGGCGCTCGACTCCGGGACAGCGGGCGCAGTGTCAGTCGTGCAGGATTCGCTGCGGCGGGTCGTCCAGATCGTCGAACTGCCCGCGGGCGGCGGCGATCACGAACATGACCGCGAACAGACCGCCCAGGAGGAGGGCGAGCGGGAGAAGGAATGCGATCGCGTTCATGCTTCCTCCGCTGCGCGCATCAGCCGCTCGACGCGGAACGCGCCCCGGATCACGAGCCCGCTCGAGATCGGCATGAGCACCGCGGCAACGAGGGGATTGACGAGTCCGGCGGCCGCAGCCGCAACGGCGCTGATGTTGTAGACGACCGACCGTCGCACGTTCGCGCGGATCACTTGCCGGCACGCGTCGGCAGCACGGAAGCCTGCAAGGATCGGAGCGATCGCCGAGGAGGAGATCACGCCGTCGGCTACGAGCACGCTGCTCGCGGCGCCGCCGGCCATCGCGATGCCGACGTCCGCAGCGGCAAGCGCCGGTCCGTCGTTGAGTCCATCGCCTGCATAGAGCACGGTGCGGCCACGCCCGCGCGCGTCCCTGATGTACTCCGCCTTCTTCTCGGGGTCACAGTCCGCCAGGACGACATCGATCGCGGCTGCCGCGGCCATCCGCCGCGCGGCGACCTCGTGATCACCTGTGAGCAGTACGACGTTCACGCCGCGCGCGTGCAGTGCATGCACCGTCGCGGGTGCGTCAGCGCGCAGCCCATCGGCGAGCCGGATCTGGCCGGCGACGCGGCCGTCCGGATAGAGGAGGTTGACGATGCCGGGGCCGCCGCTGCGCAGCGACCACGCGTGTCCGCCGACGACACCCTCGATCCCGACCCCTGGCGTCTCCCTGACATCGCTTGCGAAGGGCAGCGCGATACCGCGCTCCGCACACTCACGCACGATCGCGCGCGCGATCGGATGGATGCTGTTGCGCTCGAGCGCGGCGGCGATGCGCAGGACATCGTCGGCAGCATCGGTGACCTGCATCTCTCCGGCCGTGATCGTGCCGGTCTTGTCCAGCATCACCGTGTCGACGGTGCTCATGTCGAGCAACGCATCGCTCGAGCGGAAGAGCAGGCCGCGACGCGCCGCGGCGCCGAGGCCCGCCGCAGCCGAGAGGGGATGGGAGAGCGCCAGCGCACACGGACACGCCACCACGAGCACGGCGACCGTGATCGGGATCGCGCGTGACACGTCGTCCGCGATCGTCCAGCCGGCGAACGTGAGCGCAGCGACGAGCAGTGTTGCCGCCGTGAACAGCGGCGCGATGCGGTCCGCCGTCGTGGGCTTCACGCCGCGATCCGCCGCCGACTCGAGCTGCGCGGCCATGCGGCGCAGCACCGTGTCTTTCCCGACCGCGAGCACGCGCACGGAAACATTACCATCCACGAGCACTGTCCCCGCCTCCACGCGGTCACCGGTCTCGACTTCGACGGGCTCGGCCTCGCCCGTCAGCAGTGCGCGCTTCAGGTGCCCCCGGCCACGCACGACTACACCGTCCGCCGCCACCTCCTCGCCCGCCGCTACGTCGATCGTGTCGCCAACTGCGATCGCGCTCGCCGGAACCGTTTCTACGCCATCAGCTGTCACGCGCCGTGCCGCGTGCGGCACGCTCGCGGCAAGCGAGACGGCGGCTTCCGCGGCGCGGCGCCGGCCCCTCGCCTCCAGCATCCTGCCCGCAAGCAGCAGAGCGACGAGCATCCCGAGTGAGTCGAGGTACGTCTCGTGGCCCCTGATCGTCGTGACGACACCGTGCCCGTACATGATCGCCACACCGAGCGCGATCGGTACGTCCATGTGGAGCACGCCCGCACGCAGCCCGCTGACCGCCCCCGCGAAGAAGGGGGACGCGCACCAGAGCGCGACCGGCGTCGCGAGGATGAGGGCGGTCCACTGGAAGAGAGCGAGGAACCGCGGCTCCATCGTGTCGATCCAGCCGGTGTAGATCGACGCGTGCAGCAGCATCAGGTTCATCGCTGCGAACGACGCCACGCCGAGTCGCAGGAGCAGGCCGCGGTCCGGCCTGGCCTCGACCCCCAGCGCCCGAGGCGTATAGCCAAGCGCGGCGATCCGCTGCGCGAGACGGGGAAGATCCGTGCTGCCCGTCTGCCAGCGGAGAGTTGCGCGACCCGTCGCGTAGCTGACCTGCGCGTGCGTGACGCCCGGTGTCGCCTCCAGGACACGCTCGACGACCCAGACACACGACGCGCAGCGAAGCCCCTCGACGCGCAGTCGCACCTCGCACAGCCCGCCGGGCAGTGTGTCGACCGGTACGGCGGCCCAGCCGCCGGCCACGGGCTCCGGCCGCGGCGCGAACTCCGAGCGCTCCTCGTAGTAGCGGGCGAGGCCGGCGCCGTGGATGATGTCGTACGCAGTCTCGCAGCCGGCGCAGCAGAACGCGTCTGTCGCGCCTTCGACCGGGGTGCCGCAGTGCGGGCAGCGAGCCCGCACCACATTCTCAGCGCTCCGTGGTCTGGTACGAGGGGACGACTCTGTCAGCACCCTTGACCGCAACCGTGATGAAGACTGCATTCATCGCCAGCATCACCGTGAACCCGATGATGAGGCCGATCACCCATGGCGACCGCTTTGTGCGCGCGCCTGTCATGGCCCCACTCCTTCGCCCGCCGTCTTGAATGTCGTGGTCAAGGTCCGCGCGCTCGTTCCGGCATCGACGTTCACGCGCATCGGCAGTGTTCGCGCTGCCGCAGCCTCCACGGGAACGCGCACGACGAGCGGCACGATGCGGCCTTCCTCCGGCGCGAGCTCGAACGACGGCGCAACCACCTCGGCCTGCTCGATCCCTTCGACGGTCACGGCAAACGAGAGCGGCTCGTCCGGCCGGTTGTTCGCAACCCGGAGGAGGAAGGTGTTCCGCACGAACCCGTCCTCGTCGATCGTGTAGAGCGAGCCCGGCGCACGCGCGACGGACGCCTCGAAGGGCACGCGCACGTTCACGAGCACAGCGCCGGTGAGCAGGATCGTCGACAGGATCGCCGCGTACGCGACGGTGCGCGGCCGCCAGAAGCGCTGCTTCCGCCCGGCCAGCTTTGCCAGGCTCGTGTACTGGATGAGCGACTCGTGACCGAACCGGCCCATGACATCCGTGCACGCGTCGATGCAGCGGGCGCACGTGATGCACTCGAGCTGGAAGCCGTTGCGGATGTCGATGCCCTGCGGGCAGCCCGTGACGCACTTGCTGCACTCGATGCAGCGCCCCTCCAGCTTCGCGGTCTTCCCGCCGCGCGGATCGCCGCGCGCGGGGTCGTAGGCGATGATCAGCGTGTTGTCGTCCGTCATCGCGCTCTGGAACCGCGCATACGGGCACAGGTAGTTGCAGAACTGCTCGCGGAACCACGTGAAGTCGAGGAACCATGCGCCGGCGAAGAAGGCGACCAGCCCGTAGCTCACCGCACTCGCCTGGCCGGTCCACAGCACGTTCGCGGGCGTGAAGTAGCTCGCGAACGTCATGGAGATCACGAAGGCCGCGAGTGCGAACAGTGACCATTTCGCCGCCTTGCGCCAGATCCGGTCCCATGTCCACCCGCCTTTATCCCGCCGGATCCGCGTGGTGCGCTCGCCCTCGATCCAGCGTTCGATGGGGCGCACCCAGGCGTCCAGGAAGACCGTCTGTGGACACGCGTATCCGCACCAGAGCCGGCCGAACAGCGAGGTGAAGAAGAAGAGCGAGAACGCCAGGAACAGCAGCACGAGCAGCAGCAGGACCGTGTCGGTCGCGGTGTAGATCGCGCCGAACGCGTACAGCCTGCGTGCAGGCAGGTCGAGAAGCAGCGCTGGCGTGCCACCGACATGCAGCCAGGGAAGCCCGAACAGGATCAGATGCAGCACGAGGAACGTTCGGCGGCGCAGCCGCTGGAACGCACCGTCGATGTGCTGCAGGTAGACCCAGTTTCGTGTGCCCGCAAACCCCAGCATCGCGCCCCTCAGTCTGCGCTGATCGTGAGGATGTAGGCAGCGGCCTGGCGAACGCGCTCGGGGCCGAGGATGGGGCCCCACGCCGGCATGCCCTTGGTCGGTACGCCCTCAGCGATCGTGCGTACCACATCCTCGGGAGAGCCGCCGTGGATCCACTCGTCGTCGACGAGGTTCGGCCCGATGCCACCGGTCAGGTCCGCCGCGTGGCATGCCGCACAGTTCGTCGCGTAGACGCTCCGTCCCGCTTCGGCGAGCTCGGGCGTCGGCACGAACACCGCATCCTCGGCCGAAGCCGGCCAGCGCAACTCTGCAGCGGCCAGCTCGGCTGCCAGTGCCTTCTCCTGCGAGCGATCCGCGATGAAGTGGTAGTGCACCGTGTACGCGAACGCCCAGATGATCGTCAGGAAGAACAGGCCGAGCCACCAGTCCGGGAGCGGGTTGTCGTATTCCTCGATCCCGTCCGCTTCATCCGCATGGCCAAGCAGCTGATTCGGTGCCTGCCGCTTCCTGCTCATGTCTCCTCTCCGGTGGTCAGCGGCAGCCGCGCCGCGTCCTCGAACTTCTGTCGGTTTGCCTTCGAATACGCCCAGCGCGTCCAGCCGATGAAGCACACGATGAACAGCGCGGTCATCACGCCCATGATCCAGGCGTGCTGCACGTACGCTGCACCGTCCCGGAAGACCGGATTCATGACTCCTCCTCCGCACGCTCCCCGGTGCGCGCCGCGACGACGTCCTGGCTTCGGGCCGGCGAGTCTGCGGCCGAGATCGCGTCCTGCGCCTCCAGGGCCCTGCGGTCCTGCTCCGCCGTTCCCTCGAGCGCGGCACGCCCATCCCTGCCCAGACGCTGGAGGTACGCGATCAGTGCGACGATCTCCCGGTCCGGCTCCGTCTCGATGTTTGCGCCGGCAAGGTTACGGACGATGGTCGCGGCCTGCGCGTCGATCGACGACCTGATCGCCTCCAGGCTCGTGTCCTCGTACGGGACGCCGAGCCGGTTGAGTGCGCGTACGGATGCCGCAACGTCCTCCGGATCGATCCGCCACTCCAGCAGGAAGGCGTAGGGCGGCATGATGCTGCCGGGCGACGTGCTGCGCGGATCACGCATGTGCTCGTAGTGCCAGGCGTCCGGGTACTTGCCGCCGACGCGCTGCAGGTCCGGGCCGATGCGGCGCGAGCCGAGCAGGAAGGGCCGGTCATAGACCAGCTCGCCCGCACGCGTCCACTCGCCGTAGCGCAGCAGCTCCGCGCGCATCGGTCGTACCATCTGCGAGTGGCAGAGGTAGCAGCCCTCACGGATGTAGATGTCGCGACCGGCAACCTCGAGCGGCGTGTACGGTGTAACGCCCTCGAGCGGCTGCGGGCCCGCCCTGACCGAGAACATCGGGACGATCTCGGCAATGCCGCCGATCGAGATCACAACCGTCGTGAGCACCGTGAAGAGCGCGGCGCGCCCTTCCAGCAGGCGACGGTGCCAGTGTTCCCTGTGCTGCTTCTCGTCATTCGACATCATCGTCCTCCTCACGCGGCGGCAGCCGCAACGGCGACCCGCTCCCGACGCGCCGCGCGTACGGTCAGGACGAAGTTGACCGTCATCATGATCGCGCCGACCAGGTACATCGCTCCGCCGAGGACGCGCAGCCAGTAGAACGGTTCGAGCTGCATCACGATCTCGGTGAAGTTCGGGTACTTGAGCTGACCCGCGTCATCGACGGCACGCCACATCAGCCCTTCCATGAGGCCGGCCGCCCACATGGAGACGGTGTAGAGCACGATGCCCGCGGTCGCGAGCCAGAAGTGCGTGGTTGCCCAGCCGGGCTTCGCGAGTGGCCGGTCCCACAGCCGCGGCGCGAGCCAGTAGAGGGTGCCGAACGAGATCATGCCGACCCAGCCGAGCGCGCCGCTGTGCACGTGACCGACCACCCAGTTCGTGAAGTGGGCGAGGCCGTTCACCGCGCGGATCGACATCATCGGGCCCTCGAACGTGCTCATCCCGTAGAAGCTCACCGCGACGACCATGAACTTCAGGATCGGGTCCGTACGCACGCGGTCCCATGCGCCGCGCAGCGTGAGCAGCCCGTTCAGCATCCCGCCCCAGGACGGCGCGAGCAGCATCACGCTGAACACCATCCCGAGCGTCTGCGCCCAGTCGGGGAGAGCGGAGTAGAGCAGGTGGTGCGGTCCCGCCCAGATGTAGAGGAAGACCAGCGCCCAGAAGTGGATGATCGACAGTCGGTAGCTGTAGACCGGTCGCTCCGCCGCGCGCGGCAGGAAGTAGTACATCAGGCCGAGCAGCGGCGTCGTCAGGAAGAAGCCGACGGCGTTGTGCCCGTACCACCACTGCACCAGCCCGTCCGTCATGCCCGCGAATACCGGGTACGAGCGCGCGAGCGTCGCCGGCAACGCCAGGCTGTTCACGATGTGCAGGACCGCAATCGTGATCACGAACGAGATGTAGAACCAGATCGCGACATAGATGTGACCAACCTTCCGGCGCGCGATCGTGCCGAAGAAGTTCACCGCGAAGATCACCCACACCGCGGTAATCAGCAGGTCCAGCGGCCAGATCAGCTCCGCATACTCCTTCGACTGGGTCAGCCCCAGCGGCAACGTTACCGCAGCGCCGACGATCACCGCCTGCCATCCCCAGAAGTGGATCCGTGACAGGACGTCACTGAACATCCGCGTCTTCAGCAGACGCTGCATCGAGTAGTAGATGCCGGTGAAGATGATGTTGCCCGTGAAGGCGAAGATCACCGCATTCGTATGCAGCGGTCGCAGCCGGCCGAATGTCGTGTAGGGCGAGTTGAGGTTGGCGGGCCACCACGCGAGCTGCAGCGCGATGATGACGCCGACCAGCAGCCCGACGAGTGCCCACAGCACTGTCGCAGCAAAGAACAAGCGTACGATTCCATCGTCGTACGGTGCGGCCGCGGGGGGCACAGCGGGCCGCTCCCGCTCCGGACGTGCAGCGACGGCGATCCCGCCGCTCTCTGGGATGTCCACGGGGCTCGCTCTCCTCTTTTCGTTGCGTCTTCGCAGTTCGGGTGATAACGCGAACGAGTATCAATAGCCCCTCTTTGGCGTCCCGCTTCAAGAACGCATCGCCCTACCGCGATGTCGGCGTTTCCCCTACAGGATGGCAGGCCGCGCCCGACACACGACGGCGGCTTCGTCACCGAACGTCCCGACCATGGAAATCATTCTTGCCGCGCTGCTCGCGGGACTCGTTGCGACACCGCATTGCGCAGGCATGTGCGGCGGTTTCGCAACTGCGTGCGCGCGACCGCGCACCGGCCTGTTCGCGTGGCACTCCGGTCGTGCAACGACGTATGCAGTGATCGGGGCTGTCGGCGGGGCGGCCGGGCGTCTGCTTCCCGGACCGACGTGGCTGCCCGGGGTCATCGCGACCGCACTGCTCGTCTGGTTCGCGGCGGGTCTTGCCGGGCTCGTGCGGCCCGTTGCTCCGCGGCTGACCATGCTCTCGCGCGTCACGAGCCGCGTCGCAGGTCGACAGAGTGGTGCTGCCCGCTACGCGTTCGGTGTGCTCACGGGAATGCTGCCGTGCGGGATGGTCTATGCGGCGGCGAGCATGGCGGTCGCGTCCGGCTCGGCCATGACAGGTGCCGCCGTGATGGTCGCGTTCGGCGCGGCCACGGTCCCAGGTCTCACCCTGGTGTCGATGAGTCTGCAGCGCCTGGCTGCTCGCAGTATCTGGAGCCGGAGAGCGCTCGCTGTGCTCGTGCTCGGCCTGGGCCTCTGGTCGGTCGGCGTGCGCACCGGTGTGACCGGCAGTCACCCCGATCATGCCGGCCACGGTAAACACGATGTGTCGGACGTGCTCGACGGGAGCGACGGTATCCCGGACGCAGCCGGGATGGATGCTGATGATCCCGGGCGTTCACCTTTGCTCAAGCACGGGCCTCGCGGACCGCGGCACTGAACCGCAGCCGGCATCCCGAATGAGGACCACGTAGCGGCCGATCGTCCGCAAGCTCGGCTCAGGCGGCCTACTCGGCTTCTGCTCGCGCGACCGCGGCCTCCCGCCCTACATTCACGCCCCCGGCACCCAAAGGTCCCGACACGCGGAGAGATCGACGATGCATCGGTCGTGCATGAGTGGGCGCTTCATGCTTGCCTTACTGCTGCTCCTGGCTGCCCCTCTCGACGTGAGTGCACAGCAGCCTCGCAGGATCTTCATCTCGGTCGACATGGAGGGAATCAGCGGCATCGGCACGAGCGGTCTCACGTCCGCGGCGGGGAAGGACTACGCGACGGGGCGTCGCCTGATGACGGATGAGGTCAACGCCGTCGTGTCTGCAATCTTCGCGGCGGGACCCGCCGAGATCGTCGTCAACGACTCGCACGGAGACATGCAGAACCTGCTTCACACGGAGCTGGATCCGCGTGTCACGTACATCCAGGGGGCGGTCAAGCCGCTCGGTATGGTCGAGGGGCTCGATTCCACGTTCGATGCCGCGATCTTCCTCGGCTACCACGCGCGGGCGGGAACGCCGCGCGGCTTCCTCGCCCATACGGGCTCGGGTCGCGTGAAGGGGCTCTGGATCAACGGGATCGAAGCGGGTGAGGGCGAGATGAACGCCGCGTATGCGGGCTCGGTCGGCGTTCCCGTCATCCTCGTGGCCGGTGACTCGGCCTTCGCCGCCCAGTTCACGGAGAATGTGCCCGCCGCCGCGGTCGTCACGAAGACGGCCGTGACGCCGCTGTCTGCGCGGCTGCGCCATCCGCAACAGGTGCGCGACGAGCTGGCGGCAGAGACGCGCCGGGCGCTCGGGTCGATCGATCGTGCGCGGCCGTGGAACGTGGGCAGTCCCATCCAGGTGCGGCTGCGCTTCGACGAGGTAACGAGCCCACAGATCCTGGAGGCGATCCCGGGCGTGCGGCAGATCGACGGCTACACGGTCGAGTTTTCCGCGCCGGACATGGCGGCGGCGTACCGGCTGATCCGCCTGATGTACCGATTCGTGAGCATCTAGGTCGTGGCCCGACGGGTGCCCGCATCGTCCCGCACTTGCGCGAGACGGGCTCCTGTGCTTACGATGAACATATGACGAACCGGCACCAGGCATTTGCCCGCTACTTTTATTACGCGACCCCCGGCACGGGTCGTGAGTTGCGGCGTCTGCGCGCATAGCGCGACTGGTCCGGCATCGCACGAGCGGCCCGTGGAAGAGTCCACGGGCCGCTTTTCTTTTTCCCGCGGCTGCAGCGGCAGAGGAACCATGATCATCGTAACGAAGGCGGGCATCACACAGGCGGAGCTCGACCACATCCGGGAGCGAGTCGAGCTGCTCGGCATGCAGACGCATGTCTCGCGCGGGGAGCACCGCACCATCATCGGCTGCATCGGAGACGAGACCCGGCTGCGCGAGATCTCGCTGCTCAGCCTTCCCGGCGTGGAGTCCGTCACGCCGGTGCTGAAGCCGTACAAGCTGGCGTCCCGCGAGTTCGCGGCGGCGCAGACCACGGTGCGTGCCGGCGACGCAGCGCGGGCGGTCTTCGGCGGACACGCGCTTGCGATCGTGGCTGGACCATGCTCGGTCGAGTCACACGAGATGCTGCGGACGACTGCGCACGCAGTCCGTGCCGCAGGCGCGGGCATGCTGCGGGGCGGCGCGTTCAAGCCGCGGACCTCGCCCTACGCGTTCCAGGGGCTTGGCGCCGAGGCGCTGCGACTGCTGGCCGAGGTGCGTGCGGAGACAGGGCTGCCGGTCGTCACAGAGGTCATGGATCCGCGCCAGGTCGAGCTGGTGGCTGAGCACGCGGACATGCTGCAGATCGGTGCCCGCAACATGCAGAACTTCACGCTCCTCGCCGAAGTCGGTCGCGTGCAGAGGCCCGTTCTGCTCAAGCGCGGGCTCGCGGCCACGATGCATGAGCTGCTCATGGCTGCCGAGTACGTCATGGCGCAGGGCAACAGTGCGGTGGTCCTGTGCGAGCGGGGCATTCGCACGTTCGAGACAATGACGCGCAACACGCTCGATGTCGCGGCGATCCCGGTGCTGAAGGCGGAGACGCACCTGCCGGTGATCGTCGATCCGAGTCACGCGGGCGGACGGGCGTCGCTCGTCGCACCACTCGCGTTCGCTGCGGTCGCGGCGGGAGCGGACGGGCTCATCGTCGAGGTGCATCCCGAGCCGGAGCTGGCACTTTCGGACGGCGACCAGTCACTCACTCCGGCGCAGTTCGCCCGCCTGATGCACGACCTCGGTGCGTTCGCGGAGGCCGCCGGCCGCACCCTGCACGCACCGGAAACCGCCGCCGCCGCGTGACGACTCCCGACGAAGGCGTGCCGGCTGCGCTCGTCGCGCTGCGGCGCGAGCTGGAGCAGCTGGACGGCCAGCTCATCCGGCTGCTGGCGGAGCGGGAGCGACTCGCGCGGGAGATCGGTGCAGCGAAACGTGCAGCGGGCATTCCGACGCTCGATCCTGCGCGCGAGGCTGCTGTCGTGCGCCGCGCAGCGGCGCTCGCGCGCGAGCACGGACTGGATGAGGAAGTCGTGCGAGCCGTGTTCTGGAAGCTCATCGCGAGCGCCCGACGCGCTCAGCATGGCCCATGATGGACGTGGGGGCAGAGGGTGCCTCAACGGGTCATACCGCCGACACCGGCCTGCCCATACAGTCGGTCGGCATCATTGGCCTCGGCCTGATCGGCGGCTCCATCGCGCACGACCTCGCCGCTGCCGGTGTGCGCGTGCTCGCGCACGACCGCGATCCGGCCACCGTGGAGCGCGCGATCGAAACGGGAGTCGTTCGCGCACCCCTCGGCGATGCACTCGAGCAGCTCGACGCGGTCGTCATTGCGGTCCCTGTCGACGCCGCGCTCGATGTGCTCGCCGCGGTCGCCGGGCAGCCGTCTACGTCGCTGGTCATGGACGTCGGTGGCACGAAGCGCTCGATCGTGCAGGCCGCGCGTGCGACTCCGCTGCGTGAGCGCTTCGTCGGCGCACATCCACTTGCGGGCGACCACCGCTCAGGGTTCATTGCCGCCCGGGCGGGCCTCTTCCGCGGTGCGACGGTTTACCTGTGCCCGACCGACGAGACCGCTCCCGCGATCCGGGAGCGCGCGTGGCGCTTCTGGGAGATGCTCGGCGCGCAGCCGCAGCTGATCGCTGCGGACGCACATGACGAGCTGCTGGCCTGGACGAGTCACCTGCCGCAGGCGGTCGCGAGCTCGCTCGCCCGGGCACTCGTGGGCGCCGGTATCTCGAGTGCTCAGCTCGGTCCCGGCGGGCTCGATACGACGCGTCTCGCAGCCAGCGACGTCTCACTCTGGAGCGCGGTGCTGCTCGACAACGCGCAGGACGTGGCCGACGCGCTCGACAGCTTCGCACGCGAGATCGAGATACTTCGCCGGCTCGTTGACGCGCGCGACCGCGCGGGGTTGCGCGGATTCCTGGAGGGGGGCAGGGCGTTCCGGGTGCCGGACGGTGCGAAACCTGCAAACGCGCCGCCCACCGACACACCCACCTCAGCACGGCAGGTACACATGCGGATCACATCGGAGGCGTTCGAGGAAGGGGCCGAGATTCCCACCCGGTTCACCTGTGATGGCGATGACGTGTCGCCGCCGCTGACCATCGAGGATGTTCCGGAGAACGCGCGCACGCTGGCGCTGATCATGGATGACCCCGATGCGCCGATGGGAACGTTCGTGCACTGGCTGCTGTGGAATCTACCGCCGAACGTGCGCGAGATCCCGGAGAACGTGCCGGCGGACAATACCGTCGATGCCCTCGGCGGTGCGCGTCACGGAATCACGGATTTCAGGAGGGTCGGATACGGGGGGCCATGCCCGCCCGATCGTCGTCACACCTACCGCTTCATGCTCTACGCGCTCGACACGGAGCTGGACCTCGAGCCGGGGGCGAACCGGAAGCAGCTCGACGACGCGATGAAGGGGCACATCATCGCCGAAGCCATGTTGCGCGCCACGTACGACCGGCCGAACCGCTAGGCCGATGTCGTACGCGGCCGTCGCTGCGTTGCTCAGCCGTGGGCGGCGCGCGTCGGTCGCACGGCGCGACCCGGGTACGCGCCGGTGTACTCGCCGTCACGCAGCACGAAGGTACCGTTGACGATCACGTGCCGGATGCCGGTCGCGTACTGCTTCGGCTGCTCGAAGGTCGCACGATCGGTGAGGACGGCCGGATCGAACACGACGAGGTCGGCAGCCATTGCACGCTCCACGGTGCCACGGTCCGTGACACCGATCCTGCGCGCCGGCATCATCGTGACCTTGTGAATTGCGGTCTCCAGCGGCATGAGCTTCTCCTCGCGCACGTAGTGCCCGAGCACACGCGGGAACGTACCGAAGTTGCGCGGATGCGGTGAGCTGCTCGTCTCGATCGTGTACGCACCGCCGTCGGAGCAGATCATCGCAAGCGGATGCACGAGGAACTTGCGGACGTTCTCCTCGCTCATCCCGAAGCCCACCATCCCGCCGCCGCCCGAGAGCAGAATCTCGACCAGCAGGTCGTACGGCTCCACGCGGCGCTGCGCGGCGAGGGCGCCGAGTCGCTTGCCCCGAGCGAAGGCGTACTCCTCGGAATCCGTGGAGGTGATCTGCACGGCATCCCACGAGCCCAGGCTCTCCACCTTCGCGAGCACCGCTTCCCGGAGTGCGTCGGAGTGCGCCGGATCGCGCAGTCGTGCGCGGAACGCCTCCGTCCCGCCATCGAGCGCGTCGATCGGGAAGAGGTTCGACAGGCCGGTGCTGTACGCGATGTACGGGTAGACGTCGAACATGACGTCGATGCCCGCCGCGCGCGCGGCCTCGATCAGCCCGAGCGCCTGGTCCGCCTTCCACCAGTTGCGCTGCCCCTGCGCCTTCAGGTGGGAGACCTGGACGGGCACGCCAGCGCCCTGACCGACGCGGATGGCCTCCTCGATCGCGGCGAGAAGCCGGTCATCCTCGTTGCGCATGTGGCTCGCGTAGGGGAGCCCGGTGCCCCTCAGTGCAGAGGCGAGAGCGATCAGCTCGTCGGTCGAGGCGAAGCCGCCCGGCGTGTACTCCAGGCCGGAAGAAAGACCGCAGGCGCCCCCCGCGATGGCCTCCTCGACGAGTGCCCGCATGCGGGCGGTCTCCTCGACTGACGCGGGACGATCGTCAGCCCCGACGACGAAGGCGCGGATACTGCCGGCGCCCACCATGCTCGCGATGTTGAGCGCCGCGCCCTGTCGATCCACCTGCGCCAGGAAACCGGCCACGTCCCGGAACTGGAGCTCGACGCCGTCGCGCCGGTATCGCTCGCGCACCGCCTCGAACTGGTCGTCGGACCAGAGCCCCACGGAGCTGCCGTCCTGTCCGGCGACTTCCGTCGTCACGCCCTGCAGCAGCTTGCTCTCGGCGCGCGGGTTCGTGAGCACCTGCGTGCTGGTGTGCGAGTGGATGTCGACGAAGCCGGGCGAGAGCGCGAGGCCGTCCAGCTGCACCTCCTCGGCGCCTGCCGCACTCAGGCCGCGCCCGATCTCGCGGATACGGCCGTCTGCGACCAGCACGTCGGCTTCGAACGGCGCTGCGCCCGTGCCATCGTACACGACGGCCCCCCGCAGAAGGAGCGCGGCCCGGCCGGATTCAGCGGGCGCGCCCCGGACGAAGGCGGGTCCGAGCGTAGCGGCGCCCAGGGCCGCACCGGTGTGGCGAAGGAAGGTGCGTCGCTTCATAATGAACGGTTCACGACAGTTGCATGTGCGCCCGGCCAGTTTCCGGGCCGGGGCGCCCGGACGAGGACACCCAATGTCAGCAACGACTGGAATCGATACACGTCGTAGCCCCTCCGCGGCAACCGTTCGCGAGAAGATCCCCGTCGTCATCGTGGACGAACACAGCGATTTCGCACGGATCATCGCCAATCGCGTTGCCGAGCTGATCCGCGAGAAGAACGCACGCGGCGAGAAGACGGTGCTGGGGCTTCCGACCGGCAGCACGCCGATCGAGATCTACCGCGAGCTGATGCGGATGCACAAGGAGGAAGGGCTCGACTTCTCGAACGTCGTGACCTTCAACCTGGACGAGTACTACCCGATGAAGCCGGACAGCATCCACAGCTTCCGGCGCTACATGGAAGAGAACCTGTTCAACGGCGTGAACATCAAGCCGGAGAACATCCACTTCCCGCGGGGCGACGTGCCGCGCGAGGAGGTCGAGGCGGAGGCGGAGCGCTATGAGCAGGCGATCCGTGATGCGGGCGGTATCGACTTCCAGATCCTCGGCATCGGCCAGACCGGTCACATCGGGTTCAACGAGCCCGGCTCGGGCTTCGAGAGCCGTACGCGGGTCATCGCACTCGACACACTCACGCGCCGCGACGCGGCACCCGACTTCTTCGGCGAGCATAACGTGCCGCTGGAGGCGATCACGATGGGTGTCGCGACGATCATGGAGGCGAAGGAGATCGCTATCCTCGCGACCGGCGAGCACAAGGCGGCAATCGTCAAGCGCGCCGTCGAGGGCCAGATCTCCCCGGACGTGGCCGCGACATACCTGCAGAAGCACCCGAACGCGACGTTCTACCTCGACCGCGCGGCGGCAGCGGAGCTGACGCGCGTTGCCACGCCCTGGGTGGTCAGCGAGGTGACGTGGGACCGGGAGCTGGAGATCCGTGCACTCATCTGGCTCAGCCAGACGACCGGCAAGTCGCTGCTCAAGCTCGATGCGCTGGATTACCGGCAGAACCATCTGAGCTCGCTGCTGTCGCGCTACGGCGAGCCCGGCCCGCTCAATGGTGAGGTGTTCAACGCGCTGCTTGCGAAGATCCGGGGCAAGAGCCGGCTGCCGCACGGTGAGCGCATCGTCGTCTTCAGCCCGCACCCCGACGACGACGTGATCTCGATGGGCGGCATGCTGAACAAGCTGCACGAGAATGGCAACGACATCATTGTTGCCTATCAGACGTCAGGGAACATCGCCGTGTTCGACCACGAGGTCGCGCGCTACCTCGACTTCCTGCGCCGCATCGACCGCGATTTCAAGCTGCAGGACGCGGAGATGCTGAAGCTGATCGATGAGATCGAGGAGTGGTGGCAGCGGCGCCAGCCGGGCGAGATCGATCCGCCGGCGCTCCAGGCGATCAAGAAGTCCATCCGCGAGGCGGAGGCCGTGTCCGGCATCCAGACGTTCGGGATGAAGCGCGAGCAGGCGCGCTTTCTCAACCTGCCGTTCTACCAGACCGGCAAGGTGAAGAAGGACCCGATCGGTCCCGAGGACGTCCGCATCGTGCTCGAGCTGCTGGAGGAGCACCGACCGACGCACGTGTTTGCCGCGGGCGACCTCTCAGACCCGCACGGCACGCACCGCATGTGCCTCGAGGCGGTGCACGCCGCGCTCGAGCAGTACTCGGGTGAGGCGCCCACGGTGTGGTACTACCGCGGTGCCTGGCAGGAGTGGTCCGTCGCCGAGTCCGACGTGCTCGTCCCGCTCTCGCAGGACGAGCTGAAGCTCAAGATCCTCGCGATCTTCAAGCACCAGAGCCAGAAGGACCGCGCGCCCTTCCCGGGCCACGACGACCGCGAGTTCTGGCAGCGGGTGCAGGAGCGCAACACGGCGACCGCTGCGCGTGTCGACCAGCTCGGGCTTCCCGAGTATTTCGCAATGGAGAGCTACGTCGTGCGCAGGAACGGCAAGCCGGTGGAGACACAGCCGATCAGCACGGCCGATCTCGCCGCGCCCCCGCGGCTCCGTCGCGCGTCCGATCGAGAGGCAATTCGCCTGGGCGGTTCGTGACCGAAGACGTAGTACTTCCTGAAGACGGCGGCGCTCTCGACCTCGGCTCCGTGTTCCTCGGGCCGAAGGCCGAGAACGCCGACCTCTTCGAGCGCCTGCTGCTCGAAGCGTTCCGCGATCACGTCTTCTGGCGCCGCAACTTCCATCCCGAAGACGGCTTCGTGCTGCGCGAGCTCGACAAGCGCACGCCGGCGTACGAGCGCGCGACGTCGATCCTCTCCCAGGAGCTCCTCGGCCTGCTTGGCGAGCTGAAGGGCGGTGTGCCGTTCTTCAGTCCGCGCTACATCGGGCACATGTCGTCTGACCTGACGATGGCCAGCCTGATCGGCTACTTCGCGGCGATGCTGTACAACCCGAACAACGTTGCGGCCGAGGCGTCTCCGGTTACGACGCGCCTCGAGCTGGACGTCGCGGCGCAGCTCGCGCGCATGATCGGCTATGACCCGGATCGTCAGTGGGGCCACATCACATCCGGCGGCACGGTCGCGAACTTCGAGGCGATCTGGGTTGCGCGGAACGTGAAGTATCTGCCGGTCGCTGTGCGGTGGGCGGCGGAGTCGCTCGGCGTGGAGTCGCTCGACGTCGTGCTTGCCGACGGGTCTGCCGCAAACCTGCTGGAGCTGCCGCTGTGGGAGCTGCTGAACGTGCCGAGCGCGGCCGCGCTGGACCTGCCGGACGCGCTGCACGCGCGTGCAGGCAATGAGGAGCGCGTCCGTGCGCTGATCAGCGACAACTCGCTCGCGAGACTCGGCTACCAGCAGTTCGGGCTGCGACTCGCATCCCAGTTCGGCGATGCGCTCCCGCCCGGCGTCGTCCTCGTGTCCTCCACGGGCCACTACTCGTGGGAGAAGATCTGCCGCTCACTCGGCATCGGCGGTGCGCAGCTCGTGCACGTGCCGGTCGACGAGCGCTTCCGCATGGATACGGACGCACTTCATGCGACGCTCACGCAGCTCGCAGCACGTCGTCAGCCCGTGATCGCGTGCGTGTCCGTCATCGGCACCACGGAAGAGAGCGCCGTCGACCAGCTCGACCGCGTCATCGATGTGCGTGCCGCCGCTGCGCGCGAGCATCGGCTGTCGTTCCACCTGCACGCGGATGCGGCGTGGGGCGGCTACGCCGCGTCCGTGCTCTACGGCCCGGACGGTGAGCCGCGCTCGTGGCAGGAGGCGTGCGTCCGCGCCGGTGACGATGTCTGGCCCCAGCAGGACGTGTTCAACGCCCTGCGCGCCCTGAAGGACACGGATAGCGTCACCATCGATCCGCACAAGCTCGGCTACGCGCCGTATCCGGCGGGCGCGGTGTCGTTCCGCGATCCGCGCGTTCGCGATCTCGTTGCAGCCGATGCGCCGTACGTGTTTCATCCGGGCGCACCGGAGACGCAGTACATCGGCCGCTTCATCCTCGAGGGATCCAAGCCCGGTGCTGCAGCAGCGGGCGTCTGGATGTCGCACAAGGTGCTGCCGCTCGATGCGAGCGGCTACGGCCGCCTGATCGCCGAGAGTGCACGCGGTGCGCTCATCCTCCATCGTCGCATCGCCCACGGCGACTGGGCACCCTTCCGGCTGGTCCCGCTGCCGCAGCCCGACCTGAACATCGTCTGCTTCGCCATCGGACATCCCGCGCTCGAGACGCTGGAGGCAACGAATGCCTTCTGTGACGCGGTGTATGCTGCAATGAGCGTGGGGTCCGGCAGAGCGTCACGTGAGCTCGAGTACTTCGTAACGAAGACCGTTCTCAGGGCAGGGGAGTACGGGAAGGCGGCACTGCCGACCGTGGAGCGTCTCGGGTTTACCGAGGAGGATTACCAGCGTGCCGGTGGCGTGGCCGTGATCCGGTGCACGGCCATGAACCCCTTTCTCGCGGAGCGGCGCGGGCGCACGGATCATATCGAGGGTTTCGCGCGTACACTGGGAGACGTGCTCGCGGCAGAGCTGGCCCGCCTCGGTACCCCGGGCTGAGCTGGGCCGTCGCACATGCGGTGCGGCACCGGGAGTGCGTAAGGGCCCGCGCCGGTCCGAGATGACCGGCGCAGGCCGCACGTCCAACGGGCCGATTCACGGTCCGGCAGAACTGCAGGAGGCTCGATGCAACGTTCCTGGATACTCGGACTCGCAGCGGTCGTGCTTCTGGCCGCATGCGACGACGATCCGACAGGCACGGAAGGCGATTCCATGACGCGCGTGGAGGCACAGGCCGTCGCGGGCAACGTGTTCGCGGTCGGTGACGAGGTGACCGCGGACGGAATCGCCCAGACCACGGAGACCGGGGAGGGCTCCGGCGCGATCCGCTTCACGCAGACGTCCACACACCCGTGCCCTCTCGGCGGCAATGTACAGGTCTCGCTGGACATCGACGTCGACTACGACCAGCCCGGGCAGTCCTTCGAGCTGGATGCGACCGGCGCACTCAGGCATAACGACTGCGCGTTCAATGCCGAGAACACCGTGATCACGGTCGATGGAGATCCGGACATCCAGGTGGCCGTGTACGCGGTTGCGTCTGGTGGTGTCGCAACGGCGCCGTGGACGCACTCGGTCGAGGGCGCCTTCATCTGGGCGGCCGACGACGGCCGTGAAGGGCGCTGCGTGATCGACCTCTTTGCGAGCACGGACCTCGTCGCGCGGCAGCGCACGGTCGCTGGTGAGGTCTGCGGGCACACGATCCAGCAGACACTGACCTGGGAGTAGGGGACGAGCCGGCCACGAGCGGACGGCGCCGTCGGTCGAGGGAACCGGCGGCGCCGTTTGTCTTGCGGTGCCGTGCGATCCCGCCGATTTTCCAGAGGTGTCCATCGAGTGTCGTCTCTCGCCCCTGCATCCGATGCGCCTTCGTCAACGCCTTCTGCCACTGCTGGCCGCCTTCGCTGCTGCATGCAGCGATCTGCCGACCGATGTGGCGGATACCGTCGGGCTGCATGCGACCGAGACGGGACTGAGCGCCAGGGTCGCGCCATACGCGCGCTCGGCGCTGTTCCGCGAGGCGATCGACGCGGTGATGGCGGCCGAGGGGCCGCAGCTCCTCTGGAGGCGGACCGCCCCCCTGCGCGTTCATTCTGCATCCGCCCGGGCAGCCCAGGCGCGGGGCGACTCGACGGCTCAGCTGGCTGCGGAGCGGATGCATCGTGAAGCCCAGGTCGGCTTCATGGCGTACGCGCTCGGCGACGCGCGCATCGATGATGTCGCGCACCAGGTGCGCAACGCCGTGAGCGAGGCCCGTGTGCGAGTGGATGCGCTGCGGGCCGCCGGGCACAACGTCACCCGTGCCGCCGCGCTCGTGCAGGACGCGGAGGTGCTGCTCGCCGGCGGCGCATCCCAGCCCGTCGACGTCCTGTCCGCAGCGCTCGAGGCCGCCGATATCCTCGACCGGCTCGACCAGATCCTTCGCTCGGTGGAGCGACTGCCGTCACTTGACGAGCTGTTCGCCGCGACGATCGCGGATGTCCGGAACGCTGCCGGTCCGCGCGCTGCACGCGCACTCCTCGCCGAGCACCAGACGCTCGTTCGCGAGGCGCAGAGTGCACTGGCGAACGGCGGACGGGTCCGCGCGCATGACCGGTTGCAGGAGGTACGCGAGCGGCAGGTTCGGATCATCGCGCAGCGTATCGGCGCTGTCGGCGTTCGCCAGCACGTGGACGCGATCGTTGCGGCGGAGAAGGCGCTGTCCGGCTCACCGGACGAGCGGCGTCGTGTTGTCGCGCGCGACTACCTCGAACAGGCCACGAGCTCGCTCGCTCGCGGCGACGTCGCCAGGGCGCTCGAGCGCGCGGCGGTCGCCGCCGAGATCGTCAACGCCCTGGCTGCAGAGTCGAGCTAGTATCGCGCTGGATCGGCTCGCCGAGGGTGCGTGGCCCCGGCGCCCGACGGGGCGCGCCCTCCCCATCACCGCCGGCAGCGTCCTGCCTGCTCACACCGACCGCCTCGGCCCATCGCAGCTCCGGAAGCAGCTGACGCCCGCGCTGTATGTGCGCCTGCAGAGTAGGGCGCGTCTGTTCGGCCAGGTCGCGGAGCGTCGAGTCCTGGAGGACAGTCAGGTCGCGCTCGACCGCGGAGAGGAGCTGCTGCTGGAGGCGGATCGCACTCTCGACAAAGGCGAGGTCGTAGGCTGGCCCTTCGAGTGACTCGAGTCCCACACGCGTCGTCTGCGCGTTGGTGATCAGATCCAGCCCCGCGGCGCTCTCGGCAGGCAACAGATCCGGTCGCTGTGCGCCCTCGAAGACGGCGTGCAGGCCGTCGTGATCGGCGGCCAGTGTCGCGGCGAACTGACGTGCTGCGTCGCTGGACGCCCGGGCCTGGGCGTCACGCCCGACTGCCGCGATCCACTCCGTGCCCGCCTGCAATGTGTAAAGGAGCTGCGCATCACGCGTATCCGCAGGCACGACATTCGGTTGGGGCTCGCCGCTGTCACCGCATGCAGCAACGGCCAGGATCGCGCCCGCTGCCAGTAACCTCCAGGTCCGCACCACACCTCCTCGGCAGAACGACCGGTTCAGTGTGGCGGCTTTGCATGATGCTGGCCAGAGGGTCGGGCGAGTGGGGCGCGATCAGTCTCCGGGCGGCCCTTTGGGCGGAGGGCCTCCCTTGCCCTTGCCCTTGCCCTTGCCGGGATTGCTGCCGGGCTCGACCGGCGGCTGTACAGGCAGCTTGTCCGGCCGCCCACGCGCACCGGGCGCGCCGGGCCGTCCCGACGAGGCTGCATTGCCGGAGCGGATCGAGGCGGCGACGGCGGAGCCCGCCTCCGCAGGTCCCACCCCCTGGCGGAGCAGTCGATCGACACCGGCCGGGATCGCAGGAAGGTCTTCGGGTCTGCCGCCGCGCGCGTGCCAGGCCCGCAGCACGTCCAGAGCGACATCTGTCGGCACGCCACGGTCCTGCAGGTCGGCGAGCACGTGCACGGCAACCGCAACGGGCGTGTTGCCCGCTGCCTGCGCGCGCAGAGCTCGCACTGCTTCGGCGCTGACGCCTCGCTGCATCGCGTCGGCCACGCCCTCGATGTCGCCCGGCAGTGCAGCTGAGCCGAGTGCGGCGCGCGCGGAGGCCAGCACCGTGAGGCGTTGCTCGACTGCTGTGACGATCCGAGCGTCCGGGACCCGCTTCGCGATTCCCTCGAGCGCCTTGTTCACGAGTGGCGCCGTCGGCAGCCCCTCGCGCGCGGCGCGCTCGAGCAGTGCGTCGAAGCGTGCGGCGGAAGCGCCGTCCAGCGATGCGCGGACACGTGCAGCACCGTCCGACTGCGCGTGCGCGATCGCCGGTCCCGCGACCAGTGCGATTGCCAGCACCGCACAGCTCAGAGCAGCCCGCATCGGGTGGCGATGGCTCATGGGTGGTCTCCTCTCCGCCCTATAGACGCCCGAGGCAACCGGCGCGTCACAGGGGCGGCACAACCAGCGTCGCATTCCTCTGCCCGAACCCGTCCTCGACGACTCCGGGGGCGTCGTCCGGCACGAACCATGTCCCGTCAGCCTTCCGGAACGAGAACGTGTACGACCCCGGCTCCAGATGCAGCGTCACGGTCCAGTCGTTTCCGTCACGCTGCATTGCCACCGGTGTCCAGGCGTTGAAGCTGCCCGCGACGGACAGCGCCAGTGTGTCGGGCGCGCGGACGCGCAGCGTCACCGAACGTCGCGTCCCCGACGCTGCGCCGATCGTGGCGATGCCCGGCGGACGCGGCGTCGCATGCAAGCGGAGGCTCGCGCCGATGATCACGCCGAACCCCGCTCGCGTCCCATAGAGCGGGTCCGTCACGGATTCACCGAGCAGCGCAACGAGTGTCGTGCGCGATCCGAACGTGATCAGGGCGCCCACCTCTGCGCCCGTTTCCGTCTCGCCCGCCGCATCCTGCAGCGTGAGGGTGGCGAACACGGTCGCCGGACCCACGGGTGCCGCTGCCGTCGCGTGCATCGTCGTGTAGCGACCGTCGAGCGTGCCGTTCGTCGCTTCACGCACGCCGGCGCCGGCCTCGATGTCGACGATGCCGATCCAGGATTCGGCGGACAGCTGGGCGCCGTGGATGCGCAGCGTCCCGTCGTTCTCGAGCGTCCCGTTCGTCTGCGTCGTGTCGGGGTAGCGACTGGACCAGTGGCCCCGTGCAATGTCCGCCTGCAGGGTGAGGCTGAAGCGGCGCACGTTGCCGCGCACGCCGGGCTCTACGCGCACGACCCGCGCGTCGTAGTCGTATGGATCCGTGTAGCGCAGCAGCGTGCCGCTGCCATCCGCAAGCCAGGTGACCGGACCCACCCGTTGCATCCACGCGGCGGTCGCCTCGCCGAACGCCCAGCGGCCATCCGCCCGGCGCGCACCCGCGCCGGCCTGTCCGCGTGCGCCGAGCGTGAGCGCGGACGTCGCATCCAGCTCGAAGCGGATGCCGAGCAACCCGTAGGCGGCCGCGTCAGCCACGACACCCGCCGGTGGCTGCGTCGTGCTGGCGCTCGCATCGATCCATGCACGAGCACGCTGGCCGTGTGCGGGAATGGTTGTCGCCAGAAGCAGGATCAGCGCAGCGCCGCTCGCGGCGCCACGCCTCAGATCGCCCTCCGAACCGGCGGTGCGATTGCGATCAGTGCGTTACGCATGCCGAAGCCGTCGTCCATGTGACGCTCGGCGCCGGGATCCGTCTCCCAGCGCTCCCCATCGACGACGAACATGTACTTGTGCACGCCCGGCTGCAACGCGAACGTGCCCGTCCAGATGCCATCTCCGTCCGGATCCGAGAGCGGCATCGCGTCGGGCTCCCAGTCGTTGAAGTCGCCCGCGAGCGTTACCGAGCGGGCGCCCGGTGCCTGGAACGCGAAGCGCACGTAGATGACGACGTCGCCTGCGCCCTCGGCGCGCGGCGTCGTCACGGTTCCGGCGACGTGGTTCACGGGGGGCATCGCCGCCTGTTCGGACGGCAGGGCACGCGCGAGGAAGAAGATCGCTGCGAGTGCTGCAGCCGCCGGAAGCGCGTAGACCGGGCGAAGTGTTACCTCGCGCGGGCTGAGCAGCCACTGCACACCGCTGCCCAGGCGTTCCCGCCAGCCGATTTGCGCCGGCGTTTCCGGCAGCGCCGCCATCACACGCCGGGCGAGATCGGACGGCGCGGTGGCGCTGGGGAAGCCTCGCGCTGCATCGGTCAATGCGTCCCACGCGTCCGCCTGCGCCTGCAGCTCCGGCGACAACGCCTCACGCGGCAGCTCACCGTCGAGGTACTTCTGCAGATCGGGGTGCATCAGCGTACCTCCTCCAGCGCATCCTGCAGCATCTGCCGCGCGCGATGAACGCGCATCTTGAGAGCGGGGACCGATACGTTCATCAGCTCGGACATCTCCTCGTACGACAGTCCTTCGACGTGCTTCAGCACGAGCGCCTCGCGCAACCCCGGCGGCAGCTGAGCCAGTGCCGTGGCGAGAACCGCGCGCAGCTCGCTACGGTCGAGATCCGCAGTCGGGTCATCGTCGGACACCGCGGAGGGCGCGGCGGCGTCGAGCGAGATCTCCTGCCGGGCGCGGCTCTTCAGCCAGTCCTTCGCCTGATTGGCCAGGATCCGGAACGCCCATGCGCCGAACCGGTGGGGCTCACGACAGCGGGCGAGCTGCGTGTACGCCTTTACGAAGGCGACCTGGACCAGGTCGGCGGCCGCATCCGCCTCCCCGGTCATGCGCAGGGCGTGACGGTAGAGCAGGTCCTGGTGGCGCACGACGAGCCCGACGTACGCGTTGCGGTCGCCCGCCAGCACGCGCGCCACGATTGCCTCGTCGCCCTCCTGCGCCTCGCCCGCGCTTCCGGTCATGCTCTTCACAGACGACTCAACCCCTTCCCGCGTCACATCCTACACGCACGCGCGCGGGCTTGCCCGTGAACGGGCCCGGTCTCTATGTTCGGCCCCGCCAGCCGGTCCCAGCGCACCTGCGTCGGAATGCGCCATCCTGGCGGCCCGAGGAGCCGCGCGGCCCGGCACACTCATGGAACATAGTCCGGCCGCGCCGGAAGGTTGAGTTTCGATGTCCGCCAAGGGCTTGGAAGGGGTTGTTGCCGCGCAGACGCGCATCAGCAAGGTCATGGGAGAGGAGGGCCGCCTGATCTACGGCGGCTACGAGATCGACGACCTCGCGCGCAACACCTCGTTCGAAGAGGTCTGCCACCTCCTCTGGTACGGTGAGCTGCCCGATCGCGCCGCGCTCGACAGGCTCCGCTCGGAGCTCGTGAACGGTGCGAGGGTCGACGAGCGTGTCCTCGGCATCGTACGCGCCGCGCCGCCGAAGACGCATCCGATGGCCACGCTGCGCACGGCGGTATCGGCTCTCGCCTACAGCGATCCCGAGGCGGAGGACATGACGCCGGAGGCGAACCAGCGGAAGGCGATCCGTCTGACGGGGCAGGTCGTCACGCTCACGGCCGCGATCGACCGGCTGCGCAAGGGCAAGGATCCGATCGCGCCGCGCGAGGATCTCGGCCTGGCTGCGAACCTCCTCTACATGCTGACCGGCGAGGAGCCCGATACAGACGCGGAGCGCATCATGGACGCTGCGCTCACGCTGCATGCGGAGCACGGGCTGAATGCATCGACGTTCGCGGCGCGCGTGACCGCGGCCACGCTGGCGGACCTGCACTCCGCAGTTACGTCTGCGATCGGCACGCTCAAGGGACCGCTACACGGCGGCGCGAACGAGCGTGTCATGCGCATGCTGCTCGAGATCGACCGGCCCGAGAACGCGGCGACGTGGGTGACCGAGGCGCTGGGCCGCGGCGAGAAGATCATGGGCTTCGGCCACCGCGTCTACCGCGCGCTCGACCCGCGGGCTCCGATCCTCAAGGAGCTGGCGGGCAAGCTGAGTGCGCGTGGCGGCGACACACGCTGGCTGGACATCTCCGAGCAGGTACAGCAGGTGATGGCGCGCGAGATGCAGGCGCGCGGCAAGAAGATCTACCCGAACGTGGACTTCTTCAGCGCGTCGGTCTACTACACGCTCGGCATCGAGATGGACCTCTTCACGAACATCTTCGCCAGTGCACGTATGGCCGGCTGGACGGCGCACGTGCTCGAGCAGTGGCAGGACAACCGGCTGATCCGGCCGCGTGCAGAGTACATCGGACCCGAGCGGCGCGAGGTCGTGCCGATCGAGAAGCGCTGACGCCGGAGGTAGCGACACCATGGCCGAGCTCAAGATCCGCACCGTGCATGCACCGGTCGAGGAAATCCGCACGCCGCTCCTCGTCCTGCACATCTTCGAGCGCGACAAGGCGCCGGTCGGATTCGTCGCCAAGGTGGACCAGCTCTATAACGGAGCCATCTCGCGCGTGCTGCAGAACGGTGACTTCACGGGTCGCAAGGAAGACACGCTGCTGCTCTATCCGCCCGCAGGCTCGCCCGGCATCGAGCGCGTTCTGCTGGTCGGCGTCGGCAAGCGCGAGGAGCACACGGTCGAGCGGCTCCGCCGCTCCGTCGGTGTCGCCGTGCGTCAGGCAGAGAAGCTGAACATCCCGGACATCGCGTTCTCGGTCGGGCACGTCCATCACCTCTCCGAGGGGATGGGCGACTACTACGCCGGTCTCGCCGTCGTGCAGGCTGCCGTGCTCGCGAGCTGGAGCTTCCGCGAGATGAAGTCGCAGCCGGACGAGGACCAGCCGCGAACGGAGCTCGCGTCGATCACGCTGGTCGCGCACGCAGAGCGCGAGGCGCGTGATTTCGAGCGCGCGTGTCACTACGGCGGGATCACCGCACGTGCGGAGAACCTCGCCAGAGAGCTGCAGACACGGCCGGGCAACGTCGTAACGCCGACCTACCTGGGCGAGCGTGCACGCGAGATCGGTGGCGAGGCCGGACTGCAGGTGACGGTGCTCGACCGGAAGGCGCTCGAGAAGGAAGGCATGCACGCGCTGCTGGCGGTCGGGCAGGGGAGCGCGCAGGAGCCGCGGCTCATCGTCATGGAGCACCGCAACGGACCGAAGGATGCGCGCCCGCTCGTGCTCGTCGGCAAGGGCATCAGCTTCGACACTGGCGGCATCTCGCTCAAGCCGGCGCAGAGCATGGAGGACATGAAGTACGACATGTCCGGGGCTGCTGCGGTGATTGCGGCGATGAAGGCGATCGCGGAGCTGAAGCTCGAGATCAACGTCGTCGGCATCGTTGCGTCGGCGGAGAACATGCCCTCCGGAACGGCCGTCAAGCCGGGCGACGTGATCGGCAGCCATCTCGGCAAGACGATCGAGGTCGTCAACACCGATGCGGAGGGACGGCTCGCACTCGCCGATGCGCTCTCCTACGCCCGACGCTTCGATCCTGCCGCAATCGTCGATGCTGCCACGCTCACCGGCGCAATAGTGATCGCGCTCGGCCATCATGGTATCGGACTGATGGGAAACGACGGGCACCTGCTCGACGAGCTCGTCGCGGTAGGGCTGCGTGTCGGCGAGCGGTGCTGGAAGCTTCCGCTCTGGGACGAGTACCGCGAGCAGATCGACAGTGAGATCGCGGACCTCAAGAACACCGGCGGTCGGCCCGCCGGCAGCATCACGGCCGGCTGGTTCCTGAAGGAGTTCGTGGAGGACCACGTGCCGTGGGCTCACCTCGACATCGCGGGCACGGCGTACCGCGACGAGCCGGCGCCGTACCTGCGCAAGGGCGCAACGGGGTGGCCGACACGCCTCTTCATCGAGTGGGTGCGCGCACGCGCCGAAGCGTGACGCACGCAGCGGCCGAGTCGATGCAGCGGCAAAGGGGAGGCGCCATCGGTGCGCCTCCGGTGCAGGCGTCGACGGGGCGCTTTCCGGTATGCGACGCGGCGCGCATCAGGCGCGCCGTCGCCCCGCTTCTCGTCGTGCCCCTGATCCTGCTGCCGGGCAGCACCAGTGCGCAGGTGCCGGATACCGCGCGCACACCCGCCGACACGCTGCAGCAGCCCGACTCCATCCCCGCAGTTCCGCAGCAGGATACGACCGCGCAGGACACCCTTCCGCCGGAGCCACCTCCGCCGTTGCCGGTCATGTCCGCTGCGATTCCGACGGGTTTCGCGACCGGCGTGTGGGAGTGGGACCGGGACGCATTGATCGCCGAGCCGTTCCTGACCGTCAGCGACCTGTTGGACCGAATTCCGGGCGTCGTGCCGTTGCGAACCGGACTGTACCTGCACCCGGAGGCGGCCAGCACGTGGGGCTCATCCGCGGGAGGCATGGAGGTCGAGCTGGATGGCTACACGCTCTGGCCGCTCGACGACCCGACGTTCGATCTGTCGCACATCGAGCTGGGCACGCTCGAGTCCGTACGCATCGAGCGGCGTGGCGCGGGCCTGCGCATCGTGCTGCGCACCGTCGAGCCGTTCACCGGCGAGCCGTACACGCGCATCGAGGCGGGAATCGGAGAGCCGGTCGGGGTCAACGTCTTCCGCGGCGTCTTCCTGGCGCCCCGGTTCATGTTCGGGCCGTTTTCAGCCGGGGTGGAGCGCTTCGAGACGCAGGGCATCAACGCGCAGGAGGCGGCCGACATCTTCACCGGCTGGGTGAAATGGGGCGTAACGAGCAGGAACGCCGGCGCGCAGCTCGAGGTCCGGCAGCAGTCGTTCGAGCGCGGCGGCTCCACTCCGTGGCCGTACGATCTCGGACGGCGCGACCTCATCCTGCGAACCCGCTGGGCACCCTCGGACGGCGTGACCCTCGAGGCGTACGGCGGTCACTCCCGCGTCGATTTCAGCGCGGCGGAGGAGGGTGACCCGGATGTCGAGCGCGACGTCGTGCAGGCGGGCACGCGCGGCGCTGTCCTGCAGGGCCCGCTTCGTCTGGAAGCCGGCTTCCGCTTCAACAACGAGCGACGGCTTCCGGTCGCGCAGCTGCACGCGCGGTCCTGGCTGCAGCTGCACCCCGTGATCGGCTTCGGCGGCGAAGTGCAGCACAGCCGGTGGCGCGACGACGATGTCGTGACCAGCTACCAGCTCAGCAGCGTGCTCACGCCACTGCCCGCGCTGTCCCTCTTTGCGCAGTACGACGGCGGATCGACCGGGGCACCGGCGTGGGAGGATCTCGACCGCTACATACTGCGCAGCGAGCACACGCAGCTGCGCGCCGGCGGGGCGCTCCACTGGCGCGGTATCGATGTCGGTGCCGCATACCTCGATGTCGAGCGCGACTCGCTGTTCGGCTTCGGTCTGCCGTTCGACATACCCGCCGTTCCACTGCAAAACGGGCACAGCAGGGGCTGGGAGCTGTATGGACGCGTGCCGCTCTTTCGCGACATCATTTCCGTGGATGGGGGGCTCACCAACTGGTTCGAGCTGGACACGAGCATCTACACGCCCGCGCAGAGCTGGCGCGCAGCGCTCCAGGCACACTGGGTTCCGCTGGAGTCCGGCAACCTCGAGATCCTGGCACGGGTGCAGGGCCGGGGCCGCGACGGCTACTTCCTGCCGATCTCCTCGAGCCCCGAGTCCCCCGACCTCGACATTGCACCCGCCAGCAGGCTGTTCGACGGGTGGCTGGTCATCCGGATCGTGTCCGTCCAGGCCTTCCTCCGCTGGGAGGACATGGCCGCTCAGGCGTTCGCCGATGCGCCGGGTCGCATCGTGCGGGGCTCCCGGATCGTCTACGGGGTGAAATGGTCGTTCCTGAACTGACCCGCGCACCGGCTCCGTTGAACTTGAGCCCGCCTTGGCCTACCTTTGCGGGCTCGATGGAGGGGCGATGATCCGCAGCATGACCGGGTTCGGTGAGGCCGAACGCGACACCGCCGCCGGCCGGCTGCGGGCCGAGGTGCGCACCGTCAATCATCGCTTCTTCAGCGTGAACCTGCGGCTGGCCAGACCGGTCGAGCGGTACGAGGGGCAGGTCCGGGAGTGGTTGCGCTCCCGCCTGCCGCGTGGCCACGTCAACTTCTCGCTGCGCATCGAGGCGAACGGGCTGCCGGCCGGCACCGGTGTGCAGGTCGACCTGGAGCGTGCCCGCCAGTACGTGGACGCGCTCCGTACGCTGCAGTCCGTGCTCGGCCTGAGCGGCGAGATCGACATTCGCCTCCTCTCCCGCTTCCAGGACCTGATCGTCCTCGAGGACGAGAGCGAGGGGATCGAGGTCGACCCGGAAGACGTCCGGCTGGTCACGGAAGCCGCGGCCGACGCGACGGTTCGCATGCGCGAGGAGGAGGGGCATCGCCTCGCCGCAGACCTCGAGGAGAGGCTCGTCGCGATCGAGGTCGCCATGCGGAGCATCGAGGAAGCGGCGCCCGCCAGGCTGGTGGCAGAGCGCGACCGGATGCGGCGCGTCGTCACGGAGCTGCTCGAGGGACAGCCGATCGACGAGGACCGGGTCGCGCGCGAGATCGCGCTCATCGCCGAGCGCTGGGACATCAGCGAGGAGCTCGTCCGGCTGCGGTCGCACCTCGCGCTGTTCCGCGAGACCGTGGCCGCCGACGCGTCCGAGCCGGTCGGGAAGCGACTCAGCTTCCTGATCCAGGAGATGCATCGCGAGACGAACACGATCGGTGCCAAGGCGAACGATGCGGCAATCGAGCACCGCGTGATCGCGATCAAGGACGAAATCGAGCGGCTGCGCGAGCAGGTCGAGAACGTCGAGTGAAGGGCTGGCAGAACGCACTCCCGTTCGTGCTCGCCGCCCCCAGCGGCGCTGGCAAGACGTCGCTGGCGCGCGCGCTCGTCGAGCGCCACGAGGACATCGTCTTTTCGGTGTCCGCGACCACGCGCCCGCCTCGCGACTACGAGCGGGACGGCGTCGACTACCACTTCGTGGATGACGCCGGGTTCGAGGCGATGGAGCAGCGTGGCGAGCTGCTCGAGTGGGCATGGGTCCACGGCCGTCGCTACGGCACGCCGTTGAGCAGCGTCCGGGCGGCGCTCGAGCAGGGCCGCACCGTCATGCTCGATATCGATGTGCAGGGCGCGCGACAGGTGCGGGAGAAGCTGCCGGGAGCAGTGCTCGTCTTCATCCTGCCGCCCTCCGGTCCCGAGCTGCTCCGGCGGCTCACCGGCCGCGCGAGTGAGTCGGACGACGAGCGCGCGGCGCGGCTGCGGACCGCGCTCGACGAGCTGCAGTCGGCGGACGATTTCGATTACGTTGTCGTGAACGACCGCTTCGAGGAAACGCTCAGCGTGCTCGAGGCGATCCTCACGGCCGAACGGCATCGCGCGAACCGTTCGCGCGACACGGTCAGGGAGGAGCTGGCGCGCCTCCGCGAAGAGGTCAGCGCCTTCATTGCACGAGAGGGATCATGAGAGTCTTCACACCCGACGAGCTGGCGATCAAGGCGAATGGCGAAGAGCGCGCGAGCAAGTACCTCGGCGTGCTCGTTGCCGCGCGCTACGCACGTGAGCTCAACGCTCTGCCCAAGGAAGCCGTGCCCGGCGATCGCCCGCAGAAGAAGCTCACCACGCAGGCGCTCGAGGCCTTCGTCAACGGCGAGGTCGAGTTCACCCTGGTCAAGCGCCGCCGGAAGAGCGCCTGATCATGGACGGCTCGGGTGCGCCGGCCTGGCCCGCGCGCCCCGGCGCGTCCCTGGCACCGCGGCGGCCGTGGGCCGGCCGCCGCGTCCTCCTCGGCGTCACCGGCGGCATCGCGGCCTACAAGTCCATCCAGCTCGCGCGTGACCTCGCGCGCCTGGGCGCCGAGGTCGATGTCGTTCTGACGCACTCCGCAAAGGCCTTTGTCGGCCCGCTCTCCTTCGAGGGACTGACCGGCCGGCCTGTCTATTCCGACCTGGTCGCCGAAGGCCACGCGCTCGATCACATCCGACTCGCGCGTGCGGCCGACGTCGTCTGTGTTGCCCCCGCAACGGCCGATTTCATCGCGCGTGCCGCGGCCGGCCGCGCGGATGACCTGATCACCGCAGTGCTGCTCGCGACGCGCGTGCCCGTGCTCGTGTGTCCCGCGATGAACGATCGCATGTGGGCGCACGCACAAACGCAGGCGAACGCTGCGCACCTGGAATCGCTCGGTTACACGCTGGTCGGGCCTGCGACCGGGCCGCTCGCCTGGGACGAGGGCAGCGGCCCGGGGCGCATGGTCGAGCCCGACGTCATCCTTGAGCACATCGGTCGGGCGCTTTCGCCGCCGGGGCCCCTGACCGGGAAGCATGTCGTCGTGAGTGCAGGTCCCACGCGCGAGCCGGTCGACGCAGTTCGCGTCCTCACGAACCGGTCCTCGGGGCGGATGGGCTATGCGATCGCGGCTGCCGCATGGCGGCGAGGCGCCCGGGTCACACTCATCAGCGGCCCGACCGAGATCGCGCCGCCGGCAGGCGTCGACGTCGTTCGCGCAGAGACCGCGGCCGATATGGAGAGGGCGGTGCGAGCCGCACTGCCCGAGGCGGATGCGCTGGTCATGGCGGCGGCCGTCTCGGACTTCCGGCCGGCCGCGCCCCATGCAGGCAAGCTGAAGAAGGAGCAGGCGCCGGACGCGATTCCGCTCGAGGCCTCGCCGGATGTCCTGCGGGTGACGCGGGATGCGCGACCGTCGCACCTCGTCGCGGTGGGCTTTGCGCTGGAGAGCAGTGACGGCGTCGCCAACGCACGGGCGAAGCTCGAGAGCAAGACGCTCGACCTGATCGTCCTGAATCCGGCCGGGGAGGAAGGTGCCGGATTCGAGACGGACACGAACCGTGTCACCCTCATCAGCAGGGAGGGGGAGGAGGCGCTCCCGCTGCAATCGAAGGCGGATGTGGCGGAAACGATCATGGATCGCGTCGCTGACCTGATGGGGCGTCGCAGATGAGCGTCGATCCGACGCTGCTTGCGCGTTACCTTGCACAGGTCGGCGAGCTGGGCGGCGCCGACCTGTTCCTCGACTCGCTGACGGCGCGGGAGGCACGGCGACTGATCGCCGCTGCTGCGCGGGGCGGCGCGGCGGGCGCGGGCTCCGCGGCCGCGTCGTACGATCCCGCAGCCCGAGGTGGTGCTGCGAGCGTTGCGCGTGAGGCGGCTGGCGCCGGGCACGCGCAGGGCGAAATCGCGACGCGGGAGCAGGCACACGCAGCGCTGTCCGCGATGTTCGCGGAGGCGGCAGCGCCGGCCGGGCTGCGCACGCACGCGGCACCTGTTGCTGCGGAGGCAGCGACGTCACCCGCCGCCCGCGCGCTGCGTGTGCTCGAGGAGAGTGCCCAGACGTGCACGCGCTGCCGGCTGGCAGGGGGCCGGACGCACGTCGTGTTCGGTGATGGTACCGCCGACGCGGAAGTCGTGGTGGTTGGTGAGGCGCCGGGTCAGGAGGAGGACCGGCGCGGGCTGCCCTTCGTGGGGAGGGCGGGCAAGCTGCTCGACCTGCTGCTGCTGAGTGCGGGATACCCACGGGAGCGCGTCTACATCTGCAACGTGCTCAAGTGTCGTCCGCCGAACAACCGTAACCCGCTGCCGGACGAGATCGATGCATGCACGTCTGCGTGGCTGAATGCGCAGATCGAGGCAATCGCGCCGAAGGTGCTGATCGCGGTCGGCAAGTTCGCCGCGCAGACGTTGTGCAGGAGCGAGGAGAGTGTGGGGCGCCTGCGAGGTCGCATTCACGACTTCAACGGAACGCCCCTGATTGCGACGTATCATCCGGCGTACCTGCTGCGCAGTCCCGAGATGATGCGGACTGCGTGGCGGGACTTCCAGTTGCTGCGGAAGGTTCACGATGAGCAGGCCTGAGTTCGGCACGCCGACGTACAGGAGGGATCGCGAGCGCGACGTCGTAACCCTGATCCCGCCGGACCGGCAGCCGCCCTACGCGCCCGAAGCGGAGATCTCGGTGCTGGGCGGCATGCTGATCGACGCGAACGCGGTGGCGAAGGCGATCGAGGTCGTCGACGACACCATGTTCTACCGCGAGGCGAACCGTCGCATCTTCCGGGCGATGGCGCGCCTGTTCCAGAAGGGTGGTGTCATCGACCCGGTCACGCTGCGCGAGGAGCTGCAGAAGACCGAGGAGCTGGAGGCCGTCGGCGGGCTCGAGTACATCGCCGAGCTGATGGATGCGGTGCCCACCGCCGCAAACATCGAGTATCACGCGAAGATCGTCCGTGAGCGCGCGCTGCTGCGCCGCCTGATCGAGGCGAGCAGCACGATCATCCGTGATTCGTACGAGCCCGGCGAGCGCAGCGTCGAGGAGGTCCTCGACATCGCCGAGCAGCGCATCTTCCAGGTTGCGCAGTCGCACGAGCGCGAGGGCTTCGTCTGGATCAAGAAGATCCTGTATCCCACGTTCGAGAAGATCGAGCAGCTGCAGGCCGCGAAGGGCGGTATAACGGGCGTCGGCACCGGCTTCCCGGACCTCGATGCGATGACGGGTGGCCTTCAGAAGGGTGACCTGGTGATCGTCGCGGCGCGTCCCTCGATGGGCAAGACGGCGTTCTGCATGAACGTGGGTCTGCATGCGGCGATCACGCAGCAGACGCCCGTCGCTGTGTTCTCGCTCGAGATGTCGAAGGAGCAGCTCGTCCAGCGCATGTTGTGCAGCGAGGCGCTCGTCGACCTCGGCCGGCTGCTGCGCGGCCGGCTCACCGACGACGACTACGTACGGCTCGCCCAGGCCGCAGGTCACCTGAACACGGCGCCGATCTGGATCGACGACTCTGGCGGCATCAGCGTGCTCGAGATGCGGGCGAAGGCGCGTCGACTCAAGGCGGACCAGCCCGAGCTCGGGCTCATCATCATCGACTACATCCAGCTCATGCAGGCGGGCGGGCAGCCGCAGGAGAACCGCCAGCAGGAAGTCAGCGCGATCAGCCGAGGCCTCAAGGCACTCGCCAAGGAGCTGAACGTGCCGATCATCGCGCTCTCACAGCTCTCGCGTGCGCCGGAGCAGCGCTCCGATCATCGACCGCAGCTTTCCGACCTGCGAGAGTCGGGATCGATCGAGCAGGACGCCGACCTCGTCATGTTTTTGTACCGACCCGAGTACTACATGGCGAACCTCGAGGCGCAGGAGAAGGGCGTCGTCGGCAAGGCGGAGCTGATCATCTCGAAGCAGCGCAACGGCCCCACGGGCACCGTCGACCTCTTCTTCCGCAAGGAGTGCACGCGCTTCGAGTCGTACAGCGAGCGGCCTGAGGCTGCGTAGCGCGCATGGCGAAGGTGCGCACGCTCTTCTTCTGCACCGAGTGCGGCAACGAGACTCCGCGCTGGCAGGGGCAGTGTCCCGCCTGCAACGCATGGAACACGCTCGTCGAGGAGCCCGCGCCGGAGAAGCGGCGCGGCGGCCGCGCAGGCACGACGTCGCTTCGCGTTGCGTCCGCGATGCCCGCCGTTCGCCTGGCCGACGTCGACACCGTGGACAGCGCACGCTGGCCGTCAGGAATCGCCGAGTTCGATTTCGTGCTCGGTGGCGGGACCGTCCCCGGCTCGCTCGTGCTCGTTGGCGGTGAGCCCGGTATCGGCAAGAGCACGCTGCTGCTCCAGGTCGCAGCGCGTCTGCAATCCGCCGGACACGCCGCGCTCTACGTCTCGGGCGAGGAGTCCGCTGCGCAGACCCGGCTGCGCTCCGAGCGGCTGCCCGAGCGTGCAGGCGACGTCCTGTTCCTGGCGGAGACGCGGCTCGAGTCCATCCTCGAGCGCGCCGCCGAGCATGGGCCCGCGGTACTCTTCATCGATTCGATCCAGACAGTTTACACCGACGACATCGAGGGAACGCCGGGGAACGTCGGGCAGGTCCGCGAGTGCGCTGCCCGCCTGCAGCGGTACGCGAAGGAGAGCGGTGCTGCCGTCTTCCTCGTCGGGCATGTGACCAAGGGCGGCACCGTCGCGGGGCCAAAGACGCTCGAGCACATCGTCGATACGGTGCTGTACTTCGAGGGGACCGGCAGCCTGGACCATCGCGTGCTGCGCGCGACGAAGAACCGCTTTGGCAGCGTGGACGAGATCGGTGTGTTCCGGATGGGGGCGCAGGGGCTGGTGCCCGTAGAGAACCCGTCGGCGCTGTTTCTCGGCGAGCGCTCGCAGCATGCAAGCGGAACCGCGGTTGCCGCGACCCTCGAGGGCACGCGACCGCTGCTCGTGGAGATCCAGGCACTGTGCACGAAGGCGAGCTACGGTGCTCCGCAGCGCGTATCGACCGGTGTGGACCGCCAGCGGCTCGCGCTGCTGCTCGCGGTGCTCGAGAAGCGGGCTGGCCTGCCGTTCGGCCAGCTCGACGTGTTCGTGAACGTCGTCGGAGGCGTCCGCATCGCGGAGACGGCTTCGGACCTGGCAGTGATCGCCGCGCTCGCATCGAGTGTGGCGGACCGTGCGCTGCCGGACGACGCCATATTCATCGGCGAAGTCGGACTGTCGGGCGAGCTGCGCGCGGTGAGCCAGCTGGAGCGCCGGCTGGCCGAAGCGGCGCGCATGGGCTTCCGTCGGGCGTTCGTACCGGAGCGGGCAGCGCGCGTGCGCGCCAACGGGATCGAGCCGGTCGGCGTGCGCGACGTCGGCGCGCTGCTCGAGCGCACGCTGTCGTGACGCGCGCGGCGGTCCTGATTCCGGCCGCGGGCGCGGGACGCCGCATGGGCGGCGCCCGCAAGCCGATGCTCGAGCTCGCGGGCGAGCCTCTGCTGCTTCACACCCTGCGTCCGTTCCTCCGCTTCCCGCAGATCGTCCAGGTGATCGTCGCGCTGCCACCGGATGCGGCCGCGCGTCCGCCGTCGTGGCTGGCCGAGCTGGACCCTCGGATTCGTGTGGTCACGGGAGGCGCAGAGCGCGGCGACTCGGTCCGTAGCGCGCTCGCCGCCACGGACGCGTCGATCGACGTCGTCCTGGTGCACGACGCCGCCCGGCCGCTCGTGACGGCAGCGATCATCGAGCGGGCGCTCGATGCCGCCGCCAGCGGGCGCAGCGTCGTCGCAGGGATACGGCCGGTGGACACGATCCAGCAGGTAGATGCGTCCGGCGTCATCGTCGCGACGCCGGACCGCAGGATGCTGCGGGCGGCGCAGACACCGCAGGCGTTTCCCCGCGCGGTGCTCGTGGACGCGTATGCGCGAGCGGCGGCCGACGGCGTGAGCGCCACCGACGATGCGGCACTCGTCGCACGCTGCGGCGTACGCGTCGAGGTGATCGAGGGGGACGTCGAGAATCTCAAGGTAACGACGCCGACCGATCTCGTCGTCGCGGAAGCACTGCTCGCGCGTCGGGCGTGAAGGCCGGCACCTTGCAGCCGCGTCCCGACATGGACACCCTTCCGTTTCGCAACGCCGAGGACGTCGAGCGGGCGCTTCCACGCGTGCTCGACCATTTGCGTGCGGGCGGGGTAGTGGCGTATCCGACAGAAACCGTGTACGGACTGGGGTGCGCTCTCGAGTCGGACGCGCTTGCGCGGCTGAGCGCACTCAAGCACAGGGACCCGAGGAAACCGTTCCTGCTGCTGATCGCGGAGCCGGGACATGCGCCGGGCCTCGAATGGACCCCGCTGGCGCGACGACTCGCCGAGACGTTCTGGCCGGGGCCGCTCACGCTCGCGCTCGCATCCGAGGCGGACGCATTCCCGCCGGAGGTCCGGAGTGCGGACGGCACGGTCGCGGTTCGCGCGACGTCGCACCCGGGCATGCGGCGCGTGCTGCAGGCGCTTGGCGCGCCGATCACCTCCACGTCCGCCAACGAGCCGGGTCAGGCGGCCGCGCTCGACGCCGGGGGCGCGGCCCGTGCAGTCGAGCGGCTCGGGGGCACGGGGATCCTGATCCTGGACGGTGGCCCGCTGCCGCCCACACCGTCGTCCACGGTAGTCGATGCGTCACGCGTCCCGCCGCGGGTGGTACGCGAGGGCGCAGTGTCACTGACAGCGCTGCGCACTGCGATCGGAGAGGTCGATGAAGGCTGAGGAATCGAGCACAGGTACCACCTACAACCTGCTCTTCGTGTGCACCGGCAACACGTGTCGCTCGCCGATGGCCGAGGCGATTGCGCGCGCCGCGCTCGCGAAGCGCGGCTGGACCCACGTGCGCGTTGATTCGGCGGGCGTCGCGGCGGGGTGGGACGCGCCGGCATCGGAGCACGCGATCGCCGTTGCCGCCGAGCACGGCGTCGATCTCGAGGGGCACCGTTCCCAGCCGCTCACGGAGGAGCTCGTCCGCTGGGCCGACCTCATCCTCGTGATGAGCCCGTCACATCTCGATGCCGTGCGGGAGCTGGATCCGGAGGCGGACAACCGCACTGCGCTGCTCTCCGAGTTCGCCGACGGTGACGGGGGCGCGATCGAGGACCCGTTCGGCGGCACGATCGAGCCGTACCGCAGAACGTACGCGCAGATCGAGCGGCTGGTTGGGCGCGCGCTCGACCGCCTCGAGCTGATCCTCGCACCATGAGCCGCAGCATCGGCGCGGCAACGCGCGTTTACGCACTGCTCGGCGATCCGGTCGCGCATTCGCGCTCCCCCGACCTGATGAACGCGGCCTTTGCCGAGCACGGCATCGACGCGGTGTACGTGGCGCTTCGCTGTGCGGAGGCAGACGTGCCGACGCTCGTGCGAACGATCGCCCACGCGGGCGGTGGCGGTAACATCACCGTGCCGCACAAGGCTCGCGCACGCACGGCGATCGACCGACCCAGCGAGGCGGTGGTGCGCACCGGCGCGTGCAACACGTTCTGGGCGAAGGATGGACTCGTTCATGGCGACAACACGGACGTCGAGGGGATCCACGTCGCTACGTCCGCACTGATCGGAAGCGCCCGCGGCATCCGTGTGCTCCTGCTCGGAGCGGGCGGCGCAGCGCGCGCTGCCGCCTGGGCGATGGTCGAAGCCGGCGCTGCGCGCGTCGACATCCTGAACCGTACGCCGCACCGGGCCGCACAGCTCGTGCATGGCCTCGGCACAGCCAGGCTGCGCGTCGCACATCAGATCGGCTCAGCAGATCTCCTGATCAACGCGACCACACTCGGGCTGCGGCCCCACGATCGCCTTCCGATCCGCGAGCAGCTGCTCCCTCACTTCGGCGCGGTGCTGGACCTGGTCTACCACCCCGACGAGACGCCACTCGTCCGCGCCGCGCGCGAGGCCGGCGTTCCCGCGATGGACGGAACGCTCATGCTCCTCGCACAGGGTGCCGCCGCCTACCGCTGCTGGACCGGCCGGGAAGCGCCCCTCGAGACCATGCGTGCAGCACTCGGTGTGGACCGCTCGGACGCGCTCGGTGGTCGCGCCGCTGCAGGGGTAGAGCGCGACTGACAGGGGAGGGCCCTCGCCAGGGAGCTGCACGACCATCACGACCGCCACGCTCCGCACACCCGGACCGCTGCCGCGCCCCGCAGCGGCATCGCCGTGCCCCGATGCGACGCGCAGCATGCCGACACCATGCTGCGGGCGCTCCTCGACGTCCTGCTTCCGCCCACGTGCCTCGCCTGCAGCGAGCCGATCCGCGCCGGCGACGACGCACGGCTCGTCTGCAGGCTCTGTCGCACGCGTCTGCGGCGACTGCCGTGGCCGCAGTGCGAGCGGTGCGGCGCGCCACTGCTCCGAACCGGTCGGGAAGGCGCGTCGCGATGCCTGGAGTGTGTCGGCTGGCCCGTGGCGATCCGGGCTGCGCGCTCCGCCGTGCTGCTCGCACCACCCGCAGACACAATCGTCCACCAGCTCAAGTACCGGGGCTGGCGCGCGCTGGCCGGGCCCGTCGCGGAGTGCATGGCATCCATCGTGCTGCCCCGCGATGCCGATGAGGAGGCGCACCTGTGCGTGCCGGTGCCCACGACGGCCGAGCGGCTCCGTACCCGCGGCTACAACCAGGCCGCCTGCATCGCGGAAGGCTACGCACGCCTGACCGGGCGAACAGTGGAAGCGCTGCTCGAGCGAGGGCGTGCCAGGGACACGCAAACACACTTGCAGCCCGCTGCACGCGCGGCTAACGTGGCCGGCGCGTTTCGGGTGCGGCCCGGTGCGGACGCACTGTTGCACGGCGCGCACGTCCTTCTCATCGATGACGTGCTCACTACCGGCGCGACGATCGCCGAGTGTGCAACTACGCTCGTTGCGGCGGGCGCACGCTGCGTTACCGCCGTCACATTCGCGCGCGCTCTCGATGCGCGCCGACTCACAGGAACCTAGAGAGCTCGAATCATGGCCAGGAACGACCGGATCAAGGTCGCGATCAACGGTTTCGGCCGCATCGGACGCAACATCCTTCGCTCCGCGAAGCGGCACGGTGCACCGATCGATTTTGTCGCAGTCAACGACCTCACCGATAACGTCACGCTCGCCCACCTCCTGAAGTACGACTCCGTGCACGGCACCTACCCGGGCACCGTGGAGGCCACGTCGGACGGAATCACGGTGGATGGCGACGAGGTCCGCGTGTTCGCGGAGAAGGACCCGGCAAACCTGCCGTGGAAGGACCTCGGCGTCGACATCGTCTTCGAGTCGACCGGGAGGTTCACGAAGCGTGAGGACGCCGCCAAGCACATCAGCGCCGGCGCCCGCAAGGTCATCATCACCGCGCCGGGGAAGGGCGAGGACATCACGATCGTGATGGGCGTCAACGAGGAGAAGTACGAGGACGCCTCGCACCACGTCATCAGCAACGCCAGCTGCACGACGAACTGCCTCGTCCCGGTCGTCAAGGTCCTGAGCGACGCGTTCGGTTTCGAGCGGGGCTTCATGACGACCGTGCACTCCTACACGAACGACCAGAACATCCTCGACCTGCCGCACAAGGACATCCGCCGTGCACGTGCGGCCGCCATGTCGATCATTCCCACAACGACCGGCGCCGCCCGGGCGACGTCGCTCGTCATTCCCGAGCTGAAGGGGAAGATCGACGGGATCTCGATGCGCGTCCCGACGCCCGATGTGTCTATCGTCGACCTCGTCGCCGAAGTCGGCCGTGATGTAACCGTCGAACAGGTCAACAACGCATTCCGCGAAGCAGCAAACGGTGCAATGAAGGGCGTGCTCGCGGTGAGCGAGGAGGAGCTCGTCAGCGTCGACTACATCGGCAATCCGAACAGCGCCATCGTCGACCTTCCATGCACCGCCGTGATCGGTGAGCGGCTCGTCAAGGTGATGGCCTGGTACGACAACGAGTGGGGTTACTCGTGCCGTTGTGTCGACCTGGCGGTGCACGTTGCGGGAGTTCGCTGACGGTATCACCTAAGTCAGCGTCCGACAATTAGTTAGCGGCGGCAGTTCGACCACTTTCGCATGTGGACAACTGCCGCCGTTGACGCAGGCAGGAGGGGGTGTTACCATGGGGCTGCGAGGGTGACCGCGAGCCGCTGGTGGCGGCTGTCGAGCCTCCGTTCCTGCCTGGGGTGGCATGCATCTGGCGCAGGCAGGCCCGGGATTTGACCGACGCGCTGGAGGAGCGATGATGGCCACTCACAGTGAGCTGCTCTCGGGGACGTACCGGTGTCCCGTGTGCGGCCATCGGGATGTCGCCGAGCTCGATGCGGGCAACCCGGTTCGTCTGGTTAGCTGCAGCTACTGCGAAACCCCTCTCGAGGTAACAGCGCGAGGTCCTGATTCGGTGCGGTTTTCAGTCCAGGTGGCTGAGGAACCAACCCGCGGGTGAGTGAGATGGACATCCCTGCGACCCTTGAGGGGCGCAGCGGCCACGGTGTCGAAAGGTGCCGTGGCCGCTCTCTTTTTGGTACCTGCGATGATCCGCTGGTCGCTGCACAGGCTCGACTGCTCGAGCTGGGTGATGTTGCAGCGCAACGGCACCTGACAGACATCGGCAGCGGATGCATCCACCACCTGGAACTGGGAGGTGGCCGTCCGCTCGTGCTGTTGCATGGTGCCGGCGGTGGCGGCGCGAACTGGTACCGCCTGATGGGGCCGCTGTCTTCGGACCGGCGGGTGCTTGCTCCCGACCTGCCGGGGTTCGCGTTCTCGGATCCGATGCCGCTGCGCGTCCCGCTCGGCCGTGCAGTCGCCGACGCTATCGGACGCTGGCTGAGGGCAGTCGTGCCGGACGGGTGCGACATCGCAGCGACGTCGTTCGGCGGGCTCGTCGCGTTGCGTCTCGCGCAGGGACGGCCTGTGCCGATCGGTCGCATTGCGTTGATCGACACCGTCGGTCTGGGGCCCGACCTGCCGTGGACCGTGCGGCTCGCCGCGACGCGATCCGGCGGTGCGTTGCTCCTGCGACGCTCCACGCGCGCGGGCATCCGCGCCCAGCTGCGCCTCCTGATGACGTCGGATCGGCTGCGGCGCGAGCATGAAGATGCGCTCGTCGACTACCTGCACGCATCCTCGAACGCGAGCGGCCCACGCGAGTTTGCCCGTGCACTGAACCTGTTCTGCGGGCTCAGGGGGCAGGTCGAGGTGCTCGGTGATGCGGAGCTGCGAGGCATGGACCTGCCCGTGCTGATCGCCTGGGGCGAGCGCGACCGCTTTCTTCCGGTAGCGCATGCCCGCCGCGCGGTGAGGCTGCTGCCCGATGCTCGCCTCGTGCTGATCCGCGGGGCAGGGCACTCCCCGAACTGGGAGCGTCCCGATCGTCTTCTCGACGAGCTGCGGCCATTCTTCGACAGCGACGCAGCGGTGTCTGCTTGATCCTCGGAGTGCGCGACGGGTATGTTGCCGCCCGCTGCAGGCGCGGTTCCATAGGGAGCGTGAGGATGGCGAAGCGAACGATAAAGGATCTGGGAGCGGACGAGCTGAAGAATCGGCGCGTGCTCGTGCGCGTCGACTACAACGTCCCGGTCGAGAACGGCGTGGTGGGCGATGATACGCGAATCCGTGCCACGATCCCGACCATCGAGTACCTGCTCGAGCGTGGAGCGCGTGTCGTGCTGGCGTCGCACTTCGGTCGGCCCAAGGGCACGTGGAACGACGAGTACACGCTTGCGCCTGTCGCGGAGCGGCTGCGCGAGCACCTGCCGGGCCGCAACGTGACGTTCGTCCGTGACGTCGTCGGCGCCGATGCGCGGCAGGCGATCGACGCGCTCGAGCCGGGCTCGGTGCTGCTGCTGGAGAACACGCGTTTCCTCCCCGGCGAGGAGACCAATGATCGCAAGCTGAGCGAGGCACTGGCGGCGGAGGCCGACGTGTACGTCAACGACGCGTTCGGGGCTGCGCACCGCGCGCACGCTTCGACGTGCGGCGTCGCCGAAGTCATGAAGGAAGAGGGCAGGCCGGCCGTTGCCGGGATGCTCATGGAGAAGGAGCTCCGCTTCCTGGGGGATGCGCTCGCCGAGCCGGAGCGTCCGTTCGTCGCCATCCTGGGCGGTGCGAAGATCTCCGGAAAGCTGGACGTGATCGAGAACCTGCTTCCGCGCGTCGATCACCTGCTGATCGGCGGCGCGATGGCGAACACGTTCTTCCGTGCGCTCGGTCTGGAAACCGGGAAATCGCTGGTCGAGCCGGACCGCGTCGACATGGCCAGGGATATCCTGGAGCGGGCGGGCAGCAAGCTCGTGCTGCCCGTGGACTGCGTGGTCGCCGGTGAGGCGAAGGAGAATGCGCGGACCTTCCTGATGGAGCGTACGGACGTGCCGCCCGAGGGCGCGATCTACGACATCGGCCCGAAGAGCGTTGCAACGTTCCGCGACTACATCGAGCGGGCACGCACGATCGTGTGGAACGGACCGATGGGGCTGTTCGAGATCGAGACCTTCGCGGAAGGCACACGCGGCGTTGCACGCGCCGTGGCGGACGCGACCGACCGCGGCGCGACGACGATCGTCGGCGGCGGTGACACCGTGGCGGCCGTGGAGGACGCGGGCGTCGCTGCGCGCATCACGCACATTTCGACCGGCGGCGGTGCGTCGCTCGAGTTCCTCGAGGGGCGCACACTCCCCGGCGTGGCCGTGCTCGACGAGGTGGCGGCGTGAGTGCGTTGACGAAGCCGGTGATCGCGGGCAACTGGAAGATGCACAAGGGCCCGACCGAGGCGCGCGAGTTCTTCCGCACATTCCTCGCACAGGTTGAGATCCCTCAGGACCGGACGGTCGCGTTCTTTCCGCCGGCTATCTCCCTCGGAGCCGCGGTCGCCGCGCTCAGTGACCGCACCGACGTCCTGCTCGGCGTGCAGAACATCCACTGGGAGACACACGGCGCGTTCACCGGCGAGATCAGTGCGCCAATGGCGGCGGACGCCGGGGCGCGACTCGTGCTGTGCGGCCACTCGGAGCGGCGACATGTGTTCGGTGAGACGGACGAGGCGGTTGGCCGGAAGGCGGCGGCGGCCTTCGCCGCGGGGCTCGTCGCGATGATCTGTGTGGGCGAGACGCTCGAGGAGCGCGAGGCAGGGCGTCTCGAGGAGGTCGTGCTGCGTCAGCTGGACGCTGCGATCGCAGGCCTCGATGACGCTGACGTCGCGCGCGCGGCGATCGCCTACGAGCCGGTCTGGGCGATCGGAACGGGGCGGAACGCCACCCCGGATGACGCGGCCGCGGCGCACGCGGTGCTTCGCGACCGGTTGCGTGAGCGGGTCGGGGACGGCGCAGCGGACATACCGATCCTGTATGGCGGATCCGTCAAGCCGGAAAACGCCGCGTCCCTGCTTGCGGCCAGCGACGTCGACGGCCTGCTGGTCGGCGGAGCCAGCCTCGACCCGCAGGGCTTCGGCCGGATCGTAAACGCGGGCTAGGCCTTGCGCGGGCCCCGGCCCGCCGCGAAACTGAAAGGCTGGGACTGAATGTTTTCTGGAGCTCGCGCGTGTACACGTTCCTGCTGATTCTGCTGATCCTCGATGGCCTGCTGCTCACGGTCGTGGTGCTGCTGCAGTCGGGGAAGGGTGGAGGCCTGGCCGCCATGGGCGGTGCCGGCACGGCCACCGACTCGGTGATCGGCGGCCGGCAGGCCGCGACACTTCTGACCAAGGCAAGCTGGGCGGGCGGTGGCCTCTTCCTCGCTCTGGCGCTGATTCTCTCGATTCTGTCGACGCGCGCGACGACCGCGGAGTCGATCCTGCGGCAGGAGTTCCAGCAGGGACCTGTGCAGCCGCTGCAGCCGGTCGTGCCGGGCACGGCCCCGCAGGAAGGCACGGGTGAGCAGCCCGCGGCGATCCCGGGTACGGCACCCGCCGGTGAGCCGCAGACGCCGCCCGACGGCCAGTAAGGGCCGGCAAGGCGACCAACGAATGAGGGCCCGATCACGTCGAGTGATCGGGCCCTCTTGCATGCGCTGTATGCCGTTGCTCAGGCGCCTTCGCGCACGCGCTCCCAGGAGTAGCCGCGGGAGACGTCGTATGCCGTTTCGTACGGCCCGAGTGGCTTCGCTTCGCGAATCTCGCGCGGCTTCTCGAGACGGTCAGCGTACCAGGGGCGCGCCGCAGCGTTGCGGGGCCTCCGCGGCCGGGCGGGCCGGCGGCGGTTCCATGCAGGGCGGTCGTCGTTCGGCATGCGCTCTCCAGGAAGCGATTCGCGCCGGCGTACGGGGCGACGTCGGCTTGTGCTGCGGCCGTACCCGGGGAAAGCCGGGCGTGCCGCAACGCGCTTCCTTGACGCAACTTCGGGGCCCGCGCATTATGCCCGCTTCGAGAGCGGAATGCCCGTTCTCGCGGTACTCTGCGCAGGATGAGAATGGCCGCCACAACGGATACCGCCGACGCTGCGTCGCAGACCAGCCTGACGCGGGATCAGCTCCACGAGATCTATTACTACCTTCAGCTTACGCGTCAGCTCGAGAACCTGCTGACGACGCTGTACCGGCAGAACAAGGTGATCGGCGGGCTGTTTCGCTCGCTGGGCCAGGAGGCGACAGCGGTCGCGAGCGCGTATGCGTTGCAGCGACGCACCGATGCGACAGGTGATGTAGTCGCGCCGGCGATCCGGAATCTGGGCGGGCTCCTCGTCATGGGCGCCCGCCCGGTCGATTTCCTGCGCCAGTACATGGCGAAGGGCGACTCGCCCACGTGGGGCCGCGAGCAGAACGTGCACTTCACGGATTACGACCGCGGCTTCATCGGCCTGATCTCCCACCTCGGCATCATGATCGAGGTGATGGCCGGCGTCGCGCTGACGTTCAAGCTGCGCGATGAGCCGCGCGTTGCGCTCGCGTGGAGTGGTGACGGCATGACGTCCACCGGTGCATTCCACGAAGGCTTCAACCTGGCGGCCGTGCAGCGGGCGCCGCTGATCGTTATCGTCGAGAACAACGGCTACGCGTATTCGACGCCGGTGAGCCAGCAGACGGCGGCGCGCTCGTTCGTCGACCGTGCAGCCGGCTACGGTGTGTTCGGCGAGCAGTGCGACGGCAACGATGTCTTCGCGGTGTACGACATGGTATCGCGTGCCGCGGCCCGTGCGCGCAACGGTGAAGGTGCGTCCCTGCTCGAGGTGATCACGTACCGCCGGAAGGGGCATGCCGAGCACGATGCCCAGGCGTACGTGCCTGCGGGCGAGATCGAGGCGTGGGAGGCGAAGGATCCGATCACGCGCTACGAGCGGACGCTGCTCGAGCAAGGCCACGCGACGCAGGACGAGCTGGACGCGATCAACGCGCGTATCGCTGCGGAGCTGGAGATCGCGCGCGACGAGGCAGAGGCGTCGCCGATGCCCGAGCCCGAGAGCGCGCTGGCAGAGGTCACGGCAGGCTGGTTCGTGCCGCAGCCATGGACGCGTGGCGGCACACCCGATCCCCGCAGGGCATGAGCATGGCGACCACAGAGCAGAGCATGACAGTGCGCGAGAAGCCGGAGCACGTGCGCAATACGGAGGAAGGTCGCCCGGTCACCATGCTGGAGGCGATCCGCGAGGCGCTCTGGGAGGAGATGGAGCGCGACGAGCGCGTCTTCGTGATCGGCGAGGACATCGGCGTGTACGGCGGCGCGTTCAAGATGACGGACGGCTTCCTCGACCACTTCGGACCGAAGCGCGTCATCGACACGCCGATCAGCGAGGCGGGCTTCACGGGTGCAGCCGCCGGTGCCGCGCACATGGGGATGCGTCCCGTCGTCGAGATGCAGTTCATGGACTTCGTCTCCTGCGCGTACGAGCCGCTGACGAACTACATCGCGACGTCGCGCTGGCGCGGCAGCGGTCCGCTGCCGATGGTGATCCGCGGCCCCGTGGGCGGCGGCGTGCGTGGCGGACCGTTCCACTCGCAGAATCCGGAGATGGCGTTCTTCCATACGCCGGGCCTCAAGATCGTCTACCCGTCGACGGCCGCGGATGCGAAGGGTCTGCTGAAAGCGTCGATCCGCGACGACGATCCGGTCCTCTTCTTCGAGCACAAGAAGCTCTATCGCGCGCCGTTCCTGCGCGAGGTCCTGCCGGCGGAAGACTTCGTCGTGCCGCTCGGGACGGCGCGGCTCGACCGGGAGGGCACAGACATCACCATTGTGACGTACGGCATGATGGTGCATGAGAGCCGCAAGGCGGCGGAGCAGCTCGAGAACGAGGACGGCATCAGCGTCGAGATTCTCGATCTGCGCACGCTGCTCCCGCTCGACGAGGCAGCGATCATCGATTCGGTCAGGAAGACGAATCGTGTGCTCGTCGTGCACGAGGACACCCGCACGGGCGGCATCGCGGGCGAGATCTCGATGCGGATCAACGAGAAGGCGTTCGAGTGGCTGGACGCGCCGATTCTGCGCGTTACTGCGCTCGACTCGCCCGTACCGTACTCTCCTCCCCTGGAGGACTATTTCCTGCCGCAGGTCAGCGACATCGTCGCCGCCTGCCGCTATCTTGCGAACTACTGAGCGGCTCGGTCCAAAACCGTCGGAGCGCAAAGCAAATGGCACGTATTGAAGTCCCGATGCCCCAGATGGGCGAGAGCATCGCCGAGGGCACGGTCTCCAAGTGGCTCAAGCAGGTCGGCGATGAAGTGCAGCGGGACGAGCCGCTGCTCGAGATCTCGACCGACAAGGTCGACGCCGAGATCCCGTCACCGAACGCCGGTGTTCTCGTGGAGATCCTCGTCGAGGAGGGCGCGACCGTTGAGGTCGGCACCCCGATCGCCGTGATCGAGACCGAGAAGGCCGCGGCCGCGGGCGCAGCTGCACCGAGTACGCCGCCGGCAGAGGCGAAGCCCGAGCCGCAGGCGGCAGCCGCGCCCCCGCAGGCAGCGCCCGCACCGGCACCCGCTGCCGCGCCGGCCAACGGCCGCGAGGAGACCGCGGAGGAGCGGCTGCGTCGCAGGTCGACGCCACTCGTGCGCAAGATCGCCGAGGAGCACGGCGTTGACATCGCGCAGATCGAGGGCACCGGCAGCGGTGGTCGCGTAACGAAGAACGACATCATGGCGTTCCTGGAGCAGCGTGCGGCCGCGCCCGCCGGCAATGCAGGGCAGGCGACCGCCGCCCCCGCGCGGCCTGCTGCGCCGGCCGCGCCATCCGCGCCGAAGCCGTCGGGCGGTGCCGTCGTCGGCGTCGACCAGTTCTGGGAGACGTTCTACGGGCAGGTCCGGCACCCGGAGTTCCCGGCGCGCGAGGGTGACCGCGTCGAGCCGATGGACCGCATCCGTCGCCTCACCGCCGATCACATGGTGCGCGCCAAGCGCATCGCGCCGCACGTGCACTCGTTCATCGAGATCGATTTCACGTCGATCGATCGCGTGCGTAAGGCGAACGCTGCACGCTGGGAGCAGCAGGGCGTGAAGGTCAGCTACACGGCCTTCGTCGCGTGGGCCGTGGCCCAGGTGCTGCCTGAGTACCCGATGGTGAACGCGACCGTGAGTGGCGACAACCTGCTCTATCGCGGCGACATCAACATCGGCATGGCCGTCGACCTGAACCCCGGGCTCATCGTACCTGTGGTGAAGAACGCCGACGAGCTCAACCTCATGGGCATCGCGCGCCGCATCAACGACCTCGCCGCGCGCGCCCGCGAGCGCAAGCTCAAGCCCGACGAGATCCAGGGTGCGACGTTCTCGATCACGAATCCCGGCGTGCTCGGCACGATCGTCGGCATGCCCGTCATCCCGGAGGGCACTGCCGCGATTCTCGGGACCGGTGCGATCGAGAAGCGCGCGGTCGTCGTGACGGCGGACGGCATGGACACGATCGCGATCCGCAAGCGAGCCTTCTTCTCGCTCGGCTACGATCACCGCATCGTGGACGGCGCGGATGCCGCACGCTTCCTGTCGCGCCTCAAGGAGCTCCTCGAGAACTTCCCCGAAGAGGCGTAAGCGCGCGCACGTGCGCTGCAGGGAGGCGCAGTGAATCAGCAGGGCGGTGTGACACGGATGACAGCAGGCGCCGATGCACGGACTCGTGCAGGCGATACCGCCGCATCCGCGTCACGCCGCCTCTGTGTTTCCTGGCTCGGCACCGTCCCCTACGCAGAGGGGCTGGAGCTGCAGCAGGAGCTCGTCGGCCGGCGTCGTGCCGGCGACATCGATGACACGCTCCTGCTGCTTGAGCACCCGCACGTCATCACGCTCGGCACGTCGAGTCACGCGTCGAACGTGCTGCTCGACGAAGCTCAGCGCGCCGCGAATGCGATCGAGCTGTTCGAGACCGGTCGCGGCGGCGACGTCACCTACCACGGCCCCGGCCAGCTCGTCGGCTACCCCATCCTCGACCTGAAGCCCGATCGCTGCGACCTGCACCGCTACGTCCGCGACATCGAGGAGGCCATCATCCGCGCGCTCCGCACGTTCGACATCGAGGCGGGGCGCATCACCGGACTCACGGGCGTCTGGGTCGGAGACAAGAAGATCTGCGCGATCGGTGTACGCGTCTCCAGCGGGTGGATCACGTCGCATGGCTTTGCACTCAACGTGACGACTGACCTCTCCTACTTCGGCGCCATCGTACCGTGCGGCATCACCGACCGCGGCGTCACGTCGCTCGCACGTCTGCTGGGTGCTGACACACCGGACATGGCCACGGTATGTGATGCAGTCGCATCCGAATTTGCGAGCGTGTTCGCGCGCGAGATCGTGGTTTCGAGCGTTTGAGTGCGTGCTCTCGGCGCTCTCTGCAGGGCATGAGGTGAAGTGCCGCAAACGCGTTTGCTGCACAAAGATACGAACGAACACCGAAGGGCTTGTCGCGGGTAAGTGCGGCGTGCTATCATGCGAATGCGCCTGACGGGAAGCGGTCGCTACCGTTTCAGGCGAGCTCGTCGGGAAACTGACGGGCAGTCCGTGAGGGAGGGTTCGGACCCGAGCGGGCCGGCTGCGAGGTCGCTGGACGCAGCCAGTACTCCGCGGGACCCGCGGAGCTCCTGAGTCGCAGACCGCGCGACAAGGGAAAGGGAGGCACTGCCGGTCGCCGTCACGGGCGACACCGAACCAAGTGCGGCTTCCCGCCAGCGGAAAAAGGCCCCCGGAGCGTATCGTGAAAGACGCTCCGGGGGCTTTTTGCTTCTTCCACCAGGCTTGGACGTCGGTTCGTCAACCTTCGTCGGGCGGCGGCGCGTGCTCGAAGAAGTCGAAGTATTTCTGGTACCGGGTGCGTTGTTCCTCCAGCCACGCCTCGAACCCCGACGGCACGAGGCCGTCGGAGCTGCTCTGCTCCTTCGCCGCGCGGATCGCGAGAACGTTGGCATACTCGTTCTGCGGATGACCTGCATGGCCACGCACCCACTGCCAAACGATCGTGTGCGATCGTGCGACCCGGTCGAGCTGCTGCCAGAGCTCGAGGTTCTCGATAGGCCCGTTCTTGCGCGTCCAGTTGCGCAGCTTCCAGCCATGCACCCATTCGCGCATGCCGCGCACGAGGTATTGCGAGTCCGAGGTGAACGTCACGTGGCAGGGTCGCTTGAGCGCCGCCAGGCCGGCGATTGCGCTGCGCAGCGCCATCCGGTTGTTCGTGGTGCCTGGTTCGCTCAGCCAATAGTCACGGCGCTCCCAGTGATCTCCCGTCCAGAACTCGACGAGACCGGCTGCGCCACCCGGATTGTCGCGATCGACGAACTGGTTACCGAGGCAGGATTCGTCCGCGTAGATGAACACTCGTTGCATGCGGGAAGGTAGTGATTGGGGTAGCCTTTCGCAGCAGGTGAGGGGGCTCCGGGACAGCTGCGGCAGCCCTCATCGGCCCGCGTCCACAGACGCCCCAGGCTCGTCGTTGCCGACGGGACGGGCCGCTGCTAACTTCTCTCGTCTACGGCCTTTACGACCTACGCGAGAACACCTTTGCGCACACCCGGATACCTGCTGCTGGAAGACGGCCGCCGCTTCGACGGCGAGCTGATGGGCGCCCACACGACGTCGCTCGGCGAAGCCGTGTTCAACACGTCGATGACGGGCTACCAGGAAGTGCTGACGGATCCGTCCTACGCCGGGCAGATCGTCACGATGACATACCCGCTCGTCGGCAACTACGGGGTGAACGAGGAGGACGAGGAGTCGCGCGCTGTGCAGGTCGCCGGCTTCGTCGTGCGCGAGGTGGCGGAAGCGTGGAGCAACTGGCGCGGGACACGCTCGCTCGACGAGTACCTGGGTGCCTCGGGCGTCGTCGGGCTCACCGGCGTCGATACCCGCGCGCTCACGATCCACCTGCGGAGTGCGGGCGCCATGCGGGCGGGTATCGCCCCCGCGGACGTGGCCGAGGACGAGCTGCGCGAGAAGATCCTCGCGCACCCGCGCATGGAGGGCCTGGACCTGACCTGCGGCGTGTCGACGCCGGAGCCGTACGAGATCGCCGCCGTCGGGACCGAGCGCTTTCACGTCCTCGCCTACGACCTCGGCGTGAAGCGCAACTCGCTGGAGCTGCTTGCCGAGCGCGGGGCTCGTGTAACGACACTTCCGTCTGCAACGCAGGTGGAGGCCGTGCTCGAGATGGAGCCGGACGGCCTCTTCGTCTCGAACGGACCCGGCGACCCCGACGCCGTCGGCCAGGCGCTCGATACGATCCGGACGCTGGCCGAGCGTGGCATCCCGGTATTCGGGATCTGTCTCGGCCACCAGCTGATCGCGCGCGCCTGGGGCGGTGAGACCTACAAGCTGCTCTACGGCCACCGGGCCGGGAACCATCCCGTCCGACGGCTGAGCGACGGCGCGATCGAGATCACGGCGCAGAACCATGGCTTCGCCGTCCGGCGGGACGGTGAGGACGGCGTACTGGGCGCGCCCGCCCTCCGCATGACGCACGTCAACCTGAACGACCAGACGATGGAGGGGCTGGAGCACCGGGAGCTGCCCGTGTTCAGCGTCCAGTACCACCCGGAGGCCGCCCCTGGCCCGCACGACTCGCTGTACCTGTTCGACCAGTTCGTCGACCTGATGGCGCGCCGGAAGGGCAACGGCTGAGGTGGCGCAGTGGCGGCGCAACGTCCTGGCCGCTGGCGTGTGGCACTGACGCCACGTAACCGCTGATGGCGTAGCATCTTCGGCGTTTTCTGCCCGCGAACAAGACTCTTGACTCCGGCGCCCCCGTAACATTACTGTAGGTGCTGGAAATCCAAGGAGATACAAGCTTTCGGCGCGGTGGTGCGTGACCCGGCGATCTGCATTGACGGTTCTCGCCGTTTCGATCCTTACGCTCATGGTCCTGACTGGCGTCATCCTGGCGATCCGGGGTGGCGACGGGCTGGCACTGGGTGACCGAATCGCGCTGATCGAGATCGACGGCGTCATTTCCGACGACCGAAAGCTGCTCAAACAACTCGGGGAGTACCGCGACGACGCGCGTGTGAAGGGTTACGTGGTCGCGATCAACTCTCCGGGCGGCGTCGTCGGTCCGTCGCAGAGCATCTATCGCGAGCTGCGGCGACTGCGCGAGGACGGCAAGCCGGTGGTCGCGTCGATCGGGGGGGTTGGCGCCTCGGGCGGATACCTGGTAGCGCTGGCCGCAGACTCGATCCTGGTTCTGCCCGGCACGCTTACCGGCTCGATCGGCGTGATCATGGAAGTGCCGAACGCGGCCGAGCTGATGGACAAGGTGGGTGTGCAGGTGGAGGTGGTGAAGAGTGCCGAGCACAAGGACATCGGCTCTCCCTTCCGCCCGATGGGCGAGGGGGACCGGGTGCTGCTCGACTCCCTGATCCAGGATGTGTACGGCCAGTTTGTTGAGACGGTGGTGGAGGAGCGGGGCCTCTCGCGCGAGCAGGTGCTCGCGGTTGCCGATGGCCGTGTGATCTCGGGGCGGCAGGCGGCCGCGCTGGGGCTCGTGGACGGGATCGGCAACCTGACGGACGCGATAGCGATTGCCGGCCGGATGGCCGGGCTCGGCTCGAAGCCGTCGCTGCTGCGCCGGAAGGAGGACGCTCCGACGTTGATGGATGTGCTGCTTGCGCGGACGCCGCTTGGCCGGCTGCGCGAGCTCACCCCGCTGGGTGCGGGACACGCTGCGCCCACTCTCAAGTATGTCGTGCCGTTTTAGCGGCGACGCTGATGCCGGACGGATCGCGGCGGCAGTCCGTACCGGATTGACCACAACGCCCAGGGGAGGGCAGAGATGACGAAAGCCGACCTCGTCGAGCAGGTAGCCGAGGCCATCGGCCCGGGGATCACCAAGAAGGATTGCGCACTGGTGGTAGACGGCCTGCTCAACGCCATCAAGAATGCGATGGCGGACCACCAGCACATCGAGATCCGCGGGTTCGGTACCTTCAAGGTGCGCAAGCGTCGCTCGCGGATGGCGCGCAACCCCCGCACGGGCGATCCGGTGGAGGTACCCGCCCGGGCGGTCCCGATCTTCAAGCCGTCGAAGGATCTGCGCATCCAGGTATCGGAAGGGACACACGTTCCGGTCTGATACGCCCGACCGCGATGCCCCGCCAGCGACGCCGTCGCGGCGGGGCATCGGCCTTTTTAACGCCGGCCAGCCTGCCGGCGTCCATTCTCCAGTGAATCGAGTCATCGCGCCGCGCCTCGACGTTCCGAACAGGGACGACGCCGCACTGCTCGTCCAGGCACGTGCGGGCGACAGCCGTGCGCGCGAAGCGCTGATCGCGCGGTACCTCGACGACGTGTACGCTCTGACGACGCGCATGCTCGGCGATCCGGACCGCGGCGCGGACGCCGCGCAGGACGCATTCGTCAACGCGCTGCGCGGACTCGACGCGTTCCGTGGCGAGTCGTCGTTCCGCACGTGGCTGCTGCGCATCGCGGCAAACGCAGCGCGCACGATGATGCGGCGGTCGGGACGTCGCAGGGAGACGCCCCTGGAGCTTGCGGAGCCGGCGCTGGCCGACGGCGCGGCGGACCCGGAGACGCGGGCGGTAATGAACGACGACGCGCAGCGCGCGCTCCAGCTGCTGGCGCAGCTGCCGCCGAGGCAGCGACAGGTCGTGACACTGCGCGTCACGGAAGGACTCGACTACCGCGAGATCGGACGCATCGTCGGATGCAGTGAGACGGCCGCGCGGGTGAACTACCATCACGGAATGAAACGACTGCGGGAGCTGATGCAATGATGGACCGGTGTGACGCGATTCGCGACGACCTGCCGCTGCTCGCGGCGGGCGTTCTCGATGCCGATCGCGCGCGGCAGGTCGAACAGCACCTGCAGGTGTGCGAGGAGTGCGGGGAGGAGCAGTCGCTCATTGTGCTGCTGCGTTCACCGATCGCGGTGCCGGCGGACCTGGAGGGACGCCTCCGGAATGCAGTCGGCCGCGCATCGGCGCCTTCCGCCGTGCGACGCTGGCGGACTGCGGCCGCTGCGGCAGTTGCCGTGATCGTGGTCGGCGCGAGTGGACTGCTCGTCGCCCAGCGGCGCAACGAGCTTGCCGTCGACATCGCGGGCTCGGATGCAGCGGTGCTCGGGTGGGCAGCGCGCGTCGATCCGGTGCTGCACGGTGGCATTGGCCTCGACGCGCTGACGGACGAGGAGCTCGAGCTCCTCCTGGCGGAGATGCAGACATGAGAGGTGTGAGAGTCTCGGCGATTCTGTTGACGCTGGCGCTGCTGTCCGGTGCGAGCACCCTGCAGGCGCAGGAGGCGGCGCCCGGATCCAGGCGCGCGCAGCTCGAGGGGCGCGTGCTGCGCGGGTTCCTCGACCGCACGCAGGCGGACATGGCGATGACCGACGCCCAGCGGGCGCGCATCGAGGAGATCATGCGCGGGAGCGCCGAGCGGCATCGCGAGCTTGCGCGTAGCGCCGCGCAGCTGCGGCGCGAGCTGCGAGTGGCCGTCGAAAACGAGACAACGAGCGAGGCCGAGTTCACGCAGCTGCTCGAGCGGATGGCGCACCTGCGTGCGCAGGAGCAGAATGCCTGGCAGGCAGACCAGCGCGCGATTGCCGCGGTCCTGACGCCCAGGCAGCGGGCGATCTTCTCGCTGCGGTGGATCGAGTTCCAGGAGCGCATGCGCGCGGTCATGAGTCAGCGCCGCGGCCGGGGCGGACCACCGCAGTAGCAGGGCACGCATTCACCGGCCCCCGGCCGGGAACTTGCGAGGTGCATCGGAGTTCGAGACCTGTAACGTTGCCGCTCCGGCGCGTGCTCTCTACACTCCCGGTACGATGCGCGTACGCCTTCTGCTCTTTGCACGCTACCGCGAGCTCGCCGGCACCGACGAGGTGGAGCTCGAGCTGCCCTCCCGCGCGACGGCTGCCGATGCGGTCGACGCGCTCCGCGCGCTGAGCCGGGACTGTGCGCGCATCCCGTCGCAGCCGGTCATCGCTGTAAACCAGCGGTACGCCCCTCCCGACACGCCGCTCGCGCCAGGCGATGAGCTCGCGCTGCTGCCACCGGTCGCGGGCGGCTGACGGTCATGTATACCGCGATCACCTCCGATCCCATCACCGCCGAGACCGTCCTGCGCCGTGTCGGCGACGACGGCGATGGAGCGGTCTGCGTATTTCTCGGCGTCGTGCGCGACCACAACGAGGGTCGCAGCGTGCGCGGCGTCGCGTACAGCGCGTACCGCGAGATGGCGGAGAGGGTGCTCGCGGAGATTGCAGCCGAAGCCGCAGAGCGCGCCGGCAGTGACCGGGTCGCCGTCGTCCACCGCACCGGGGAGCTGGCGGTGGGTGAGGCGAGTGTCGCGATCGCGGTCTCCTCGCCGCACCGCGCGGAAGCGTTCGACGCGTGTCGCTACGTGATCGAGGAGATCAAGAAGCGGCTCCCGGTGTGGAAGCAGGAGCGCTATGTCGATGGCGACGAGGCGTGGCTCGACGGCGCCGTCCCCGAGGTGGCGCATGACTGAGTCGCGCGCACTGCCCGTCGTCGATGCGTCCGACTCCGCCGACATGCGCGACGGGTTCGGTCGCCGGATCGAGTACCTGCGCGTCTCGGTGACCGACAAGTGCAACCTCCGCTGCGTCTACTGCATGCCGGTCGAAGGGCTGCCGTGGCTCAGCCGCGCCGAGATCCTCAGCTACGAGGAGATCGAGCAGATCGTCCGGGAGATGGCGGCGATGGGGCTGCGACGCGTGCGGCTCACGGGCGGGGAGCCCCTCGTCCGACGTGACGTGCACACCCTCGCCGCACGCATCGCCGCGATCGACGGCATCGATGACCTCTCACTGTCGACCAACGCCGTGCTGCTCGCGGAGCAGGCCGGCGCGCTGCGGGATGCGGGGGTCCGGCGACTCAACGTGTCACTCGACTCGCTGCGGCCGGAGCGCGTCGACGCGATCGCACGGCGCCCGGGCACGCACGAGCGCATCTTTGCCGGACTCGCCGAGGCCGAGCGCGCGGGCTTCGATCCGATCAAGGTCAACGTCGTCGTCATGCGCGGACGCAACGACGACGAGATCGAGGACTTCGCGCTAATCACGCAGGAGCGTCCCTGGCACGTGCGCTTCATCGAGGTCATGCCGGTCGGGGATAACCTGGATATCTCCAGCCACGAGTACATGCCAGCGGTGGAGATGCTTGCGCGGGTGCAGCGGATCGGCGCCCTCGAGCCCGTGCAGGGCCCCGACGGGAGCGGCCCCGCCACGTACTTCCAGTTCGCGGGTGCACCGGGCACGGTCGGCGTGATCACGCCGATGAGCCACAACTACTGCGACCGCTGCAACCGGATGCGCCTCACGGCGAACGGCCGCCTGCGTCCGTGCCTGTTCGGCGACCTCGAGACGAACCTGCGCGACCCGCTCCGGCGCGGTGAGCGGCTGCGCCCCTACATCGAGCACACGCTGCGCATCAAGCCCGAGCGCCACTGGCTGGTGCAGGGAAGCGACACCGGCTCCGGCGGGCTGCGGGCTCTCTCCCAGGTCGGCGGCTGAGTCGACGTCCGTCGGGAGCCGTCTCTCCGCCCACCTCCTTCCTCGACGCCACTCCCCCCGCTGACTCCCTGCGCGACCGCGTTTGACCGCGGCTCGGCGCCTTCCTACTTTGCGCCTGTCTGTTCCCGGCGCCAGCCGGTTTCACATGCATAAGGTTCGGAACATGGTAGATAAGATCACGGTGGTCGGAGCCGGCCACGTCGGCGCGACCGCTGCACAGGGACTCGCGCTGAAGGAGCTGGCGCGTCAGGTAGTGTTGATCGACATCCTCGAGGGGGTGCCGCAGGGGAAGGGACTCGATCAGTGGGAGTCGGCGCCGATCGAGGGGTTCGACACGCGGGTCATCGGCACGAATGACTACGCGGACACCGCGGGCTCGCAGATCGTGATTGTCACCGCGGGCATCGCGCGCAAGCCGGGCATGAGCCGCGACGACCTGCTCAACACGAACGCGAAGATCGTCCGCGAGGTCAGCGAGAACATCAAGCGGCACTCGCCCGATGCGATCGTCATCATGATCAGCAATCCGCTGGACGTGATGGCCTATGTCTGCAAGGAGACGACGGGCTTCCCGCGCGAGCGCGTCATCGGCATGGCGGGCGTGCTCGATACGGCGCGCTACCGCTCCTTCATCGCGCTCGAGCTGGACGTCAGCGTCGAGGACATCCAGGCGCTGGTGCTGGGCGGCCACGGCGACACGATGGTGCCCCTCGCCAGCTACACGACCGTGAGCGGTATCCCCCTCTCGCAGCTGCTCCCACAGGAACGGATCGACGCGCTCGTCGACCGCGCCCGCACGGGCGGCGCGGAGATCGTCGGGCTGCTGAAGACGGGCAGCGCGTACTACGCACCGGCGGCTGCAGCCGTGCAGATGGCAGAGGCGATCGTCAAGGACAAGAAGCGCATCCTCCCGTGCGCGGCCTGGCTGCAGGGCGAATACGGGATGGAGGGGCTGTTCCTCGGCGTGCCGGTCAAGCTGGGCCGCAGCGGGATGGAGCAGATCGTGGAAGTGGAGCTGACGGCCGGGGAGAAGGCAGCACTCGAGAAGTCCGCAGCGGCAGTACGTGAGACGATGGCCGCGCTCGGTTGAGCGCGGCGCGCAGGCACAACGCGGGAGCAAGGATGCGACGCGAACAGTCGCTCTGGGGATCGACGGTCGGCAAGAAGATCACCATGGCGGTGTCGGGGACGATTCTCATCCTCTTCGTCCTCCTTCACATGCTCGGCAACCTGAAGGTCTATCAGGGCCCGGAGGCATTCAATGCCTACGCCGAGGGGCTGAGGACATTCGGCAAGCCGTTCTTCGGCGAGAGCCAGGTGCTGTGGATTCTGCGCATCGGGCTGATCGTCGCGCTCATTCTGCACCTGGTCGCAGCGTACCAGCTGACGGTGCGCGCGAACCGGGCCAGGCAGGTCGGCTACAAGCAGTGGGACGGTGACCTCGTCTTCAGCTACGCGTCACGGACGATGCGGTGGGGCGGTGTCATCATCCTCCTGTTCGTGATCTACCACCTGCTGCACTTCACGTTCGGCAATGCACACCCCGACTTCGTGCACGGCGACGTCTACCACAACTTCGTCGTCGGCTTCCAGAGCGTTCCTGTGTCGCTCGCCTACATTGCGGCGATGATCCCGCTCGGCCTGCATCTGTACCACGGCTTCTGGAGCATGCTGCAGACGCTGGGCGCCAACAACGAGAAGTACAACCACATCCGACGTCCGATCGCCGCAATCCTCGCGCTGGTGATCGTGCTCGCGAACATCTCGTTCCCGGTCGCAGTTCTGACCGGCCTGGTACGGTAGAGCGATGGAGCTGAACGCAAAGATTCCGAGCGGGCCGATCGAGGAGAAGTGGACGAAGCACCGCTTCGAGCTCAAGCTCGTGAACCCCGCCAACAAGCGAAAGTACGACATCATTGTCGTCGGGACGGGGCTCGCCGGAGGCGCCGCTGCCGCCACGCTGGCGGAGCTGGGGTACAATGTCCGCAACTTCTGTTTCCAGGACAGCCCGCGGCGCGCGCACAGCATCGCCGCGCAGGGCGGCATCAACGCGGCGAAGAACTACCAGGGCGACGGCGACAGCATCTACCGCCTCTTCTACGATACGGTGAAGGGCGGTGACTTTCGTGCCCGCGAGGCCAACGTCTACCGGCTGGCCGAGATCAGCCTGAACATCATCGACCAGTGCGTGGCGCAGGGCGTGCCGTTCGCCCGCGAGTACAGCGGCTACCTGGCGAACCGCAGCTTCGGCGGCGCGCAGGTCTCCCGCACGTTCTACGCACGCGGACAGACCGGCCAGCAGCTCCTGCTCGGCGCCTACCAGGCGCTCATGCGACAGGTCGCCGCGGGCAAGGTGAAGATGTACACGCGTCACGAGATGCTCGACCTCGTCGTCATCGACGGCGTGGCGCGCGGCATCGTGACGCGCGACATGCTGACGGGGCGCATCGAGTCGCACGTTGCCGACGCGGTAGTGCTCGGCACGGGTGGCTACTCGAACGTCTTCTACCTGTCGACGAACGCGAAGGGCTCGAACGTCACGGCGATCTGGCGCGCGTACAAGCGGGGGGCAGGTTTCGCGAACCCCTGCTTCACGCAGATCCACCCGACATCCATTCCACCCTCGGGCGAGTACCAGTCCAAGCTCACGCTGATGAGCGAGTCGCTGCGCAACGACGGGCGGATCTGGGTGCCGCTGAAGAAGGGGGACACGCGTCACCCCAACGACATCCCCGAGAGCGAGCGCGACTACTACCTCGAGCGCTACTATCCGAGCTTCGGCAACCTCGCCCCGCGCGACATCGCCTCGCGTCGAGCCAAGGAGATGGTCGACGAGGGACGCGGGGTCGGACCGACGGGCATCGGCGTCTACCTCGACTTCCGCGACGCCATCCAGCGACTCGGGCGCGACGTGATCGAGGATCGCTACGGCAACCTCTTCGAGATGTACCGCAACATCACGGGCGACAACCCGTACGAGGTGCCGATGCGCATCTACCCGGCTCCGCACTACACGATGGGCGGGCTGTGGGTGGACTACAACCTGATGACGACGGTGCCCGGGCTGTTCGCGATCGGCGAGGCAAACTTCTCGGATCACGGAGCGAACCGCCTCGGTGCGTCCGCGCTCATGCAGGGCCTTGCCGACGGGTACTTCATCGTGCCGCTCACGGTTGGCGACTACCTGGCCACCGCGAAGCCACCGAAGATCGACACGTCGCACGCGGCCTTCCGCGACGCGGAGGCGGAGGTCATCCGCCGTCAGGAGGCGCTGCTCGCCGTCAACGGCAACCGCAGCGTCGCCGATTTCCACCGCGAGCTCGGCCGGCTCATGTGGGAGTACTGCGGCATGGCCCGCACCGCCGACGGCCTCAAGCTGCTGCTGAACCGGATTCCGGAGCTGCGCGAGCAGTTCTGGCGCGATGTGCGTGTGCCGGGCAGCGGCGCGACGTTGAACCAGTCGCTCGAGAACGCAGGCCGGGTCGCCGACTTCCTCGAGTTCGGTGAGCTCATGGCGCTCGACGCGCTCGAGCGCGACGAGTCGGCCGGCGGCCACTTCCGCGTCGAGCATCAGACGGAGGAAGGGGAGGCGAAGCGCAACGACGAGCGCTTCAGTCACGTCGCGGTCTGGGAGTATCGGGAAGGTGCGCCACCGATCCGCCACGAGGAGCCGCTCACCTTCGAGTACGTGGCGCTCGCACAGCGCAGCTACAAGTGAGTCGCACGATGCGCATTCACGGGGAACGCATTCCATGAATCTTACATTGCACGTCTGGCGGCAGGCCGGCCCGGAGGACAAGGGCCGCTTCGTCACCTACCAGGCGGAGGGCATTTCCGAGCACGCGAGCTTCCTCGAGATGCTCGACGTCGTCAACGAGGGCCTCGTGGCCCGCGGCGAGGAGCCGATCGCGTTCGATCACGACTGCCGTGAGGGCATCTGCGGCTCCTGCGGCTTCATGATCAACGGCCAGCCGCACGGTCCGCTGCAGACGACCGTGTGCCAGCTCCACATGCGCACCTTCGAGGATGGCGCGGAGCTCTGGCTCGAGCCCTGGCGCGCGACCGCGTTCCCCGTGGTGCGCGACCTCGTCGTCGACCGCTCCGCCTTCGACCGCATCATCGGCGCGGGTGGCTACATCAGCGTGAACACCGGCAGCGCGCCCGAGGCGAACGCGATCCCGATCCCGAAGGAGAACGCCGACCTCGCGATGGACGCCGCCGAGTGTATCGGCTGCGGGGCCTGCGTCGCGGCATGCCCCAACGCGTCCGCAATGCTGTTCACCAGTGCCAAGGTCTCCCACCTCGGGCTGCTGCCACAAGGGCAGGCCGAGCGCGACGACCGCGTCCTGGCCATGGTCGACCAGCACGATGAGGAGGGCTTCGGCCACTGCACGAACCACGGTGCGTGCCAGACGGCCTGCCCGAAGAACATCCGCGTCGACTGGATCGCCCGGCTGAACCGCGACTACCGGCAGGCCAAGACGAGGAGACCGGGAGAGGCGGGACTCATCGGCGCCTGAACGGCTCTACGGCGGGTGACGGGCGGTGGGTGCTGGGTGCCCGCGCTCGCTGCGCTCGCGCTCGGGTGGCGGACACTTCGGGAATGAATGCGGGCGATGGGCGCGGGGTGGTGGGCGCCCGTTGCCCGATTCTGAACCCGGTTTGTCCGCCACCCTTCGCCCGTCACCCGCCTTGAGAAACCCGTTCAGGGCTTCGGCAGCGTCACTCCTCGCTGGTCCTGATACTTCCCCTGTCTCATCGCGTACGTCACTTCCGGCACCTCGTCGCCCTGGAAGAAAAGCAGCTGCGCCAGCCCCTCGCCGCTGTAGATCTTCGCCGGCAGAGGGGTCGTGTTGCTGATCTCGAGGGTCAGGTGACCGCACCACTCGGGCTCCAGCGGGGTGACGTTCACGATGATGCCGCAGCGCGCGTACGTCGATTTGCCCACGCACACGACCAGGGTGTCCGCCGGGATGCGGAAGTACTCCATGGTCGCGGCCAGGGCAAAGGAGTGCGGCGGGATGATGCAGTGGTCGGCCTTGATGTCGACGAAGCTGCGGGGGTCGAAGTTCTTCGGGTCCACGACCACGCTGTGCACGTCCGTGAACACCTTGTACTCGTCGCCGACCCGGATATCGTAGCCGAACGACGACAGACCGTAGCTGATCGCGCCGTCACGCACCTGCCGATCGACGAACGGCTCGATCATCCCGTGCTCGGTGGCCATTCGCCGGATCCAGCGGTCGCTGCGGATGCTCATGATGTCGATGCCTTTGCTGCTGCGGTCGAGGGGAGCCTGGCAGGGGCCGCGACGCGGCCCGAAACGGCGGCGGAAACTAGGGCGCAATCCCGCTGTCCGGCAAGCGCTTCGTCGCCTTGACCCCGTGTGGGGCGGCGGGTAGTTTGCGGCACTTCCTACGTGAAGGATTTCACAAGCTGGAGCGTGCTGTGCACCAGAGCTGGATACCGATTCTGATCCTGCTGCTGCTGACCGTAGCCCAGGCGGTCGGTATGGTTGTGCTGTCGCACGTGGTGAACCCGTACCGACCGACGCCGGTGAAGTCGCTGCCGTACGAGTCGGGCATGCCACCGCTCGGCGACACGCGTGAGCGCTTCTCCGTAAAATTCTATCTCGTTGCGATCCTGTTCATCGTCTTCGACCTGGAGACGGTGTTCCTCGTATCGTGGGGCGTCGTCGCACGCGCGCTCGGCTGGGAAGGCTTCATTGCGGCATTCATCTTCATCGTCGTGCTGACGGTGGGGATGGTCTATGAGTGGAAGAAAGGAGCGCTCGAGTGGGACTGAGTGGGCGCGAGCTGCCGACGCTGCCTGCGGGTGGTGGTCACGCGAGCTTCTTCACGACGCGTCTTGACGCGCTGATCAACTGGTCGCGCCTCAACTCGCTCTGGCCGATGCCATTCGGCACGGCCTGCTGCGCGATCGAGATGATGGCGGCGGCGGCATCGAAGTATGACACGGCGCGCTTCGGCATGGAGCGCCAGGCGTTCTCGCCGCGACAGGCGGATGTGCTGATCTGTGCGGGCCGTGTGCCGTACAAGATGGCCCCGGTGCTGCGCCGTATCTGGGACCAGATGCCGCAGCCGAAGTGGTGTGTGTCGATGGGTGCGTGTGCGTCGTCGGGTGGCGTGTTCGACGTCTACTCGATGGTGCAGGGCATCGACACGATCATCCCGGTGGACGTATACGTGCCGGGCTGCCCGCCGCGACCCGAGGGCCTGATCTACGGGCTGCTGATGATCCAGGAGAAGATTCGCGGCGAGTCGATCACGCGCGCGGACTTCCATCGTGCGGAGGACCCGGCTCGGACGGGCCGGCCGAACCTGTCGCCCGAGGTGATCGAGGAAGTGACCGTCCCGTTCGGCAACTCGACGCGTCAGAACCGGGTGAGCGGCATGGTGCCGTCGCACGCGCTGCTGCGTCCGCGTGACCGAAAGCCCTGAGATGGCGGACAAGGACCTGAACGAAGGGCTGCGCGATCTCGAGAGCGGCCCGCGCACGTCGGAGACGGCAGGCGAGGGCCCGCGCGGCGAGGCCGCCGATGCGGCGTCGCATCCGACCGTTGCGGCGATGCGCGCGAAGTTCGGCGATGCGGTACGGCATCACACGGTCGTCGCCGGCGATGAGCACGTCGTCTACATCGCGCCCGAGCGCGTGCGCGACATCCTGGGCTGGCTCAAGGACGACCCCGCGCAGGATTACGCGTTCCTGATGGACGTGACCGCCGTGGATTACGGCGGCGGCCGGCCGCTCGAGGTGGTCTACCAGATGTGGTCGCTCACGCACAAGCGGCAGCTCCGCCTGAAGGCGACGCTGCCGCTTTCTGCGCTGGAGATCGACTCGGCCGTACCGCTCTACAACTCGGCGAACTGGCTGGAGCGCGAGGTCTACGACCTGTTCGGCATCCGGTTCCGCGGGCATCCGGACCTGCGGCGCATCATGATGCCGGAGAACTACGCCGAGGGTCACCCGCTGCGGAAGGACTTCCCGCTGCGCGGCCGGTTCAGTCGCGCGGAGCAGACGCGCCGCGCGATGGAGATGGAGCTCGAGGACTACTACATCCCGACGGAGCTCGCGACCGCCGGCATGCGCGCAACGGGCGAGCATGCGTCGGCCGATGCAGCCGGGCCGTCGACACCCGGCGGCATGCGGAGGCCGAACGACCCGGACAACTGGGCGCTCGGCACCGAGGGCGGCGCGGAAGGTGGTGCGTCGTCGCCGGAAGGAGTGGAGTGATGAGCAGCACGACGACACGCGGCACGCGCACGGTCGAGTACCTGGTCACGCGCACGCCGCAGATGGGAGTGGACGGTCGCCCGACCAGCGTGCCCGTCATGCCGCTCGGCGTCGAGCCGGAGATGCACGGCGAGCACATGCTGATCAACATCGGACCGCAGCACCCGGCGACGCACGGCGTGCTCCGGCTGGTACTCGAGCTCGATGGCGAAACGGTCGTGCGCTGCATCCCGCACATCGGCTACCTGCATTCGAGCTTCGAGAAGCTGGGCGAGTACCGGGACTGGAACCAGATCGTCCCGCTGACGGACCGCATGGACTACCTGGCGCCGCTGATCTACAACTGCGCCTATGCCATGGCAGTCGAGAAGATGATGGGCATCGAGGTCACGGAGCGCTGCAAGGTCGTGCGCGTGATCCTCATGGAGATGGACCGCATCTTCAGCCACCTGCTGTGGATCGGGACGACGGCGATCGACATCGGCGCATTCACCGTGTTCCTGTACGCGTTCCAGGAGCGCGAGCGGATCTACGATCTGCACGAGGCGCTCACGGGCGCGCGGATCACGACGTCCTCGACCCGCATCGGCGGCATGATGGCTGACCTGCCCGACGGGTGGACCGATGCTCTGCGTCACTTCATCAACACGTTCCCGAAGACGCTCGACGAGATCGAGACGCTGCTGACGCACAACAACCTCTGGATCGGACGCAACCAGAACATCGGTGTGATCAGCGCGGAGGACGCGATCAACTACGGCCTGACCGGCCCGAATCTGCGCGCGTCGGGCGTGGCGTACGACGTCCGCAAGGACCGTCCGTACTACGACTACGACACGTACGAGTTCGACGTCCCGGTGGGCGAGCACGGCGACAACTACGATCGCTATCTCTGCCGGATGGAGGAGATGCGGCAGTCGCTGCGCATCCTGCAGCAGGCGCTCGACCGACTGCCGGGTGGCCCGATCAACGTGGACGATCCGCGCGTGATCCTGCCGGGCAAGACGGACGTCATGAGTGACATGGAGTCGATGATCCATCACTTCAAGCTGGTGATGGAGGGCGTGAAGGCTCCGGTCGGCGAAAGCTGGTTCAGCGTGGAGAGCAGCAAGGGTGAGCTCGGCATGTACGTCGTGAGTGACGGCGGCAGCAAGCCGGTTCGCTGGCGCGTGCGCGGCCCGAGCTTCGTCAACATCTCTGCGCTGCCGAAGATGGTCGAGGGACAGCTGCTCGCGGACGTGATTGCGGTGAACGCCTCGCTCGACATCGTGCTGGGCGAGATCGACCGGTAATACTGGAATACGGGCCCGGGCCCGGGCGCGTGCCCGGGTTCAGAAACGACGGGATTCGATGGCGGAACAGAAGACAGAGCTGAAGGGCGGCAACGACGGCTGGGCAGGGGAGCGCGGTGACTTCGCGCACCTCTCGGAGGCCGACGTTCGCGGTACGTCGTACGTGGGGGTGCGGCCGCTCGAGGGGCGTGCGGCCGGCGGTGCCTGCTCCTACCCCTATCAGCTCGCCGAGAAGCATCCGGAGGCGCCTCTGTTCGAGGGCCCGTACCGCGAGCGGCTCGAGAAGATCAAGTCGCGCTACCCGGACGCGCAGGGTGCACTGCTGCCCACGCTGAACCTGGCGCAGGAGATCCACGGCTGGCTCTCGCCGGCGGACATGGATCGGGTCGCGGAGGAGCTGGGACTCTCTCCCGTGTACGTGCGCGGGGTCGCGACCTTCTATACGATGTACAACAAGGCGCCGGTCGGTACGTGGCTCGTGCAGGTCTGCACGAACGTGTGCTGCAACATCTGCGGCGCCGACGAGGTGATGCAGGCGTTCCTCGAGCACACGGGAACCGAGCCGGGCGAGATCTCCGACGACGGGCTGTTCACGTGCATTCCCGCGGAGTGCCTCGGCGCGTGCGGCTTCCCGACGGTCGTGCAGGTCAACGAGCGCTACTTCGAGAACGTCACGCCGGAGGACGTACCTGCGATCCTCGAGCGGTTGCGCCGCGAGGCGCCGAAGCAGGAGCGCTGAATGGCATACCCGTACAGGCACGAGCGCGAGACGCGGGTTCTGACCGAGGCGTTCGGCGATCCGGCCGCGCGCTCGATCGAGGGATGGAAGAAGTACGGCGGCTACGAGGCGCTGCGTAAGGCGCTCGGGATGGCGCCGAACGACGTGATCGAGGTGGTGAAGGCGAGCGGCCTGCGTGGCCGCGGCGGTGCCGGGTTCCCGACCGGCGTCAAGTGGTCGTTCATGCCGAAGGACGACAGCCGCCAGCCGCACTATCTGCTGATCAACGCGGACGAGTCGGAGCCGGGCGCGTTCAAGGACCGCGAGCTGCTGCGCTGGACGCCCCACCAGGTGATCGAGGGCGCGCTCATCGGTGCGCACGCGATCCGGGCGAAGCACGTCTACATCTACATGCGCGGCGAGTTCTTCGAGCCGGCGCAGATCGTCGGGCGCGCGATCGAGGAGGCATACGAAGCGGGCTTTGCGGGCGCGGACATCATGGGCTCGGGCATCAGCATCGACGTCACGCTGCATCTGGGCGCCGGCGCCTACATCTGCGGCGAGGAGACGGGGCTGATGAACTCGCTGGAGGGGCGTCGCGGCCAGCCTCGCGTGAAGCCGCCGTTCCCGGCAGTGATGGGTGCGTTCTCGCGGCCGACCACGATCAACAACGTCGAGACGGTCGCGACGGTGCCGCACATCCTGCGGCGCGGGGCCGAGTGGTACCGCAGCATGGGCACGGAGAAGAGCCCCGGGACGAAGCTGTTCAATGTGAGCGGGCACGTCGTCCGGCGCGGCAACTTCGAGCTGCCCCTCGGCTTTCCGCTGAAGGACCTGATCTACGACGTCTGTGGCGGCATTCGTGACGGCCGCGAGCTGAAGGCAGTGATCCCGGGCGGCAGCTCGGTCCCGATCCTGGCGGCGAGCGAGTGCGACATCAACCTCGACTACGAGAGCGTCGCCGCGGCGGGCTCGATGCTCGGCACGGCCTCCGTCATCGTGATGGACGACCGCACCGACATCGTGAAGGCCGTGCGCCGCATGGTCGAGTTCTACTCCCATGAGTCCTGCGGCCAGTGCACGCCCTGCCGCGAGGGCACGGAGTGGACGGCCAAGATCATGCGCCGCATCGAGGCCGGTGAGGGGACGATGGAAGATCTCGACACGTTGCTCGAGATCGGCCGCAACATGACGGGCACGACGATCTGTGTGCTGAGCGATTCGTGCGCGGCGCCGGTCGCCAGCTCGATCGCGAAGTTCCGCGACGAATACATGGCGCGCATCCGGCGCGAAGTGCCGGCCGGCGCGCTCACGGTGTGAGACGATGGCGAACGAGCAGACGGAAACGGTAACCTGCCGGATCAACGGCATCGAGGTGACGGTCCCCAGGGGGACGCGCATCATCGAGGCCGCGGAGCAGGCCGGCATCGGGATCGCGCACTACTGCTATCATCCCGGGCTCTCTGCGCCGGCGATGTGCCGCATGTGCCTGGTCGAGATCGAGGGTGTGCCGAAGCTGCAGCCGGCGTGCGTCACGACGGTCGCGGAAGGCAACAACATCCTGACGGAGAGCGAGCGCGCGCGCGAGTCGCGCAAGGGTACGCTCGAGTTCTACCTGATCAACCACCCGCTCGACTGTCCGATCTGCGACAAGTCGGGGGAGTGCAGGCTGCAGGACTTCGTGCATGCGGAGGGGCCAAAGCACGGTCGCCTGCGTGACGCCAAGGTCGTCTTCGGGCAGGACGACTTCGGCGGGAACATCCTGTACGATGGCGATCGCTGCATCATGTGCACGCGCTGCGTGCGCTTCATGCGCGAGATCGCGAAGGACGACCTCCTGGGCGTCGTGCAGCGCGGGCATCGCTCCGTGATCGACACGTTCTTCGAGCAGGGGCTCGACGACAGCCCGTTCCACACGAACATCGTCGACATCTGCCCGGTCGGCGCGCTGCTCGACAAGGACTTCCTGCACAAGGCGCGCGTCTGGGACCTCGACCACACGCCGTCGATCTGCCCGAACTGCTCGCAGGGCTGCAACATCCGGATCGACACGCGCGACAACCTGGTGCAGCGTCTGCGCCCACGCGCCAACCCGGACGTCAACTCGTACTGGATGTGCGACTACGGTCGCCACAGCTACGAGTGGATGAACGGTACGGACCGGATCGAGGCGCCGCTCGTCCGCGACGGGGACCGGCTCGTCGCACAGAACTGGCAGCCGGCGATGCTCGCGCTGCTGGAGCGCCTGAAGGAGCGGAGCGGCACGGTGCGCGTCGTCGGCTCGCCGATGCTCTCCAACGAGGACAACGGGCTGCTCGCGCGGCTCGCACAGCTGCTCGGCGCGGCATCGCAGGTCTACCGCTCGGCGCGCGCGGCCGACGAGGTGGTGCTGCCCGGCTTCCCGAAGCTGGCGCGCCGGCGCGAGCTGGCGGCGAACGGCCGCGGCCTCGAGGCGCTCGGCTTCCAGCGCGTCGGCGACGACCAGGCGAAGGGCGGCCTGACCAGTGCCGACGTGCTGATCGTGCTCGGCGACGAGCTGGCGGACATGCCCGCCGACTTCGGCAGTGACGCGTCCCTCTTCGTCTACCTGGGACACCGGCTGCATCCGGCCGCGCGCAACGCGCACTTCGTGCTGCCCGTCTCGACGTTCGCGGAGCAGGAGGGCACCTTCACGAACTTCGAGGGTCGCGTGCAGCGCTTCTGGCCCGCACTGCAGGCGCCGCCGCTCGCGCGGCCCGCGTGGCAGGTGCTGGGTGTGCTGCTCGCCGGGCTCGACGACGGGCCCGCACCCGCCGACGCCGCGAACGCGTTCCTGCGCGTCGGTTCCTTCTTCGAGCCCTTTGCCGGGCTGACGTATGAGATGATCGGTACACGCGGCGCGCTCATGAATGAGCCGGTCGCAATCGGCGCGGGCGGAGGCGACTGATGCACGAGTTTGCACCCATGTCGCCGACGGCGTGGTGGATCATCACGGTCGTGAAGATCCTCGTCGTCTTCGTCGTCATCCTGATCACGGTCGCGATGCTGACGCTCCTCGAGCGGAAGATCGCCGCCTGGATCCAGGACCGGCTCGGTCCCAACCGTGTGGGCCCGACCGGTCTGCTGCAGCCGATCGCCGACGGGTTGAAGAACATCCTGAAGGAAGAGACGCTACCGGAGCAGGCGAACAAGGTGTTCTTCGTTCTCGCGCCGATGATCTCGATCATGCCGGCCGCGATCACGTTTGCGGTCGTTCCGTTCGCTGCCCCGCTGCCCACGCCATGGGGGCTGGTCGACATGATCCTGGCCGATCTGCCGATCGGCATCCTCTACATCCTCGCGCTGACCGGCCTGGGCGTGTACGGCATCGTGATGGCGGGCTGGGCGTCGAACAGCAAGTACTCGCTCCTCGGCGGGTTGCGCGCGAGCGCGCAGATGGTCAGTTACGAGGTCTCACTCGGGCTCAGCCTGATCCCCGTGTTCATCCTCGCGGGCAACGTCACGCTGACCCAGGTCGTGTGGGACCAGCAGAGCGGGCTCGGGCTGTGGTACGCGTTCCCGCTCGGGCTTTCCTTCTTCATGTTCGTGATCGCATCGTTCGCCGAGACGAACCGGCTGCCGTTCGACATGGCGGAGGCCGAGTCCGAGCTCGTCACCGGCTACCACACGGAATACTCCTCGATGAAGTTCTCCATGTTCTTCATCGCCGAGTACTCCAACATGGTGACGGCGTCGGCGCTCATGGCGACGCTCTTCCTGGGCGGCTGGGACATCCCGTTCTTCACGTTCGATGACATGCGCGTCATCGCACCGGGCGTGGTGGAGGGAGCGCAGCCCGCGGTCTGGAAGACGCTGCTCACACTGCTGTCGTTCGCGATCAAGACGTTCTTCTTCATCGTGCTCTTCATGTGGGTGCGCTGGACCGTACCGCGGTTCCGCTACGACCAGATCATGCACCTGGGCTGGAAGGTCCTGCTGCCGGTCGCACTCGGCTACATCGTGGTCGTGGCTGCCGCGGTGCTCACACTCGACAGCCTCGGCATCGAGTACGGGTTCCTGTACGGCGTGATCCTGACGATCGTGAACCTGATTCCGACCGGCATCTTCCTGTGGATCATCGACCGCGACCGCGTGATCGCCGGATCGGCTGCCCCCGGTCTCGAGGGCAAGCGCCGTCCCGGCATGCCGGTGGGCGTGACCGCAACTCCGGTGCGGGCGGGCGCGGCTGAGGAGGCAGCATGGCGATAGGCGTGAAGACGATGCGCCGGCCGACGCAGAACACGTCGTACCTGCGCGCAACGCTCAAGGGCATGGCCCTCACGTTCCGGCACCTGGTGAACCCGAAGAAGGTCACCATCGAGTACCCGGACGTGAAGCCGCCGCTCTCGGACCGCTGGCGCGGCACGCACCGCATGGCGGTGCATGCGGACGGCCGGCCGAAGTGCGTCGCGTGCGGCCTCTGCCCGACGATCTGCCCGGCAAACTGCATCCGCCTGGTCCCCGGCGAGGACGACCAGGGGAATCGCTACCCGGTGGTCTACGAGATCGATGAGTTCCGCTGCATCTTCTGCGGCATGTGCCAGGAGGTTTGTCCGGTCGAGGCGATCCACGTCGGGCAGGACTACGAGAATGCGGAGTACACGCGTGAGCGCTTCGTCTACGACCTGGACCGCCTGATGGCGCAGGATCATCCGTTCTCGTCCCTGTGGGACCCGGCAGACCCGGCGGGCCAATGATCGAGCTGCTCTGGTGGGTCTTCGCGGCACTCGCGATCGGCGGCGGCATCGCCATGCTCATGAGCAGAACGCCGATCGCGAGCCTGCTGTTCCTCGTGCTCACGTTCTTCAGTCTGTCGGCGATCTACGTGCTGCTCGGCGCGTACTTCATCGCCGCACTGCAGGTGATCGTGTACGCGGGCGCCATCATGGTGCTCTTCCTGTTCACGATCATGCTGCTCAACCTCGGCCACGACTACCGCAACGACCTGCGTGGTGCGGGCTGGATCATCGTCGCCTTCACGACCGCGGGCGTGGGTGCCTGGGCGGTGTCGCGCGCGTTCGGCGTCGAGGGTGCACTCGTCGACCTCGGCGGCGCGGAGCGCATCGATGCGGCGGTCACCGAGCTGAATGCGGTCGGCGCGGTCGCAATGCCGCTCTTCCGCGACTACGTCGTGCCGTTCGAGCTGACGTCGATCCTGCTGCTCGTCGCCATCATCGGCGCGGTCCTGCTGGCCAAGCGGAGGGTCTGAGATGATCACCCAGTCACTCTGGCTGAGTGCGATCCTGTTCGGTCTCGGTGTCGCCGGTGTGGTGTTCCGGCGCAACGCGATCATTCTGTTCATGTGCATCGAGCTGATGCTGAACGCGGTGAACCTCGCGTTCGTGGCGATCTCCCGCAGCGTCGGCATCGATGGCCAGGTCTTCGTGTTCTTCGTGATGGCCGTCGCCGCTGCCGAGGCCGCCGTCGGTCTCGCGATCGTGATCTCGGTCTTCCGTCACACCGAGAGCGTCGACACCAGGGACTTCAACCTGCTGCGGTGGTAGCGTGAACGAGTTCCATCCCACGCTTCTCTGGGCGATCCCGCTCCTGCCGCTGCTCGGCTGCCTGATCAACATGGTGGCCGCGTTCGGCGCCCCGGAGCGCAAGACGATCCCGACGCTGGTCGGTCCGAGCGTCGTCGGCATCGCCTTCGTGATTGCCGTCGTGAACTTCGTCGGCATGCTGGGCGCCGACCTGCATGCACCGGTAGTCGAGCGCTACTTCCAGTGGATCGCGGTCGGCAGCCTGCAGATCGACGCGGCCCTGCAGCTGGATCAGCTCTCGATCGTGATGACGCTGATCATCACGGGTGTCGGCTTCCTGATCCACGTCTTCAGCATCGGCTACATGAAGGCGGACCCCGGGTACGCGCGCTACTTCTCGTACCTGAACCTGTTCGTCTTCTTCATGCTCGTGCTGGTGCTCGGGTCGAGCTACCCGCTGATGTTCGTCGGCTGGGAAGGCGTCGGTCTGTGCAGCTACCTGCTGATCGGCTTCTGGTTCAAGGACCGGGAGAAGGCGGACGCAGGCAAGAAGGCGTTCATCGTGAACCGCATCGGTGACGTCGGCTTCCTGATCGCGATGTTCATGCTGTTCAGCAACCTGGGCACGCTGGACTTCATCCCGATCTTCGAGACCGCACCGGCCACGTTCGCCTACGGCGGCGCCGTCGTGACCGCGATCACGCTGTTCTTCTTCATCGGCGCGGTCGGCAAGAGCGCGCAGATTCCGCTGTACGTCTGGCTGCCCGACGCGATGGCGGGCCCGACGCCGGTCTCGGCGCTGATCCACGCCGCCACGATGGTGACTGCGGGTGTCTACCTGGTCGCGCGGTCGAGCGTGCTGTTCGCGCTGGCGCCCGTCTCGCAGATCACGGTCGCGGGGATCGGCGCGCTGACGGCGCTCTTTGCGGCGACGATCGGGCTGGTGCAGACCGACATCAAGAAGGTGCTCGCATACTCGACCGTCTCGCAGCTGGGGTACATGTTCATCGGCGTGGGGGTCGGCGCGTTCGCGGCCGGCATCTTCCATCTGATGACGCACGCCTTCTTCAAGGCACTGCTGTTCCTCGGCTCGGGCGCAGTCATCCACGCGATGCACGAGGCGCTGCACCACACGCACAGCCACGCCGATGCGCAGGACATGCGCAACATGGGCGGGCTGAAGAAGTACATGCCGGTCACCTGGGTGACGATGTGGATCGGCACGCTGGCGATCGCGGGCATCTGGCCGTTCGCAGGGTTCTTCTCGAAGGACGAGATCATCTGGATGGCCGCCGCGCACGCGGTCGGCCCGTTCGAGACCTGGTTCCGCGTGGTCTGGGTCATCGCGCTCATCGCAGCGCTGCTGACCGCGTTCTACATGACGCGGCTCATGGTGATGACGTTCCACGGGGAGAACCGGACGGGCGAGCGCGAGCGCGGCTACCTGCGCGAGGTTCCGCCCGTCATGTGGGTACCGCTCGTGGTGCTCGCGGTGCTCTCGGTCGTCGGCGGGTGGATCAACGTCCCGGAGGCGATCGGGCACATGCCGATCCTGGGATGGATCCCGCACAGCGAGTGGCTGCACGAGTGGCTGCACCCGCTGACGGAGACCGCCGACGGCATCATGCTCCAGAACGCTGGCGAGCTCGCCGAGCAGGCGCCGCTGGGCGGCGGTGCAGGGATGTGGGCCGCGATCTCGTTCGCGCTCGCGACGGCGGTCGTCGTCATCACGGCAAGTACGCTCGGCCGCCGGCGCTTCCTGCCGGCAGACCAGGCGGAGACGCCGACGGGTTTCCTCGGCGTGCTCTACAACAAGTGGTACGTCGACGAGATCTACGATGCGATCGTCGTCCGGCCGGTGCTGGCACTGTCACGGTTCTTCGCACGCTACATCGACCGGGGCGTCATCGACGGCCTCGCGAACGGCGCCGGCTACGCGTCGCGCGCCTTCGGCTGGGTGAACTCCCGCGTTCAGACCGGGCTGGTCAATGGTTACGCGTTCATGATCGTCCTGGGCGCGCTGCTCCTCCTTGCCTTTATGCTGGGCTAGCATGCTGGAATCGATCGGATACCCGGGCTGGGCGCTGACCGCCCTCATCGTCGTACCGCTCATCGGCATGGTGGCGGTGCTGGCCGGCGACGAGGCGCGCGCGAAGCACACCGCGCTCGGTTTCACACTGGTCAACGCACTGCTCTCGCTGCCGCTCTGGTTCGGCTTCAACGCCGCGTCGGGCGGGATGCAGTTCGCCGTGAACGCGCCCTGGATTCCGGGATGGGGGATCTGGTACCGGCTGGGCGTCGACGGCATCAGCGTGCTGCTCGTGCTGCTGCTCACCATGCTGATGCCGCTCGCCGTACTGGGCAGCTACCGCTACATCACGCGCCGCGAGCGCGCGTTCTACGCGAACATGCTGCTGCTCGAGACGGGCGTGGTCGGCGCGTTCATGGCGCTCGACATGTTCCTGTTCTTCGTCTTCTTCGAGCTGATGCTCGTGCCGATGTACTTCATCATCGGCATCTGGGGCGGGGAGCGACGGGTCTACGCTGCGATCAAGTTCTTCCTGTTCACGGGCGTCGGCTCGCTGCTGATGCTGGTCGGGATCCTGTACCTGTTCTTCAAGCACCGGGCGCTGACGGGGGACGCGTCGTTCGCGTACTTCGATCTGCTGAGGGTACCGCTCACGTTCACCGAGCAGTACTGGCTGTTCGGCGGGTTCGCACTGGCGTTCCTGATCAAGCTGCCGGTCTTCCCGTTCCATACGTGGCTGCCGGACGCGCACGTCGAGGCACCGACACCGGGCTCCGTGCTGCTGGCGTCCGTCCTGCTGAAGCTGGGCGGCTACGGGTTCCTGCGCTTCCTGCTGCCGCTGTTCCCGCACGCGGCGACGCACCCGACGATCGTCGGGATCCTGATGTTCCTGGGGATCATGGGCATCATTTACTGCGCGTGGGTCGCCGCGGTGCAGCCGGACGCAAAGAAGCTGATCGCATACACGTCCGTGTCGCACATGGGCTTCGTGGTGCTCGGCATCTTCGCGCTGACGATCCAGGGCGCGCAGGGCGCGATGATCGTGATGCTGTCGCACGGACTGTCGACCGGCGCGATGTTCCTCCTGCTCGGCATGCTCTATGAGCGGCGGCACACGCGCCTGATCGCGGACTTCGGCGGCCTCGCCGCCGTTGCGCCGCTCATGGCAACGGCGTTCATCATCACCGCATTCGCGAGCATCGGGCTGCCGGGAACGAGCGGCTTCATCGGAGAGTTCCTGGCACTGCTCGGCACGTTCCAGACGCACCCCTGGGTTGCGATCATCGCGGCGACGGGAGTCATCTTCGCCGCGTACTACATGCTGCCGATGGTCCAGCGCATCTGGTTCAACCGGCTCGACCATCCGGAGAACGAGCGGCTGCCGGACCTGAGCCGCCGCGAGATCGCCGTGCTCGCACCGCTGATCGCGGGCATGATCTGGATGGGCGTCTACCCGAAGCCGTTCCTCGACCGCACGGAGCAGACGCTCGTGCAGGTGCTCGAGACCGTGGAAATCCGCACGTCGCCGGGCATGGCGGCGCTCAACGTGCTGCCCCCGGCGCCGCAGGCCGCCGATCCGGGCGCGGCCGTGCAATAGGGTGGAGGACGAATCACCGTGCAGGGGCTGACGATTGATTTCGCGCGCCAGACCGACTTCGTGCTGGCGCTGCTCCCCGAGATCGTGCTCTCGGTCTGGGGAATGCTCGTGCTGATGGTCGACGTCTTCCAGAAGGGCTCGCGTACCGGGCCGTCCTGGCGCGGCCTCGGCTGGTTCACGCTCGTGGGGCTTGTCCTCGCCGCTGCTGCCAACTGGTGGCTGGGTGGGCTGAGCGAGGCGAACCTGGCGGGCAGCATCGCGCTCGACTCGTTCCGCATCTTCAGCAACTTCATCTTCCTTGCGTCCGGCGCGTTCTTCGTGCTCATCGCGGATCGCTACCTGGACGAGGAGCGGATGCTGCTGGGCGAGATCTACGCGCTCATCATCTTCGCGACGGTCGGCATGATGGCGTTCGCCGGCACGCGCGATCTGATGATCATGTTCATCGCGCTCGAGCTGATGTCCGTCTGCGTGTACGTGCTGACCGCGGCGAACCGGCGCGATCCGCGCGGCGCGGAGGGCGGCCTCAAGTACTTCCTGCTCGGGGCCTTCGCGAGTGCGTTCTTCCTGTTCGGCATCGCGCTGGTGTACGGTGCGACGGGCACGGTGAACCTGGCCGAGATCGCCGCCACGATCGGCGTCGACGGGATCGGCGCGAGCCCGCTGCTGCTGCCCGCGATTGCGCTGATCGCGGTAGGCTTCGCCTTCAAGGTCTCCGCGGTCCCGTTCCACATGTGGACGCCGGACGCCTACGAGGGCGCTCCCGTGCCGGTTACGACGTTCATGGCGGTGGGCGTGAAGTCCGCAGCGTTCGCCGCGTTCGTGCGCGTCTTCCTGACGGCGTTCCCGGGTGTCTACGATTCGTGGGACGTACTCGCGATCTGGCTCGCGATCCTGACGATGGTCGGCGCGAACCTGACGGCGCTCGTGCAGGGCGACGTCAAGCGGATGCTCGCGTACTCAAGCGTTGCGCACGCCGGCTACCTCCTCGTCGGTCTCGCGGCGGCGAACGTGCTCGGCGCGGCGTCCGTGCTCTTCTACCTCGTCGTGTACGTGTTCATGACCGCGGGCTCGTTCGCCGTGCTCATGGTGGTCGCTGGCCAGGGCGAGGCGCGCACGGGGCTGGAGTGGTTCAGCGGGCTCGGCTGGCGTGCGCCGGTGCTGGGCGCGGCGATGACGCTCTTCCTCCTGTCGCTCGCGGGCTTTCCGCTGACCGGCGGGTTCGTCGGCAAGGTGTTCATCCTGCGCGCGGCGATCGATCAGGGACTGATCGGCCTGGCCGTAGCGCTCGTGCTCGCGTCGCTGATCTCGTACTACTACTACCTGCGTGTCGCGTGGTACATGTGGTTCCGTGAGCCGGACGGCGAGCCACTCTCGCTCACGGTCTCGCCCGGGACCCGGGTCGCGATCGCTGCCGCCGCGATCGGCGTACTGCTGCTCGGCATCTTCCCCGGGGTGCTGCTGGACGCGGCCGAGCGCAGCGCCGCGGCGCTCATGCACCTGCCGACGATGCTCGGCAGCAACTGAGGCACGTCGACCGCAGCAGGGCGGTGCGATAGGATAACGAACGAGGCGGCGGCCGCTGGCGGGCGCCGCCTCGTTCATTCGGTACACAGGCCCGGACAGGGCATGCACATTGCGGCCGTGCGTCGGTCGGACGCCGCACGTCGCGGCATCATTCACAGGTGATCTCTCAAATGGCCAGACCGGATACGATCGAGGTAGACAGCGAGGTGCTCGCGCAGGCGGAGCGCGGCATCGAGGAGTACCTGGAGCGCATGCGCGCGAGCGGCGAGCTCGCCGAGAACTACTACGAGGCGGCACGCAGGAACGTGTTCCCGAACCTGCGGGAATGGGTGACCGACCCCGACATCCGGCGCCTGTCACCGAATCTGGCAGCCGGCGTGATGGATGCGGTTCGCGAAGGGCGCTGGGAGGAGATCGTCAACGCGTTCGTGCGCGAGGTCAAGTTCGGGACGGGCGGCATCCGCTCGCTGATGGCCTTCCGCAAGGAGGACATCGAGCGGCTCGCGGAGGAGGGCGTCGATGCGCGCATCCTGAAGGGCCCGAACACGATCAACAACATCATCGTGCTCAAGTGCGCGTACGGCGTTGCTCGCTACCTCGTCGATACGATCCGCGACCGGACACCGCGTGTCGTTGTCGGCTACGACAGCCGCATCCAGGGTGCCGCCTTCGCACGCATCATCGCGGAGACGTTCCTGGCCGAGGGCGTCGAGGTCTTCCTGTTCGACGAGGCGGTGCCGTATCCCGAAGTCACGTTCGCGATTCCGTCGATGAACGCGGACGCCGGCGTATTCATCTCCGCGAGCCACAACGACTACCGCTACAACGGCTTCAAGCTGTCGGGACCGAACGGCTCGCAGTTCTCGCCGGAGATCCGCGACCAGATTCTCGCGAAGTACATCGCACCGGCAAAGCCGAAGGACATCCATCCGGTCGATCTGGACACGGCCGACGCGGAGACGCTGTCACGGCTGCACTTCCTGGGCGGCAGCGAGCCGCTGCCCGGCAAGGAGTACTACGGGCGCGACCTGATCGACATGCACTCGCAGCACATCGCGCACATGCGGCGCTTCCTGCTGCGGCAGCAGGAGCGGGACATGGACGTCGCCCGCAACCTGAAGATCGTCTACTCCGCCTTCAACGGGGCGGGGCGGCGCGCGATCCCGCGGCTTCTGAAGGATCTCGGGTTCGAGACGATCTACAGGATCAAGAGTCTCGACACGCTGAACGGCCTCTTCCCGGCGTTCAAGAGCACGCCCGGCGAGGAGCAGCAGCCGGACCCCGGCGACTCGCGGGCGGCGGTCATCGCACTGCGCGAGCTGGACAGGGAGGCAGCGTCGCCGCCCACGGACTGGGATCCGTACATCTCGTGGGACGCGGCAGACATCCTGGTCGCAACGGACCCGGACGCGGACCGCTCGGCCGTCATCGTGAAGCCGCCCGCCGGTCTGGTGAAGGCGCTCGAGGGGCGGCAGCGTCCCGGAATGCTGCGCTACAGCGACCGGCACGTATTGCTCCCGGCCGACGACATGTGGACGCTCATCCTGTGGTACCGGATGAAGTTCGGCGGCATCAAGGATCCGGCGCGGAGCTTCATTGCGCTGAGCCACACGACGACGGATATGATCGCGCGGCTCGCGGAGAGCGAGGGGCTGGGCTGGCTGAAGACGTGGGTCGGCTTCGGCTGGCTCTCGGCGGGTGTCGCGCACGCGTGGCGCGGTGCCGAGCTGCCCGCGATTCGTGACGGCCGCCCCCTCGACGCGAAGCCGGACGAGCGCAGCAAGTGCCACCAGATCTTCTTCGACACGACGGGCATGGAGCCCGGTGGCCGTACGTTCAACGCCGCGACACTCGAGCAGAGCAACGGGTTCTCGATCCTGGGCGGCCCGCCGCCGGGCTTCCCGGAGGACGACCGCGCGCTCGGTGCGGGCGGCCACGTGCGGGACAAGGACGGCACGTTTGCCACGCTGCTCACCACCGAGGTCGCAGCCTACGCGAAGGAGCAGGGCATCGACCTGATGACACTGCTTGCCCGCGAGATCTACGCGAATCCGAATGTCGGCCTGTTCGTGAACTACTACGAGCCCGACCCGTTCGACGGGGAGTATCCGGGGCTCGCGGGCGACTCGAAGAAGAAGGCGATCCTCGACAACTGCATCGCCCTCTACGAGCGTGCGCAGAAGGAGTCGGTTGCAATCGGCGGCCGCGAGGTCACGGACACGCGCTACTACTGGACCGGCAAGTACGACGCCGCCAACTGGACCGGCTTCCCCGACGAGGGGTTGCGTTTCTACCTCGGTGACCGCTTCAGCTACATCACCGTGCGGCCGTCCGGCACGAGCAACTCACTCCGCTTCCACGTGCAGCTCTACGGCGGCCCGGTCGAGGAGGAGCAGGCGTGGGTGCGCCGCCTCGAGCTCGAGGCGGAAGCGATCGGCATGATCGACGAGCTGCGCGCAACACTGGGCGCACCAAGGGAGGCGAACGCGCAGTACTGACGCGTTTCGGAGTATCACATGCAGACGGCGAGCAGCGCCCGGCTCAGACGCATCCGGCGGAGCACGGTGCGCTGGCTGCTCATCGCGGCCGGCGCACTGCTGGTGACACTGCTCGTCGGCAGTGCAGTCGTGCACCTGTACACAGAGGCACTGTGGTACTCCGCCCTGGGGCAGGCCAGCGCGCTCTGGACGCGCATCACGACGCAGATCGTCGTGCGCGCAGTGACCGGCGCGATCGGCGCAGCGCTCGTGCTGATCAACCTGCTGCACGTCGTGCGGCACCTGGGCCCCGTACACCTGCGCCGGCGTTACGGAAACCTGGAGATCGCCGAGCAGGTCCCGCGCGCACACGTCCGCGTCGGCATCGTCCTCGTCGCCGTCCTTGCCGGCTGGTGGATCTCCGGAATCCAGTTTGGCGGCCGTGCGTCCCTTGCCGTGCTCGCGTGGCTGCGCAGTGACACCTGGGGGATACGCGACCCGCTCTTCGGCAACGATCTCTCCTTCTACATCTTCGGCCTGCCGGTGCTCGAGCAGTTCCTCGGGTACCTGATGTTCGTGCTCATCTGGGCAGCGCTGCTGTGCGCGCTGGGCTACACCCTTCTGGGTGCGATCCGTCTGCGCGACAACCGGCTGGAGGTGGACGAGGGGCCGCGCTTCCATTTCGCGCTCCTGCTGGCGGCCTTCATCATCGTCCTGGGCGTGCACTACTGGATCGGCCGCTACGGCGTGCTGCTCGATGGCTCCGGCTTCGGTGGCACGGTCGGGTACGCCGACGTCCACGCGCGACTGCCTGCGCGCACCGTCATTGCGTTGTGCTCGCTCATCGCGGCCGGCTCGATCGTGTACGGCGCAGTGCGACGCAACTGGCGTCCGGCCCTCGCGGCCACGGGCGTGCTGTTCTTCGCGAGTATCGTCGGTGGCGTGATCTACCCGGCGGCCGTGCAGAAGCTGCAGGTGGAGCCGAACCAGCTCGAGCGGGAGCGTCCCTACATCGACTGGCTGATCGAGTACACGCGGCGCGGCTTCGCACTGGACGAGATCCAGCGCAGGTCGTGGAACCCGGCGCGCCGCGCCGCCGAGATGCAGCTCGCTGGGATCGATTGGCTGCGCGACCTGACACTGTGGGACCGCGACCAGCTGCAGACCGCCTTTGCGGAGGAGACGCGCCGCCAGTACTACGAGTTCAGCGACGTCGATTTCGACCGCTATTACTCGGACGGCAGGCCGCGTCACGTGGCGATCGCGGTGCGCGAGTTCAAGCGCAGTGGCCTGCCCGCCGATCGCCAGACGTGGCGCAACATCCACCTGGCGCCGACCTACACGCACGGCATCGGCGCTGTGGTTACGCTCGCAAGCGAGGCCGCCCGCGGCACTCCCGTCTACTGGTTGACGAACGCGGATACCGTGGAGCGAGACCGGCTCGCACCCGCCGACCTCGATCTGACGGAGCCGAGGGTGTATTTCGGCGAAGGGATGGAAGACTATGTCGTGCTCAACCCCGAGGCGGACACCGCGGGTCGCGTTGCGCCGCTCGAGGCGGTGAGCACAGGCATCCAGCTCGATTCGTTCCTGCGAATTCTCGCGTTCTCCTGGCGCTTCGGTGACAAGAACCTGCTGTTCTCGACAGAGCGCGACGAGAGCAGCCGTCTGCTCTTCCGCCGCCCCGTCGTCCAGCGCGTACGCCAGCTCGCACCGTTCCTCGCCTGGGACGACGATGCATACCCGGTGATCCACCGCGGGCGGATCGTCTGGATGATCGACGGTTACTCCTCGACCGCCAACTTCCCGCTCTCCGAGCCGTTGCCGCTGGGAACGCGACCGACGCGCTACCTGCGAAGCAGCGCGAAGGCGGTCGTCGATGCGGTCAGCGGAGAGGTCACGATCTACGCGCTCGACGAGGACGAGCCGCTGTTGACGACCTACCGGCGGATCTTCCCGGACATGGTCCAGCCACTGTCCGCGATGCCGGCCGACCTGCAGACGCACCTTCGCTATCCGCCTGCGCTGGCCGCGGCCCAGGCGGACAAGCTCGCACGGTTCCATGTGACCGAGGCCGACGTCTTCTACTCGGGCCAGAGCGCCTGGCAGCGGCCGATGCTGGCGGGACGGACGGGGCCCTACGAGCCGCTGTTCATGATGGCGGCGTTGCCGGGTGAGTCCCGCGCGGAGTTCCTCCTCAGCGTTCCGTTCATTGCTGCCGACCGCCAGACCATGGCGGGCCTGCTGCTCGTGCGGAACGACCCGCAGCACTACGGTGAGGCTTTGCTGCTGGAGCTGCCCAGCGCGGACGTCACGCGCGGACCGAGCCAGATCATCGCACTGATCGAGCAGGACGCGGGCATCAGTGCGCAGTTCTCGCTCTGGCGCAGCCCGGGCGTGGACCTGCAGCTCGGCCAGCTGCGCGTCGTACCGCTCGACAGCGCCGTGCTCCACGTCGTCCCGCTCTATCTCTCGGCCGCCGGAACCGCGCTGCCGCAGCTGCAGCGGGTCATCGTCAGCGACGGCGTGAGCGTGAGCATGGACACCTCCCTCGAAGGGGCGATCGAAGGCCTCGGCGGCGGTCGCAGCGTGCCTGCCCGCACGGAGCAGGAACCGTCCCCCGCCGCGTTGCCCGCCCCATGGGCAGAGGAGGCCCTGCGGCTCCAGCAGGAGGCGGATCGGGCACTGCGCGACGGCGATTTCGCAGCATTCGGCCGTCACTGGAGCGAGCTCCAGGAGCTGCTCCGGCGCGCCGCTCAGCAGCCGACGTCTCCCGATTAGTCAGCTTGCCGCCCCCCGGAGCCAATGGTATGATTTCCCCGCTCGAACGCGGTGGTACGCGCACGATCGTCGTCGCGCTTGGAGGCAACGCGCTCCAGCCGCCCGGCGGCCACGGTGGTATCCACGAGCAGTTCGCGCACACGCGCGAGTCGCTGGGTGTCATCGTCGCGCTCGCCAAGGCGGGCTGGCGCGTTGCAGTCGTGCATGGCAACGGCCCGCAGATCGGCGACGAGCTGCTCCGCAACGAGCTGGCACGCTCGCGCAGACCGCCCTTGCCGCTCGGCGTGCTCGTCGCATCCACGGCCGGCTGGATCGGCTACATGATCCAGCAGTCGCTGCGTAATGCACTGGATCATGCGGGCGTTCGACGTCCCGTCGTGTCGATCATCACGCAGGTGCTGGTCGATGCCGACGACCTCGAGCCGCGCAAGCCGATCGGTCACACGATGTCGCGCGAGCAGGCCGAGGAGCTCGCCGCGACGCTGGGATGGGACATCGCCCCGGTCGAGGGTGGCTGGCGCAGGATCGTGGCGTCGCCAAGGCCGTACTCGGTCGTGGAGTCCGACCAGATCGAGCGGCTGCTCGACGCGGGCACGATCGTGATTGCGTGTGGCGGCGGCGGGACGCCGGTGTACCGGGATGAGCGGCTGGGGCTCGAAGGCGTCGATGCAGTAGTCGACAAGGATCGTGCCGCGTGCATCCTGGCGCGTGAGCTGCGCGCCGAGGTGCTGCTCATCCTCACGAACGTAGACGGCGCGTACCGCGGCTACGGCACGGCCGCGCAGCAGCTCATCGAGCGCCTGCCTGCGCAGGAGGCGGCGGCACTGCTGCAGTCGGGCGAGTTCGGTGCCGGCAGCATGGGACCGAAGGTCGAAGCTGCCATCGACTTCGTGCGGAACGGAGGGCGCCGCGCGATCATCGCACGGCTGGAGCGCGGGCTCGATGCCGTCGAAGGCAGGACGGGAACGACCATCGTCCCCGATTGAGGTGGCCGGGTGCCCGCACGGTGCCCCGGCCGCGTTTGTTTCCGCAGGCTTCGCCACGGCGAAGCCATGAACGCTACGGAATGCAATGAACATTCATGAGTATCAGGCGCGCGAGATCCTGACGGCGCACGGCGTGCCCGTTCCACCGGGCGTCGTCGCGACCACGCCGGAGGAGGTCGAGCGCGCCGCGCAGCAGTTCGGCTCGACCGTCGTAGTGAAGGCGCAGGTGCATGCCGGCGGCCGAGGCAAGGCGGGCGGCGTCAAGCTCGCGAAGTCGCCGGCCGAGGCGAAGGACGTGGCGGGGAAGATCCTCGGCATGCGCATCAAGGACCTGCCCGTCGAGAAGGTGCTGGTTGCGCCGGCCGAGGACATCGCGAGTGAGGCGTACGTCGGCATGATCCTCGACCGCGCGAGCAAGCGTGTCGTTGTGATGGTGAGTCGCGAGGGTGGCGTCGACATCGAGGAGGTCGCGGCAATGAACCCCGATGCGATCCGCAAGCTCGCGGTCGATCCGCGCTACGGCCTGCTGCCGTACCAGGCGTACTCGCTCGCGGTCTCGCTCTACGACGACATCAGACAGCAGCGTGCATGCGCGAAGATCCTGCAGCAGCTGTACGCGGCGTTCCTCTCGAGCGGTGCGTCACTCGCCGAGATCAACCCGCTCGTCACGACGCCCGACGGCGAGGTGAAGGCGCTGGACGCAAAGTTCAACATCGACGACAACGAGCTGTTCCGACGTCCCGACATCGAGGCGCTGCGTGACACGTCAGGCGAGCCCGAGGCCGAGATCCAGGCACGCGAGGCGGGGCTCACGTTCATCAAGCTCGATGGCAACATCGGCGCGTGTGTGAACGGCGCCGGGCTCGCAATGGCGACGATGGACCTGATCAAGTTCTACGGCGGCGAGCCGGCGAACTTCCTCGACATCGGCGGCAGCTCGAACCCGGAGAAGGTCGTCAACGCGCTGCGCATCATCACCGCCGACCCGAACGTGAAGGTGATCTGCTTCAACATCTTCGGCGGCATCACCCGCTGCGACGACGTCGCCAACGGCATCGTCACGGCCACACAGCGCATCAAGATCGATGTGCCGATCGTGATCCGGCTGACGGGCACGAACGAGGATGCAGCACTGGAGATCCTGAAGAACGCCGGGTTCAGTGCGACGACGTCGATGGACGAGGTCGTGCAGAAGGCGGTCGAGCTCGCGGGAGCGGGGAAGTAACATGTCAATTTTCATCGACGAGAACACGAAGCTGCTGGTGCAGGGCATCACGGGCCGTGACGGCTCGTTCCACGCACGGCAGATGATGGAGTATGGCACGCAGGTCGTCGGCGGCGTCACGCCCGGCAAGGGCGGCCAGACGTTCGAGGGACCGGATGGCAGGTCGTGCCCGATCTTCGACACGATGGAGCAGGCGGTCGCGGCCACGGGCGCGAATGCCAGCGTGATCTACGTGCCGCCCGCATTCGCGGCGGACGCGATCATGGAGGCCGCCGGTGCGGGCGTTCCGTTCATCGTTGCGATCACCGAGGGCGTGCCGGTGCTCGACATGACGCGCGTCTACGCGTACGTGCAGGATGCAGGCGTCCGGCTGCTCGGGCCGAACTGCCCGGGCCTGCTGTCGCCCGGCAAGTCGAAGGTCGGCATCCTGCCCGGCCAGATCGCAACACCCGGCCCGGTCGGCGTCGTGTCGCGCTCGGGCACGCTGACCTACGAGGTCGTCTACCAGCTCACGAACGCCGGGATCGGCCAGAGCACGTGTGTCGGCATCGGCGGTGACCCGATCAACGGCACGAACTTCATCGACTGCCTCGAGGCGTTCGAGAATGATCCCGAGACGAAGGCGGTCGTCATGATCGGCGAGATCGGCGGCACCGACGAGCAGCAGGCGGCGGAGTTCGTCAGCTCGAGGATGACCAAGCCGGTCGTCGGCTTCATCGCCGGGCAGACGGCACCACCCGGGCGGCGCATGGGACATGCCGGCGCGATCATCAGCGGCAGTGAGGGAACGGCCGCCGAGAAGATCGAGACGTTCGAGCGCAACGGCATCGGCGTCGCGAAGAAGCCGAGCGACGTCGTCGGCCTCATCCAGGCCGTGCTCTGAGGACGATGGCGGCCGGCACGCTGCTCACCGAGGTGCTTCCGCGCGAGCACATCATCGTGCCGCTGCGCGCGACCACGCTGCGTGAGGCCCTCGACCTGCTCGTTGCCCGGCTCGAGGAAACCGGCGCCGTGCGCGATTCCGCCGCACTGCGCCGCGTGATGGAGGCGCATCGCGCGCGCGATACCGTGCAGATCGGGTCGCGCGCGCTCCTCCCGCACTACCGCACCGAGGCCGTCGACAGCCTTGCGATGGCGTTCGGCGTAACCGAGCAGCCGATCGTCGTCAACGGCGGGCCTACGAAAGCCGTTCGCATCATCGTTCTGATTCTCGCGCCACCGACGGCGGCCACGCTCTACCTGCAGACGATCGCCGCACTCGCCCGCCTCTTCCACGACGAGACCGTCACCGAACGGATCGTCCATGCGACGTCCCCCGACGACATCATCGAGCTCGCGGAAATCTCATCGCTCCGCATCGAGCCGCGGCTCACGGTGCGCGACCTGATGATCCACAACGCGGATCACGTCAGCATGGACCAGACCGTGCGCGATGCCGTCGACGTCATGGTTCGCAAGCGCGTGCGCGCACTGCCGGTCGTGAACGAGCAGCGCCAGGTCGTGGGCATCGTGAGTGAGTGGGACGTGATGCGCGCGCTGCTGCCGCAGGTACCGCGCGCGAGCGACGAGGAGGAGAGCGCGGCGCAGCCGCAGCAGCCCCTGCGCGTGCGTGACGTCATGACTCGCTCCGTCCTCTGCATCTCGGAGGACATGGGGCTCGTCGAGGCAGCCAACATGATGCTCAACAAGGACGTCGAGCAGCTGCCCGTGGTGAGCGAAGGCAAGTTCAGTGGCCTGCTCACCCGCAGTGACATCATTCGCAAACTCTTTGGACGATAGGATCCATGGCAGGCAACTACACGCTCACGATCATCAAGCCGGACGCCTTCGGCCGGAACCTCGCCGGCCGCATCCTCGCCCACCTCGAGGAACAGGGCTTCCGCATCCGCGCCGCACGCACACTGCGCATGACCGAGGCACAGGCGAAGGCGTTCTACGAGGTCCACAAGGACCGGCCCTTCTACGGCTCGCTCGTCAGCTTCATGACCAGCGGCCCGTGCATGCCCGTCATCCTCGAGAAGGACGACGCGGTGGCTGCACTCCGCAAGGCAATCGGCGCGACAGACCCCGCCGAGGCCGAGGAGGGTACCGTGCGCAAGCTGTACGCGGAATCCAAGGAGCGGAATGCGATCCACGCCTCGGATTCGGATGAGAACGCTGCGCGCGAGGCGCGGTTCTTCTTTGCGGAGGCAGACGTTCTGGGCGCTTCCTGAGCGCCGAGCGAACAGATCGATAAGGCGGGCCCGGGGCCGAGGGCCCGGGGCCCGGGGCCATGGCGGGTAGCGGGTATGGCCTGAGAGCACCGGAACCGTCCCGAACCAGGGAGGACGGAGAGCGCGGTGCATTGCGTACCACACCACGCGGCCCCTGGCCTACAGCCCTGGGCCCCCGGCCCGCCGCTCGATCTGAGGGCACCGAAACACGCGCCCAACCTGCCCGTGTCCACCCACCGGTCGCATTGACACACCCCAGTATTTCCAGCAAATTACACGACTATGCTGACAGTCGATCTGGGCCGGCTCCAGCGGTCGGTGAAGCTGGAGATCAAGGGGCAGGTGGGCCCGGACGACCCCATTCTGGCGGATCTGAGCTTCCGCATCGCAGAGCCGTTGCAGGTCAGGCTCGAGGCGCACCAGGCTGGGCCGGACGTGCTCGTCCGGGGGCGCATGCGGGGAGAGCTGGAGCTCGAGTGTGCGCGTTGCCTGGAGCCGGTGCGCCACACCCTGGATGAAGAGGTTACCTTCCTCTACGTCGAAGGGGTCGACGAGGCGGCCGCGGAGGACCAGGAGGTCTATCCGCTGCCGGCGACAGGCTGGACGCTGGATCCCGGACCGGCGCTGAGGGAGCACCTTGTGCTTGCGGCGCCGGCACATGTTCTGTGTCGCGAGGCTTGCCGGGGGCTTTGCCCGACGTGCGGCACGAACCGCAACGAGGCGCCGTGCGAGTGCGAGGCGTCGGACGTGGACGATCGCTGGGCTGCGCTCCGGCGGCTCGGCTCCGAATAGACGGAGAGGACGAGGACGATGGCGGTACCGAAGAAGAAGGTCTCGAAGCAGCGGAGGCGGAAGCGTCGCGGCGCGATGAAGGCCGAGATGCCCTCCGTGCAGAGCTGCCCGAAGTGCGGCGATCCGAAGCTGCCGCACCGGGTGTGCCCGACGTGCGGGACGTATAAGGGCGAGCAGGTCCTCGAGGTCGAAGAGATCTGAGGGAGGGCGCCTTGCGCATCGCGCTGGACGCGATGGGCACGGATCGTCACCCGGACATCGAGGTGGCGGGTGCCCTGCAGGCCCTGCGCGAGCTGCCGGCGGATTTCGAGCTTCTGCTGGTCGGCGACGAGCCGCGCATCGCCAGGGCGCTGGCGGAAGCGGGGCCGGCGCCGGCGGGCAGGCTGCATATCGTGCACGCGGAGGAGACGGTCGCTCCGGGGGAGCCACCGGCCTCGGCCGTACGCCGGAAGCGGAAGAGCTCGATCGCGGTGGGGCTGGGGCTGCAGAAAGAGAACAAGGCGGACGCCTTCGTGAGCGCCGGCTCGACCGGCGCGGTCATGGCGGCGTCCCTTTTTCTTTTGGGGCCCGTGCCGGGCGTGGATCGGCCGGCGGTCGCCACGCCTCTGCCCACGTCCGCCGAGCCGCTGCTGCTCATCGACGCGGGAGCCAACGTCGACACGAAGCCTCATCATCTTGCGCAGTTTGCGCAGCTTGCTGCCATCTACGTGGAGGATGTCTGGCAGCGTCCGAATCCGCGCGTCGGCCTGCTGAACATCGGTGAGGAGCCCGAAAAGGGCGACGAGCTGGCAGTCGAGACGTACAGCCTGCTCGAGAAGAGCGGCCTGAACTTCATCGGCAACGTCGAAGGGCGGGACGTGATTCGCGGCATCTGCGACGTGCTCGTTGCGGACGGCTTCGTCGGCAACGTGCTGCTGAAGTTCTACGAATCGATCATGGTGTTCATGCACAGTCTGCTCGAGCGGGAGTTCGCGGCGAAGGGTGTGAGCCTGGACGTCAACGAGCTGCTGCGCGGCTTCGACTACACGGAGTATGGTGGTGCGCCGCTCCTGGGAGTGAACGGCGTCTCGATCATCTGCCATGGCGGCTCGCCGCCGCGTGCGATTGCGAATGCGATCCGTGTCGCGCGCCAGGCGGTGCAGACGAAGATGGTACGACACATCGCGCAGGAAGTGACTGCGCATGCCGGCGCCGCACACGAATGAGTGCGCGAGCGGATTGAGAGGAATACCGGATGAAGTCACCCAAGCCCATCGTAGAGGTCGTATCGACCGGTCGGTACCTGCCGGATCGCGTCCTGACGAACGCGGACCTCGAGACGATGGTCGAGACGACCGACGAGTGGATCCGCGAGCGCACGGGCATCCGTGAGCGCAGGATCGCGAGTGACGACATGGGGGCCGCGGAGATGGGCGCGCGGGCCGCGCGCATCGCAATGGAGCGGGCCGGCGTGCTTCCGGGCGAGATCGACATCATCGTCGTCTCGACGGCGACGCCGGACCGGCTGCTTCCGTCGACTGCGTGCGACATGCAGGCACTGCTGGGCGCCACGAATGCGGCCGCGTTCGACGTGAGCGCCGCCTGCTCCGGCTTCCTGTACGCGCTCACGGTTGCCGAGGGCTACATCGCAGCGGGTCGCGGTGAGATTGCGCTCGTCGTGTCGACCGAGAAGATGAGCGGCATCGTCGACTGGGAGGACCGCTCGACGTGCGTGCTCTTCGGCGATGGCGCAGGTGCTGCCATCGTGCGGCGGGCCCAGAACGGCCGGGGCGTGCTGTCGAGCTTCATGCGTTCCGACGGCACACTGGCCGAGCTGCTGTGGCGGCCGGCGGGCGGCGTGAAGGTGCCGATGGACGTGGCAGTGCTGGAGGAGAAGGCGCACCTGGTGAAGATGGCCGGCCGCGAGGTCTTCAAGGCTGCGGTGCGCTCGATGGCGGAGGCCGCGGACCAGGCGCTGGTGCGGGCCGGCCTGACCGGCGAGGACATCGACCTGCTCATTCCGCACCAGGCGAATATCCGCATCATCGAGGCGACGGCACGCTATGCGAACGTGCCGATGGAGAAGGTCTTCGTGAACGTGGACCGCTACGGCAACATGAGCTCGGCGACGGTGCCGATCGCGCTCGACGAGGCCGTCGAGCAGGGACGCGTCAAGCCTGGCGACAACGTTCTGATGGTCGCGTTCGGTGCAGGGTTCACGTGGGCTTCAGGGGTGATCCGGTGGTAGGGCTGCTGTTTCCCGGCCAGGGCTCGCAGTTCGTCGGTATGGGGCGCGACCTGGCCGAGGCGAGCGACATCGCCCGCCGGACCTTCGAGGAAGCCGATGACCTCCTGGGGTTCGCGCTCTCGAAGCTCTGCTGGGACGGCCCCGAGGCCGTGCTGACGGCGACGAACAACGCGCAGCCGGCCATCCTCACGCACTCGATCGCGGCGTACCGTGTGCTCGTCGACGCGGGTGAGCTTTCCGTCGATGACGTGCACGTCGCAGCGGGGCATTCGCTGGGCGAGTTTACCGCGTACGTCGCCGCGGGCGCGATCTCCTTCGAGGAGGGGCTGCGGACGGTTCGTCTGCGCGGCGAGCTGATGTACCGGGCAGGCCAGGAGCGGAGCGGCGCGATGGCCGCGATTCTGGGCTTGTCCGAGGAGGGCGTCGACGACGTGTGCCGCCGGGCGAGCGAGGAGGGCGGCGAGTGCGTCCCGGCGAACTACAACTCGCCGCACCAGATCGTCATCAGCGGAGACACGGCGGCGATCGAGCGGGCCATGGAGCTGGCGAAGGAGGCGGGTGCGCGACGCGCACTGCGGCTGAATGTCTCCGGCGCCTTCCATTCTCCGCTGATGGATGTGGCGGTTCCGGGATTGCGCGAGCAGCTGGCGCACGTCACCATCCATGCGCCGCAGTTCCCGATCGTATCGAACGTCACGGCCGAGCCGGTCAGCGATCCGGAGCGTGCCCGGGCACTGCTGCTGGAGCAGCTGACCTCGGCGGTGCGCTGGACGCAGGGCGTGCACGGCATGGTCGCGGCCGGCGTTACGGATTTCATCGAGATAGGACCGGGCAACGTGCTGAGTGGTCTCGTCAAGCGGATCGAGAAGGGGGTTCATACCCGTACCTTTGGCACCGCCGCCGAGCTGGAGGCGCTGACATGAGCGCACGCGAGCTCGAGGGGCAGGTAGCGCTCGTTACCGGGGCGACGCGCGGGATCGGTCGCACGATCGCCGAGCACCTGGCGCGCGCCGGAGCGCGCGTCGCCGTGGTCGGCCGCACGGCGGAGCGGGCCGAGGAGGCGGCCGCGTCGCTTGCCGGTGTCGGCCATCGCGGCTATGCCTGCGACGTCGCGGACCCGGAAGCAGCGGCCGCGCTCGTCAGGCAGGTCGAGGAGGACCTTGGCGGGATCGACATCCTCGTGAACAATGCGGGGATCACCGACGACAACCTGCTCATGCGCCTGAGCGATGAGGCGTGGGACCGGGTGCTCGAGACGAACCTGAAGGGCCCGTTCAACCTGATCCGCGCGGTCACGCGAGGGATGATGCGCCGCAGGAGCGGCCGCATCATCAACATCACGAGCGTGGTCGGGCTCATGGGCAACCCCGGGCAGGCCAACTACGCCGCATCGAAGGCCGGCCTGATCGGACTGACGAAGACGGTAGCCCGGGAGCTGGCATCGCGTGGCATTCTCTGTAACGCGGTCGCCCCGGGGTTCATCGAGTCGGACATGACGGCGGCGCTGCCCGAGGCGACGCGCGCGTCACTGCAGGAGAAGATTGCGCTCGGGCGCCTCGGCACCGGTGACGACGTGGCAAGCGTGGTACGCTTTCTTGCCGGACCGGGGGCGGGCTACATTACCGGCCAGACCATCGTCGTCGATGGCGGCATGGTGATTTGAACAACTCACAGCGAGGACATCATGGCGGATACCGAAGCGAAGGTGAAGGAGATCATCATCAACGAGCTGGGCGTGGAACCGGAGAAGGTCACGCTCGAGGCCTCGTTCGTAGAGGATCTCGGCGCCGACTCGCTGGATACCGTTGAGCTCGTGATGGCGTTCGAGGAGGAGTTCGGGATCGAGATCCCGGACGAGGACGCCGAGAAGCTGCAGAAGGTCGGCGACGCCGTTAAGTACCTGCAGGAGAAGGGCGTCGAGTAGCCCTGCTACTCGCAGAAGCCATGGCAGCGAATGGACGCCGCCGAGTGGTGGTGACGGGCATCGGTCTCGTCACCCCCCTCGGCAACGACGTCAGCAGCACCTGGGACGCCCTCGTCGCCGGGAAGAGCGGCGCCGGCCCGATCACGCATTTCGAAGCGACAGAGGACTACGACTGCCGTTTCGCGTGCGAGGTGAAGGGCTTCCAGCCGGAGCAGTACATGGACCGGAAGGAGGCGCGGCGCACGGACCGGTTCGCGCAGTTCGCGATCGCGGCTGCGCAGCAGGCGATGGAGCGGGCGGGTCTGGATGGCCCCGACGCGAAGTTCGACCGCGACCGCACGGGCGTGGTCATCGGCAGTGGCATCGGCGGCATCGCCACGTTCGAGGACCAGGCGCGCGTGATGGTGGAGAAGGGGCCGAAGCGCATCAGCCCGTTCTTCATCCCGATGTTCATCCCGGACATCGCCGCCGGCCATGTCTCCATGCGCTGGGGGCTCCGCGGGCCGAACTACTGCACGGTGAGCGCGTGTGCGTCGAGTGCGCACGCGGTGGGTGAAGCGGTGCGCCTGCTGGAGAACGGCGAAGCCGATGTGATGGTCGCGGGGGGTACGGAGGCGACGGTCACCCCGATGACGATCGCGGGCTTCGGCAACATGAAGGCGCTCTCGACCCGTAACGACTCGCCGGAAACCGCGAGTCGCCCCTTCGACGCGACGCGTGACGGGTTCGTGCTCGGCGAGGGAGCGGGCGTGCTCGTGCTCGAGACACTCGAGCATGCACAGCGTCGCGGGGCGGAGATCCTGGGCGAGATCGTCGGCTACGGCCAGAGTGCCGATGCGTATCACCTCACTGCGCCGGCACCCGAGGGCGCAGGTGCGCAGATTGCGATGCGCAACGCGCTCAACGACGCCGGGATCGCCCCCACGGACGTCGACTACGTGAATGCGCACGGCACGTCGACGCCCGCCAACGACATGAACGAGACGGCCGCCATCAAGGCCGTGTTCGGCGAGCACGCGTACCGGCTCGTGGTCGGGTCGACGAAGTCGATGACCGGACACCTTCTCGGTGCCGCAGGCGCGGTCGAGACCGTGATCAGCCTGCTCGTCTGCCGCGAGGACGTCATTCCTCCCACGATCAACTTCTCGACGCCCGACCCCGCGTGCGACCTGAACTACGCGCACAACAACAGGGTCGAGCGGGAAGTGAATGTGGCGATCTCGAACTCGTTCGGCTTCGGCGGTCACAACGTCTGTCTCGCCCTGCGCAAGTTCCGGGACTAGCACACACGGCCCGAGGCGTCGGACGCCGCGCGGCAGCGGCGTGCCGGACAGCACGACCGGTGGGATGAGAGGTCCGCGAGGCCTTGTCCCGGAGAACGCGAAAATCGGCCCTGCACCCGCTATCGTGGTGCAGGGTTTTCGCTTGCAGCGGCTGATCCACCCTCCTATTCTACCGCTGGAGAAACCTGTTCCCTGAGCCGGACTTGCTCATGACCGCGGCACTTGCTGCCGAACTGCAGATAGCCCCGACGGATCCCAAGCTCATTCCGATCGCGGAGAAGGTTCTCGAGGGTGTCCGCCTGACGAAGGAAGATGGCGTGGCGCTCTTCGAGTCCAACGACCTGCTCGCCATCGGCGCGATGGCGGACTGGGTGAACCGCCGCAAGAACGGGGACCGCGTCTTCCTCTGCGCCAACCAGCACCTCAATCCGACGAACGTCTGCATCCTGCGTGCGACGTGCACGTTCTGCTCGTTCGCGCGGAGGCCGAACGAAGAGGGCGCATACCTGATGAGCCTCGAGGAGGCGTTTCACGAGGCATCGCTCGCAAGTGACACACCGGTCCGCGAGTTCCACATCGTGGGCGGACTGCACCCGAAGCTCCGGGTCTCCTACTACGCGGACCTGATCCGCGGGCTGAAGGAGCGTCACCCGGGCGTCGAGATCAAGGCGCTGACCGCGGTGGAGATCGCGAACCTGGCGCGCATCGAGAAGACGAGCGTCGAGGACGTGCTGGAGCGGCTGGTCGAGGCGGGGCTCGATACACTGCCTGGGGGCGGCGCGGAAGTCTTTGCGAAGGGCGTGCGTGCCACGATCGCCGAGCGCAAGCTCGCTGCTGAGGAGTGGATCGATGTGCACCGCCGCGCGCACCGGATGGGGATTCGCAGCAACTGCACGATGCTCTACGGGCACGTCGAAACGTACGAGGACCGCGTGGACCATCTCGCGCTGCTCCGGGATCTCCAGGACGAGACGGGTGGCTTCCTCGCCTACATTCCGCTCGCGTATCACCCGGACAACAACGAGCTGGGTGAGCAGCTCGGGCGGACGGGTACGGCGACGACGGGGTTCGACGACCTGAAGAATCTGGCCGTGGGGCGGCTGTTCCTCGACAACATTCGCCACATCAAGACGCACTGGATCATGAACACGCCGAAGGTCAGCCAGATCGCGCTGCATTTCGGCGTGGACGACCTCGAGGGCACCGTGCGTCGCGAGCGGATCTATCACGAGGCCGGCGCAGGGACACCGGAGGGCATGACATTCGCCGAGATCGTGCGGCTGATCCGCGACGCTGGGAAGCGGCCGGTCGAGCGCAATGTGCAGTACGAGGAGGTGCGGGAATGGTGAGCCCGAACGGGGCGGGCGGGAACCGTGCAGGTGAGGGCGTCCCGTCGCAGAACGCGAACGGCGGTAACGGCGTGAACGGGAAGCGGCCGGGCATCCGGCTCGTCGAGAGCGGCGGCGTCGTGGCGACGGGCCCGCGCACGATCCCGGAGGAGCAGCGTCGGCTGCCGATCCTTCAGACCGTATCGCCCCGCCGGCGTGAGCCGAGCGCTGCCGGCTCCCTCGGGTCGCAGCGGCAGGCACCGAGGCCGCACTACGAGCCTGCGCCCGCACACGAGCGCCCGTACGGTGATCAGATCGCCGAATGGCTCGAGGTACAGCGTGCGACACCGCTCCTGGAGCTGGGTGCGCGTGCGGACGCATTGCGGAAGCAGAAGCACCCGGACGGCATCGTCAGCTACATCGTCGATCGCAACATCAACTACTCGAACGTCTGCGTCACCGACTGCCGCTTCTGCGCCTTCTACCGGCGGCCGAAGGACGACGAGGCGTACGTGCTGTCGTACGAAGAGATCGGCGCGAAGATCGACGAAACGAAGGCGCTGGGCGGCGTGCAGATCCTGATGCAGGGCGGACACAACCCGTACCTGCCGCTCGACTGGTATACGGGGCTCCTGCGCTACATCAAGGAGAACCACCCCATCCACGTGCACGGCTTCAGCGCGTCCGAGATCGAGATGATCTCGAAGGTCTCGAAGCTGCCCATCGACGAGGTGCTGCTGCAGCTGCGCCAGGCCGGGCTGGATTCGATGCCGGGTGCCGGCGCGGAGATCCTGGTCGACGCGGTGCGCGACTTCATCGCCCCGAAGAAGATCGACTCGAGCCGTTGGATCGAGATCCACGAGGCCGCGCACGAGGTCGGCCTGCTGACGACCGCGACCATGATGTACGGCGTCGGCGAGGCGTGGGAGGACCGGCTGGAGCACATGCTGAAGCTGCGCGCCGCACAGGAGCGGAGCCTGAAGCGCGGGGCAGGGCGCTTCACCGCATTCATCACGTGGTCGTTCCAGCCGTCGCACACCGAGATGGAGAGCTGGGACCTCGAGCTCGGCACCGGGATGGACTACCTGGTGACGACGGCGCTCGGACGGCTGATCCTGGACAACTTCGACAACGTGCAGGTCTCCTACGTGACGCAGGGGCCGAAGATGGCGCAGATCGCGCTGCGCTTCGGGGCGAACGACTTCGGCTCGCTGATGATCGAGGAGAACGTGGTGAGCGCAACCGGCATCGACTTCATCATGCCGGAGAAGGAGATCGTGCGGATCATCGAGGACGCCGGGTTCACGCCGCGACGCCGCTACCAGGACTACACGCTCGTGAACGAGGGTGACGCGGGCTGCCCCTGCTGCACGCAGCGCGCTGCGGCCGCGGTGGAGGCCTGATGGCGAAGGTTCTGATCATGATGGGCTCGGAGTCGGACCGCGAGCGCATGGAGAAGGCGGTGCCGATTCTCGAGGAGGCGGGCGTCGCGACCGAAGTCGTCGTCTCGAGTGCACACCGGGATCCGGAGCGCACCGCGCAGATCGCGAGCAGCGCGCAGGAGAACGGCTTCAGCGTCGTGATCTGTGGCGCAGGCCTCTCCGCTGCGCTCCCCGGCGTCGTGGCGGCGCACACGAAGCTGCCGGTGATCGGTGTTCCGCTGAACGCCGCGCTCGGCGGACTCGATGCGTTGTTGTCCGTCGCGCAGATGCCGCCCGGCGTGCCGGTCGCGTGCGTCGGCATCGACAATGCGAAGAACGCCGCGCACCTGGCCCTGCGCATCCTGAGACTCGCCGGGCAGGTGGACTGACGCTATGCGCGTCGGCATCGGCTACGACTCACACCGTTACGCCGCCGGGCGCGCTCTCGTGCTCGGCGGTGTTCGCATCGAATGGGATCAGGGCCTGGACGGTCACTCGGACGCGGACGCCGTTGCGCACGCGGTGACCGATGCGCTGCTCGGCGCCGCCGGTCTTGGTGACATCGGCACGCATTTCCCGCCGAGCGACGAGCGCTGGAGGGACGCAGATTCGATCCGGCTGCTCGCGGCCGCGCGTGACCGGTTGGAGGAAGTGAACTACCAGGTCGTGAACGTCGATGTCACGGTGATCTGTGAAGGTCCGCGTATCGGTCCGCATGCACAGGCGATGCGGGAGCGACTCGCGGGCGCACTCGGGATCTCGCCCGCCCACGTGTCCGTCAAGGGAAAGACCAACGAGGGCATGGGCTGGATCGGCCGCAACGAAGGGATCGCGGCGATCGCGGTCGCGCTGATCGACACCGTCCCCGAGATCCCCCCGTTCCCGGTCTGAGCCGACGCCCGCGGAGGGCCCCATCATCGAAGGCATCATCGACGCGCTCGCCGGGCTGCCGCCCGTGCTGCTGTATGTGGCCATCGGGTTCGGCGCGGCGATCGAGAACATCGTGCCGCCGGTTCCCGCCGACACGTTCGTCCTGCTCGGCGCGTTCCTCGCCGCAGCCGGTCATGCGGACCTGTGGCTCGTCTTCGGCTCCACGTTCCTGTGCAACGTCGCCTCCGCGACGTTTACCTACTGGCTGGCGCGCCGCTACGGCGTACGGTTCTTCGGGGGCAGAGTCGGTCGCTGGCTCCTCAACGAACGACAGCTCGACCAGGTCGGAACCTTCTACCGTCGCTGGGGCACGCCTGCGATCTTCGTGAGCCGGTTCCTGCCCGCGCTGCGCGCGGTCGTGCCGGTCTTTGCCGGCGTCGCCGACGTGTCCGCACCGCGCCTGGTCGTCCCGCTCGCGCTCGCGTCGGCGATCTGGTACGGCGCACTCATCTACCTCGGCGGCGTGGTCGGCCGAAACTGGCAGCAGATCATGTCGATCATGGACCAGGCGAGCGGTTGGCTGCTGGCAATCGCGCTCGTCTTCATCGCCGCGATCGCCTGGTGGTGGATCAGGACGCGACGTCACGGGCCGCAATGAAGGAGATCGAAGCGTTCATCGATCATCTCGCCCTCGAGCGCGGGCTCTCGCCCCGCACGCTGGACGCGTACAGACGTGACCTCAGCGCATGTTTCGCGTGGCTGGCGGAGCGAGGCGTGCAGCGACCCGGTGACGTCGGGGCGACCGAGCTGCGGGAGTACGTCTACCACCTCAAGGACCGTGGACTGCAGCCGACGTCGATCCGCCGTGCGCTCTCGGCGCTGCGCACGTTCTACGGCTGGCTCGTCGGCGAAGGGCTCGTGGTCATGGATCCGACCGAGCGCGTCGAGCTGCCGCGCACCTGGCGGCGGCTGCCGGGTGCGCTTGCGCGCGATGAGGTCGAGCGGCTGCTGGATGCCCCCGATCCGGCGGAGAAGCTCTACTGGCGGGACAAGGCCATGCTCGAGTTTGCGTACGCATCCGGCGTCCGCGTCGGGGAGCTCACGACGATCAAGGTCCGCGACGTCCTGTTCGAGGACGGCCTGGCCGTCGTGTTCGGCAAGGGCTCCAGGGAGCGGATCGTGCCCGTGGGCCGTGCGGCGCTGCGAGCCCTGGACGTCTACCTTCGCGAGGTGCGGCCGCGCCTCGCCAGGGGCGATACCCAGGGCGTCATATTCCTGAACGCGCGCGGGCAGCCACTCTCCCGGATGGGCGTATGGAAGATCCTGCGGAAGTACGTCAGGCGCGCGAACATCCGCAAGCGGGTCACACCGCATACACTGCGGCACTCCTTCGCCACCCACCTCCTCGAGGGGGGCGCCGACCTGGCCGCGGTGCAGGAGATGCTCGGTCACGCTGACATCGCGACCACACAGGTGTACACTCACGTCGAGCGCGAGTACCTGAGGCAGGTGCACCGCGAATTCCATCCGCGAGCCTGAGATGCTGTTGGTCATCGACAACTACGATTCCTTCACTTTCAACCTGGTCCAGTACCTGGGTGAGCTGGGTGCCGAGCCGGTGGTCCACCGCAACGACGCCCTGACGGTCGAAGAGATCGAGTCGCTGGCGCCGGAGCGGATCGTCATCTCGCCCGGTCCCTGCACGCCTGCGGAAGCGGGTGTGAGCGTGGAGGTGGTCCGACGGCTGGGCTCTACTACGCCGATTCTGGGCGTCTGTCTGGGTCATCAGGCCATCGGTGCCGCTTACGGTGCGGAAGTTGTAAGGAATCGCCGAACGATGCATGGAAAGGTGTCGGCGATCCGGCATTCCGGGACCGGCATCTTCGCAGGGCTGCCGTCGCCTTTGCGGGTGACGCGCTATCATTCTCTGGTGATCGCGCCGCACAGCGTGCCGGAGGACCTGGAGATCATTGCGGTTACGGATGAGGACGGATGGGAAGACGAAATCCAGGCGGTGAGGCACCGCAGGCATCCGGTGTGGGGCGTTCAGTTTCACCCGGAATCGATCGCCAGCGAGTCAGGTCACGCGCTGCTGCGCAACTTTCTGATGCTTTCCTGAACTGCGCGCGCACGTTCGCCGCGGCGGCGCTGGTGCTCGCTGCGCTCGCGGCCGGGGCGTCGCACGCGAGCGCGCAGCACGTCGAGCGCACCGGGCGCGGTCTGCACGACTACGATCGTCAGCTCGATCGCGTCCTCGCCGGCGACTACACCCTCGTATCGGAGACGCGGCTGATCGAGAACGGCGAGACGGTCCGCGGCACCGTGCTCGTCGCCGGTGCAACCCTGCGCGTGAACGGCACCATCGACGGTGACCTGTGGATCGTCGACGGGAACGTCTTCCTGCGTCCGAATGCGGTCGTGACCGGCACCGTGTACAACCTGGGCGGCGGGTTCTTCCCCAGTGAGCAGGCGAGCGTCGCCACCGTTCGGGACGAGCCGTTCGCCCCGTACGAAGTCGAGCGGCGTGAGGACGGGTCATTGCGGATCGTGGGGACGCGCCACCGCTCGAGGTTCGTCTTCGACGGCTTCCGGGGCGTACGACTTCCGACCTACGACCGGGTCGACGGCCTGACGCTCGGTGTCGGCGCCGGCATCCTGACGCCACCTGTGGGCCCGATCGAGCCTTTGCTGCGCGGCTGGGTCGAGTACCGCTTCGAGCGCGGCGAGTTCACGGGTGGCGGCGAAGCGAGCGCAACACGGGGCCGGACGACACTGGCCGTCGGTGCCGAGCGCACGACGGCAACGGAAGACCGCTGGATCCGCGGCGACCTTACGAACAGCATCTCCGTGCTCTGGGACGGCGACGACCACCGCAACTACTACCAGAGCGATCGCGGCTGGGTGGAACTGCGCCGCGTGCTCGAGGAGCGGCCGCATCGCGACACGGATGCGTTCCTTCGCTTCCAGATCGAGGATGCGACGTCGCTCGCCGCCGGCGACCCGTGGATGATCCGGGAACCGGACTCCATCCGGCCGAATCCCGCAGTGCCGGAGATCCGTATCACGAGCATCATCGCCGGTGGTGTAATGACCTGGGAGCAGCCGCGTCTCGACGCGGAGCTCGAGGCAGAGGCGGAGTTTGCCTTCGATGCGTTCGACGGTGAGCGCAGCTTCAACCGCTTCGAGATCAACGGTGCGGCCGCCGTGCCGGCTCTTGCGAATCACACGATCACGCTGCAGGTGCACCTGCGCGCACCACTCCCCGGCACGGACTCACTGCCGAGGCAGCGCTGGAGCATGGTGGGCGGTTCCGGGACATTGCCCACGTTCGAGATCGGTGAGTTCCAGGGCGACCGCGTTGTCTTCGCGGAGCTCCGTTACATGATCCCGCTCCCCGAGTACCTCCGCATCCGATACATCGGTGTGCCCACCTTCAACCTGATCCAGGCATCCGGCACCGCGTGGACATACGAGCAGTCCCGCGCAGTGCGGCACAACTTCGGGGCCGAGCTGCGCTGGCCGTTCTTCTACGGGCGCATCCTCTTCGACCCGGAGGACATCGACAACCCGAAGCTGAACGTGGGCGTCTCCTTCCCGCGTCGCTCGCTGCCCTGGACGCGGTGATCGGGTACAGTCGGACCGGGCGGGCAGGGACGTCTCCACGAGAGAGCCCGCCGGCCGGTCCCACGCCCCACATGGCGGCCCGGACCGATCGGGCAGGCTATCCGGGGAGTCGTCAGCCGCAACAGCATCACATCCCTTTTGACACTCTCTGCATGCGCCGTTAGATTCGGGGTTGGTCTCTACGGCGCGGAACTTGCGTAGGCGCCGCCCCTTTTTTGTGGCTGACGGGAGGTCCGGATCGACGTGAGCGGAGGACGTGTGCTCGGCGTCATTCCGGCCAGGCTGGGCTCCGAGCGGCTGCCACGAAAGCCGCTGCACCGGCTGGCCGGACGCCCGCTGATCGAGTGGGTGTGGCGCCGTGTCTCCGCGATGCACGTTCTCGACGCGTGCGTGGTCGCAACGGACTCGGAGGAGGTGGCGGAGGCCTGCAGGACGTTCGGTGCGGACGTCGTGCTCACAGCAGCGTCGCACCCGTCCGGAACGGACCGCGTCGCGGAAGTTGCGAAGCGGGCGGAATACGCGGATGTTCGCGTCGTGGTCAACGTGCAGGGCGACGAGCCGTTCGTCGCGGAGTCGCACGTGGCGGCCGCGGTTGCGCTCGTGGACGCGGGCTGGCCGATTGGTACGGTCGCAGCGCCTTTGCGCGAGATGCGCGCGTACAGTGACTCGGCAGTCGTGAAGGTCGTGCGGCGCCCGGACGGCGCCGCTCTTTATTTTTCCAGGTCCGCGATTCCGCACGTGCGGGGTCGCGCGCCGACGGAAGCCGAGCTTGGCTCGGAGCATTTTCTCCGTCACATCGGACTGTACGCGTACTCGCCGGATGCGTTGCGGCGCTGGGTCGAGCTCGAGCCGAGTGCGCTGGAGCAGCTGGAGCGTCTCGAGCAGCTCCGGCCGCTCGAGGCGGGTATGGCGATCGGCGTCGCCGTAGTCGACGAGGCAGAACGAGGCGTGGACACACCGGAAGATGCGCGGGCCGCCGAGGAGCGCCTGCTCGCGATGGAAACGGAAACACCAACCGTGCGCTGAACTGATGAACGACAAGAATCCCACGAAGTACATCTTCATCACGGGCGGGGTGGTTTCCTCGCTGGGCAAGGGCATTGCCGCCGCATCGATCGGACGCCTGCTCGTCGAGCGCGGGCTGCGCGTGACGATCCAGAAGTTCGATCCGTACATCAACGTCGATCCGGGCACGCTGTCGCCGTTCCAGCACGGCGAGGTGTTCGTCACGGACGACGGTGCGGAGACGGACCTGGACCTCGGCCACTACGAGCGATTCATCGACACGTCGCTCACGCAGGCCAACAACATCACGACGGGCCGGATCTACCTCGACGTGATCACGAAGGAGCGACGCGGTGAGTATCTCGGCGCGACCGTGCAGGTGATCCCGCACATCACGGACGAGATCAAGGCGGCGATCCGCCGGATGGGTCCGAATCACGACGTCGTGATCACGGAGATCGGTGGTACGGTGGGCGACATCGAGTCGCTGCCGTTCCTCGAGGCGATCCGTCAGTTCCGCCAGGACGTTGGTCGCGAGCACACGCTGTTCGTGCACCTCACGCTGATCCCGTTCATCGCCGCTGCGGGCGAGCTCAAGACGAAGCCGACGCAGCACTCGGTGCGGGAGCTGATGGAGATCGGTATTCAGCCGGACGTGCTGATCTGTCGCACGGACCGTGAGCTGGGCGAGGAGCTGAAGCGGAAGATCGCGCTGTTCACGAACGTCGACCTCGAGGGCGTGGTAGAGGCGTGCGATGCGGAGACGATCTACGAGGTTCCGCTCCACTACCGGAAGCAGAAGCTTGACGAGTACATCTGCCGCAAGCTCGGGCTGGAGACGGAGGAGCCGGACCTGACCGAGTGGAAGCAGATCGTCGAGCGCATCAAGCGGCCCGCAAACGGCACGGTGCGCATTGCGGTCGTCGGCAAGTACACGCAGCTCGTCGACTCGTACAAGTCCGTGCAGGAAGCGCTCGTGCACGGCGGCATCGCCAACGACGTCGAGGTGGACATCCACTGGCTCTCGAGCGAGGACTTCGAGCGGGACGGCGGTGCGCGTGCTGCGGAGATTCTATCCGGCTACCACGGCCTGCTGATTCCGGGGGGCTTCGGCGTGCGCGGCGTGGAAGGCATGCTGGAGGCAATCCGCTGGGCACGCACGAACGGGCTGCCATTCTTCGGCATCTGCCTTGGCCTGCAGTGCGCCGTGATCGAATACGCGCGCAACGTCGCCGGCCTCGCCGAGTCGCACTCGAGCGAGTTCAGCAAGGATGCCTCACAGCTCGTGGTGTGCCTGATGGACAGTCAGCGCCAGGTCACCGACATGGGCGGGACGATGCGGCTCGGTGCCTACCCGGCGCGGCTGCGGGAGGGCTCGCGGGCACACCAGGCGTACGGCGTGCTCGAGATCAGCGAGCGCCACCGTCATCGTTACGAGGTCAACAACGCCTACCGTGACGTGCTCGCAGAGCACGGCATGCGCTTCAGCGGCCTCTCGCCGGACGGCCACCTGGTCGAGATCCTCGAGGTGCCCGAGCACCCGTGGTTCATCGGCGTGCAGTTCCACCCGGAGCTGAAGTCGCGGCCGATGCGCGCGCATCCGCTCTTCGCGTCGTTCGTCCAGGCGGCGATGAAGCGGCGTGGCGCTGCGAACGGGAAGGTGGAGCAGGGCGCCAAGAAGCCGGAGGCGGTGGGTGCATGAGCGATGATGTCCGGACGCTGTTCACGCCGGGCGGTGGATTCTTCCTGATCGCCGGGCCGTGCGTGCTCGAGGACGATGCGCTCAACCTGCGCGTCGCCGAGGCGCTCGCGCGTGCAGGTGAGACATTGCGTCTGCCGATCATCTTCAAGGCCTCCTTCGACAAGGCGAATCGCAGCAAGGCGGGCGCCGCGCGCGGCCCGGGCCTCGAGGAGGGGCTGCGCCGCCTGGAGCGTGTGCGCGAGGCGACCGGGCTTCCGCTGCTCACGGACGTCCATGAGCCTGCGCAGGCCTACGCGGCCGGTGATGTATGCGACGTGCTGCAGATCCCGGCGTTTCTCAGCCGGCAGACGGACCTCGTCGTTGCGGCGGCGGAGACCGGCCGTGCGATGAACATCAAGAAGGGGCAGTGGATGGCGCCGGAGGAGATGGCAGGCGCCGTCTCGAAGGCACGCGCCGCCGGCGCAGACGCAATCGCCGTGACCGAGCGCGGCACCTTCTTCGGCTACGGTGATCTCACCGTCGACATGCGCAGCTTCGCGCGGATGCGCGCGGCGACGGGTGTGCCTGCGATCTTCGACGGGACGCACTCGGTGCAGCGGCCGGGTCGCGCGGACGGCGCCAGCGGCGGCGACCGCGAGTTCATTCCGTCGCTCGTGCGTGCAGCGGTTGCGGCCGGTTGCGACGCCCTGTTCCTCGAGACGCACCCGGATCCCGCGCGTGCACCGTCGGACGGCAGCAACATGCTGCCGCTGGATCAGCTCGCGCCGCTGCTGCAGCAGGTGCTCGCGATCCGCGAGGCACTCACCGGGACCGCGGCCGCGGGAGCAGCGCATGGCTGAGACACGCTCGCCCGGGATCCCGCGCGACCTCGCGGAGCGCGTGCGCCTCGTCATCTTCGATGTCGACGGCGTGCTGACCGATGCGGGCGTCTACCTCGGCCATACCGAATCGGGTGAGCCGATCGAGCTCAAGCGGTTCGACATCGTCGACGGGCTGGGTCTGCACCTGCTGGTCTACGCGGGCCTGCGTGTCGGCATCGTGAGTGGTCGCGTCTCGTCAGCGAACCGCATGCGCGCGGAGGAGCTGGGCCTGCCGTACCACGAGGGGCCGCACGGCCACAAGCTCGTGGCGGCGGAGGCGTTCCTGGCGGAGGAAAACGTCGGCTGGGACGAGGTCGCAGTACTCTGCGACGATCTGCCCGACCTGCCTCTGCTCAAGCGCGCAGTCCTGCCGGCGGCAGTGGCGAACGCCGTGCCCGAGGTCCAGGCGCTCGCGTGCTGGAGCACGACGAAGACCGGTGGCCGCGGTGCCGCCCGCGAGTTCTGCGAGGCACTGCTGCGCGCCCGCGGGGACTGGGAGCGGGTGCTGGCGCGATACACCAGCGAGCGTGACGCGGAGGCCGCCCTGCGATGAGTCAGCGCGCTCTGCAGCCGACGCATGCGGCAGCGGTCGATCCGCCGCCGGCCGGCCCCGAGCTCCTCGAGGCCGCCCGGCGCGTCGTACGCCAGGAGGCTGCGGCCGTGAGCGAGCTCGAGGCCCGCATCGACGAAGCGTTCCTCGATGCGGTCGAGCGCATAGCGTCCGCGAAGGGGCGCGTCGTCGTCAGCGGCATTGGCAAGAGCGGGATCATCGCGCGCAAGATCGCTGCGACGATGACCTCGACCGGCACACCGGCAATCTTCCTTCACCCGGTCGAGGGGCTGCACGGCGACCTCGGCATCGTCGGCCGTGACGACGTGGCGATCCTGCTCTCGAAGAGCGGTGAATCCGGTGAGCTGAATGCACTCATCGAGGTGTTCGAGCGGCTCGGTGTCACCACGATCGCGCTGACCGGCCGAACCGATTCGTCGCTCGCGCGCAGCGCCGATATCGTGCTCGACTGCTCCGTGACGGAGGAGGCGTGCCCGCACGACCTCGCACCAACCACGTCGACGACGGTGGCGCTCGTGATGGGCGACGCGCTCGCGGTTGCGCTGCTGCTGCGTCGCGGATTCACGCGCGAAGACTTTGCCCGCTTCCATCCGGGCGGCCTGCTCGGGCGTAAGCTGACGGTCAAGGTCCGCGACGTCATGATCGACGAGGCGCTGCCGCTGCTGTCGCCCGATGCGACGATGCGCACATGCGTCGTCGCACTCGCGGAGAAGCGCGGAACGGTCGCCGTCGTGGACAGCGCGCGCCGCCTGGTTGGTGTCGTGACGGCTGGGGACCTGACCCGTCTCATGGAGCGTGAGGAGGACGTCTTCGAGATCCGGGTCGGCGAGGTGATGAACCGGTCACCCAAGACGACCGAACCGGACGCACTGGCTGCCTCTGCGGTCTACGTGATGGAAAAGCACGGGGTCATGGCACTCCCGGTGATCGATCCGGAGCGCCGGGTCGTCGGGATCGTGCACCTCCACGACCTTCTCCGGGCGAACGTGGTATAATGAGGAGTATGAAGCACTTACGCCCTCTCGCCTGGCTCTGTTTCGCACTGGCTGCGCCCGCGTGCGACGCGGATGACGGGCCCGTCGGCGCCGGCTTCCAGCCGCTGCCGTCGGACATCGTGCTGACGGACGTGACGCACAACATCACGTCCGAGGGGGTGCGTTACGCGAAGCTCGTGTCGGACTCCGTTTACCAGTTCCAGGACAGCTCGACGGTCGCGCTCTTCGGCGTCGACCTGACGCTGTATGATGCGAGCGGCAACGTGTCGGCGACCGTGACGTCGCTGTTCGGCAACCTGAACGAGCGGACGAACGAGATGGTCGCGCGCGGGAACGTGGTCGTGCTGCGCGCCAACGGGACGGAACGGATCGAGACGGAGGAGCTGCACTACAACCCGCAGACGCATCGCATCTGGAGCAACGTTCACACGAAGCGCACCGTGGACGGCTGCACGCAGGAGGGTGACGGTGTGCAGACGGACGATCGGTTCAGCACCGTGACGCTCGAGAACGCACGGGGCTGCCTGCCGGGGGAGATCGTGTTCTGATGAAGGTGCGCCTCGTCCTCCCGGTCTGCGCGCTCCTCGCGCTTCCGCCGGCTGCCTGGGCGCAGCAGGGGCGGGGCTGCGAGCTCGTGCGCTCCCTGGGGACGACGCGCTCGTTCAACCTGAACACGCCCTACCAGGTCGACCACATCCCGTACCCGGTCTTTGTGTGCCAGGGCGGGCTCAGGATCTCGGCGGACAGCGCGGTGTTCATGCACAGCACCCGCCAGGTCTCACTGTACCGGAACGTGGTGTACGCGGATACGAGCCGCTCGCTCGAGGCGGACCGTGCGCAGTACAACAGCGCTCAGCGTCACCTCGCCGCGGAGGGCAACGTTGTGCTGCTCGACCTGGCGACCGGCTCGCGCATCGAGTCGCCGACGCTCGACTACTTCGAGGCGATGGAAGGGCGGCCACAGTCGACCGTGGAGATCTACAGCGGCCGACCGCGCACGAGTGTGGTGCGCGACGTCGTGGAGGACGGGCTGCCGCGCAGCGACACGACGATCGTCGATGCCGATGCGCTGACGATCGTGGGCGAGGACGCGTTTCACTACCGTGGCAACGTGGTGATAACGGGCAGGGACCTGAACGCCACGAGCGGCGTTGCGGACTTTCTCGAGGGCGGCGCGCGCGTGGAGCTGCGGAACGCCGCGCGTGTGACGGCCGAGGACGTCGTGCTCAAGGGTGACACGGTCATCGCGCTGCAGGACACGGTCGCGGGCGAGCTCCGCGAGGTCGAGGCTCGCGGCAGTGCCCGGCTCGACGCCGAGGAGATCGACATCGAGGCGCCGACGATCCGCACGTTCTTCGAGGCCGGCGCGGTGCAGCGCCTCGTCGCGCTCGGAGCGGACAGCGCGTCCGGCCCTGAGCGCCGTCAGGCGTACGCGTTCTCGGAGCAGTTCAACCTGAGCGCGGACTCGATCGATGCACTGCTGCCGAATCAGCGCATCGAGGAGGTCGTCGCCGTGGGTAACGCGTACGGCGAGCGACTCGCCGAGGACGATTCGGCCCGGATCCGGATCGAGCCGCTCACACCACAGGACTCGGCCGTGGCGCGACTGCTCGCGCACGACTGGGTGCGCGGCGACACGATCCGCGCGTTCTTCGCGGATGCGGTTGGCGCGGACAGCGCAGGTCTGGAGGCGGGCAGGGTGGCCGTGGCGGATGCGGAACGGCCGGTATCGCCCGATTCGCTCGCGCCGGTGCCGGCGGATGGCGTCGCACCCGCAGACACGACGGAGCGCGTGCTGAGACGCATCATTGCGCTCGGTGCGCCGGCGCGGGCCGCGAACCGGATGGTGGACGAGGATCGTCCCGACGACCCGGCGGGCATCAGCTATATCACGGCGCAGCGCATCACGGTCGAGATCAGCGATGGCGCCATCGACATCGTCGAGGCGGAAGGCGACGTGAAGGGCATCTACCTGCAGCCGCCGGAACGACCGGTCGCGGTTGCAGCGGGGGCGGGACCATGACGTTGGATCGCTTCATCGAGTCGCTCAGCCCCCACGACTCCTCCGTCGCGATCGCGTTCCGGGAGCTGCTCCGCCGTGCCGACGGCACGGGCTGCCTCGAGCGGGGTGAATGGATCGCGGCAGTCGTGGCGGCCCTCGACACGCTGCCGGGGGCGCATCCGGCCATCGCGGCGGAGGCAACCTGGGGCGACCTTCCCGATCCCGGCGAGCTGGACCGCTACCTGGAGGAGCACGTCCTCGGACGACTCTCGGCCGATGGGCTCGCCATGGCGCAGCCCGCACGGGACGCCTGGGAGCGGGTCTGCGTCCGGGGTGCAGCGCTCGATGCACTGCAGGAGCGCGATGTCTGGGTTGCGCGCCTCGACGAAGCGGTAAGGAACTTGCTCGAAGGCGACGAGCACCAGTCCAGGGGTGTGCGCGCAATTGAGCCGCGGCACGTCGAGAATGGCAGCCGACTCTCGGCGCGCGGGCTGGTGAAGGTCTACCGCAAGCGCCGCGTCGTTGCCGACGTCGACGTGGACGTCAAGCAGGGCGAGATCGTCGGGTTGCTGGGGCCCAACGGGGCGGGGAAGACGACGACGTTCTACATGATCGTCGGCCTGATCTCGCCGGACGGCGGGCAGGTGTTCCTGGACGACAAGGAGCTGACGAAGCTCCCGATGTACCGGCGCGCGCGCCTGGGCATCGGCTACCTCGCGCAGGAGCCCTCGATCTTCCGCCGACTGACGGTGGAAGAGAACATCCTGGCGATCCTGGAGACGATGAAGCTGTCGCGGTCGGAGCGGAAGCAGCGGCTCGACGAGCTGCTCGACGAGCTGGGGCTTCGACACCTCCGGCAGTCGAAGGCGTACTCGCTCTCGGGTGGTGAGCGGCGCAGGCTGGAGATCACGCGCGCGCTCGTAACGCAGCCCAAGTTCATGCTGCTGGACGAGCCGTTCGCGGGGGTGGATCCGATCGCGGTGCACGACATTCAGCAGATCGTCGCGGACCTGCGGCATCGCGGGATCGGCGTGATCATCAGTGACCACAATGTCGAGCAGACCCTCGACATCGTGGATCGCGCGTACATCATGTACGACGGTCACGTCCGTGTCTCGGGCACGGTGCAGGAGCTGGTCTGGAGCGACGAGGTGGCCGAGATCTATTTCGGCCCCACACTTACGGCGCGCATGCGCCAGCGATATCAACGTCCTGAAGTGGCATAGGTATGAGCTCGATGAAGACTGGTCTCTACCAGGGGACACAGCTCAAGCAGGAGATGAAGATCAATCCACGCCTGTACCAGGCGATGGATCTCCTGTACATGCCGCTGCTCGACCTGCAGCAGCACATTAAGCAGGAAATGCTGAACAACCCGTTCCTGGACCTCGAGGAGCCGCAGGTCACGGAAGAGGAGACGCAGGTCAAGGACGAGCAGAAGGAGCGTGAGAAGGAGAAGGAGCAGGAGGAGATCGACTGGGAGGAAATCCTCCTGGATGGGTTCGAGGCAGGTGGCCGTCGCGCGGAGTACGAGGACAAGGAGTACTACGAGCCCGTCCCGGTCGACACGCGCGACCTGTACGACCACCTGCGTGACCAGCTGATGCTGATGCCGCTGCCGCAACGGGACATCCTGCTCGGCGAGGAGTTCATCGGCAACATCGACGAGAACGGCTACCTGACGTGCTCCGTCGAGGACGTGGTCGCCGGGCTCAACACGTGGGTTGCCGAGCACGGCAGCGACTGGGAGCAGGACTCCGGCGAGCCCCTCCGGCCGTTCACGGTCGAGGAGGGCGAGAAGATGCTGAAGGTAATCCAGGACTTCGATCCGCCCGGCATCGGTGCCCGTGACCTGCGTGAGTGCCTGCTGCTGCAGATGCGGGACGAGGAGATGGAGGACACGCTCGCGTACCGGATCGTGCACGACTACTTCGACCAGCTCATCAATCACCGCTGGTCGGAGATCTCGAAGGAGCTGTCGATCACGCCCCGTGACGTCCAGTCTGCCGCCGACGAGATCGCGAAGCTCGATCCCAAGCCGGGCCTCAAGTACGCTGCGCCGGGCGACAACTACATCACGCCCGACCTGATCGTCGAGAAGATCGACGGGGAGTACCTCGTCTTCCTGAACGATACCAGCCTGCCGCGGCTGAAGCTGTCGAAGGCGTACCGCGAGATCGCCAAGGACAAGTCCAAGTTCAAGGGCGAGAACAAGGAGTTCATCTCGAACAAGCTGAACTCCGCGAATTGGATGATCCAGGCGATCGAGCAGCGCCGGCAGACGATGCTGAAGGTGATGAATTTCATTGTCGACCGGCAGCGCGAGTTCTTCGAGAAGGGCGTGCAGTACCTGAAGCCGCTGACGCTGCGCGAGGTGGCCGAGGTCATCAACATGCACGAGTCGACCGTCTCGCGTGTGACGAACGAGAAGTACGTGCAGACGCCACGCGGCGTGCTGCCGCTGAAGTTCTTCTTCTCGAGCGGCCTCTCGACCACGTCCGGCGAGGACGTGAGCGCGCGGGGGATCAAGGCGAAGATCCAGAAGCTGGTCGACGAGGAGGAGCCGAAGAAGCCGCTGACCGACCAGGCGATCGTCAACATCCTGAAGCAGGAAGGCATCCAGATCGCCCGCCGGACGGTCGCCAAGTACCGCGACCAGCTCGGCATCCTGTCGGCGCGCATGCGCAAGCGGGTGTGATTCATCCTGCGCCGCAGCACGCGCAGTGTGCGGCGCCCGTTCATCCCGGACTCCATGGCCACGACGCTGGGTGAGCAGACAACGGTGAAGCAGCCGCAGCTGTCGGAGCGGATGCGGCGCGACTTCGCCGTAGTCGTTCCTGCATACAACGAGGTGGAGAACGTCCCCGAGCTCGTGAGCGAGCTGCGCGAGACGTTCGAGCGGCACGGCCTGTCGGGTGAGGTGCTGCTCGTGGACGACGGCTCGACCGACGGTACCGGGGACGCTGCGCGCGCCGAGGCCGAACGCTGGCCGGTGCTCCGCGTGCTCTCGCACCGGCGGAATTTCGGCAAGACCGAGGCGATGCTCACGGCCGCGGAAGCGACGACGAAGACGTGGCTGGTCCTCTTCGATGCGGACCTGCAGCATCGGACGGAGGAGATCCCGCGCTTTCTCGCGAAGGCGGCGGAGGGGTGGGACATCGTGTGTGGCCGCAAAGTCGGCCGCTACGAGAAGGCGGCTGTCTCCAGCATCTACAACCGCCTCAGCCGCGCGATCTTCGACATCCCGGTGAGCGACACGAACTCGATGAAGGCGTTCCGCCGCGAGATCCTCGAGGAGGTGCGGCTCCGCCATGACTGGCACCGCTTCTTCGTCGTGCTCGCGTACGCGCGGGGGTACTCCGCAACCGAGATCGACATCGAGCTGCTGCCGCGCCGGCATGGGGTCGCCAAGTACTCCGGCCGCGGGCGGATCCTGGTCGGCGTGCTCGATCTCGTATCCGTCGCGTTCTTCCTCTTCTTCTCCCGCAAGCCGCTCATCCTGTTCGGTGCGAGCGGCCTGATCATGGCCGCACTCGGCATCCTGGTCGGGCTCGTCACGATCGTGCTGCGGATCGGGCACTGGATGCCGCCCTTCGGCTTCCGCCCGCTGCTCTACCTGGTGATCCTGCTCGAGGTGCTCGGCTTCCTGCTCGTCGGCTTCGGCTTCGTCGCGGAGCTGGTCGCGCAGCAGCAGGCGGAGCTCGATGCGCTGCAGCGCAGGCTGGCGCGTGCAGTGCGCGGCGAGCACAGCGACGACGGGTCGGCGTGAGCAGACGGCAGCTGAAGCCGCGCGTGCTCGTGGTCGCCGGGACGCGGCCCGAAGCGATCAAGCTGGCACCGGTCATGGAGGCGCTGGTCGGCCGCGAGGAAGTCGAGACGCGACTCGCGCTCACCGGCCAGCATACGGATCTCGTCGACCAGGTGCTCGAGGTGTTCGGACTCCAGCCGAGCTGGGACCTCGGCATCATGCGCGAGGGGCAGTCGCTCTACGACGTCGCGGCCGGCTGTCTCACGGAGCTGCGCGCGGTCTACGCGGAGTACGAGCCCAACCTCGTGCTCGTGCAGGGCGACACGGCGAGCGTCTTCTTCGGCTCACTCACCGGTTTCTTCGAGCGCACGCTCGTCGGTCACGTCGAGGCCGGGCTGCGCAGCCACGACAAGTGGCGGCCGTACCCCGAGGAGGTGCTGCGGCGCCTGACGAGCGTCGTTGCCGACGTCCACTTCGCGCCGACCCCCGGTGCGCGGAAGAATCTCCTCGCCGAGGGCGTCCCGGACGATATCGTCTACGTGACCGGCAACACGGTCGTCGATGCGCTCGGCCGCATCGCAGCACGTGAGCGGCCCGTGCGCGATCCGGTGCTGCACAACGTCCTCGAAGACGGCAGGCGGCTCGTGCTGCTGACCGCACATCGGCGAGAGTCATTCGGGCCGCCACTGCAGGAGGCATTCAGTGCGGTTCGCGACGTTGCCGACGCGCATGATGACATCGTCATCGTATATCCAGTGCATCCGAACCCGCAGGTGAAAGCGACGGCCGAGGCTACACTGGCCGGGCATCCGCGCGTCCGGCTCGTGCCGCCACTCGACTACTTCGACCTCATCCAGGCGCTGCGCGCATCCACGCTCGTGATCACCGATTCCGGCGGCATCCAGGAAGAGGCACCGAGCTTCGAGACGCCGGTGCTGGTGCTGCGGGAGGTAACGGAGCGGCCCGAGGGGGTGGAGGCCGGCGTGGCGGAGCTCGTTGGAACGGACGGCGAGCTGATCCGCACGCGGGCCGCGGCCCTCCTCGCCGACAGCGGTATCGCGGAGCGGCTGCGCAAGCTGGGCAACCCCTATGGCGACGGCCGCGCCGGGGAGCGCATCGCCGACATCGTGGTGCACCGGCTGACCGGCGCAGAACGACGCACCAGCGACTGGTCCCCGGCCGCATGAAGGTCCTCCAGCAGTGCATCTACTTTCCACCCGAGGTTGGCGGGCTGGAAAGTCACGCCTGGTACCTCTGCCGCGAGCTCGTCCGCATGGGCGACGAGGTCACGATGGTGACGTCGCTGTCGCAGGCGGGATTGCCGCGTGAGGAGGTGGTGGAGGGCGTGCGGGTCCTGCGGCGCTGGATGCCTGCGCGTACGCCGGCCGGCTGGATCGCGCACACGAGCGTCACGTTCCCCGCCTTTCTGCGCCATGCCCGTCATGCGGACGTCATGCATGCGCAGACCTTCGCGTCCGCGCCGCCCGGCATGCTGGCGAAGCGGCTCTATGGCCGGCCTCTCGTGCTCACGCTGCACACGTCGCATTTTCTGCGACTGGCGGCGCAGCCCCGGTGGCAACCGATCCTCCGGCGCATCATCCGTGCGGCGGACTGGCTGCTTGCCGCGAGCACGGAGATCCGTGACGTCGCCCTGGGGCTGTACCCGCATCCGCGAGCCGAGGCGCTCACGAACGGCGTCGATACGACGATGTTCGCGCCGGGGCCGCCTGCGCTCGCGCCCTCGGCCGCGCGACGGGTCATTGTGCCGCGCCGCCTGTTCGAGAAGAACGGAGTGGAGTACTTGGTCCGCGCACTGCCGCTCGTGCGTGAGCGGATGGACGTCGAAGCAATTCTCGTGGGCGACGGTCCGGAGCGGGCGAAGCTCGAGGCGCTCGCGGACTCACTCGGCGTGCGCGACGCGATCACGTTCCTCGGCGCACGACCCAACACGGAGCTGCCTGGTCTGCTCGCGTCGGCCGAGGTCGCCGTGTTCCCGTCGCTCATGGAGGCGACCAGCGTGGCGGCGCTGGAAGCGATGAGCTGCGGCCTCCCGGTCGCCGCGTCCCGCGTCGGAGGGCTGCCCGAGATCGTCGACGAAACGGTGGGTACGCTCTTCGAGCCTGCGAACCCGCGGGACCTCGCAGAGCGGCTCGTTGCGTTACTCGAACGCGACGACCTGGAGGAGCGGGGCCGCCGGGCGCGCGAGCGCGTCGTCGCGAACTGGAGTGTCCGGAGGCTGGCCGAGCGACACCGTGAGATCTATCGAACCCTGGTGGACGAGAGGCAGAGGTGAGCGCAACGAAGTCCCGAACAGCGAAAAAGGCGTCGACACCCGAGCCGGCGGTGGAGCGCGTGCCGGCATGGGGGCCGCCTCTGCTGTACGCGCTCGTGACGCTGCTGCTCTTCCGCGAGGCGATCTTCACGGGCGCCGGTATCCTCGGCAGCGACACAATGGCGCTCAGCTACTTCGCCCGCGACTTCTACACGGATGCGGTGCGGAGCGGCGCGTTCCCGCTCTGGAATCCGCTGATCCTCGGGGGGCTGCCGTTCGTCGAGGGGATGCACGGCGACATCTTCTACCCGTTGTCGCTCGCGCTCTTCTTTCTCGACCCGCTGCCGTTCTGGACCGTGAAGATGGTCGCGCACGTCTTCCTGGCGGGCGTGTTCACGTACCTCTGGCTGCGCCGCGGACTGGACGTGCGCCGCGGGCCCGCAATGTTCGGCGGCCTGGTCTTCATGATGGGCGCCGACCTGGTCAGCCTGGTGTATCCGGGCGGCGACGGCAAGCTGTTCGTGTCTGCGCTGGCGCCCCTCGTCTTCCTGCTGGCGGAGCGCTGCGTGCGCTACCGTCGCGTTGCCGATTTCGCGTTTTTCGCGCTCGGCATCGCACTGGTAATGTTCACCTCCCACATGCAGCTCGCCTACTTCACCGTGTGGGGCGTGTCGCTGTACATGCTGTTCCGTACGGTGCAGGTCGCGCGTGAGGAGGGGGCAGGGAGGGGTGCCGCGCTCTTTGGTGCGTTCGCACTGGCGGGTGTGCTGGGCGTCGGTGCAGCAGCCGCGCAGTTCCTGCCGCCGCTCCAGTACCTCCGCGAGTGGTCGCAGCGGGCGGATCACACGGAAGCGGAGACCGGCGACCCCTACGAGTATGCCACGTCCTGGTCGCTGCACCCCGAGGAGATCATGTCCCTCGTGGTGCCGGAGTTCGTGGGTGACAACGCGCAGACCGAGACGCGCAGCGGCACCACCTACTGGGGGCGCAACCCGTTCAAGCTGAACCACGAGTACGCCGGCTTCCTGCCGCTGCTGCTGGCGCCGATCCTGTTCCTGCGGCGGCGCGATGCGCGCACGTGGTTCTTTGCGGGACTGGCGCTGCTGTCACTCGTGTACACGCTCGGCGCGCACACCCCCTTCTTCCGCGTGTTCTACCTGATACCGGGCGTGTCGCTGTTCCGTGCGCCGTCCCTGATCATCTTCCTGTTCGGCCTGAGCGTCGCGACGCTCGGCGCGCTTGCGCTGCAGCGCATGCTGGACTGGGCGAACGGCACCGAGGAGGAGCAGCGGGCCGTCACGAAGTACCTGCTGATGGCAACGGGCGTGTTCGGCCTGCTCGCCATCATCCAGTCGGCGGGAGGCGTCACGTCGCTCTGGCGTGCGGTTTTGTACACAGACATACCGCCGAACAAGGCGCAGGCACTCGCGGCGAATGCCGACAGCATCCAGCTCGGCTTCTGGATCACGTTCCTGCTCGCCGCGGTCGTTACCGGCGTGTGGTACGGGCTCTCGAGACGGCTGTACGGCGCGGTGCTCGCGATCTGGCTGCTCGTGGGTGCTGCGGCGCTCGACGAGTATCGGGTGAGCCGGCCGTTCGTGCGTGCGACGGTCCTGATGAACGAGTTCGGCATGGATCCGCTCATGCTGGAGCCGGACGAGTCGATCCGGTTCCTGCAGGAGCGCCAGGCCGCCGGGGAGGTCTTCCGCGTCCACGATCTCGGGTACGCGCTCGGCCAGCCGACCTACGGAAACAACGTCCTGGCGATCCACGGCATCGAACAGGTCGGTGGGCACCACGGCAACGAGATGCGCTACTACGACCGGCTGATCGGCCGGCAGGACAACGTGCCGAATGCAGTGCGGATCGGGCAGACGCCGGAGGGAGAGCAGGTCGAGGATTTCAGTCTGCTGCAGCGCACGAATGCCCAGTATGTCGTCGTGCCCGCCCGCATCCAGCATCCGATGCTGGAGGAGGTGTTCGTCGGCTCCCGCAGCGCCGTCTACAGGCTGGCGGGCGTGCTGCCGCGCGCGTTCCTCGCAGGGCAGGCCGAGGTCGTCTCCGACGAGGTGGCGCTCGAGCGCATGCTCGACGCCTCGTTCGATCCGACGGACACTGTGCTGCTTTCGAGCGCGCTCGAGCATTCCGCCGCAGGCGGACCGGTGCAGGGGACGGTCACATTCGTCGAGCGGGGTCTCGACGGAATGACGCTCCGCGTGCGGGCCGATGCGCCCGCGCTGCTGGTCGTGCTCGACAACTACTTCCCGGCGTGGCGTGCGTGGGTGGACGGGGAGGAAGTCGACGTCGTGCGTGCGAACCTCGCGTTCCGGGCGCTGCCGGTGCCCGCCGGCGAGCACAGCGTGACGATGCAGTACGTCCCTGACTCCTTGCGTGCCGGCGTGCTGACATCGGTCGGCATGATCCTGCTCCTCACGGTCGTGGGCGTCGGAGGGCTGGCGGCCGATCGCCGAAGGAATGCGCGCGGGCGCGAGGCATCCACGGACGCCACGAGCGGCGCGGCCGGGGCCGGATGAGCGGACGCACGGCGTACGACGTCGCCGGCCACTACGACGCCGGCTACTACGAGGACCTCGCCGCCCGCTACCGCACACGCAACCGGTTCGCGCGGCAGCGGATCGCAAACGTGCTGTCACTGCTGCCGCCACTCGACGGCCGCGTCCTCGTCGACGTCGGGTGCGGCATGGGCACCTTTACCGTGGAGGCCGCACACAGGGGGGCACGCGCACTCGGGATCGACTTCGCACCCGAAGCACTGCCGGCCGCCGCTGCCGTTGCCCGCGCGGAGGGCGCAGAGCGGGCCTGGTTCACACGAGCGGATGCCGTGCACATGCCGCTTCGAGACGACAGCGCGGACGTCGTAGTTGCGGCTGACATCACCGAGCACCTGGACGACGCCACACTGCGCGGCGTGCTCAGCGACGTGCGGCGTGTGCTGCGCAGCGGCGGGACGTTCGTCGTCTACACGCCCGAGAGCAGTCACCTCTTCGAGCGGCTGCGCGATGCCGGCATGATGAAGCAGGATCCATCACACATCGGCGTGCGCACCGCGCAGCAGCTTGCCGCGGAAGTGCGCAGTGCAGGGCTCGATGTGATCGATGTTCGATGGCTTCCGTCACACCTGCCCGTGTTCAATCTGCTCGAGCGCGCATTCGCGCGCTGGGTACCGCTGCTCCGTCGGCGGATCGGCATCGTGGCGCAGAAAGCATGAGTGGCGACGTGCCGGAAGTCGTTGCTGGGCACGCACATAGGCCTCGTCTCTGGATGCGGCTTCTGCAGCTCGCGCTGCTCGTGCTGATCGGGTGGCTGGTCTGGCGCAGCCTTGCACCCGAGCTCGCACGCGTCACGACCGACGACTTCCTGCAGTGGCGTCCCGCAGCTGTGCCGCTCGTCACCTCGTTCGTGCTGCTGCTCGCGATGTACAGCGCGCACGCGCTGCTCTGGAGGAAGATCAGCGTCGACCTGCATGCACCGCGTGCATCGCTGCGGACGACGTTTCGCGTCTACTTCCTCGCAAGCCTCGGGCGCTACGTTCCGGGGAAGGTCTGGCAGCTCGCGGGCCTCGCCGTACTCGCCCAGCGTGCAGGACTGCCGGCGGGAACGTCGATGGCGGCAGCCGTCTTCGCGCAGTTCGCCTTCCTGACGACCGGGCTGCTGCTGCTTGCGGTGCTGCTGCCGGGATACGCGGAGTTCTGGCCGGCAGTGATCGCCGCCGTTCTGATCGGCGCGGGTGCACTCGGCGGATACCTCATCGTCGCAACGCCGCTCGGGCACCGCGTGCGTGAGGCGGTGCTGCGACGTGGGGGCGTGGCACGCGAGAAACTCGAGAGCGCGTTCGCGATTGCGGACCGCGTACGCGTGGCGGATGCGATACGCTGGGAGCTGCTCTACGCGCTCACATGGCTCATGCTCGGGGCCGCTTTCGCCCTGTTCGTCGGTGCATTCGTGCCTGGGGCGGCATCGCCCGGCGACGCCCGCGCGCACGCCGGCGTGGTGGCGGCCAGCTACCTGGCGGGGTACGTGGTGATGATCATGCCGGCGGGGGCAGGGGTACGTGAGCTGACCATGTCGGCGCTGCTCGCGCAGCACCCGGCCATCCCTGCGAGCGCCGCGGTGCTCATCTCGGTCGCCTCACGGGTATGGTTCACTGCGGCCGAGCTGCTGCCGCTTGCATTCGTGCCGCTGCTGCCGGATGGAGATCAGGACCGGCAGCTGGATTCCGACGTTGTGAGGACCCGTTGATGGAGACACGGCGCCAGCGCGGTCTGGTGATCATTCCCACATACAACGAGCGCGAAAATCTGCCTCGGATCATTCCGCTCGTACTGGAGCAGGACGAGCGTCTCGACGTGCTCGTCATCGATGACGCGTCACCGGACGGCACGGGCCAGATCGCCGATGAGCTGGCGGCGAGCTGCGCGCGCGTGCATGTCATGCACCGGCCGGGAAAGCTCGGGCTCGGGACCGCATACATCGCAGGGTTCCGCTGGGGGCTGGAGCGCGGCTACGACTGGCTCTTCGAGATGGACGCCGACTTTTCGCACGACCCGTCCCATCTGCCGCAGTTCATCGCGCAGCTCGAGACGCACGACGTCGTACTCGGCTCACGCTATCTCGGCGGCCGCGTGACCGTGGTCAACTGGCCGATCAGCCGGCTGCTGCTGTCGTACTTCGCGAACGTGTATGCGCGCAAAGTGACCGGGCTGCCGGTCGCCGACGCGACGGGCGGCTTCAAGGCGTTCCGCCGGGAAGTCCTCGAGGCGATCGAGCTGGATCGCATCCAGTCCAATGGATACTCGTTCCAGATCGAGGTCAGCATGCGGGCATGGCGCAGGGGCTTCCGCATCTGCGAGATCCCGATCGTCTTCGTCGACCGGAGCCAGGGCGAGTCGAAGATGTCGAAGAAGATCATCCGCGAGGCCGTCTGGCGCGTGTGGCAGTTCCGCTGGCTGTCCATGACGGGGAAGATGTAGTGGCGATTCGCGACCTGCTGTGGGCTTGTCCGGCGTGCCGCTCGGTGGAGAGCCTCGTGCGCAGCGGCCGCGCCGAGCAGTGCGCATCGTGTGGGGCGCGATTGCGCCGCGGTCGCGGCGCGAACATCGTGCTCGAGGTGCCCGGCCAGACGCCGGTGGCTCGCCACGCCCGGGAATGGGCAGACCTGATCGGCGATCCGCAGGACGGCGAGGAGGACGTGAGCGCCCGCGTCAGCCTCCGGGACGTCGCCCGCTCATGGCCACTGCGCGAGCGCGGGGAGCTGCTCGGGTTCGTCGAGAGGTTCGGGTCGGACATCCCCGGCCTGCTGATCCTGACGAGGGACGCCATCCGTTTCCAGCCCGACACCGGCCCCAATCGTATCTGGCCGATCCTCGATGTCACGGCGGTGCAGCCGGCCTCGAGCAAGCTCCAGCTCAAGGTGAGGGGAAGCGAGGTGGTTACACTCCGGTTCGTGAGCGGCTCGGTACGCCTCTGGGAAGCACGGATCCAGCAGCGGCTGCGGGAGGCGTGGCGCGCTGCAGGGTGGGGAGAGATCGTGGAGTTTCAGCCGCGGGTGAGTGCGAGATGAGGCGTGGCTACCTCTTCTACCATCTCGCCGCGTTCCTGGCCCGTAACCTGTTCCGGCTCGTCGGCAGCATCGAGGTTCACGGGCTCCACCATGTTCCGAAAACCGGCCCGTTCCTGCTGCTCGCGAACCACGAGAGCATCCTCGATCCCATCCTGATACAGGCGGTGTGCCCCCGGCCGGTCCACACCATGGCCAAGAGTACGCAGTTCGCATCTCCGTTCATGAGCTGGATCATGCGGCAGGTGAAGTCGTTTCCGGTGCGCCGCTACCAGGTCGACCCCCAGTCGGTCCGCATGGTGCTCCGCCGCCTGGAGCAGGGAGAGCCGGTCGGGATCTACCCGGAAGGCGAGCGATCCTGGGACGGCCGCCTGCAGGAGCCGCGGCGCGGTACGATCCGGCTCGCCCTGCGGGCCGGCGTGCCCGTCGTACCGTGCACCATCACGGGATCCTATGAAGTCTGGCCACGCTGGGATCGCGCCATTCGACGTGGAACCGTCCGCATCGACTTCGGGGAGCCGTTCCTGTTGCCGCCCGCGCACGACCGCTCGGAGCGGGAAGCACTACTTCCTGCCGCCGCCGAACGCATCATGGGCACCCTCGCCAGCCAGCTCGAGGCCGCAACCGCACGATCCGGCGGGCGAGGCATCAACACTTCATCAACACCCGTGTCAACATTCGAATCCACATGATCTAACGCGCCTCATCACGCGTTCCGAACGCCAGTTAGCCCGCTGCGCCTCTCGTTGTCCACACCGCGTCATATCCCCAAATCCACGCTTTCCACACGTTCGATCGCTGCATACGGTGCGGCTTTTGCTTCGCGCGCGTCACGTGGGCGCCACGCATGGGGCCATCCGGCCGGACGATGCCGTCGCCGAGGCCCGGCAAGCACGGCAGCCCGGCCTGGAGCGGAACCGGAGGGGAATGATCCCGGATACGAGAGCGATCCTCGGGCGACGACGCTGGGCTGTCCGTGATCGTCTGTCCGGAGGACTGTCTCCTGTTGGTCTGGGAGCGCCGCGTGCTGAGCCCGGGCCGCGACGCGGGGGAGTCGGTGCGGGCACGCCGGCATCGAGTTTTCCACGGTTTCCCACATCGGAAGTTTACATAATGTATATTATGCGAAGTGGTCGGGGGCGCGGATGAGCCCTCCGCTGCGTGTCCCACAGCCCCAGCTGGCCACGCTCGTCGCGCAGGCGCCGGACGGCGACGACTGGCTCCACGAGATCAAGTACGACGGCTTCCGCCTTCTCGCCGTGCTGGAGGACGGATCGGTGCGGCTGCTCACCAGGAACGGCAAGGACTGGACGGACCGCTATCCGAGCGTTGCTGCGGAGCTGGCCGAGCTGCCTGCTGACACCGCGATCGTCGACGGCGAGGTCGTCGTGGTGCTGCCGGACGGGCGGACGAGCTTCCAGGCCCTGCAGAACGTGCAGTCGGGCGGTTCGGCGGGTGTCCTCCGGTTCATGGCGTTCGATCTCATCCATCTGGATGGCGTCGACGTGTCGCGGCAGCCTCTCGATGAGCGGAAGGCCCTGCTGGAGACGGTGCTTGGCGGCCTGCCGGGTGATGTGGTCCAGTACAGCGACCATGTCGAGGGTCATGGTCCTGCCTTCTACCGACAGGCCTGTCGCCTGGGGCTGGAAGGCATCATCTCGAAGCGCCGTGATGCGCCCTACCGGCCTGGCAGGGGACGTGAGTGGTTGAAGGTCAAGTGCTTGCGGGAACAGGAGTTCGTGATCGTCGGCTACACGGCGCCGCAGGGTGCGCGCACGGGGTTTGGGGCACTCTGGCTTGCCGCGCACGACGACGACGGCCGGCTGCTCCAGGTCGGCAAGGTCGGGACGGGGTTCGATACCGCGCTGCTGCGCACGCTGCACCGCCGGCTTCGCTCGCTGGAGGTCGACGAGCCGCCGGTGGCCAATCCGCCCCGTGGCGCCGCGGCGCGTGGCGTGCGATGGGTGGCGCCGGAGCTGGTGGCGCAGGTTGCGTTCACGGAGATGACGGCGGACCGGAGTCTTCGCCACCCGACATTCCGGGGCCTGCGCGAGGACAAGGCGGCTGCGGACGTCGTGTTCGAGTCCCCTGCCCCACTCGACGCGGATTCGTCCTCAGGAGGGGACATGGGTACACGAAAGGCTCGCACGAGCGGTGTGGCCTCACAGCGGTCTTCGGCGTCGTCGCGTTCAGCAACCCGGACGCGCCGTGACCGGGTCGAGATCGCGGGCATATCGCTGAGCAACCCGGACAAGGTCTTGTATGCGGACGCCGGGATCACGAAGCTGGACCTGGCGAGGTACTACGAGGCGGTGGCGGACTGGATCCTTCCACACATCCAGGATCGGCCGTTGACGCTGGTCCGCTGTCCGTCCGGCCGCGGGGACTGCTTCTATCAGAAGCACATTGGTGAGAATGCGCATCCTTCGATCCTGCGGGTGGCCATCCCCGGGGATCCCGAGCCGTACGGCGCGGTTCGCAACCTGACCGGGCTGATTGCCCTCGTTCAGCTGGGGGTCCTCGAGCTACACACGTGGGGTGCGCGTCGGGACCGCGTGGAGCTGCCGGACCGCATCGTCCTCGATCTGGATCCGGACCCGGCCGTGCCATGGGAACGCGTAGTCGATGCCGCGCGCCAGGTCCGTGAGGCGCTCCGACTGCTGGACCTCGAGAGCTTCGTCAAGACGACGGGCGGCAAGGGACTGCACGTGGTCGTGCCGTTCCGTCGCGGTCCTGGCTGGGATGAGATCAAGGCCTTCTCACAGGGTGTCGCGCAGGCGGTGTCCGGTGCGAGCCCGGGTGAATACACGCTCAACATCTCCAAGGCGAAGCGACGGAACCGGATTCTGATCGACTACCTGCGGAACGGCATGGGTGCGACGGCGATCGAGTCGTACTCGACGCGTGCGCGCCCTGGCGCGCCGGTGGCCGTGCCACTCTCGTGGGATGAGCTGGGGCCGGACGTCCGCGAGGACCATTTCAACATCCGGAACGTGCCTCAGCGCCTGCAATCACTGAAGGAAGATCCCTGGAAAGACTACGCCGCCGTGAAGCAGTCGATCACGGCGGCGGTGCGGAAGAAGGTGAAGTCGCTCTAGCTGCTCAGCTCGCGGTCGTGTCGGTAGCGGTCGTGTCGGTCCCCGCAGGCACGAGGCCACCTTCGGCACTGTCGGCCGCGAGCGTCGCAGGCGGAGCTGCGTTGGGCGGCACGCCGCCGGTTCGGAGCTCCGCGATGCGCATCTCGTAGAAGCTCCGTTCCGGAGCATTCTCATCGATCAGCGCGAGGATCCGCTCGTACGACGCGATTGCGCCGTCCGCATCGCCCGCCGCGGCCTGCACCCGAGCGGCTTCCTCGTACCCGGCGATCTGCTGGAACAGGAAACGAGCGGAGCGACCGACGCGCGTGTACGCCTGGATCGCCTGGTCGGTCTGCCCGGCGGCCTCGTACGCTGCTGCCATCAGCATCGCGGCGTTGAAGCCGAGCGGTGCATTGACGTCGCGGCCGAGCGGTCCGAGGACATCGACAGCCTGCTGCGGCTGATTCACCTGCAGGTAGAGCTCGCCGAGCATGAGCCGCGCCTCGTTCGCCGCCTCGGTGCCGTTGTAGCGCGATACGAGCGCCTCCCCATCGCGCAGTGCAAGCGGCACGTTGCCGGACGCGACCGTCGTGCGGAGATCGTTCAGGGCGTTCGCCGCACCGATTTCCCTGGCGTTGCTGTAGTTGCGGTAGACGAGGAAGCCGATGACGAGCGCGACGATGACGGCGCCCGCGACGATGAGGGTGCGGGCGTTCTCGCGCGCCCATGCGCTGCCCCGCAGGACGCTGTGAACGAACCGGTCGTCGTCGGACGCGGGTGCGTTGTGCGGCCTGCGCCGGGCTGGATGCCTGCTCATGCGTTTCGGAATCGGAGGTGCGACTTCGTCGCGAACAACACCGCCCGCGGCCGGCGGCGCGCGGGCGGATCAGACAGGCCGCGACAATAGCGCAGAAACGTACGGGCCACGCGGAATCGCGTCAACCCGCCGGCCCGCCCCGGAAGGTGCACGAACGCCCTCCGTCGGTGGCGGATGCAGGCGAGACGTAAGCTGCGACTGGCGTATGCCTTGCAATGGCGGGCAGCCAATGCTGACCAGGTCGGATACTGTCCCGAAGACGACCACGGCGAGGTCGTGGCGATTCGTGCGGAGCGCGTGCGGTGCGGTTCCCCTGTTCGCCGTTCTGGCGGCGCTGGGAGGGTGCGCCGCGAGAGGGGGGGCGGCGGATCAGTTCCCCGAGCTGGTCGAGTTCGAGAACCGCCGGATCAGCGACGTCGATTTCATCAACAGCGAGCCCTTTCGCGAGGACTCGCTGCTCTCGATTACGGTCACGCGCGAGTCGCGCTGCAGTCTGCTCGGCCTGCCGATCTGCGTTCCGTTCACGAGCATCGGTCGAGAGACGCACCGGCTGAGCGTGGGCACCATCGCCGCGGACGTGCGTCGGCTCGAGCTGTTCTACCGCGGGCAGGGGTTCTTCGGCACGGCGGTGTCGCCGGACGTGGAGGAGGACGGCGACGACGTACGCGTCATCTTCACGATCAATCGCGGCGACGCGGTACTCCTGGACACGATCGGCATCACGGGCACCGAGCCGGCCTTTGCCCCTGACTCGATCCTGCCGCACCTGCCACTCGCGCCTGGCGACACGTTCCGATTGCCGGAATTCGCAGCGGCCGCGGACACCGTGCTCTTCGCGTTGCAGGAACGCGGGCATGCGTGGGCCCAGGTGCTGCGGAACTATGGCGTGGACACGGTCACGAACCGGGCGAGCGCATTCATCGAGGCAGTTCCGGGACCGCGGGCGATCGTCGACTCGGTCATCGTACTGGGGGCAGACAACCTCGGCAGACGGGCAACGCTCCAGCAGCTCACGCTGCGCAAGGGCGAGGTCCTGCGGCGCCGGTCGCTGGTGGAGTCGCAGCGCAACCTCTACGGGCTGGAGCTGGTGCAGTTCGCGGGCGTTTCGATCGCGCCGGATACGCTTCAGCTCACGCCCTTCGACAGCACGTCTGCAACGATCGTCGTGCGTATCGCGGAAGCGCCGGTGCACCAGGTCGACGCGTCGGTCGGCTATGGCACCGTGGAGTGCGGCCGCGCCGAGGTGCGCTGGGTGAACCGCAGCTTCCTCGGGGGCGCTCGTCGCCTTGCACTGACCGGCTCGGTGAGCAAGCTGGGCGTTGGTGTGGACCGGGTGAATGAATCCGTGTGTGGCGCGTTCGAGCGCGGCGACACGCTGATCGCCCGCGGTCTCGACTACCGGTTTGCCGCCACGCTCACGCAGCCGTACTTCCTGAGTCCGAACAACCGGATCACGGCGACGCTGTATGCGGACCGCATCTCGGAGCCGCGTGTGTTTCAGCGGGAGGCCGAGGGTGGCCAGGTGGCCTTCACCCGGAGGCTCGGTGACCGGACGTTCTTCAGTCCGGACCTCGAGATCGTGCGAACGAGGACGCTCGCCTCCCCTGCCCTGTACTGTGTCGCGTTCCAGGTGTGCCTGCCGGCAACGATCGATTCGCTGGCTCAGTCGCAGTGGCGGAACACCTTCGGCACGACCTTCACGCACGATCGCACGGACAACGCGCTCGACCCGACGCGCGGCTTCCGGCTCAACGCGACGACGACCTGGGCCTCCCGGGCGCTCGGCTCTGACATCGAGTACCTGCGCTTCACCGCCGACGGCACGATCGTGCGCAGGCTGCGCCCCGGCTGGGTTGGCGCGGTGATCGTCAGACTGGGGAGCTTCTTCTCGACGGTCTCGCTCGATCCGAGTCGCAGCTTCCTTCCACCGGAGGAGCGCTTCTACGCGGGAGGCCAGAACACGGTGCGCGGCTTTTCGCGCAACGCGCTGGGCCCGGGCGTGTACGTGACGTCCAGGGCGGACTCGCTCGGTGAGCCGATCCCTGAGGAGGTTGAGTTCGTGCCGGTCGGTGGTACGGCGTTGACCGTCGCATCGGCGGAGGTGCGGTTCCCTTCTCCGTTCCTGCCACGGATCCTGCGCCTTGCCGCATTTGTGGATGCGGGCAACGTCGGCTACGGAAACATCTGGGACCTCACACGACAGGGCTGGCGCGTGACGCCCGGCATGGGGCTGCGTCTCAACACACCCGTCGGGCCGGTCCGCCTCGACCTCGGCTTCAACCCGCACGGCCCGGAAACCGCACCGCTCTTCTACGCAGACGCGGAGACGGGGGCGCTGATTCAGCTGCAGAGCGCGTTTACACCCGAACAGCCCACCTTCCTCGATCGCCTGCGGCTGCACATCGCCGTGGGCCAGCCGTTCTGACGATGAGCAGCGGGGAGCTCCGTCACTCGGATGTCATTGCCGCGCTTCTCGGTGGCTTCGCGATCGGTATCGTGCTCGTCACGCTCTGGCTGATCGGGCGGCGCGAGCCGGACGCACCGCCGCAGCCTGACCGCGAGCCGGCGGCTGCCGTGATAACGGACACGATCGACACCACGGAGGCGCTCACACCGCGTCGCGACGGCTCGCTCGGTCGACTCGAGCGCAGTATCGCGGACCGCCTGGCCGCCGACGTGGTTCGCATCGCACCTCTCCAGGGGGCGCTGCGCATCCGCGCACGCGATGTACGCTGGCTGGAACCAGGGGGCCGCCAGTGGGCAAGTGCACCCGCAGTCTCGGGGTCGCTCGACGCAAACGCGTTCCGGGGCGGCGCCGTCATCCTGCGTGACGTCGTGCTCGAGCGAGCCAATGTCCTGCTCACGCAGACAAGCGATGACGTTCCATGGAACTACGAGCGTGTCTTCGAGCAGATTCTCGGGTCGGACGCCGCCGCCAGCGGGCCATCACGCCGGTTCGAGATACACGGCCTGCGCGTCGTAGACACGCGCGTCGACGTGCGACTGCCGGACCGCACCATGGTCTTCGAGGACGTGGACGCGACTGCGCCACGCGTGCGTCTCGCAGGTCCAGGCCTGAGTGATCCCGATCTGCAGATCGCACGGCTCACCACCACACTCGTGCTCATCGATGACGAGGGCGACACACGCATCGCGCTCACGGGCGATGATGCGGAGCTGCGCATCATCGACAACGGTGTCTCGTTCGACATTGCGCGAGCGACCATCGAGGACACACAGCTCGCGGAGCTGAATGGTGTCTGGGCGAACGACCTGCCCGGATACGGCGTGCGCGCGACCGGCCGCGCACTCGACGTACGGTTCGCCGATATCCGCTTCCTTGCACCGGAACGGATTCCGGAGAACGGTACCGCATCCTTCCGCTTCGCCGTCGATCCGGTCGACGCCGAGCGCACGGCGATCGCATTGTCCGATCTCGATGCGTCGTCCGGCGACTCGCGCGTAACCGGCGCGATCCACGCGGTGCTGCGCACCGGGGGATTCGCCGTGCGTAGCGCCGACCTGCGGGTCGACCCCGTATCGCTTGCCCTGATCGAGCAGCTCGCAGGACGCGAGCTGCCGTACGGCGGCACGGTGTCGGGGACCATCCGCGGAAGCGGCGGCGACATCCGGTTCGATCTCGACACGCGTCTGACGAGCGACCCCGCGACGCCGGCGCTCGTCACGAATCTGACGGGCAGCGTCCTGTTCGGCGACGCCGGCTTCACGCTGCGCACACTCGTCGCGACACTCGACAACGCACCCCTCGCCGCGCTGCGTGCGGTCGTGCCGGGCATCCCGTTTGGCGGAACCGTGAGTGGGCGCATCGCACTGGAGGGCATGCCCGGTGATGCCCCGCTGAACCTGGACGTGCGTCTCGCCCTCGAGCAGGGCGTGTTCAACGTACAGGGTGTCGTCGATCTGACGTCGTCGCTACCCGCCTACGATCTCGAGGGCACGATCCTCGGGGTCAATCTGCAGACTGTCCTTACCGCCTTCGCCCCGCCCGCACTGCTCACCGGTCGCTTCACGCTCGATGGCACCGGCTTCGACCCTGCAACGGCGAACGCACGCGTCTCACTTGGGGGCCGCTTCACGGGATGGGAGACCGGTGCGAACGACGTCGTGCGTGCACGTGCCGTCGTTGCCGGTGGCGCAGTGCGTGTCGACACGCTGACCATGCAGCTTGCGACGATGACCTTCGCGGGCGCCGGGCGCTGGCGGTTTGTCTCCCCGCAGGAGGGTGCGATCACGTACGACCTGGCCATCAGCTCGCTTCGCCCGTGGGGACCATACCTCCCGATGGCCGACTCCGTGGCGGCGGGATCGATCGCTGCCCGTGGTACCGTGAGCGGCCCGCTGGACGCGATCCGGATCGCGGGCATGATGAACGGCGCTGCCCTGGAGCTCGGTACCGGCTGGGAGGCACGGACGCTCGAGGCGGAGTACGACGTGACGGTCGGCCCGGCGGTGCCGCGTGTCCAGCTCGTCGCAACCGCGCGCGAGCTCGGCACGCCAACGGCCGGCGTGTTCCACGAGGTGACGGCGGACATGGACCTCACGCCACCGACGTTTGCGCTCGAGCTGAGCGGCTTGCGCCAGTCCGACCAGCCGGAGGCCGTCGAGCTGGTGGCGACCGGTACCGTGCCGTACGAGGGCCTGCGCTCCATCGTCGTGGAGCGCGCTCACCTCGATGTGGCGGACGGGCTCTGGCGTCTGTCCCGGCCCGCAACCATCGCATGGGGCGGCGGCGACGGCGTGCATGTCTCCGACTTCGAGTTCCGCAATGAAGAACGCCGCGGTCTCGTCGCGATCAACGGACGCGTGCTCCCGCTCGAGCGCGCCGACATCACGCTCGATATCGAGGACGTTCCTGCCGGCGACCTGCAGCAGCTGCTCGGGCGCGATCCGATCCTGACGGGCGACGTCTGGGCAAGCGGCTCGATCCGCGATCTGGGTACGGCACCGAGTGTTGACATCACGTTCCGACTCGACAGCGGTGCCGTCATGGACGTGGCGCTATCCCGCTTCGAGGGCGACATCGAGTTCCGCAACGGAGCGCTCGTGACGACCGCGGAGGCCGTGTTCGATACGGCGGGCGTGATCAACATCGAGCTCGCACTGCCAATGCGCCTCGACGTGGGGGACTCGCTCGACATCGGGATGGGCGAGACGGGCAGTGTGCGCGGACGCATCGTCGCGGACCGCGTCCTGCTCACACCGTTCCAGCCGTTGTTCCGCGGCGTGTTCGATCTGCAGGGCTACATATCCGGCGCGGTCGCGATTGGCGGAACCGTCGATGACCCGCAACTCGAAGGCAGCGCACAGATCGTTCAGGGCGCGGCGACGTTTACCCCGCTCAACAAACGCTACACCGAAATCCAGGGGCAGCTCACGCTTGCCGGCAACCGCATCGTCATCGACTCGCTGAGTGCGCGCTCGGACGGCACTGCCGTGGTTACGGGCGATATCACACTGGAGTCGCTCAGCGAGCCCGTGCTCGACCTCGCAGTGACGCTGAACGACTTCGAGGTCATGGGCGTCGACAACGAGACGGATGCGGAGTTCCGAGGCACGCTTGCGCTTACCGGACCGCTCGACGGCCTGCTGCTCTCGGGGAACGTCGGTGTGACCGACGGCGCCGTGCAGGTCCCGCAGGTCACGCAATCGACGCTCGACGAATCGCTGTTCCTTGCGCCCGGCGAGACCTTCGATGATCCGCTCGCGCCACCCTCGAACTCGCTGCTCGGAAACCTGACAATCCGCAACCTGCGCGTGGAGGTGTATCCGGACACGTGGGTGGTGGTCCACAACCAGGCGCGCGCGCAGCTCGGGGGCACGCTCTTCGTAAACAAGCAGGGCGATGTCTGGCGCATATTCGGTGAGCTGGAGGGCGAGCGCGGGACGTATACACTCGCGGCAGGCCCGGTGCTGCGCCAGTTCGAGATCAGCTATGCGCGGCTTCGCTTCCTCGGCGACGAAGAGCTGAATCCGACGCTCGAGATCACGGCCACCCGCACGATCATCGACCAGAGCGGTCGTCCCGTCGAGATCGACGTCAACATCGGCGGCACCATGCGCGAGCCGTCTCTGGGGCTGGCAGCGGGCAACGCGGCAAACGTGCCGGAGTCTGAGCTGCTCAGCTTCCTGTTCTTCGGCCAGCCCAGCTTCGCGCTCGGAGGCGGCGGCCTCGCCAGCAGCGCGCTGCTGGGCGGCGTCGCGGAGTTCCTGAGTCTGGGGATCGGCGAGTCGTTCGCGGAAGCAGGCCTGCCCTTCGACCTGTTCCAGCTGAGGCTGGCAGGGATCGGCGTCGCGGGTGACCCGACGGCGAGCCTGGTTGTCGGGCGCGAGATCGTCGACGACGTGTTCCTGACGGTGGAGTCCTACCTGAGCGCGCTGTTCGGCGGAAGCTCGACCGGCCGCGATGCGTGGGCGATCAGGCTCGAGTGGGCGTTCGACCGCCGCTCGAGCCTGAGCACGGGAGTCGAGCCGGTGAACAGCGCGCTGCTACTGCGGGGCGCAGGCTTCGATCCGGCTATCGCTCCAGGACAACAACTCTTTGTCTCACTACGTCGCCGCTGGCTGTACTGACCGGCTGAGCGGCGAGGGCACGCATCGCGGCATCGAGAATCGCGCTGCGGACGCGCACGATGCTTTCATCCGCAACGCAGCGTCCGGGTGCAATCGGATTGAACTCGCGGAGCTCGCGCTCCACGGCGCGCGGTGTGCCCGGCCAGATGAGGATCGCATCAGCGTCGCGTGCGGCGGCGCGGGCGTTCTCGATGCCGTGCTCCACGCGCACGTTCGCAGCGACCTCCTGCGGGACGACCTCGCCGTGCTCGATCGCTCGGCGGACACGCTCGGTCGCGTCGGCGGTCGGCGCGACGATGAGCAGTCGTCCGGACGTCGCATGCTGCCGGAGCTCCTCGACGACCTCACGGGCGCAGGAGACCTCGACGACCTGGCGGCTGCCCGCGATCCGACGCACGTTGGCGCCCTGGTACGGTGTGGTGACCAGGAACGGCGCGGTCGCGATCAGCGGATCGGACGGGTCGACGTCCTGAAGCTGCACCGGCACTGCGTTGACGCCGAGGCGCTCGGCGATCTCCAGCGCGATCGCTTCGGCCTGTGCGCCGTCATGCTCCAGCACCGGAATACGTTGCTTTTCTATGAGCGCAACCGCCTGGATCAGCTTCAGCATGGTCGACGTGTCGAGTCCGATGGCCCGCGCGCCCTCATACGCGTTCTCGAGCCAGCGGCGATGCAGCCGCTCGAGCGGGCCACCGGTGCGCTCCGGTTCGGAGCCGCGAAGATAGACGCCTGAGCGGGGGCGCACGCGCACCAGACCTTCCATCTGCAGGCGACGATACGCAGCGGCGGCCGTTTTGCGGTCGACGTTCTCGGCGTCCGCGACGTCGCGGATGCTCGGCAGCCGTTCCCCGGGTGCCCAGCGTCCGAGATAGAGCCCGGATACAATTCGATCGCGGAGCTGATCCACGATCATCGAACCGGCGGCCTGCTGACGAGCCATACATTGCCTCCGTGATGCGTGAAGCGTAATCACGGAAGCGAGTTGCAAGATCGGCACCAACGGCGAGGTAGCGCATGGCGACAGGAGTTCTGGCGTTGATGCTGCTGGTGAGCCAGCAGGCACAGCCTGCCCCGGAGGCGATTCGCGAGGACGCCCGTCGCGTGGAAGCCGCGTACGAGCGAGCCGCGCGCCGCTTCGCGCCGGTGGTCGGGCAGCGCACGGCCGACAGCCGGTGCGACGAGATCGTCGGCCGATTCTGCATCAACTTCGACGTTGAGCCGGCCAAGCCGCCCGAAGAGCCTCCGCGGATCACGGACGCACGCCGCGCCGCGATCGACAGCCTGCGCCGACAGTTCTCGGTGCTGCCGGGCGACCCGGCGGTCGCGGGACCGCTCGTGCGGCTGCTGATCGAGGACGCCCGTGCGTCGGAGGCGGTGGCTGCGGCTCTCACCTTCGACATCGAGACGACCGACTCCGTCCACGGTCCGCTTCTGGCCGGCTTCGCGCTCCACAACGCCGGCGAGGACAGCGCTGCCGATGCGTACTTCACGCGCGCGATCGAGCGCATGGACTCCGCGCAGCGACAGCGGGTACGCTCGCTCGACTGGCTGCTCCGTGACGGCGAGCGCGATCGCTACCGTGACCTCTCACCCGAGGAGCGGGAGTCATACGAGCAGACCGTATGGACCCTTTCCGATCCGCTGTACCTGACACCTGCCAACGAGCTGTGGCTGGAGCACGTCGCGCGCTACACCTACAGCAGACTGATGGAGCGGGTGCGCGTGGTGCGCGACATGGTGAGCTGGAGGCGTGACCTCGAGCAGCTGACCATACGGTACGGCATGCCATACCGCCGCGGACGGTATCACGGCGTCCGCTTCGATCAGTCGGGCATCGTCGAGTACTTCCACCCGGAACAGCTCACGTACATGGTGAGCGACTTCCTCACCAGGGGGATGCCGCCGCAGCCGCCGCCGGGTGAGGCGTGGCCACTGGACCCTGAACGTCCGCGCTCCGCGTTTGCACCGCCGGCGGTGCGGAACATGGATGATTTTCCGCACCAGATCTCCCGCATCCCCGTGGAGGACGGCTGGCTCGTCCGCGTGGATGGCACGTTCGGCCTCGACACACTGGCGCGCGTCCCACCGCCCCCGCTGCCAGGCGATACGGCACAGCCGCCTGCGCCTGATCCGACAGGGGTCGATGTCGGCCTCTGGCTGCTCGACATGAACCGCGAGGCGCAGCAGGTCGCGACCGCACGAGAGCTCCATCCGATCGTAGGCGATACGGTCCACGTGTCGCTGGTGCTCAGCGCCGTGCCGGGCGAGTACGTGTACTCGTTCGAGGCGTTCGAGCCGGAGACGCGTACGGCGCGGAGGGCGCGCTATGCGCTCACGATCGAGGAGCCGGAATCCGGCGTCCGGATGAGTGACGTCATCGTGACGCGTCCGTTCAACGGCGACCTGCCTGGAAGCTTCGAGAGTCTTACCGACCAGCCGATCCCCCAGCTCGTCCTGCGTCGTGATTCCACGGTCGGAATCTTCGCCCAGGCAGCCGACCCGGGGCCCGGCACCTATGAGATCGAGATCGCCGTGCGCCCGGCCGATCGCGGCTCCGTGCCGGGCCGCTTCCTGCGGTGGCTCGGGCGAACACTGCGGCTGCGCAACGAGCCGGTGCCGCCACGCGTGTCATGGGAAGTCGTCCACGAAGGTGGGCCGCTCGTGCTCGCCGCCGACCTGGCGCTGACGGGCACGGGGACCGGGCTGCAGATCATCGAGGTCGCGGTCGAGGGCGATCGCGGTCGCCGCGGACTCGGTCGGCGGCTGGTGAAGATCGAGTAGACGGACGGTCGGCGACGTGTGAGCGAACGTCAGGCGCGTGCAGGCCCTCGGACACGCCTCGAAGCGAGTATGTACCGCGAGACGTAGCGCTCAGTGGCCGGGTGTGAAGAGCGGAATCGTGAGTCCGAGCATGAGCCGCACGCCACTCGTATAGCCGACCTCGTCGACGCGCGAGTCCGCCTCCGGATCCTCGACGAGGCCGGGCACTGCATCCTCCGAGAGCGGGGTGCGCGTGATGTGGCTGCTGAGCTCGAAGTTGAGGAGCAGACCATGCCGCTCCAGCGGGATGACGGCGCCCAGGCCGAGCACGCCCGCGAAACGACGCTGTCGACCACCGTCGAACGCCATGCGCGCCGGCTCCGGCACGACCTCGTCCTCGGCGGTCTGCAGCCGGTACTCGATGGCCCCGACGCCCGCCACGGCGTACGGCTCCACGCGGCCGAGTGAGAGTGGCAGCCGGAACAGCATGTCCAGGTCGTACATCCAGACGTGAAGCCGTGACAGCGGCGGCGCCTCGTCCTCCGCGCTCTCGCCGAGAGTGGTGTACGTCTCACTGCTGCGCAGCTCGAAGCGGGTCGGTGCCCATGCACCCTGCACTCGCAAGGCGACGTGGCGGCCCAGCCAGGCTGTGACCGCCGCGGAGCCCAGCACGCTCGTGCTCGCCGAAAGTCTCTGCTCGAACGGCTGATCCGGGCCCAGCCACTCGGCTTCCCTGCGGAAATCACTGAACGCGATGCCGCCGCCGAACACGCTCAGCGCGACGACGCCGCGATGAAAGAGGTAGTCGGCGCTTACGGATGACTGCGTGTGCGCCTCCTGCGGCAGCGCAGCGAAACAACAGCAACACAGGACTGCAACTCGACCGCGCACACTGCTCTCCTCGCCGGTGACATCACCGCGTTGGGCAAGCGCCGGGCCAGCACAGGCGTTACGAAGGAGCAGATGGCGAGCAGACTTTCGCGGCGAGCCGCTCAGAGATCGACGTGCCATGCGAAGGCGGCAAGGTCAACGGCGGCGGACGCAGCCGCGACAGCGTCGCGGGGCCGTCGCGCCTCCCGAACGCGTCTCCCGATTCGTCAGCGGCGTGCGGCCGCGGACGCCGCCTTCCCTTCCGCTGCCGGATCCGCCCGGAACGGCGGCACGTTCGCCTGCCGGAACCAGATCACCAGCGCGATGACGACGAGGACGAGGCTCACGCCCTGTGAGGTCGAGAGTCCCAGCAGGAAGCGGTCGTCCTTTGCCCGCACGAACTCGATGAGGAAGCGCTCGATCGCATACAGGCCGAGGAAGAGCGCGAAGAGGCGTCCCGGCGCCATCGCCCTCTTCCCCAGATGCCAGAGCAGCGCGAAGAGCGGCAGGACCAGGGCGATCTCGTAGAGCTGCGTGGGATGAACCGTGAGCACGGCGTTGTCCGGCAGCCCCGGCGGCACCTCGACGCCGATGCTCCGGAAATGTCCGGCGGTGCTCGGCGGTGCCCCCCTCGGGAATGCCACGCCGTACCAGCCATCCGTGGGAACACCGTAATCATCGCCGACGAGGAAGCACCCCATGCGACCGATCGCGATCGCCAGGAAGAGCGCGGGCGCCGTTGCATCGAACATGGTGGCGACCGGAAGGCCACGCTTCCGGATCTGCCAGTAGTACGCGAGGACGCCGCCGATCAGGCCGCCATACCACACGAGGCCACCGCGGCTGAAGATCTCGCCGGCAGGATTCGCGACGACGTCGTCGAGATGGAGCAGGAGGTAGTAGATCTTGGCGCCGAGAATGCCGCCGATTGCGATACCGGCGAGCATGTCCCAGATGAGCTCGCGCTCGAGTCCGTACCGCTCGAGCTGCCGCCCGGTTGCCCAGGCCCCGCCCAGGAACGACAGGAACATCATGACGCCGAAGGTCGTCACGACGAAGTCTCCGATGCGGAACAGCTCTGGGAACATGCAATCGATCCGGGTCAGGGACGGGCGCCACCAGGCGCTGGCGGCCTAACATAGCGGCGGCCGGAGATCGCCTCAACGTGGCCGCTGCCCTTGCGTCCGCCTGAGCGCCGGTTACCATAGCCCCGCGCCGTCGCAGGCGGCGCGTGCACGCAACGGAGGCGCATGAGCACGCTCCGCATCGGACTCGCCCAGATCAATCCGACCGTCGGGGATTTCGACGGGAATCTCTCGATCATCGAGGACTGTCTCGAGCAGGCGCGCGCCCAGGGGGTGGACCTGGTCGCGTTTCCGGAGCTGGCCCTGTGCGGCTACCCGCCCGAAGACCTGCTGCTCAAGCCCTCGTTTGCGCGTGCGAACCGCCGCTCGATCGAGACGCTGGCCGTGAAGACGGCGGGACTGACTGCCATCGTCGGTTTCGTCGACCGGCAGGCCGACCTGTTCAATGCGGCAGCGGTGCTCCACGACGGCGAGCACGTCGCCACGTACCACAAGCAGCGCCTGCCCAACTACGGTGTGTTCGACGAATTGCGGTACTTCACGCCGGGCACGGGCGAGCTCCTCGTGCGGGTGCGCGACGCGTGGGTGGGCATCACGATCTGCGAGGACATCTGGCTGCCCGGTGGTCCGGTCGCGCGTCTCGCGCGTGCGGGGGCCGACGTGATCGTCAACATCAATGCGTCACCCTTCCATCGTGGCAAGGCAGCGGCGCGCCATCGCCTGCTCGGCACCCGTGCCTCCGACCATGCGTGCTTCCTCGCGTACGTGAACATGGTCGGCGGGCAGGACGAGCTCGTCTTCGACGGCGACTCGACGATCCACGACCCGGAGGGCGACCTGCTCGCGGAAGCTGCGCCGTTCACGGAGGAGCTGCTGGTTGCCGATCTCGAGCTGGAGCAGGTCTTCCGAGCCCGACTCCACGATCCGCGCCGCCGCTATGCGACGCGCCCCGAGCCGGCGAGCGTTACACGCCGTGTACTGCCTGCGCTGTCAGTGCCCGAGCGGCGGCCGGAGGCACCGCCCGCAGCAGTCGTCGTACACGACGAGCTCGCCGAAGTCTACCAGGCCCTCGTTGTCGGAACGCGCGACTACCTCCGAAAGAACGGCTTCACCCACGTGGTGCTGGGGCTCTCGGGCGGTCTGGACTCCGCCCTGGTCGCGACCATTGCGGTCGACGCAATCGGCGCGGATGCCGTCACCGGCGTGCTGCTGCCGTCGCCGTACTCGAGTGAGCATTCCCGAACCGACGCGCTCGCGCTCAGCCGCAACCTGGGCATTGAAACGCTCACGATCCCGATCGAGGGCCCGTTCAATGCCTTGAGGGAGACACTCGCGCCCGCATTCCAGGGGCGCGAGCCTGACGTAACGGAGGAGAACCTGCAGGCCCGCGTCCGCGGTGTGCTGCTCATGGCGCTCTCCAACAAGTTCGGCTGGCTGCTTCTCACGACGGGCAACAAGAGCGAGTTCGCGACCGGGTACACGACGCTGTACGGCGACATGGCAGGCGGCTTTGCCGTCCTCAAGGACGTACCCAAGACGCTCGTGCGAGCGCTCGCCATCTGGCGCAACGCCCGCGACGGCGAGCCGGACAGTGACGCGCCGATCCCGCGCCATACCATCGAGAAGCCGCCGTCGGCGGAGCTGCGCCCGGACCAGTACGACACCGACTCACTCCCACCGTACGACGTGCTCGACCCCATCCTCGAGCGCTACGTGGAGCAGGACTGGTCCATACCCGAGATCATTGCTGAGGGCCATGACCCCGACCTCGTGCGCCGCGTCGCACGGCTCGTGGATGTAAGCGAGTACAAGCGCCGCCAGTCCCCTCCCGGCGTGAAGATAACCGAGCGTGCGTTCGGCAAGGACCGCCGCGTGCCGATCACGTCGCGCTTCCGCAACGAGTAGTTGATCCTCTGAAGAGGACGCAGGGTTCGCCTGCCGCAGGGTTTTCTCTACCACAGAGAGCGCAGAGGGCACAGAGAGTTGTCGGAGGGGTGAGTGCGCAGCTCTTGCGTTACCTCAACCGTCCAACCTGCAAATCGCGTTGTTCGTGTGCGATCCGGACAGTAAGACAGGTGTGCCTGAGCGGAAAAAAGGCGGCGGCCATGCAGCATGACCGCCGCCCCGAACAAAACCGGGACCGAAAACTGCCTAGTTGCGGAACTCGACCTGCGGCGCCTCGCGCGCCGATTCCGGTGCCTCGAACGGCTCCTTCCGCCCCGCGCCGATGATCTTCGCCGTGATCACCTGCGGGAACTGGCGGACGTAGGTGTTGTAGGTTGCGACGGCCTCGTTGTAATCGCGCCGCGCGACCGCAATGCGGTTCTCCGTCTCCGTCAGCTCGTCCTGCAGGGCGCGGAAGTTCTGGTTCGCGTTGAGCTGCGGGTATGCTTCCACCGCAACATTGATGAACAGGCGCAGCTGGTCACTCACCGCGTTGGCAGCGGCGCTGAGATCATCGGCCTCGGCGTCACTCTGCACCGCCTGCTCGAGCTGCTGACGCGCGTTGTCGAGACCGCTGCGCGCCTGCGCGACCTGCGTGAACGTCTCCTGCTCGAACTCGGCGGCTTCCTCGACCGTGCGCACGAGGTTCGGGATCAGGTCGTTTCGACGCATCAGCTCGGTCTCGATGTTCGCACGGTTCTGCTCCGTCAGCTCATCGAGCTGCTGGATCCGGTTGTAGCCGCATCCGCTGAGGGTGAACAGCAGAGGCAGCAGAACGAGGGTACGCTTCATCCGCGTCACTCCTTGAAGGCGTCCACGTACGCCGCGGTTCGCTCCGCGGCGTGATGATACTGCTCGACCAGCTCATCGGTCAGGCGGAGGCGCAGCGTGGTCCTGGCCGTGCGTGCACGGTGCGCGGCGAGGAGCGCTTCCGGACGCGCGCCAACGAGCCGTGTACCCGCCTCGATCACGTCCTCCATGCGTCCCGGCACCACCGCGCCGGAAAGCCGCAGCGCCGCGCGCAGGTACGTCGCGAGCGACGGCAGTGTCGCCATCAGCAGACCCCCGATCAGCTCGGGTTCGCCTGCCGCGGCCAGCAGCCCCATGCGGAACTGCAGAATCTTGCCGCGCAGCTCGTGCTCGACCTGCATGCGCAGTGCGGTGCGGTCGACCGCATGGTGCATCAGCGGGTCCGCGCCGACCAGTACCTCGTGCGCGTCCTGCATGTCCGCGATCTCGATCGCGAACACGTCCGCAGCGCGTTGCCACTCGCCGACCTCGAGGAGCAGCGGAACCGCGCCTCGCTCGCGCCAGCGTTTCGCGTGTGACACGGCCCGATCCAGGAGCGCGACGTTCACATCGTCCATGAGCACGAGCAGGTTGATGTTGCTCACGCCATCGATGTACTCGCCCCGGGCCAGGGAGCCGAAGAGCAGCACGCTCTTCAGGCTCGAGCCGAAGTCACGCTCCAGCTCACGTGCGATCTCGAGTGCCTGCTCGTTCACCATGCCCGATCTCCTCACCAGCTGCGGCCGGCTCCGCCGCCGCCGAACCCGCCGCCTCCACCGAAGCCCCCGAACCCGCCGCCACCAAAGCCACCACCGAACCCGCCACCACCATAACCACCGCCCCTGCGGCCGGAACCCAGGATGAGGGGCAGGAGCCACCATGCACTGCTGCCGCCGCCGCGACCTCCACGCCCACCACGACCGCCGCGTCCAATGCTGCTCAGAATCATGAACACGAGCACGACCAGGAAGAACACGAGGCCGCCTGCACCGCCGCCATCGCGACGCTCACGCGGCTGACTGAGCTGGGGGACGTCGCCGGTCAGCTCGAAGCCGAACTGCTCCGCGTACATCTGTGCGAGTGCGACGACACCCATCAGGATTCCGGTGCCGTAGTCGCCGCGCTGGAACGCGGGGATCATGAACTGGTCGGCGACACGGCCCGCTTCCGCCGCCGTGATGAATGTCGTGGTGCCGATGCCGGTCTCGATCTTCAGGTGTCCGCGACCATCATCCGACGTCTCCTTCGGGATCACCAGCACGACGAGCCCGGTGTTGCGTGCGGGATCGCCCGGGTCGCCCTTCTGTCCCACGCCCCACTGTCTGCCGATCTCCAGTGCCAGCTCATCTCGCGTGCGACCCTGGAGGGTCGGCATCGTCACGACGGCGATCTCACCCCCGGACTTTGCCCGCACCTCCTCCACGATGCGCGTGATCTGCGCCTCCTGCTCGGCGGGGATCACATCGGCGAAGTCGTTGACCATGCCTACGGGCGCAGGGATCTGCACCCGTTGCGCGTGCACCATCAGTGGCGCAGCCAGCAGACACGCACCTGCGGCAGCCGCGCGCACAAGCGTGAAAAACCGTTTCATCGAATTCGGGCTCGCATGGGCGACGGTGTCGGTGCAAGCGCCGGGCCGGGGTCGAACGCAGATGTGGCAGGTCACGGCAGGAAGAACAACGAACGGGCCGCCGCATTGGCGGCGACCCGTGACACAGGAGACGTATTCCGCTGCGAGACCCGGTGACGCGGCGTCGAGCAGCGAACCGTGTCCACCCGCGCTCAATCCGGCGGCAGCAGCTCGGGCTCGTTCGCCTCCGCCAGCGCGATGATGCGCTCCAGCTCATTGGCGGACGTCTTCTTCGGCTTCTTCCGGCCCGGCTGGGGTGCCTGCTTCGGAGGCGGCGACGCTGGTCGCGATGCAACGGGCGCATCGTCGTCTTCATCATCGAGCAGGGGCAGCCCTTCGAGCGCGGGGTTCTGCCACTTGCGACGGCGCGGCGGCTCGGGAGGCTGTTCTTCGGTCGACGCGGTCGACGCAGACGGCTCTGCTTTGGCGGCGACTGCTTCCTCCGGCGCGTTCGCTGCGATGGCCGGATCCGGTACGTCCTCGCCACCTGCTGCCCGATCCTCCGGCTCGCTCGACCGGAGGTTCTCATGCGCTTCGCCCGGCGCTTCTATTCCCGCTTCCCTCGCCTCGGCCTTCGCGTCCGGGATTGCGTGTGCGTCCGCCTCGACCAGGCCTCCGTCATTGATCGCGAGGGAGACGTCCAGTGATGGAGCAACCGGCGACTCGATCGGTTTCGGTACGACGGCGGGCGCATCGTCCGGGAGGTTCCAGTCGTCGTCGGTATCGGCGATGGACGGCGTTCGCCTGTCGTCGACATGCGGCGGATCGGCTGAGTCCGGACCCGTCTGCAGCGTCGCATCCACTCCCGGTGCAGGGTCGGACGCCGGGGCCTGCTCCGCTACGTCCAGCGGCGGGAGGTTCCAGTCGTCCTGCTGCCCGGTCGCGAACGGCTCGAGTCCCTCGACCGGAGGCAGGCTCCAGTCATCGATATCAGGGGGCGGTGAGGATTCCAGCCCGTCGATCGGTGTAACGCTCCATGGCTCGTCCTCGGCGATGTTCCAGTCGTCGGTCGGCGACGTGACCTCGAAGCCAGGCAGCGCCCAAGGCTCGGCGGGCTCCTGCTCCCTCACGACAGGCTTGCCGTCGTCGAGCAGCGGCAACGGCTCGATGTCTTCCGGTGGTGCACTCTCTGCCGGAGCGGGATCGGACTTCTTCGCGGCGGCCGTCTCGCCGCGTCCGTTGCGCGCTGTCCGCTTCTTCTTCTTCCCGCTTCGCTTCTCGGGTTCCGGGTAGACGATGATGAGGTCGCCGGTTGCGGGGTCGTCGGTCTTCGTGACACCGCTCCGCCCGTTCCTCTGCTCGGACTTCGGACTGGAGGTATCCTCGCTGGCGACCTCGCCTCTGCCTGCCTCGGGGACGACCTCGGGCAACGTCGCCTCGATCGGCTGTGCTGCCGCATCGGCGATGATGTCGTCTGCCGCTACGGCATCGAGCTCCGCTTCGGTGACGACCTCGGAGGCGTCAGCGCGCGTGGCAGCGTCGCTCTCGATGTCGGTTGCATCCCGAGTCGCCTCATCGCCCGCAACGGTCTCGGCCAGCACAGCATCCGGCGTCGCCTCCGCCTCGGCCTGGATGGACGACACGTCATCGACGACCAGGAAGGCATCGATGTCGGCTGCTTCAGCGTGGACCTCGGTGCCATCGACGCTTTCGCCCACCGCCTCGCCCGCCTGCTGGGTGACATCATCCGCACGGACTGCCGCACCTACTCCACCGGGCGAGGTCGACTCGCTCGCGTTCATGACGACCTCTTCGGCCGGCGCTTCCTCGATGGGAGCCGACTCCTCCTCGCTTTGCGCTGGCCCGAAGCCCAACAGGTGATCGAGCGGGCCATCGAGCACTGCGTGCTCCTCCGGAGGGGGAGCTTCTGACCAGTCGTCCGTGGTATCGACGCCAGCGGTCGGCGTGGCCACGCTGTCGGTGTCGGCGTGCGTAATGCCTTCCGTAGCGTCCGTGCGTTCCTGCGCAGGGAACGGCTCGTCCAGCAGTGGCAGTGGCGGCGCCGCTTCTGTCTCCTCGACGTGTCGAGAGAGCGCGTCGGCAACAGCGACGTCGTGTGGTCGCGCAGGTGTACTGACGCCCGCGGTCGACGGGCGAGCCGCAACCGGCGCACCCTTCTTCCTCTTCGACAGTCCGATCAGGGCGCTCACTGCATCCGCGAGTACACCCGTGAGCGTCAGCGGGAACAGCAGCACGTCCAGCAGCCATGCGGGCACGCGCAGTCGACGTGCGGTCGGATCGCGCGGAGTGATACGCACATGATGCGCGCGGCCCTCACGGTCGAGGAGTGCGACGTGCGCCGTGCCCCCATCGGCGCACAGGAGCGCGCCGTCCGTTCCGCGCGGATAGGTGCGCTCGAGCGTCAGGTTCTCGACGGCCCAGTCCGCCTGGTAGCCCCAGCGGAACAGCAGCAGGTCCGCGTCCCGGCGTGCGAGAACGTGCAGCCCGTCTGCCGGTCCGGCGACGATCGTCGGCGGGAAGTCGATGCGTGCGCGGTCAGCGATCCGGGGACGTGCATGCACCAGGTTCGCTACCCCGACCGAGCCGTCGCGCGTGCTCCAGGCGTGCAGCAGCCCGCCGTCCGCCGCGCGTCCCACGACGTGCACGGTTCCGTCCGGCTCGATCGCGGCGTCCAGCGTGCTGTCGGAGCGAACTGTATCGCGTTGCGACGCGGGCACTGCAGCGCTCAGATCGAATGCGCGCCAGCCCTTGCGCTCCGTCCACCGGAAGATCAGCACCGAGCCGTTCTGCGAACGTGCAACAGCGGCAAGTGCCCGGCCGCCTGCATCGCGCAGGAGGATCGGATCGTCGGCGGTGAGGTACCGTCCTCGGTCGCCTGCGCGCGCGGTGACGTTCTCGGCAGTCCAGCCACCGCGCGGGCGCCAGCGCGCATGGAGAAGCTCACCCGTGCGCGTGCGTACTGCGACGTGCATCGCGGATCCGAGCCGCACGCCGGCCGGTCGCCCCACGCACGCTGCGCGTGCAAGCGGTCCCGCGTCCACGTGCTCCGCCTCCCACGCTGGCAGCCGGCCACGGTGGAAGTGCATCAGTCGGCCCGTTCCGCATGCAAACAGCGATACCCGCCCGCGCTCGCGCGGTACCCCCGTCGCGATGCCGTCGAATGGGCCGTGTGTGCGGGTGTCGGTGATCCGGCGTCCGGCCCATCCGAGGCCGGGGCGCCGTCTGCAGTCGACCAGCTCGCCCTTCGACGTCCACAGCACCGTGCGGCCCGCCCCGATGAACGCCGCCTGCTCGACGTCGCTGCCGTCCAGGACGTCCGCGTCGATGTGCTCGGTCGCGTAGCCGCCCGAGCGCCTGCGGCGCACGTGGAAGAGACGGCCGTCGCGGTCGACGCCGAGCGCCTCGAAGGAATGCTCCACCGCATTGCCGTGAGCTGCGAGCAGCTTCACGAGGCGCGCATCCTCGTTGCTGACTGCGTTCAGTGTGAGCGTTGCAGGCAACGGCCGGTCATAGGGGACGCAGAAGAACCCGCGAACGGGCGTCTGCACCGCCAGACGCGCGTCGAGGGCCTTGCCCGCTCCGGCGTGGAAGACGAGCCGCACGTTGTCATTGCCCGGCCGGGCGGGATCGTACACTCGGATGCTCGCCCGCCGCGCACGACGATCGAGCTCGTAGTCGTAGGCCAATACCGCAACGTTGTCCGACGGATCGGCGTGGCGCCCGCGCGCCAGCACCACGTAGAGAAGGACGGGAATGCCGTCGTTCAGATGTTCCCGCAGTCGGCGGAACTCGCGACGACTCCTCTCGGCCAGGCCCGGGCGACCCGGCACACCGCGGTCCGGCAGCGACTGCCAGTCACGCAGCTCGTGCCAGCCCGCGCGCGCCAGCGCGTCGCGCTGCCGTCGCAGCACCGCATCGAGCACGGTCCCTGACTCGGGAGTCTCCTGTTCCATCGCAGGCAGCGGTCGCCCGGTGAGGTAGTGGTCGAGCGCGGTCCACGCCGCCCCCGCACTGAGACCGAACGCACCTGGCCGCGGGGTGCCGAGTCCGAAGTCCTCCCCATCCGGCGACTGCAGGACGCATGGGAAGCCGTGGCGCGAAGGCAGAAATGCCTCGATCCGCATGGACGCTCCGGTACGGGTTGCGATCTGTGCCGGTAATGGGAAACGCCGGTCGACAAACCGGCGCGGGAGAGAATGCCCGAAGGTAAGGCGGAACGTGCGGTGGCGCAATCGTTTCGTCCGCCTGCGCCAGCGGCTCGACGAGTGAGTGCAGGCGGAACCGGCGGGCCCCTGTTCACACGTCGTACACACAGTACAGCCCCGGCCGGATCACCCGACCGGGGCTTGCTCGAATGGGCCCGGCGCGACTCGAACGCGCGGCCTACGGATTAGGAATCCGTCGCTCTATCCACCTGAGCTACGGGCCCGATGCACAGCAATGAAATTTAACAGGATCCGTCGCGCTTTTCACTACCACACGCGGCACGGCCGAGACAGACAGACATTGGCGGTATCGGCCCGCAGCACTGCTCCGCTACTCCGCCGCCACCAGGTACCCCGCGATCACGCCCGCCAGCAGCGCGTCCAGTGCGTCACCGCGGACACTTCGCTGCGCGAGCACCTCGTAGCCGTGATTGCGAAGCTGTGCCGCCAGCGCCTCCAGACGGTTCGCAACGTCGAGGGCACGCTGCTCGCGGAGCGTCGCGCTGCGCGTGCGGCCGACGCTCTCCATCCGGGCCGGAACCGGCGCACGATCGACGAGCTCCGCAACTGCACCTGCCGCGGCAACCGCTACGGTCGCGTCGGGCTCGCCAGCCTCGGGACCGGCACGCTCCTCCGGGGCAGGCGATCGCACTGCCCCTTCGCCCACTCCCGTGGGCAGCCGCGCGGCACCTTCCGGGATGATGAACGCGTCCATGGGAAACGCTGCGCCTTCCTCCACGACTGCGGACTCCGTGGGCGCCACTGGCGTGCGCTCTCCGGCGGGTGCGGGACGGGCGGCGGGAATCTCACGATCCATACGGTGCGCGCGCACGCGCATGCAACCGATGCTTCGTATCGCCGACGCCCGGAAGGGCGGCAGCGGTATTGCCATGCGCAGGCGTGGTCCGCCGTTCATGCGAGTCGTGCGCGCCGGTGCTGGCAGGCTGACGCGACGCTGGGGCATCAGGCTCCTGTGGCTGGTCGCCGGGGAAAGCGCCACCACAAGATATTGTGTGTCGCCCCGCGTCGAAAGGCTGTTGCTTGTGCTTTGTGTGATGAAGAGACAGCCGTGGCGCTACTCGACCCGTGTGCCGACCTCGAGGCCGATCAACACCATCCTGCGCGCGGCGGGCTCGAAGAATCGGCCGCCGAATGCGTTGAGTGCAACGGCGCCCGCATACACTTCGTCGGTGAGGTTGCGTACCGCGGCGAAGGGAGAGAGCCGGGCACCACCAGCGGCGAACGACGTGTGCAGCCGGGCGCCGACTACGGTCGCGGGTCTCGTCCGGGAGTCGTCGGTGTTCGCGTCCGAGGCGTAGTACGCGGCGGTGTGTTCGACGTCGAGCTCGATCGTCACCGGTCCGCTCCAGCGGACGTCGGCGAAGAACCGCAGAGGCGGAATGCCGGGGACGTGGTTCCCCTCGTGATCCACGGCAGGGTCGCCGTCATCGCGGAAGCGTACATCGAGCGCGGTGAGCGACGTCCGCATGCGCCACCTCGCTGCAGGCTCGACCGTCGCCGCGAGCTCTGCGCCGCGGTGTGTCGTGCGACCTGCGTTGCGGAAGAATGAACGCTCCTCGATGCCCTCGACCTGGAACGGCACGATGGCATCCTCGACACGGTAGGCAAACGCAGCGGCGTCGAGCGAGAGCCAGTCGCCGAAGCCGCCGCGCACGCCGATCTCTCCGCCCCAGGTACGCTCCGGCTGGAGCGCATCATTGAAGCCTGTCGGACAGCACGCCTGGCCGGGTGCGGGCGGTGCATTCGCGAGCTCTGTCGTCGTCGGAGTCTGGAAGGCGCTGGTGAGGTTCGCGTATGCACTCACGCGCGGTGAGAGCTCGATGAGAAGCGAGGCGGACGGGCTGAGGGCCGAAAGCACACGCTCGCCGGAGCCGTCGCCATCGGCGAGGAGGTGATCCTCGGTCCGGAAGGAGATGCGATCCCAGCGTGCAGCGAGCGTGAGGTGGGCACGCCCAAACTGTGTTGCTGCATGCACATAGGGCGCGAGAGCGACCACCTCGTCACGCTGGTCGCGACGCTGCTCGGGACCGGCCGATCCGCCGTCGTTGCTCCACTCGCGCCGGTCGTCGCGCTGCAGCTCCATCTCGAAGCCCGCGCCGACATCGAGCTGTCCGCGCGTGGTGCGCAGCAGCGCACGCGCTCCGCCACTGCCCCGCTCAAGCGCGATGAACGCGACGGGGATCGGATTCTCGAGCTGACGATGTGCACCCCACGCGGCAACGTTCACGTCGACACTGCCGCCGTGCCGCTCGAATGTCACGCCGCCCTGCACCTGGCGTGCTGATTCGCCCGTGCGCTGAAGCACGTTGTTCGGCCATGCCATCGACGGGTCGGAGCGAAGCGAGTCCCACGGCAGCGAGCCGGGATTGAGCGCGCGCGGGGCGTCGGCAGCGTTCAGCACGACGCGCATGAAGCTGCGCTCACCGAGAGGCTGTGTGATGTATGCGTTGAGCGCGTTCTGTTCGGCCGCCGAATGCTCGCGCACGCCATCGCGCGACAGCTGTGATACGCCGACGCGATAGCCGCCGCCGCCGAGCGGGCCGGCCACACCGGCGTCGACGCGCACAAGGCGACCGAGTGGGCCGCGAGACTCGTCGCCCAGCGTGAGCCGTGCGTTCGCCTCCGTGACGGATGGCGGGGGTGCGGTCAGCAGGCGGATCACGCCACCTGCTGCGTTGCCATACAGCGCGGATGCGGGGCCACGCAGCACCTCGATGCGTCCGGCCCTGGCGAGGTCGAGGTTGTTGAGGCTTCCCTGCCCGTCCGCGGTAGTCAGCGGGACCCCATCCGCGACCATGCGCACGCCCCGAACCCCGAACGCAGAGCGTGCACCGAAGCCGCGCAGTGTGACGCGCGCGCCCAGAGCGAGATTCTCCCGGTTGGCGATGAAGACGCCGGGTACCGCTCCCAGCACCTCGTCGAGGCCGACGCCGGGCCGGGCGGTTGCAATGTCCTGCTGCTGAACGGTCGATGCCGCCATCGGCAGAAGCCGCAGCGGCGTTGGTGCGCGCGTCACCTCCACGTGCAGGGTGTCGAGCGCGTACGAGCTCGGGGGACGGGACGACTCCGCGTGATGCAGTGTATCGGGCGTCTGTGCGGCTATGGTAGCCGGCCCGCCGAGAAACGCACCGGCCAGCACGATTGCACGGACGGCCCGCCGGCTCACGCCGTGGACCTCCGGCTGCGGATGAACTCGATGATCGGCGGCAGGAGCGAGATGAAGATGATCGCGAAGATCACCAGCGTGAAGTTGTGTTCGACTGCCGGGATGTTGCCGAAGAAGAAGCCGGCCCATACGAAGAGCAGCACCCAGACGAACCCGCCGATGACGTTGTACGCCAGGAAGCGCGGGTAGTGCATGGCGCCTACACCGGCGACGAAAGGCGCGAACGTCCGAACGATCGGCACGAAGCGCGCGATGATGATCGTCTTGCCGCCGTGCTTGTCATAGAACGCCTGCGTTTTCTCCAGGTGGCGCTGCTTGATGAAGCGGATGCGTCCGTTCGCGAGGCCCGGCGCCAGGGCGTGGCCGATCCAGTAGTTGACGGTATCACCCATGATCGCGGCGATGATCAGCAGGACGGACAGCGTGTACGGGTCGAGCGAGCCGCGTGCGGCAAATGCGCCCGCGGCGAACAGCAGCGAGTCACCCGGCAGGAACGGCGTCACGACGAAGCCGGTCTCCGCAAAGATGATCGCGAACAGGATCATGTAGGTCCACCCGCCGTACTGGCGGATGATCTCATCGAGGTGAACGTCGATGTTCAGGATGAAATCGACGAGCGCGAGAATCCACTCCATCAGGCAGGCCACCCGAAGCGGCCGAGCAGAGGCACGAACGTGCAGGCGGTGATCTCCTCCTGCTCGATCGACCCGTCCTCGCGCTTCCGGACAAGTGTGAGCTGTTGCTCGGCACGGTCGCCGAGGGGAATCAGCATGCGCCCGCCCGGGGCGAGCTGATCGACGAGCGCCGCGGGCACGGACGGCGCCGCCGCCGCGACCAGAATTGCGTCATAGGGTGCGTAGCGCGTCCAGCCGATCGTGCCGTCGCCAACCAGCAGCGCGACGTTCGAGATGCGCAGCGCATCCAGCGCGGCACGTGCTCGTACGGACAGCTCGCGCACGCGTTCGATCGAGTAGACGTGATCGGCGAGGTGCGCGAGCAGCGCCGTCTGGTAGCCGGAGCCGGTGCCGATCTCGAGCACCTTGTCGTGCGGCTGGAGCTGCAGCGTCTGGAGGTAGAGCGCCTGCAGCGACGGCTGTGACGCGGTCTGACCGAAGCCGATCGGCAGCGGAGCGTCCTCGTACGCGCGGTTGTGCACGGACTCCGGCAGGAACAGGTGCCGGGGCACGCGGTCGAAGACCTGGAGCACCTCGAGGTCACCGATGCCGCGATCCCGGATCTGCTCGATCAGCGACCGGCGCAGCCGCTCCCAGCGACGATCGCTCAGAGAGTCAGTTGCCAATCGCTGATCTCCTTCAGCAGATCGTAGTTCGTGAGGTCGAGGTGCAGCGGGGTGATCGAGATGTATCCGCCACGCACCGCGTCGTAGTCGGTGTCGAGGTCGCCACGGCCCCACCACTTGCTCTCGCCGCCCCCGATCCAGAAGTACTCGCGGCCATTCGGGTCGAGTGCGCGCGTCAGGGATCCGATGTAGGCCCGACGCGCAAGCGTCGTAACGTGCACGCCCTTCACGTGGTCGGGATCGATCCCGGGCAGGTTGATATTGAGCACCGTGTCCGCGGGAAAGTCGCCGCGCTCGACGATCCTCCCGATCAGGCGCGTGAGCGGCTCCCGCCAGCGCGGCAGATCGTCGTGCTCCCGACTCGCGTGCGAGACCGCGATCGCCGGGATCCCCAGGATCGTTGCTTCCATGGCGGCGGCCACGGTGCCGGAGTACAGCACATCGTCACCGAGGTTCGCGCCGTGGTTCACGCCCGACACGACGATGTCCGGGCGCCGGTCCTTCAGCAGCTCGCCGACGGCGAGCATGACGCAGTCCGTCGGCGTACCGTCGACGACCATGAGGCCTTCCTCCGGATGCCGTACCCGCAACGGGTAGTGCATCGTCAGGGAATGACTGGTCGCGCTCTGCTCGCGATCCGGCGCGACGACGTCCACCTCGCCCAGCTCGCGCACTGCATCGGCAAGGACGCGGATCCCCGTGGCAAGGTAGCCGTCGTCGTTCGTAACCAGAATTCGCATCTATGTCCTGGCGGGCGGCGTCAGCAACGTCGTGAGCTCGCTCAGGTCCGCCCGCAGCTGTTCGATCATGGCACGGTCGAGCACGGCTCCCGCGGTGTCGGTCAACTCGCCGGTCCGCCGCAGCTGATCCAGCTTCGCCTTCGCACCCTCGACCGTATACTTCTCCTCGTACAGCAGGTGCTTCACCAGTGAGATCAGCCGGATCTCCTTGCGCTGGTAGACGCGGTTGCCGGACCGGTTCTTCGACGGGTTCAGCACCTGGAACTGGGTCTCCCAGTACCGCAGCACGTGCGGCTTCAGCCCGACCAGCTCGCAGACCTCGCTGATCGAGAAGTACTCCTTCTGCGCGATCGGCTTCTCCCGCAGCGCCGCGCTCGCGCGCTCCGCCGCCTGCCGGGCGTACTCCGTGTCGAGCACGTCGAAGCGGGAATCGTCGTCATCGGCAGAATCGTCATCCTGACCCGCCGAGTGTGCATCGTCTGTCACGGCGTCCGCGCCTGCTGCCGCCGTCGCAGTATCCGCGGCATCGGACGCGGGTTCGCCTGCGTTCGAAGGGCCGACCGCGGCTGTGCCCGCGTTGCCAGCTGTAGCCTCCGCACCGGCCTCGGCTGCTTCCACAGCGTCGAACGATCGGGTCTCGGCCGGATTCCCCGCTTCCACCGGCTCGGGCGCGGATCCGTCGGCTTCGGCGCCGCGCCCCGCGTCGATGCCGCCGGACGAATCCTCCCGTTCCACTGTTCCCGAATGGTCGGAGTCGCCACCATCCTTCTCCCACGGAAAGAGCACATCCGGATCGTTCATCGCCACAGCTCCGGCTTGGGGTCGCGCAGCATCAGGGATTCGACTGCCTCGGCGGGCGGCCGGTTCTCGAAGAGCACCTCGTGCACCGCGGATGCAATCGGCATCTCGACACGTGTACGCTGTGCGAGCGCATATGTTGCGCGGGTGGTCGCGACACCTTCGGCGACCATGGTCATCTCACTCAGCACCTCGTCGAGCGTGCGGCCCTTCCCGATCTCCATCCCGACGTGCCGATTGCGGCTGAGCCCGCCCGTGCACGTCAGAATGAGGTCGCCCATGCCTGCCAGACCGCTGAGTGTGAGCGGGTTCGCGCCGAGCTCCACGGCCAGGCGCGTGATCTCTGCAAGGCCGCGTGTGATCAGCGCCGCCAGTGTATTGTGGCCGAAGCCGAGCCCTGCGACCATCCCGGCAGCCACTGCAATGACATTCTTGAGTGCGCCGCCGAGCTCGACACCAATCACGTCCTGGCTGGTGTACGGCCGGAAGTACGGCGTCTGGAAGAGCTCCTGCGCCCGCAACGCAACGCCCTCGTCGTGACTCGCGATCGTCACGGCCGTCGGCATCTGCTGCGCGACCTCGAGCGCAAAGCTCGGACCCGACAGGTACGCGGTCGGTGTTCCCCGGGGCAGCACCTGGGCGAGCACCTGGGCCATCGTGTTGAGCCGCTCCTGCTCGATGCCCTTGGACGCGCTGATGACGATCGCATCCGGTTGCAGGTACTCGGCGGCCTGCGTCATGATACCGCGGACGTGCTGTGCAGGACTCACCGAGACGACGACGGTTGCGCCACGCACTGCATCCGCGAGTGACGGCGTCGCTCGCAGCGAGGGCGCGAGTGCGACACCCTGCAGGTACTTCGGGTTCTCGTGCCGCGCCTCGATCGCCTCGGCGACCTCCGGCTCGAACGACCAGAGTACGACGTCCTCTCCCTTGCGTGCGAGCAGGTCGGCGAGCGCGGTGCCCCAGCTCCCGGCCCCCACTACGGCAATCCGTTCAGGCATCCGCTCCTGCCTTTCTCCGGAAGCGGTGCTCTTCCCCGCGCAGCAGGCGGCGCACATTCGAGCGGTGCGCGTAAATCACGAACGCGGCGAGGACGAGCGCCAGGTAGAAGATGGGGTTCGCCCCCTGCACGATCAGCACGGCGACCGGAAGTACTACGGCCGCGGTGATCGAGGCAAGGGATACATACCCGGTCGTGAACACGAGCAGCAGCCAGACGGCGAGGCCTGCGAGCACGGCGGTCGGCGCGAGCGCCAGGAAGACGCCCGCCCCGGTGGCGACGCCCTTGCCACCGCGGAAGCCCACGTAGATCGAGAACACGTGACCGATGACGGAGGCGGCGCCGTACGCGAGCGGCCAGGCCCAGCCGTCAACGCCATCCCACAGCGGGAAGAGCGCGGCGGGAAGCCAGCCCTTGAAGATGTCGAAGAGGAAGATCGGCGTTGCCGCTTTCCAGCCGAGCACGCGGAACGCGTTCGTCGCGCCGAGGTTGCCGCTGCCGTGCTCGCGCAGGTCGATACCGCGCACGCTGCGCGCGATCAGGTAGCTGGTCGGCGTCGCGCCGAGCAGGTAGCTGGCAAGCAGGAGCAGCCACGGGATCATTCGCGCTTCTCCCGTCGACCGCGTACGCGCAGCCGTACCGGCGAGCCGATGAAGCCCCAGGCCTCACGGATGCCGCGCATGATGTAGCGAAGCCATGCGGGCGTCAGCGCCTTCGGGTGATTCACGAACAGCACGAAGGTGGGTGGCTTCACTGCGACCTGCGTGGCGAACAACACCTTGACCGGCATCCCCCGATAATGCGGGGGCGGCTGCCGCTGCGCCAGCTGACGGATGAGCTCGACGACGTCGTGCGTCGGTATGCGACGACTGCGCTCGCTCGCCACCTGGAGCACCAGGTCCAGCACCTTCTGCACGCGCTGCCCGGTGAGTGCGGACGTGAAGATGATGGGGACATTGGCGAGCTGCGGCGCGCGCTTGCGGAGTGCGCGCGCCCACTCGACCGACGTCATCGTGTCCTTGGGGACGAGGTCCCACTTGTTGGCGACGATGATCAGACCGCAGCCGCTGCGCCACGCCTTCTCGGCGACCTTCAGGTCCTGCACGTGCACCGGCTCGGTCGCGTCCATCAGCAGGAGACAGACGTCGGCACGCTCGACCGCGCGCTCCGTGCGCAGTGCACTGAAGTACTCGATGCCGCGCTCGATGCGCGACTGGCGGCGGAGACCGGCCGTGTCCACGAACACGATATCGCGGCCGTGATAACGCATCGGCGTGTCGATGCTGTCACGCGTCGTGCCCGCGACCTCGCTCACCACCATCCGCTCCTCGCCCAGCAGCCGGTTCACGAAGCTGGACTTCCCCACGTTCGGCTTGCCGATCACCGCGACGTAGAGCGTCTCGTCGTCCTCGTCCTCCTCCTCCAGCGGTGGGAGCATCTCGACCACGCGATCGAGCAGGTCGCCCGACCCCTTGCCGACCAGCGAGCTGACCGGGAGCGGCTCGCCGAGTCCGAGCTCCCAGAACTCGTGGTGCGAAAGATCCTGCGGCCAACGGTCCATCTTGTTCACGACGAGCAGCACCGGCGTGTCGACTTTCCGGAGCATGTCGGCGATCTGGTGGTCGACCGGGTGCGGGCCCGTCTGGCCGTCCACCAGGAACACGATCACGTCCGCCTCACCGATGGCGGCCTCCACCTGCCGACGGATCGCGGCCTGCATCGGCTCGTCGCTCTCGGGCTCGAGCCCTCCCGTGTCGATCAGGAAGAAGCTGCGGCCCGCCCACTGCGCGCGTCCGAAGTTGCGATCGCGCGTGACACCGGGCTGGTCCTCGACGATTGCGCGTCGCTCACCGAGCACCCGGTTGAAGAACGTAGACTTGCCGACATTGGGGCGGCCGACGACCGCGACCGCAGGAAGTCCGTGCCTCACAGACGTGACAGGGTTTCGGTCAGCTCGTGCCCGGCAACGATGCGAGCCGGAGAAAGCGCGCTGACCACGTCGTCCCAGGCGACGTCGTCGACGAAAACCAGGTCGTCGTTCAGCGCCTCCGCGGGGAGCAGCACGCCGTCGAACTCGCCGGCGGCGCGCACGGCGTCACGGATGTCCGCGCCGGGCAGCAGCCCTGCGGTCGTGGTGGTCGGGCCGAACATGCGATTCTCGACGCCGATCACCTGGATGAGTGCGCCCGTGTGCGCGGCAACGGGCGCGAGGATGGTCTCGAGCACGGGCGCCATGCGCGTGCCGGTGACGATCGCGATGCGACGTCCCGGCATCGGATCCAGCGCACTCGTCCTCTCTGCGGCCGCGTCGATCAGGCTGCGCACCGCGCCCACGCCGTTCTCCGTGAGCGGCCAGTCGTCGTAGTAGGAGGCCGGAGGGATGTCGCGGCCGGCGATGAAGAACATCTCGTCGCCGACGTAGCCCCAGCCGGTCCCGCGCTCCTGCGTCGAGCGCGCACGGATCGCGTCGACCTGATCGATCGCACGTGCCGCCTCGTCTGCGGTAAGCAGACGGACCGGCCGGTTCAGGTTGTACTTCGTGAGGCCGACCGGCACTACGGACAGCGAGAGCACGCGCTCGCCGAGCCCGTAGAGGTCATCGATCGTGCGCTGCAGGTGCGCGCCGTCGTTCCAGCCCGGGCAGAGCACGACCTGCGTGTGCACCTCGATCCCGGCCTGCGTGAGCGCCGCCAGCTGCTCGACGATCTCACCGCCGCGCGGTACACCGAGCAGACGCTCGCGCACGTCCGGCTCCGTCGCGTGCACGCTGACGTACAGCGGCGAGAGGCGCTGCTCGATCAGTCGCGCGAACCCCTTCGGGCCGAGGTTCGTCAGCGTGACGTAGCTGCCATACGTGAACGAGAGGCGGAAGTCGTCGTCCTTGAGGTGCAGCGACCGGCGCGCGCCGTCCGGATTGCCGTCGACGAAGCAGAAGACGCACTTGTTCGCGCACTGACGCACGCTGTCCGGCGCGGGGATGATGCCGAGCGGCTCGGCGTCATCCTTCTCGATCTCGTAGAGAACGCGCTCGCCGCACGGGGTGGCGACCTCCAGCTCGAGGAAGCCGTCGGCCTCGAGGAAGCGGTAGTCGATCGTGTCGCGCACCGCCGTGCCGTTGATGCGCACGACACGGCTGCCGATCTCGAGCTCAAGCTCGTCGGCGATCGTGCCCGGCGTGATTTCGGCGATGCGGACCATGGACCCTCCTGCGACTCGGGGCAGCCCTCGTGGACTGCCCCGATCCGTCGTAACGACAGCTATTTAAGGTACTGCATCAGAGAGGTCGCCTCAAGCCATGGCGCGGGGCAATTCGGCCCCGCAGGAGCGGCAGGTCACATCGCCGGCCTCGTAGGCGGCGCCACAGGAGGGACATGCGAACGAGACCTCCCCCACCTCATCCATTCGCCCCTGAAGCACGCGGCGGGCGTCGAGCCAGGAAAAGGCCGGCACGAGCACACGGATGTGAGCGAAGTCGCCCAGGTCGAAGGTCAGGGTCCGGTCCTTCTGGGAGAGGATCTCCGCGTCGATCCCCTCTGCCTGCAGATTGTCGCGGATGAGCTGTGCCTCCAGCTCCTCGGGGGTCGTGTACACCTGCGCCCACCCCTCGAATACGGGGATGTCACTGTGAGCCGAGCAGACGCAGTAGCCGCGCTCGGCGCTTCCGCAGTCCTCGCAGACGCGGCGACCGCAGATGATGCAGGCGCCGACCGCCCTGCGCTCCCCGTGCGCGTCGCAGAACGCCTCGACGAACAGGGTGCCGCATGCCGGGCAGGACTCGCTCTCTGCGTCGATCTCCTGGTCGCAGTTCGGGCAGCGCCGCGTCGCGGTGGTCTCGCTCGTGTCCATCATGTCTCCGTGGCAAGTGTGCACACGGAGCAAAGTGCAAGAAGGGTTCCCTAGCCGGCGGCTGCCTCGACCTCGAGCCGGACCTGCCAGGCGGGGACATTCTCCGCCGCTGCCGCCCGTATGACGTCGTCGTACTCGGGCTTTGCGCGTCTGCTGCCGTCCGGCAGCACGACGCGCTTGCAGCGAATGGCGTGTCCGCGCCATTCGACGCTCACGGTCTCGCGCTCGAGGTGCGGTCGCTCCACCGCCCAGTGGCGCACGCCGATCGTGGGCGTCGCACGGAAGACCGCGGCGATCACCGCATCGAGCGTTGACTCGTCGGCCAGCGCCTCGAGCCGGAGTCCCGGCCGGCCTTTCTTCATGGCGAGCGGGAGGAAGACGACGTCGCGTGCGCCCGCAGCCATGATCGCCTCCTGCGCGGGCGCCGCGTACTCGGGGGCAAGGTCGTCGATGTCGGCCTGGAGCAGGACGAGACGGTCCGCGGGCGGGCCGCTCGGCGTACATGCGACCAGCCGCACGCAGTTCGGGTGTGTCTCCGGATCGCGGGTGCCCGCCCCGAAGCCGGTGCGCTGCGGCGTGAGCAGCGCCGGCGGCTGGCGTCCTTCCGTCAGCGTCGCAACGATTGCAGCGCCGGTGGGCGTGGTGCACTCACCCTCGATCTGGAGTCCCGTGACCGGCACGCCTTCCAGGATCCTGAGTGTGGCAGGCGCGGGCACCGGGAAACGGCCGTGCGCGATGTCGACCCAGCCCGATCCGAGCGCGACGGGGCGCGTATAGAATGTCTCGTAACCGAGCGCCTCGATGCCGGCCATGCTGCACACGATGTCGAGGATCGCATCGAGAGCGCCGACCTCGTGGAAGTGGACCTTTTCGACCGTCGTGCCGTGGACCGCCGCTTCTGCGACCGCGATGCGACGGAACGCCTCCCGCGAGCGCTGCTTTGCACGGTCCGGCGCGTTGCAGCGGTCGATGATCTCCTCGACGTGCCGCAGGTGTCGGTGGGCATGCTCGTGCGGCAGGTCGAACCGGACGCGTCCACAGTCGATACCGCGTCGAACGGCGCGTTCCGTGTGCACGGTGATGTCGCCGAGGCCGAGGCCGGCCACGAAATCGCGCAGCCATTCCCCGGACAGCCCCAGGTCGAGAAGCGCCCCCAGTGTCATGTCGCCGCTGATGCCGGCGAACGGATCGAAGAGCAGCGCGCGTGCGCCGTCCTGTTGACTCATCCGGCCACCCGTGGAAGCAACCGCGTCGGGATCATCCGGGCACCGCGGCGAGCACCCTGTCGAGCTGTGCGAGTGCGCGCTCCCTTCCCTGCACGCGCAGGATCGCGACGAGCGCAGGTCCGTGCTCCGCGCCCGTCAGCGCGCGGCGCAGCGGCGTGTAGAGCGCGGGGCCCTTCACGTTCGCCGCCCGCCCGACCTCCCTGATGATCTCCTTCAGCGTGTCCGCCGTCCAGTCCGGTGCTTGCCCGAGCAGGCGGCGCGCGACGCTCAGCACCTGCAGCTCGCCCGGCCCCGGCGACGGTGCATGCTCCTCCGGGGGAAGCAGCGTCCGGATCTGTGCGCGTGCGTCCGCGAACGTCTCGATGTGGGTGCGCACGGCCGCGATCGCCTCGGGCAGCAGCGACTCGTCGAAGGGCAACTGCTCCGGCAGGAACGGCCGCACCGCAGCCGTCAGATCTTCGAGGCTCATGCGCGCGATGTGCTTACCCGACAGCCAGCGCAGCTTCACCGGGTCGAACACGACATCGGATGCGCCGATCCTCTCCAGTGTGACCTGCTCGATCAGCTCCCGCCGTGTCAGCACCTCCTCACCCGAGGGGCTCGACCAGGAGAGCAGCGACAGATAGTTGACGAGCCCGTCCGGATGGAAGCCCTGCTCGCGGTACTCCTCGAGCGCCTGCGCGCCCGTGCGCTTCGAAAGCTTGTGGCGGTCGGGGCCGAGCACGGTCGGCACGTGCGCAAACACGGGGAGCGGCGCATCGAACGCCCGGTACAGCAGCACCTGCCTGGGCGTATTCGGCAGGTGTCCCGCCCCGCGGATCACGTGCGTGATGCGCATCGCGATGTCGTCGACGACGACGCCGAAGTTGTACGTCGGCCGTCCGTCACTGCGCAGAAGCACGAAGTCATTCAATGTCTCCGGCGCGAACTCGACGGTCCCGCGCACGACGTCGGTGACCACTACCGGTTCGTCGAGCGCCACACGGAAGCGCAGCGCAGGCCGGCGGCCGGCCGCCTCGTGCGCTGCGCGCTGGGCATCCGTCAGTGTTGCACACGGGTCGGGGGCCTCGCGCGCGCCCTCCTCGAGCTGTGCACGCCGCGCTGCCACCTCGTCATCCGTGCAGTAGCACGGATACGTCAGTCCGCGCTCCGTCAGCCGGCGCGCGGCGTCCTGGTAGATCTGCAGCCGCTCCGACTGGCGGTACGGGCCGTATGCTCCGGGAGCGGGTGATCCCTCGTATTCCGGCCCCTCGTCCCAGTCGAGTCCGAGCCAGCGCAGGTCGCGCAGGATCGCGTCCTCGGAGCCGGGCACGTTGCGCTCGACGTCGGTGTCCTCGATGCGCAGCACGAACGCGCCGCCGTGGTGCCGTGCGATGAGCCAGTTGAGCACGGCAAGCCGTGCGTTCCCGACGTGCAGGCTGCCGGTCGGGCTGGGTGCGAAGCGGGTACGGACGGGCGGGTTCAACGTGGTTGCTTCCTCAGGTGCTCGAGAACGCGCTCGGCGAGGGTGCGGGAGAACCCGGCGAGGCGGGAGACCTCCTCGGGGGTTGCCTCCCGCAGCGCACGCACACTGCCGAAGCGCGAGAGCAGCACCTTCTGACGTGCAGGGCCGATGCCCGGGATCCGCGACAGCTCACTCGACAGCGTGCGCTTTCCGTGCAGCTTGCGGTTGTAGCTGTGCGCGAACCGGTGCGCCTCGTTGCGGATGCGCTGCAGCAGCCGGAGCGCGTTGCTCGTGCGGGGCAGGCGCAGCGGGTCCGGGCGGCCGGGAAGGTAGATTTCCTCCTCCCGCTTGGCCAGCGCGATCAGGGTGAGGTCGTGCGCTCCCGCCTCGTCGGCTGCGGCCTGCGCCATCGAGAGCTGCCCCTTCCCGCCATCGATCACCGCAAGCTCGGGGAGCGGCTTCCCTTCCTCGATTCGCCTGCGCAGATACCGCCCCACGACTTCCTTCATCGAGCGGAAGTCATCATTGCCCCAGTCGCCGCGCACCTTGAAGCGCCGGTACTCGTTCTTGTTCGGTGCACCGTTCTCGAACGCGACGCAGCTCGCGACGACCTCCGTGCCCTGCATGTGCGAGATGTCGAAGCAGACGATGAAGCGCGGGACCACCTTCATCTCGATGGCTTCCTGCAGGTCGTAGAGCGCGTCGTCGGCACGCTCGTCGACCACGTCACTCAGCACGGCCCGCTCCTCGAGCAGGTGGCGCGCGTTCTGGTTCGCCAGCTCGATGAGCCGCAGCTTGTCGCCGCGGACGGGGACGTGCGTGCTCACGCGGCGTCCGGCCCGCTCCGAGAGCATGGTCTCGATCGTCTGCCGATCCTCGAACTCGTCCGGCAGCAGCACCTCGCGCGGCAGATCGGCCAGACCGTGCTCGCCGCGGCCGAAGTAGATGCGGCTCACCGCAGTCGAGAGCAGCTCCTCGTCGCCCTCGCCGCCGACGTTCTCGAAGAAGTCCAGCTCGCGGCCGAGCAGCTTCCCGTCGCGAATGCGAAGCTGCACGGCGCACGCATGGTCACCGTCACGTGCCGTGCCGATCACGTCCACGTCGCCGCCACGCACGTCCATGGCGCGCTGCCGCTGCTCGATCGAGTGCAGTCCGGTCAGTACGTCGCGCAGGTTGGCAGCGCGCTCGAAATCGAGCGACTCCGCAGCGCGCCGCATCGTCGCCTCGACCCTGCGGCGCACGTGCGTCACGCGGCCACCGAGTACCTCCAGGATCTCGTCGATCATCGCGCGGTACTCCTCGCGCGACTGGAGGCCCACGCAAGGGGCACGGCAGCGGCCGATGTGGTAGTCGAGGCATGCGCGAGCGGGCGCCTCGTCGGGCAGGTTGTAGCGGCAGCTGCGGACCGTGTAGAGGCGCTTGACGACCTCCAGCGCCTGGCGCATCGCGCCGACCTCGGTGTACGGCCCGAAGTAGCGTGCACCGTCGTTCTCCAGCCGGCGGGTCACGTACACCCGCGGGAACGGCTCCTGGACGGTGACCTTGATGTACGGGTAGCGCTTGTCGTCACGCAGCTGGATGTTGAAGCGCGGCCGGTGCTCCTTGATCAGGTTCGCCTCGAGGAGCAGCGCCTCCGCCTCCGAGCCGACGACGATCGTATCCACGTCGACCGCCCGGCGCAGCATCTCCACGTTCTTCAGCGACGTCGCCGCGTCCACCGCGAAGTGGCTCCGCACCCGCGATCGCAGCGACTTTGCCTTGCCAATGTAGAGAATCTCGCCCGCCCGGTCCTTGAACTGGTAAACACCGGGCCGATTGGGCATGTGACGCAGCTTTCGCTCGATTGACTCCGGTATCATGACCTCGTGATACCCGCTTCAGCGTCGCAGGCGCCGCAGCACACGGTCCGAAGCGGCAGCGGCCTCGGGGACCCCGAGCGCCCGGGCCAGCCCGAAGTATACGAGACCGAAGGGGATCAGCACGATCACGGCGACGACGATCGGGTGGAGCGGCGGGAGCAGCCAGTCGATCCCGCGGCCGATGACTGCTGCGACGGTCGCGGATACGATCAATTTTGCGACACGTCCTGCCCCCGCGCCCGGCGCACCCTCGAGCTGGCGGCCGAGCGAGCGCCGCAGGGCGAACCACTCGAACCATGCGCCTGCGCCCGCTCCGAGCGCGATCCCGACCGGTCCGAGCGGCTGGCCGGCAAGACTGACGCGCTGCAGCAGGAACATCAGCCCTGCACCGATCCCGGCGGCAAACACAACCCGCATCGCCGCGACCTTCGCGGGCGTCTTCGTGTCCTGCAGCGCGAAGAATGCCGAGTTGTACAGCCGCGTCGACGTCGAGGCGAGCAGCCCGATCGCATACGCTGCGAGCACCGCCCAGACGAGCAGCGTATCCGCGCGCTCGAACTCACCCGTCTGGTACAGAGCACCGACGAGAATGTCACCGAGCAGGATGAACGCGACGAACGATGGAATGACGTACACGATCAGCTCGCGCAGCCCTGCGCTCACGCGCTCGCGCAGAACGTTCTTCGCCGCCTGTCTCTGTCGCGACAGCTCCGGCAGCTCTGCGGCAGCGATGCTCATCCCGAACAGGCTGTACGGCAGCAGGTAGATCGTGCTCGCGTACGTGATCGTTGCAAACGCCCCGGCGGCCAGCAGCGACGCCAGTACCAGGTCGAGGTAGCCGCTCAGCTGCACGACGCCGCGGCCCATGATCGCGGGGCCGGCATTGCGGACCACCGTCCGGACCGCGGGCATGCGCGGCGCCCAGCGGATACGCAGGTTCGGCTCGAGCCGCAGCAGGCGCGGGAGCTGGATGGCGAACTGCAGCAGCCCGCCGGCGAACGCGCCCCACGCGAGCGTCGTCACGAGCTGACCCTGCGTCTGGCGCGGACCGAAGTACAGCAGCGTCGCGATCATCGCCGCGTTCCACAGCACTGGCGCGAAGTACGCCAGGAAAAAGCGGCGATGACTGTTGAGGATGCCGAGCGCCCATGCCGAGAGCACGAGCGTGCCGGTCATCGGGAAGATGATGCGAATTGCCGAGATCGTGAGCTCACGCTGCTCACCTTGGAACCCTGGCGTGAACACGGAGACGAGCACGGGTGCGAGCGCGATGCCGATCAGCGAGAGCAGCCCTGCCGCCGCAAGCAGGAGCGCGAATACGGCTCCCGCAACGCGCCCCGCCTCTTCCCTCCTGCCCTGCACCAGCAGCTCGGAGTAGACCGGGATGAACGACGCACTCAGGGTCCCTTCCCCAAGCAGGTTCTGCAGCACGTTCGGCCCGCGCAGCGCGGCCTTGAAGGCATCTGCGGCGATCGATGTGCCGAAATACTGGGCGAAGATGCGCTCGCGGACGAGGCCGGCGATGCGGCTCAGGAGAATGCCGGCTGCTACGAGGCGGGCGTAGGCAGCAGCCCTGGGCGCGGAGCTCCCGGAATCGCTCTGTGCGGGTGCGTCGAGTGCGCCTGCGGCTGCTCCCTCGGGAATGCCGGCTGCCGCCTGCTCTGCTGTGTCACCAGCAGGCTCCCGCGCGGGCGGGCCGTGCGGGTGCATCGCATCGCCCGCGTCGGCAGACGTCGCGTCGGTGCGGTCGCTCAAGACTCCTTACCCGGTGGCAGCGGCTCTGGCGTGGGTTTCTGCTCGAGGAGACGGTGCAGGAACGTGCTCTCTTCCTCCAGCCGCTCGACCTCCCGGGCGAGGCGCTCGACTTCTGCCTCGAGCGCGCTCAGGCGGCGGCTGGCACCATCGCCGCCGCCAAGCTCCCGGTCCCGCTCGAGTCGCGCCGCCAGCGCGCGGCCGACCTGGGAATCGAGGATGACCGCGGTCAGCGGAATCATCAGCGCCACGAGAAGCACGACGAGTACAAGCATCATCATAGGGTGACTATCCTCGAACCGGCCCTTACTCGCTGGGGTGCAAGAATGCAGCCCGGTATTTCGTCGCTACCCGCAACCGGCGACGCCGCTCCAATCCGGGGCGGGCGTATCGAGCGCAACCGGCATCGCCTCCGCGACGGCGATGGGTAACGTAGCGCCGTAGCGTGCCAGGAAGCTGAAGATGTTGAGCTGACGCTCCTGTGCCGCGCCGAATGGTCGCAGATGAGCCGCGATCCGCTCCACCTGCCGGGCGGACGTGTGCTCGCGGTCACGCAGTCGGGCGAGGATCTTCTTTTCGATCCTGTCGATGCTCGCGAGTGCAGCGCGCCGCGCCGCGTCCATCGGCCCGGTCAGCGTGACGTCGATCGGCAGGGATGCCTCGCCGAGGCGACTGAAGCCCGCATCGATGCTGGAGCGTAGCTCCTGCAGGGCCTCGGCCGCGCCCGGAGGGAGATCGTCCTTCAGCGCCTGCCGGATCAGCACCTGCGCGTCCTGCCGGAACGAGGCCGGCTCGAGTCCCTGGCGGTCGAGCAGTCGGCGTACCGTCGGTCCGACCAGCGTCACCGAGTGCCGCGGGAAGACGAGCGGCGGCTCGATTCCGTGCGCACGGAACAGACAGCCGATCTGCGCGAAGTATGCGAGCTCGCCTGGCCCCGCCACATAGGCCAGCGTCGGCAGCAACGCACTTTCCACGACCGGCCGGAGCAGCACGTTCGGTGAGAAGGTGTCCGGCTGCCTCTCGAGCGCAGCCAGCAGCGAGTCGTTGTCGATGCGACGGAGGCTGCGGCGGTAGTGCCAGCCGCCGTCCTCGCGAACAAGCCGATCGCGCCCGTCCTGATCGGTGTGAAAGACGTTGGACACGTCGGCCGCGATCGGCACCTGCACGCCGTACCCGGCGCGCTCCAGCGCCGCGCTCGTATGAGCGAGCAGCTTCGCATGCTCGGCCTGTGCATCGAACTCGCGGCGCAGCACAGGTGCCGCGGCCCGCTTCAGGGCGGGATGCGCGGAGCTGATGATGACGACGTCGAACGGGGCCAGCAGCTCCGCCATCGTCGCCTCGAAGGCATCCGCCACCATCCGGCCCGGTCGGTAGTGCGCGCGCAGCCGCGCCAGAGCCTCGTCCGCGAATGGCCCCGGCGGCAGCGTCGCAGCGAACGCGTCGAGGGCAGCCACGACGTCGTCGCCCAGTGGCTGCTCGGCCATGGGCAGTGCTACTGCATCCGCCGGCCGGCTCACGTGTATGCGATGCAGCCCGTCCTGCGTGTCGATCGCCACCACGTGCGAGACTTCATCGAAGTCGTGATCGTCCGCTGCGATCCAGAAGACCGGTACGACGATCCGGCCGAGCGCACTCTCGAGCGCAGCGGCGAGTCGTACGGCGCTCAGCGCCTTGTAGACGGTGTAGAGCGGACCACCGAAAAGGCCGGCCTGCTGTCCGGTCGTTACGAAGAAGCCGTTGCCATCCAGTACCTGGTGCAGACGATCCGCCGCACGAGGCGTGGTCGGCTTGAGTGCGTCGGCCACACGTGCGCGCGACGCGGCATCGAGCCGCTGCTCGACCTCATCGGCTTTCCGGCGATATGCCCCGATGTCGTATGGGTGGCCGGCGAAGAACGGCGCGAGCGCGGGATGCCCGACCTGGTAGTCGTCGACGATGCGTGAGCCTGCGAGCGGCGCCACATGCAGCTCGAGCCCAGCGAGGGGACCACCGCCCCGTACCACACCCGGCACCGGTCGACTCATGCTCCCTTATGGTAGGGTTCGTTGCGGACGATCGTGCCGGCGCGGTAGAGCTGCTCGGCGAGGACGAGACGTGCGAGCTCGTGCGGGAGCGTCATGCTGGAGAGGCGCAGCGTGCGGGTACACCGTGCCATGACATCGTCCGACAGGCCGAGCGCGCCGCCGATGAGGAATGCGACGCCTGGATGCGACTCCAGCGCACGCTGCTGCAGCCATGCAGCGACCTCGCGCGAGCTCAGCGCATCGCCCGTCCGCGTCAGCGCGACGGTCTCCACACCCGCGGGCACCCGTTCCCAGAGCCGTTCTCCTTCCGCCGCCCGTATCCGTTCCGGATCTGCGTTCCTGCCCGACCGCTCCTCGCGGACCTCGACCACCTCGAGCGGCCAGTAGCGTGCAGCGCGCTTCTCGTACTCCTCCACCGCCTCACTCAGCAGACGCGTCGGTCTGCCCACTGCCAGCACGTAGACCTTCAACGGGCTACGCGTAGATGCCGCGCAGCCGGTGCACGGCCGCGACCCGATCGATCGACAGCATGTAGGCGGCCGTGCGCATGTTTACGCTGTGCTTCCTCGAGTATTCGAGCACCTCGCGGAACGCGCGCACCATGACCTCCTGCAACCGCTCGTTCACGGTGTCCTCACGCCAGTAGTACCCCTCACGGTTCTGCACCCACTCGAAGTAGCTGACCGTGACGCCGCCCGCATTTGCCAGAATGTCCGGCACGACGAACACGCCCTTGTCATCGAGGATCGCGTCTGCGTACGCCGTCGTCGGGCCGTTCGCCCCCTCGGCGATGATCTTCGCCTTGATATTGCCGGCGTTCCGCCGCGTGATGACGTTCTCGAGGGCACATGGCGCGAGCACGTCGCATTCCACCTCGAGCAGCGCTTCGTTCGTGATCGGATCGCCGCCCTGGAAGCCCTCGAGGAACCGGTTCTTCTGCACGTACTCGAGCGCGTCCTTCACGGAGACGCCCTTGTCATTGTAGACCCCGCCGGTCTTGTCGCTGATCGCAACGACAGTCAGCCCCTCTTCCTCGAGCAGGCGCGCGGCCGTGCCCCCGACATTGCCGAACCCCTGTACGGCCACCTTCGTTCCGTGTAGTGGTAATCCGAGCTCGCGCAGGGCCTCCCTGATGCTGAGCATCACGCCGCGTCCCGTCGCCTCGCGCCGTCCGCGCGAGCCGCCCATCGCGATCGGCTTGCCCGTCACGACCGCGGTTACCGTATGACGCTTGTGCATGGAATAGGTGTCCATGATCCATGCCATCGTCTGCTCGTTGGTATTTACGTCGGGGGCCGGGACGTCGGACTCGGGGCCGAGGATTTCGAGGATGGAGGCGGTATAGCGGCGGGTCAGTCGCTCGAGCTCACCCTGCGAGAGGCGGTACGGCTCACAGATCACACCGCCCTTGGCTCCGCCGAACGGCACGTCCACGACGGCGCACTTCCACGTCATCCACGCGGCGAGAGCCGTCACCTCATCGAGGGTCACGCCCATGTCGAAGCGGATCCCGCCCTTGGCAGGACCGCGCGACGTGTTGTACAGCACGCGGAACCCCTGGAACACCTCGACCTCGCCGTTATCCATGGCGACGGGGATGGAGGTGATGATCTGCTTCTCGGGGTTTCGCAGGATCTTGTAGATGCCGGGGTCGAGTGAGAGCAGCTCTGCAGCGTGGTCGAAGCGCTGCATCATTGCTTCGAAGGGATTCTCTTCGTTGCCCGTCGTCGCCGGCGGCCGCACCGCCGCCGTACTGGAGGACTCCATGATCCGGTCTCCTATGACCATGCGCGTTCCAGGACCGTGTCCCTGAGCTCCCGCTCGTTGTCCCGGTACGGGTAGTCCGTGTTGTGATGCAGTCCCCTGCTCTCCCTGCGCAGGCGCGCCGACCGTACGACCAGCTCCGCAACCTCCAGGAGGTTGCGCACCTCGATGTACTCGGGGTCGCGCACGGAGCCGTCGTTCATGCCGGCGCGCAGGGCTTCCAGGCGGCGGGCGGCCCGCTCCAGGCGGGCGTCCGTCCGGACCAGCCCGACGTCCTCCCAGAGCGCCTGCCGGATCGATGCGCGCACCGCCTGCCACGCGCCGTCCCGTTCGCGCCCCCGGGGAAGAGGCGCGACCGGCTCACTGCGACCATCCGACGTGCGGGCCGCCTGCGCCAGGGAGACGGGCAGCGCCTGCGCCGCCCGGTGACTGTAGACGACGGCTTCCAGCAGGGAGTTTGATGCTAGACGATTGGCTCCATGGACGCCAGTGCATGCGACCTCGCCCGCCGCAAAGAGGCCGCGCAGAGACGTCCGGCCGTTCGCGTCCGTCCGGATTCCCCCGCACGCGTAATGAGCGGCAGGAACGACGGGGATCGGCTCCCTGCGGATGTCGAACCCGCGCGCCGCGCACTCCTTCATGATTCCCGGAAAGCGCGTCTCGATGCGCTCCGCCGGGATCGGCGACAGGTCCAGCAGCGCGTGCGGCGCGCCCGTCTGCTTCATCATCGTGTCGATCGCGCGCGCGACGATATCGCGCGGAGCCAGGGAGCCGAGCGGGTGTACGCCTTCCATGAGCGGTGCCCCCTCCGGCGTCCGCAGGATCGCCCCCTCGCCGCGCACCGCCTCGGAGATCAGGAATGTGGAGCCATCCGGCGCGTCCAGTGCAGTCGGGTGGAACTGCATGAACTCGAGGTTCGCGACCTGCGCGCCAGCACGGTACGCCATCGCGACCCCGTCTCCGGTCGCGATGTCCGGATTCGTCGTGTGCAGCCACGCCTGTCCCATCCCGCCGGTCGCGAGGAGGACCACGAGTGCATTGTAGCGCGTGAGCGTATCGGTCCTGTGGTCGAGGACGATGGCGCCGGCGCAGCGGGGCGGAGTTCCGCGCACGAGCAGGTCCACGGCGAGGTGATCCTCGAGCAGCGTGATGCGAGGCTCGGCGGCGACGGCACTCAGGAGCGCGCGCTCGATCTCCCGGCCCGTCAGGTCGCCGGCGTGCAGGATGCGCCGCACGGAATGGCCGCCCTCGCGGCCGAGGGAGACCGTCTCCTGTTCCTGCGTGAAGCGCACGCCCCAGTCGATCAGCTCACGCACGCGCGCCGGTCCCTCTTCCACGAGCATGCGCACCGCACTCGTGTGACACAAGCCCGCACCGGCCACGAACGTGTCACGGGCGTGCAGCTCGATCGAATCGTCGTCGCTCCAGACCGCCGCGATTCCGCCCTGTGCGTAGTTCGTGCTCGACTGCGCGCGCTGCTTCTTCGTCACGAGGACGACATCGCCGTGCTGTGACGCTTTCAGCGCGTAGCTCAGGCCGGCGATGCCGCTGCCGATGACGAGCACGTCACACGTCTCCTCCCGCATGCGCTCAGGCATCGTGCCTCCGCAGGGTCGCGAGCATGCGATCCAGCTCCTCCTCGCCATCCGTCAGCACGACATCCTGCTCGAGCACCCATACCTCGTCGGCCGGAAGCAGCCCGGCGAGTTTTACCCAGTCCTTGGCCGTCGTGACGATGGGTCGACCCGCAGCGCGGGAGCGGATCCGCGCCACATCCTCATGGGTGTACGCGTGGTGATCCCGGAACGTCAGTACGTCGGTGACGCGTGCCCCCGCAGCGCGTGCACCGTCGATAAACAGCTCCGGGCGGGCTACGGCCGCCAGGACAAGAATCGGTCCTTCCGGAGCCGACGCCGGTACACGCGAGTACGCACCCCGCGCCGGCCTGCGCGCACCAGCCTCGGGCTCCTCTCTCGCCTCGCCAATCGCAGCCGCCGGCCGCACCCAGCGCTCCGGTAACATGCGCGCGATCCACACCGGTGCGCTGCCCGCAATGCGCTGGACCTCGGCACGCACAGGATGCGGATCGATCGACGTCCTGTATGTCACGACGACGGCACTCGCACGCCTGAGGGCAGCCGGTGGCTCGCGCCAGGGCCCCCGGGGCAACAGGCGAGGTGTGGGCGTCCACGTCTCCGCGGCGACGAGCACCAGGTCGATGTCGCGCGCCAGGCGCCGGTGCTGAAAGCCGTCATCGAGAACCAGCACCGTCGCGCCTTCCGCTGCCGCAGCGCGTGCGCTCGCTGCGCGGTCCCGGCCGACGTACACCGGTATGTCGGGATTCAGCTGCCGGTGCAGCGCTGGCTCGTCGTCGGCGTAGCCGCCGTGCAGCAGCGCCGGGCGGTGACCGACGGTCGAAAGCCGCCGGGCAAGGAACGCAGAGAATGGCGTCTTCCCTGCACCGCCGATCGCGATGTTGCCGACACTCACGACGGGCACCGGCGCGCGCACGACCTCGCGCATGCCGCGCGTGAACGCTGCATTCCGCACGCTGCTCGCTACCCGGAATGCGACTTCTCCGGGAATCAGCACCGCGTTCAACACGCTGCCCGCGACGCCGGCCTCGCCGCGCCACATGCGTTCCACGAATGCCGCGCCGCGCTCACGCACGCGTTTCACCATGAACGCCGAGGGCGCGCTCGGCGCGCTCCGTCAACGCATTCATCTCGGCCTCGATCTCGCCGGCAATCTGCTCGAGCTCGGCGTCGTCGGCGTCGCGCGGTATGGTGCGCGGCTCACCGTACACGAGCCGAACGCGCGCGAACGGTTGGGGCACGAGGAAGCGATCCCAGCCTCCGAGCCACCACGCGCGTGTGGCCGCAGCCGCCGTCGGCAGCACGGGCACACCGGTCATGCGTGCAGCGAGCAGGGAGCCGGGCTTGAGCTTCCGGCGCGGTCCGCGCGGACCGTCCGGCGTCACGGCAAGCGACTGCCCGTTGCGCAGCACGCGCACCATCGAGCGGAGCGCTCCTGCACCGCCGCGCGAGCTGGACCCGCGGAGTACCGTGTAGCCCCAGCGCTGTACGACGCGCGCAATATACTCTCCGTCCTTCGACTGGCTGATGAGCGTTGCCAGGCCCGCACCTCGCTGGCGGAACGCGAACACGAGCAGGTGACCATGCCAGCACAGCCCGAGCAACGGCTTCCCTTCACGACGCAGCCCGTGCTCCGGCTCGTTCTCGGTCTCGAAGCGTACGGTAGCCATGAGCGAGCGAATCACGGCGTCGCCCGTCAATCCGGCGAGTCGAAACCGTGCTTCGCTCATCGGCGCTGGATCAGCTCGCGTGCGAGCCCGGCAACCTGTGCAGCCGCGTCACCCGCGCCGGGCGGCGGCTTCAGCGACGCGCGCACTCGCTCCAACCCGGCGAGCATGCGAGTACGCGCGGGGCCCTCGTCGAGAAGAGGGAGCAGTGCGTCTGCGAGCGCGCCGGGCGTTGCTTCGTCCTGAATGAACTCCGGTGCGAGCCGCTCGCCCGCCACCAGGTTCACGAGCCCCACGTGCTCGACCTCGACGACGCGGCGCGCGATCGTGTACGACAGCGGGTGCATGCGGTAGGCGATGACCATCGGAGTGCCGCTCACCGCGGCCTGCAGCGTCGTCGTTCCCGACTTTACGAGTGCAGCCGCGGCATGCTCGAGCAGCGCCTGGTTGTCACCTGTGCGCGGGAAGGTTGCAGCCTCGTACAGCGCAGCCGGCACGGCGTCGCTTTGCGCGATGACGGGCTGCACGTCGGGGCGTGCGTCACGCACTCGCTCTGCGGCGGCCTCGAAGAGAGCAAGGTGTCTGCGTACCTCCTGCGCACGTGAGCCGGGGAACAGTGCGAGAACCGGCTTCGCAGGGTCGAGCTCGAGCTGCCCCAGCAGGGCCTCGCGCCCGAGGGGCGCCTCCCGCTGGTCGAGCAGAGGGTGGCCAACGAACACGGCGCGTGTGCCGGCGTCCTCGAAGAGCTGCCGCTCGAACGGGAGAATGACGGCGAGACGATCCGATGTCTCGGCCAGCTGCTTCACACGGCTGCTGTGCCACGCCCAGACCTGGGGCGCGATGTAGTACAGCACGGGAATCCCTCTCTCCTTCGCCATCCGCGCGAGCCGCATGTTGAAGCCCGGGTAGTCGATCGGGATGACCAGGTCGGGAGGTGACGCATCCAGCTCGCGTCGGGTGTCACGCAGCAATCGCAGGAAGAACGGAAGGTGACGCGCGACCTCGGCGAAGCCCATCACTGCAAGGTCGTCGACGTGTGCATGCAGTACGACGCCTTCCTGTTGCATGAGCGTTCCGCCGAAGCCGTACAGCTGCGCATCCGGCCATAGCTTCCGCAGGGCACGGGCAACACCGGCGCCGTGCAGATCCCCGGACGGCTCACCCGCCGAGATCAGGATGCGGGGTGCTGCCAAGATCAGCTCAGGTGTAGCGGCCGAGGTACCAGATCATATACAGCACGAGCAGAAGCCCGAGTACCAGCTTCCACGTCTTCGGCCGGCCCTTCGGTCCCCCGAAGCCGACCCGTCGCTCACGCCGTCTCTCGATCAGTGACATGAGTTCGCATCCGTTCCACGATGTCCAGTGCGACGGCGAGTGCGCGTCGTCCGTCTGCGCCGCTCACGGCGACCGCGCCATCTCCGCGCACTGCCGTCAGGAAGCTGGCCAACTCCGCCCGCAGCGGCTCGACACCGTCACCGGCCAGCGGAATCCGCTCGACGATCTCGAGCAAACCCGCAGCGACCGGCGCCTCACCGTTGCCGGCGTCGGCCCCGGCGGCCAGGGCAGCCAGCCTCGCTCCTACATCTACCCCGGGACGCAGGCGAAGGAACTCGCCCGTACCCGCGGCCAGATCGAGGCTGATGTAGCCGCTCCGCTGGAAGAAGCGGATCTTGCGCTCGCGCTTCATCGACACACGGCTGGCCGTCAGGTTCGCAACGCCGCCGCCCTCGAACTCCAGTCGCGCGTTCGCGATGTCGGGGCTATGGGTCAGCACGGGCACGCCGACAGCGGCGAGAGACACGACCGGACGCTTCATGATGCTGAGCACGAGGTCGAGGTCGTGGATCATCAGGTCGAGCACGACGGCGACGTCGATGCCGCGCGGGTTGAACGGCGCGAGCCGATGCGATTCCACGAACAACGGATCATCGAGCCACTGCTCGCACGCACGCACGGCACCGTTGAACCGCTCGACGTGGCCGATCTGCACAACCGCCTTCGCAGCTTCGGCGGCGGCCAGGATCCGGTCTGCCGCCTCGAGTGAAGGAGCAATCGGCTTCTCGATCAGCAGGTGCACGCCGCGCGAGAGCGCCTCGAGCGCGGCACGCTCGTGTGCCTGCGTCGGGACCGCGATCACGCAGGCATCCACCTGATCGAGCAGCTCGCCCGCGTCCGCGAATGTCGGCACGTTCAGTGACGCGCCGACCTCTGCCAACCGGACGGGGTCGCTGTCGTGCACGCCGACGAGGGTACTGCCGTCCAGCTCACGGAGGATGCGCGCATGGTGAAAGCCCAGCGCGCCCACACCGATGACGCCGGTACGGACGGCACTCATACGGCGATTCCGCGCCGGCTCGTCTCGATGAAGCGGAGCATCTGCTGCACTTCGTTCGTCTGCTCCACCTCTTCGCGGATCCGCTCGACAGCCTGGGAGACATTCAGCTTGGACTGGAAGAGCAGTCGGTGAGCCTGGCGGATCGGGCGGAGCGCGCCATTCTCGAAGCCGCGGCGGCGCAGGCCGACCGTATTCAGTCCAATGATCTGCAGGGGGTGACCGGACGCTTTCACGAAGGGTGGCACGTCCTTACGGACGGCCGAGGCGCCGCCGACCATTGCGTGCGCGCCGATACGCGCGAACTGGTGGATCGCGGTCAGCCCTCCGACAATCGCCCAGTCCTCGATCTCGACGTGACCGCCCATCTGCACGGCGTTCGCGATGATCACGCGGTTGCCGATGACGCAGTCGTGCGCGACGTGCGCGTAGGCCATGATCAGGCAGTCGTCGCCGATCTCCGTACGCCCATGCGCCGCGGTACCCCGGTTCAGTGTCACACACTCCCGGATCGTCGTCCGGTTGCCGACTACGAGCGGAGCGACCTCGCCGCCGAACTTCAGGTCCTGCGGGTCGCCGCCGAGCACCGCGCCGGATGCGACGACGCACTCGTTGCCGAGGTGCACGTCGCGCTCGAGTACCACGTGCGGGCCCAGTCGCGTGCCGTCGCCGATCCGGCAGCCGGGACCGACGATGCTGTACGCACCAACCTCTACGCCTGCCCCCAGCTCCGCACTCGGATCGATCAGTGCCGTTGGATGAATGGCCACGGCCTTCTCCCTAGCGATCGACGATGCGCGCCATCATCTCGGCTTCGACAGCGAGCTTGCCGTCCACGTACCCCTCGCCGCGCATCTTGCACACGTGGCGACGCATGGACAGGACCTCGACCTCGAAGCGGATCTGGTCGCCCGGCGTGATGGGTCTCCGCCACTTCACGTTATCGAGCGACATGAAGTACACGATCTTCTCTTCCACGTCCGGGATCGAGCCCATCATCAGCAGGCCACCGACCTGCGCCATCGCCTCGATGATGAGAACGCCCGGCATGACCGGGTGACCGGGATAGTGGCCCTGGAAGAACGGCTCGTTGATCGTGACGTTCTTGATCCCGACGATGCGCCGCTCCGACTCGTACTCGATGATCCTGTCGACGAGGAGCATCGGGTAGCGGTGCGGCAGGTGCTGCATGATCCGGTTGATGTCGACGATGCCCTGCACTGCCGGACTCCGCCGGACCGATTCCGCGATGGCACGCGCCAGGTCGAGGTTACCGGCATGGCTCGGGCGATCCGCGATCACATGCGCATGCAGGCGACCGCCGAGAAGCGCGAGATCACCGATGATGTCACCGACCTTGTGGCGCACGAACTCGTCAGGCCAGCGAAGCTCGCCCTGCTCGAGACCCTGGTCGTTGAGCACGATCGCGTTCTCGAGCGTGACACCCTGCGCAAGCCCGCGCGCACGAAGCGCATCCGCCTCGTTGATGAACCCGAAGGTGCGCGCCCCACTCAGCTCCGCGCGGAACACGTCGGGCGTGACATCCCACGAGCCGAACTGACGGCGGATCAGCGGGTGATCGAACTCGATCGTCGTCGAGATGCGGAAGTGCTCCGCAGGCAGTGCCGAATAGTTCGGGCTCCCCCGCTCACCGATGGTGACCGGCGCGTTCAGCCGGATCACGCGCGGCGGGACGCCCTGCTGCTTCATGCCCGCACGCTCCAGTGTCTCCAGGAACGGCAGGAAGCTCCCGTCGAGGATCGGGATCTCGGGACCGTCGATCTCGATGGTGAGGTTGTCGATGTTGAGCGCGCTGACGGCTGCCAGCAGATGCTCGATCGTCTGCACGCGGACGTCCCCTGCGGCGAGGCTCGTTCCGCGATCGGTCGAGGCGACGTTCTCGAGGCGGGCCTGAAGCTCGGGCTTGCCGTCCAGGTCGACGCGCCGGAAGCGGATGCCCGCATTGGCGTCCGCAGGCTTGAACGTCAGGCGCGCCGGGCTGCCCGTGTGCAGTCCGACACCTTCCAGTGTGGCTTCTCCGCCGATCGTCTGCTGCTCCGGCGTCGTCATTCGCTCCCCTGTTCCTTACCGAAGATCGCGCGCTCCAGCGCGCGGATACGATCCATCAGGCGGGGAAGTCTGAAGAGTGCAGCCTGTGCGCGCAACGCCTCGCGGTGTGGGCGTGCGGGATACCCGCTGTAGGTGATGCCACCCTCGAGGTCGCCGAAGACGCCGCCCTGCGCGGCGACCGTTGCGCGATCTCCAATGGTCAGATGCCCTGCCACGCCGACCTGGCCAGCGAGGGTCACGCCCGCTCCGATCCGGGTGCTGCCCGAGATACCCACCTGCGCGATGATGATCGTGTGCGGCCCGACGCGGACGTTGTGCCCGATGTGCACCAGGTTGTCGATCTTGACGTCGTCGCCGATCTCGGTGTCGCCGATCGAGCCACGATCGATCGTCACGTTCGCGCCGATCTCGACGTCGGCACCGATCACGCACCCGCCGACCTGAGGCACCTTGCGATGCGCCGTGCCGTCCCAGGCGTAGCCGAAGCCCTCGACCCCGAGGCGTGCCCCGCTGTGCACTATGCTGCGCGCACCGATGCGCACGCCCGGATAGAGCGTCACGTGCGGATGGATGACCACGTCCTCCGCGAGCGTGCAGTTGGCGCCAACGTCGGTGAATGCGCCGATCCGCACCCGCTCGCCGATGTGCGCGCCCGACCCGACATGCGCGTATGCCCCCACCGACACGTCGGCGCCGATCGTTGCATCCGGGGCGATCAGGGCGGTCGGGTGGATACCCGGCTTCGGCTTCTCCTCCGGATACAGGCGCGGGAGGATCTGCGCCATCGCGCGCTGCGCGTTCTTCACGAGGATCGCCGGCAGCCGTCCGTCGAGGCGGTCGGCCAGCGTCGCGTCGACGAGGAGTGCGCCGGCCTTCGTCGAGGCGACCTGCGCGGCGTAGCGCGGGTGGGACAGCAGGGACAGCTCCGTCGGACCAGCACGATCGAGGGGCGCGACGCCCGTCAATTCCGGGTCGCCGCGCCCCTCCAGTCGGCCGTCCACGAGTGCTGCGATCTCGCTCGCTCTCACGGCTCCTGTCGTGTGCAGTCCGTTACTGACCGGAGCCCTGCTGGCGCAGTCGAGCCAGCACACGGTCCGTCATGTCCAGCGTGGTGTCCGCCGAGACGATTGCGTCCGTTGCCGCATCGAAGAGCATCGCGAAGCCCCCTTCCTGCCGCACCGCGCTGATCGCCTCCTCGATCCGCTGCATTACCGGAGCAAGCAGCTCATTCTGCTTCTGCGCCGCGTTCTGCTGCACCTGGGCCGCGCGCTGCTGCAGCCCCTGCGCCTTCGTCTGGAACTCCTGCTGGCGCTGCGTGCGCGCCTGCTCGGAGAGACCCGCCGGCTCCTGCCCGTACTGCACCTGGAGCGCGCGCAGGGAGTCCTCGAGTGCGCGCAGCTGCTGATCGAACGGCGCCAGCTCGGTGCGCAGCCGCTGCTGGACTTCCTGCGTGCCGGGCGCCTCCTGGAGGATCCGCTGCGTGTTGATGTAGCCAACCCGCACGGGCTGCTGCTGTGCCGCGACCGGTCCGGCCAGTGCGACGAGTGCGAGCGCGGCGAACACCGCGCCGAGATGCTTCTTCATGTGGACGTCCTCGTTTCCTCGTTTGCTCGCGTTGATCAGAAGCCCTGACCAAACTTGAAGTGCAGCTGCCAACCCGGGTTCGGCTTGTCGAAACCGTACGCGTAGTCCAGCCCGATCGGGCCGAAGGGGGTGACGAGCGTCACTCCGATACCGGCGCCGCGGGCCAGCTTCAGCACGTTGATTTCCTGCGGCTCGAAGAATACCCCACCAGCGTCGTAAAAGGTGCTGATCGAGATATTGTCGTTGAGCCGCACCGCGTATTCGGCGCTCAGGCGCAGGAACGCGTTGCCCAGCCGGTCCGCCGTGGCGAACCGCCGGTCGTCATTGTCGATCACGCCGATCGGCGTCACCTCGAGCTCGTCGTAGCCGCGCAGGTTCCGACCGAACTGGACGCCGCCCATGTAGAACTTCTCGAACGGGAAGCGGCTCACATCGCCGAAGATCGCGCCGGCCTCGGCCGTCAGCCCGAGGGTGAATCGAATCGGGTTGCTGCCGGGGGAGCCGCCACCAAGCGTCCCCACCGGGACCCAGATCGAGCTCGTGCCGATGTAGCGCTGGAACTCTCCGTCACCGCCGAGGATGCCGCCGTTCAGCTCGGCCGTGAGGTCGAGCTGTGTTCCGATGGTCGGGAACATCGGGTGATCGACCGTCGAACGCTGCAGCCCGAGCGTCACGCCGCTCTGGATGCCAGGCGGCTGCGCGAAGATCGACTCGACGTCGTCCTCGTCGAACTGCTCGTACGAGGTCCGCGAGATCGAGTAGCCGACGATGAGGCGGCTGTAGCGCGGGTCCGTCGGCATCGGCAGCCCGAACCGGATCGACGCGCCCGTGCGGCGACGCCGGCCGTCGGGCAGGCTGATGAACCGGTCGCGCGAGCTGAACACCGACAGCGAGCCGCGCACGTTGGTGTCGAACAGCTGCGGGTCCGAGTAGCTCGCCTCGAAGTTGTTCGAGTAGCTGCCGAACTCCCAGCGCAGGTGACCGCTCTTTGCCCGACCGAACAGGTTCGGCTGGTCGTAGCCCAGGAAGCCGGCCACACCGGATGCGCCGCCGAGCGCAGTGCCGAAGTTGATCGAGCCCGTCTGCTTCTCCACCACCTCGAACGTGATGTCGACGTCGCCCGTCTCCTCGTCCGGCTCGATGCGCGGCGTCGGGATCGGTGTCTCGAAGAAGCCGAGTGCACTGATGCGCCGGTAGCTCTGGATCAGCAGCTCCTCGCTGTACACGTCGCCCGGAACCAGCAGCAGCTGGTTGCGGATCACGTCCTCGTGCGTGTACGTGTTGCCTTCGATCGCGACGTTGCGGATATAGGCCGGCTGGAACTCGGTGATCTGCCACGCGACACTGACCTGCGCCGGCCTGCCCTCCGCGGGCGGCATGCGCTCGATCACCGGCTCCACCTGCGCGTACAGGTAGCCCGAGTTGTTGTAGAGCTGCTGGACGGCCCGGGTCGCCTCCTGGAACGCGACCAGGTCGAAGATCGAGTCGTCCGGAGTACTCCCGAGACCGATGATACCGAGCAGCCCGCGCGAGCGACCCAGCTCGAAGTAGCGCCGCAGGTCCTCGGACGCGAAGCGACGGTTGCCCCGCACGCTGAAGTCGGCGAGCCGGTACTGCGGGCCCTCGCTGACCCGGATGATCAGCCTGCCCTTGCCCGTCTGCTCGTCCACGACCAGCGAGTCGTTCTCCACGACAAAGTCGAGGTAGCCGCGCTGGCCGTAAAACGCGGGCAGACGCTCACGCAGGTCCTGCCGCAGCGTTTCCTCATTCAGGGTCCCCTGGCGGAACCAGAGGAAGCCCTCGGGCTTCGTGGAGAGAGCGCCGGTCAGCTCATCGTCGCTGAAGACCTCGTTCCCCTCGAACACGACTTCCGCGATCGCGACGCGGCCGCCCTCCTGCACGTCGAAGATCAGGCGCGCCTGGTCCGAGCCTTCGATCGGAACCAGCCGGTGCTCGATCCTGCGGAGCTGGATCCCGCGGTCCGCGAGCAGCGAGCGCACCATCGCCTTGGCCGCCTCGACGCGCCCCGGACTGAAGGGCACGCCCGACCGCAGCCCGACCGTGTCGCGCACGGTCGAGGCGCTCACGCTCTCGAGCCCCTCGAAGCTGATCGACGCGACGACCGGGTGCTCCTCGACCTCCAGGCGCATCGTGATCGGTGCCGCGGGATTCGCCGGGTCGCCTACGAGGAACACCTCGACGTCGGCGAACTGGCCGGTCGCCCACAGCCGGTGCATGCCGCGCTGGATCGCGAGATAATCGATCGTGTCCCCGGGAGCGACGCCGAAGTCCGAGATGATCCGGTCTTCCTCGACGCGCTCGTTGCCGGTGACCTCGATCGCGCTGACGACCACGCGCCCCTGCACCGAGTCTGCGGGCTGCTGGGCGGCGAGGGGGCTGAAGGAAGGAAGGCCCGAAACGAGAAGGGCCGCCGCCAGCGCGGCGGCCCATGCTGGGATCTGCAGCTTCAATCGATGCACGGACCCGCTCAGGTTTTCGTCGAGAGGACCCGGAACTCGAGTCCGTCGCCTGCCGTGTTCACGTCCACCTCGAGCTCCTCGCCCGAGGGGAGATCGCCGACCAGGATCTTCTCCGAGAGCGGATCCTCGACGTAGCGCTGAATCGCGCGCCGCAGCGGCCGGGCACCGAACTTCTCGTCGTAACCCTTGTCGACGAGGAAGTTGAGCGCATTCTCCGTGAGGGTCATGTGCAGCCCCTCCTCGGCCAGGCGCGTGTGCACGTCCTTCATCAGGATGTGCACGATCTCGCCAATCTGCTCCTTCGTCAGCGGGTGGAAGACGATGATGTCATCCACGCGGTTCAGGAACTCCGGGTTGAAGGCGCGCTCGATCTCGTCACGTACCCGCGTGCGCATCGTGTCGTACTGTGCCTCCGCCGTCGCGGTGTGGAAGCCGAGCGCACGACCACCCTTCGTGATGTCACGCGCGCCCAGGTTGGAGGTCATGATCAGCACGGTGTTCTTGAAGTCGATCACCCGGCCGTAGTTGTCCGTCAGCCGGCCCTCGTCGAGGACCTGCAGCAGGATGTTGAACACGTCCGGATGCGCCTTCTCGACCTCGTCGAGCAGCACCACCGAGTACGGACGACGGCGCACGGCCTTGGTCAGCGTGCCGCTGTCCTCGTAGCCCACGTATCCCGGCGGCGCACCGATCAGGCGTGACACGGAGAACTTCTCCATGTACTCGCTCATGTCGACGCGGATCAGCGCGTCGCGATCGGCGAACAGGAACTCCGCCAGTGCGCGTGCGAGCTCGGTCTTACCGACACCCGTCGGACCGCTGAAGATGAAGCTGCCGATCGGCCGGTTCGGGTCCTTGAGGCCGGCACGGCTGCGCCGGATCGCGCGGCTGATCGCCCGGATCGCTTCGTCCTGGCCGATCACCCGCTTGTGCAGCTCCTCCTCCATGTTGACGAGGCGCTCCGTCTCCGCCTGCTTCAGGCGGGACACGGGAATGCCGGTCCACCGGCTCACGATGAAGCCGACGTCCTCCTCGTCGATCGTGGGGCGGTGCGTCTTGCGCTCCTGCTCCCACTCCTCCTGCTTGCGCCGGATCTCGGCCTGCAGCTCACGCTCCTGGTCGCGCAGCTCCGCCGCCTTCTCGAAGTCCTGGTCGCGGATCGCTTCGTCCTTGCGCTCCGCCAGCGCCTCGAGCTTCTCCTGCAGATCCGCCACCTCCGGCGGCGGGACCTGCGTCGCGAGCCGCGCACGTGCGCCCGCCTCGTCGATCACGTCGATCGCCTTGTCCGGCAGGAAGCGGTCGGTGATGTAGCGCTCCGACAGCTTCGCCGCAGAGATCAGGGTCTCGTCCGGGATCACGATCTTGTGGTGATCCTCGTAGTGCTTGCGCACGCCCTTCAGGATCTCGATCGCCTCCTCGACCGTCGGCGGGTCGATGATGATCGGCTGGAAGCGGCGCTCGAGTGCGCCGTCCTTCTCGATGTACTTCCGGTACTCGTTGAGCGTGCTCGCACCGACGCACTGCAGCTCACCGCGCGCGAGTGCCGGCTTCAGCATGTTGGACGCGTCGATCGCGCCCTCGGCCGCCCCCGCACCCACGAGCGTGTGCAGCTCGTCGATGAACAGGATCACGTTCTTGTTCTGGGCGATCTCGTTCATGATCGCCTTGAGCCGCTCCTCGAACTGGCCGCGGTACTTCGTGCCTGCGATCACCGCCGCCATGTCGAGCGCGAGGACGCGGTTGTCCTTCAGGCTGTCGGGGCAGTTGCCGCTCGCGATGAGCTGTGCGAGCCCCTCGACGATGGCCGTCTTGCCGACACCAGGCTCGCCGATCAGCACCGGGTTGTTCTTCTTCCGGCGCGACAGCACCTCCATGACACGCTCGATCTCCTTCGCGCGACCGATCGTCGGGTCGAGCTTGCCCTCACGGGCGAGCTCCGTCAGGTCGCGGCAGAAGTGGTCGAGCGCGGGCGTCTTCGACTTCTTCTCACCCTTCGGCGTGCTGCTGCTGCCGCCACCGGAGCCGCTGCCACCCGTCGGCTGCGACGGGTTCACGTCGCTGCCCAGCATCTTGAGCGTCTCGGCACGCGCGTCCTCGAGGGACACGCCGAGCGAGTTCAGTACCTGCGCAGCGATGCCCTTTTCCTCGCGCAGCAGGCCGAGCAGCAGGTGCTCGGTGCCGACGTAGGAGTGGTTCAGCTCGCGGGCCTCGGCCATCGCGTACTCGAGGACCTTCTTCGCACGGGACGTATACGGCAGCTCGCCGAGCGCGATCGTAGCCTTCCCCTTGCGCACCGACTCCTCGATGCGCTCGTGGATCTGCTCGAGATCGACGTTCAGGTTCATCAGCACCGCCGCGGCCATCCCCTCGCCCTCGCGAATGAGGCCGAGCAGGATGTGTTCGGTGCCCACGTAGTCGTGCTGAAGGCGGATGGCTTCCTCGCGCGCCATCGCCAGCACCTTACGGACCCGGTCGGTGAAGTTGTAATTCATCGTCGCCTCTTCGCCGGGGCAGCCCCGGCTGATTGCTACTGCCGATTCCCGCCGGCGGCTTCACCGCCGTTCGCGAGATCGCCTTCGTCCTCGAGCGCCCTTCGTACGTATGCGGCACGATGCAGGTCCGCCTCCGCTTCCGAGAGCGGATGACCTGCGGCCTGCTCGAGATGCGCGTGCTGCGCGTAAATCATGATCTTGTTCAGCGTGTATACACGGACCCCGCGAAGGAGGTTCATACTCACGCCGAGCCGTACGCCACTCAGCAGGTTCATCACTTCCTCGAAGGAAAGTGACCGGGCGTAGCGCAGCAGGCCATAGGCCCGCCAGATCTTGTCTTCTATGACGGTCGGCGCATCGCGCAGCAACACGCTGCGCGCCTTCTCCTCGTATTGTATCACCTGACCGACGATCTTCTGCAAGTGTTCGATCAGGTCTTCCTCACTCTTGCCCAGCGTCGTCTGGTTCGAGATCTGGAAGAAGTTGCCGACCACCTCGGATCCTTCGCCGTAGAGCCCGCGGAACGTGAGCCCCAGCTGGTTGATACCCTGCAGGACCTTGGTAATCTCCTTCGTCAGGACCAGTCCCGGCAGGTGGACCAGGATCGAGGCCCGCAGCCCCGTGCCCACGTTCGTGGGACAGCTCGTCAGGTAGCCGTACTCCTGGTGGTACGCAAAGGGCAGCAGAGCGCCGAGCTCCTCGTCCAGCTCATCGAGCCGGTGATACGCAGTGGCCAGCCGCAGCCCGGAGGTGAGCACCTGCAGCCGCAGGTGGTCCTCCTCGTTGACCATGAGGCCGAGCGTGTCATTCGGTCCCAGGAACAGCCCTGCGCCCTGGACCGGCGCCGCGTCCTCCTCGCCGGCCAGCTCCCGGGAGATCAGGTGCCGCTCCAGGAGCACCCGCCGGGAGAGCGGCGAGAGGGCCGAAACGTCGAGTGCGATTCCGCCCTTGAGGGCCGTCCGCTCCGTCGCCTGCCGGATCTGCTCGAAGATCTGTCGCCGCTCGGGGTCGCGCAGCTTCGGGCTGAACGGGTGGCCTTGCAGGTTACGGGCGAGGCGCACCCGCGTGGACAGCACGATGTCGCTGCTCGGCCCGCTCGCCTCGAGCCATCCGAGGCCGAAATCCGACAGGTTCGAGAGGTCGAGCATCAGCCGGCCCGCTCCAGGTTACGGATCTGGTCGCGCAGCTGCGCCGCGCGCTCGAAGTCCTCGGCCTGCACGGCGTGGTCCAGCTTGCGCCGGAGCCCGGCCAGCCGCTGCTCCTGCTGTGCCTGCGTCGGGTCGGGCGGCAGGTAGACCTTGCCGACGTGCTGTGTTCCGCCGTGGAGACGGCGCAGCAGCCCGGACAGATGCGGCTCGAACGTGACGTAGCACTGCGGGCAGCCGAGACGACCCAGCTTCTTGAACTCGTCCAGCTTCATACCACAGAACGCGCAAGGCCCCGCAACCGTGGACTCGCCACGATTGACCCTGGCGAGGAAGTCCGTGAGCGGGAGCGGCGCGTCGTCGTGCGGTGTGTCCAGCCCCTTCGCGGCAGCACACGCCTCACACAGATGAAGCGACTTCATCTGGTTGTTCTCGATGTGCGTGAGGTGCAGCACCGCCTCGTTCTGTCCGCACTGTTCGCAGAGCATGGATTCCCTACAGCGACGAATCGTTGCTTCGAAGGTGACCCTCCTTGAGCAGGAGGATCCGGTCTGTCTGCTCGGCCAGCTCCCGGTTGTGCGTGGCCAGGACCAGCGCAACCCCGGTCTCGCGGCGCAGCTCGAAGAACAGCGCGTGGAGCTGCTCGCTCGTGTGCGTGTCCAGGTTTCCGCTTGGCTCGTCCGCGATGAGTACCGCCGGCTCGTTTGCAAGTGCCCGGGCCACCGCGACCCGCTGCTGCTCACCGCCGCTCAGCTGCGAGGAGCGATGCGACGTCCGTTCCGCCAGCCCCACGGCTCGGAGCAGCTCGTGCGCGCGTTCCGCCGCCTCACGCTCCGGGACTCCCGCAATCAACTGCGGCATCATCACGTTTTCCAGTGCTGTAAACTCGCGCAGCAGGTGATGGAACTGGAAGACGAAGCCGATGGACCGGTTCCGCACGGCGGCGAGCTCCCGGTCATCCAGCTCGTCGACCGCCCTCCCCTCGATCAGGACGGTGCCTGCAGTCGGGCGGTCGAGGCAACCGAGCAGGTGGAGCAGCGTCGATTTGCCCGCCCCCGAGGCACCGACGATCGCGACGGCCTCACCCGCCGAGACCTCGATGTCTACCCCGTCGAGAATGACGAGTTCGCTGCCATCCTCTTCCGTGTAACGCTTTACCAGGCCGCGACCTGCGAGAACGACGCGCCCCGCGTGCCGGTCAGTCATGGCGGATCGCGTCCACCGGCTGGAGCCGTGAGGCTGTCCGGGCCGGGTAGATGGTCGCGAGCAGCGCGATCGCAACGCTCGCGACGAGGATCAGCACGACATCGAGCGGGTCCAGCGCGACTGGCAGCCGATCGATGAAGTAGACGTCACCGGGCAGCTCGATGAACTGGTAGCGGTCGAGCAGCCACACGAGGAGAAACCCGCCGATCGAGCCGAGCACCGTGCCGATGAGACCGATGGCCAGGCCCTGCAGGAGGAAGATGCGCAGTACGGCGCCGTCGGTGAGCCCCATCGACTTGAGGATCCCGATCTCGCGCGTCTTGTCCGTGACCACCATGATCAGCGTGCTCACGATGTTGAACGCAGCGACCACGACGATCAGGAACAGGATGACGGCCATCGCGAGCTTCTCCAGCTTGAGCGCCGAGAAGAGCGAGGCGTTCAGCGTCATCCAGTTGTCCGTGTAGTACGGGAAGCCGAGGCTCGTGAACAGTGCCCCCGCCACCTCCTCGGCCTGCCACGGGTCCTCGATGTTCACGGCGATGCCCGAGACCGTCGTCGAGTCGAAGTCGAGCAGCTCCTGAACCGGCGCCATCTCGGCGTACATGAAGTTCAGGTCGTACTCGTACATCCCCGTCTGGAAGACGCCGGTGACCTCGAAGTTGGCGAGCTCTGGCATAAGCTCGCCGAGCGGGCCCGTCTTGATGTTCTCGAAGGACCCGACGGTCACGGTGTCACCGGGGAGCACGCCGAGCCGCTGCGCGAGGCGGCTGCCGACCAGGACGCCGGGGTAGCCGCTCTGCGTCGGGCCGAGCGCGTAGGTGCCGTCACGGATTCCGCGCTCGATGTCGGTGAGCGGGACGGGCGCGAGTCCGGGCTTGATGCCGTAGAGCGAGCCGGGCGTCGCAGTCTGGCCGAGCACCCCGACCTGCGCGAGCACGAACGGCTCGGCGCTCACGACACCCTCGGTGGCCAGCACCTCGTCCAGCACGTCCTCCCAGCCGCGCAGCCGGAAGCCCTGGCCCTGCTCGAAGACGTAGACGTGGGGGTTGCTGCCCAGGATCTTCTGCTGCAGGTCCCGCTGCAGCCCGGTCATCACGGCGATGACGCAGATCAGCGCCATGACGCCGAGCGACACGCCGCCGACGGCGATGAGCGTGATGAGGGAAACGAAGCGGCCCTTGCGACGGCTCGCCAGGTAGCGCCGGGCGACGTACCACTCGAGGTTGCGCACGTTCGTCTATTCCGGCCGCATCGTCGGGAAGAGGATCACGTCGCGGATCGACGGCTGGTCCGTGAGCAGCATCGTCAGCCGGTCGATGCCGATGCCGACGCCGCCGGTCGGCGGCATGCCGTACTCGAGCGCGCGCAGGTAGTCCTCGTCGAGCTGCTGGGCCTCCTCGTCGCCGCGGGCCCGCAGCGCCACCTGCGCCTCGAACCGCTCGCGCTGATCGAACGGGTCGTTCAGCTCGCTGAACGCGTTTGCAATCTCCCGGCCGGCGATCATCAGCTCGAAGCGCTCGACCAGCTGCGGGTCACCCCGCTTCGGCTTTGCCAGCGGTGACAGCTCGCGCGGGTAGTCGGTGATGAACACGGGATCATGCAGGTGCTCCTCGACGAGCTCGCCGAACAGCTCGTCGAGCAGCTTGCCCCGCCCCATCGTCTCCACGTCCTCGACACCGAGCGAGCGCGCCTTCGCCGCGAGATCGTCGTCCGACATCGTCGTCGCGTCGAGACCGCCGTACACCTGCAGCGCCTCGAGGAACGGCAGGCGGCGGTACGGCGGCGTGAAATCGATCGTGTGACCCTGGAACGAAATGGACCGCGTGCCGTGCAGCGCGTCGACGACTGTGACCAGCATCTGCTCGACCAGGTCCATCATGTCGCCGTAGTCGGCGAACGCCTGGTACAGCTCGAGCATGGTGAACTCGGGGTTGTGCGTGCGGTCGATCCCCTCGTTCCGGAAGTCCTTGCCGATCTCGTACACCCGCTCGAATCCGCCGACGATCAGGCGCTTCAGGTACAGCTCGTCCGCGATGCGCAGGTAGAGCGGCATGTCGAGCGCGTTGTGATGCGTCGTGAATGGACGCGCGGACGCACCACCGTACAGCGGCTGGAGGATCGGCGTCTCGACTTCGATGAATCCGCGCTCGTCGAGGAAGCGGCGGATCGTCGTGACGATGCGCGCGCGCAGCACGAATACGCGCCGCACCTCCGGGTGTACGGCCAGGTCGGCGTAGCGCTGGCGGTAGCGCTGCTCGATGTCGGCGAACCCGTGATGGACGCGGCGCTCACCCGTCTCGGGGTCCACCTCTTCCTTGCCGAACGGCAGCGGCCGGACCGACTTGGCGAGCAGCTCGAAGTCGCTCACCTTCACCGTCACCTCGCCCATGCGCGTCCGGAAGACGCGCCCCTCGACACCAACCCAGTCGCCGATGTCGAAGAGGTCGAGAAGGGCGAAGCGGTCGCCCAGGTCCCTGCTGCGGAAGTAGAGCTGGATGCGACCCTCGCGGTCCGCGAGGTCCGCGAACAGCGTCTTGCCGTGCGAGCGCAGCGAGACCAGCCGTCCGCCCAGGCGGACCGGGCCGCTCTCCCCGGACTCGTCCAGCTGCCCGCCCGTCTCGGCAGTCTCGAACATCGAGCGGGCCGCTGTTGTGCTGTGGGTAACGTCGTAGCGGTAGGCGTATGGCTCGACGCCGGCTTCACGCAGGGCCTCGAGCTTCTGCAACCGGTCAGCGACGACGCGCCCTGCCTCCTCCACCATCGATACTCGTCTCCCTACGCCGCGCCGGCGCCATACTGCTTCAGATACGCCGTGATGAATGGCTCGAGGTCACCGTCCATCACCCGCTGCACGTCGCCGATCTTCAGCTCGGTGCGGTGATCCGTGACCTGCGTATACGGCTGGAACACGTACGACCGGATCTGGTTGCCCCAGGCGATGTCGGTCTTCGTGTCCTCCAGCTTGCGCTTCTCCTCCTCACGCTTCTCCAGCTCCCGCTCGTACAGCGCGGCGCGCAGCATCTTCATCGCCGTCGCCTTGTTCTGGAACTGGCTGCGCTCGTTCTGACACGCGACCACGATCCCGGTCGGGATATGCGTGATGCGCACCGCCGAGCTCGTCTTGTTGACGTGCTGACCACCGGCACCCGACGCGCGGTACACGTCGATCCGCAGGTCGCCCTCGTCGATGTCGATCTCGATGTTGTCGTCGACGACCGGGTACACGAAGACGCTCGCGAAGGAGGTGTGGCGTCGGCTCTGCGCGTCGAACGGCGAGATGCGCACCAGCCGGTGCACGCCCTTCTCCGCCTTCAGGTACCCGTACGCATACTCCCCGCGGATCTCGAGCGTGGCGCTCTTGATGCCGGCCTCTTCACCCGGCTGGAGATCGAGCACCTCGACCTTGAAGCCGTTGTGTTCCGCCCAGCGCGTGTACATGCGCATGAGCATCTCGGCCCAGTCCTGTGACTCCGTGCCACCGGCACCCGGGTGGATCGTGACGATCGCGTCGCGCGCGTCGTCGGGGCCGCGCAGCATCGCGCGCAGCTCCAGCCGGTCGATGTCTTCCTCGAGCCGCGCAACCTCGGTCTCCCACTCCGCCGCGAGGTCGGGGTCCGGCTCCAGCTCGAGCAGCTCACCCAGCTCGGCGAGCTCGTCGATCTTCCTCCGCAGCGCGTCGTACGGCTCGACCCAGGCCTTCAGTTCGTTCGCCTCGGCGATCACGTCGCGCGCCACATTCTGGTCGTCCCAGAATCCGGGCTGCGACATGCGCGCGTCCAGCTCTGCTATACGCTCGCGCCGGGGTTCGACGTCAAAGATAGCCTCCGAGCGCCGCTACGCGCTCTCGTGCCGCCTCGAGCTGCTCCATCGTGGCTGTGGACATGACACGCTCTCCTGGTAACAAGCCGGGGCCGCCCAACCGAATGGACGGCCCCGCGGAATCCTGAAAATTAATGGCTTCCCTCGTACCCTGCAACCGAGAACCGCCTCAGAAAACCGGCTGCCCTCCTGCCAGGATGTCGTTCAACGCCTGGCGGAAGTACGGCGTCGATTTGGCCGTCTCCTGGCCGACCTGCGCGACGTACTCGTCCCAGCTCTTCATGATCTCGTCGCGGAACTCGCTCCGCAGCGTGCCGGCCGCGAGCGCCTGCTCGCGCCGCTCCGGATGATACGCGACGATGTCGCTGACGAGCGCCCGTGCGATGCGCTGCGCGCGCGCATTCGGATCGCGCGACCCGAACACCGGGCGCTGTGGGGCGGTCCCCGCCGGGGCGCCTGCACCTGCGGGGGTACCCTGCTGGCCGGGGAACCCCTGCGCCGCTCCGCTCCCGTGCGGGGCACCGGTGCGCTCGGCCGACGCGTGCTCCTGGCGCGGGGGCGACCCGCCGGGAGTCCCTGCACCGGCGGGTGCGGTTGCGGACGGCTGACCGCCGTGCCCAGCCGAGGCACCCGGGGCGGATGTCCCCGCGATCTGGAAGGTCCCGCCGCAGCGCGCGCAGCGCGCGCGGATGCCACGAGGCGGGACCCGCGCCGGATCAACGCGGAAGAGGGTCTGGCAGTGTGGACAGCGGATGTTCATGAGTCCGTCGTTGCCTCCAGCTCATCCCTGTCTTCGCCGGGGCGGCCAAACTGGCCCGGAGTGTCCGAGTCGGAGCGACGGTCTACGGCGTAGACCGAGCCCGACTGCTTCTTGGCGAAGGCCTTCATTTCGGTCGCGAGCTCGCTGACCCGCGCGGTGTGCGTGAACGTACGGATCTCGTTCGTCACGACGCCGATCGACAATGTCATCAGCGGAACCCACAGTATGTTGCCACGTCGGTCGCGTCCGAGGAAGTACCCCGCCTCGCGATCGGCCTCCGTGTACTGGTACGGGATCAGCTCGTCGAAGAGCGCGATCACCTCCTCGCAGCATACCTTCATCTTGCCGAGCGAGACGTTGAAGATGAAGTCGTCTCCGCCGATGTGCCCGATGAACCCGTCCGGCTCGTACGCCTTCACGATGTCGCGCAGAATCCGCGCGAGCATGCGGATGACGCGGTCGCCCTCGTTGTAACCGTAGCGGTCGTTGTACTCCTTGAAGTGGTCGAGGTCCGCGTAGCAGACCGCGAACTTCTGCCCGCTGCGCATCCGCTCGGCGATGTCGCGCTCGATCTGTGCAGTACCCGGTAGCCGTGTACCGGGGTGCACGCTGACGTCGCGGTGCGCACGATGCAGCATCATGCGCAGGCGAAGCTGCTTCTCCTGCGCGTCCATCGTGTCCGTGAGCACCTCGTCCGCACCCGCCTCGAACGCCTCCCAGACTCGCTCTCGCTGCGTGGACGGGACCACCATCACGACCGGCACGATGGCACTGAACGTGTCGGCCTTGAGCGCGCGCACCAGCCCGACCGTGTCGACCTCGGCGTCGCCATCCACGAGGATGCCGACCGGGAAGGCACGGTTGACCAGCGCGATCACATCGGCGCCATTGGGAATCTCGAGCAGATCGAGGTCCTGCGCGCGGACGAACTCGGTGACCGCGGGGGGCGCCGCAAGCCGTCGCGGCGAGTGATAGACGAGGACCTTTCGCGAGCTCAATTCAGCCTGGAAGAGAGGCAATTCCACCGTGGTCGGAGCCGCGGCAAGCTACTTTCGGCACCGAACTGTGTCAAACACGCAAGCGCTTGCAACCGGAGGGTACGAACGCCTCTGCGGGCGTCATTTCCGACGCCCGCGCCCACCCTTCGGCCGGCCTCCGGTCCCCCCTGGTCCGCGGCGTCCGCCGCCGCCCTTCCGGCCGGCCCCATGCCCCTGCCGGCGCGGGCCGCTCCGCGGTCGGGTTGCGCCGCCTCTGGTGCTGCCCGCGCGTCGCGTGCTTTCGCCGACGGGCGCACCCTCGCGCTCGAGTACCACGAAGTCGATCCGGCGCGCGGTGCGATCCACACTTGCCACCTGCACCCGCACCCGGTCGCCAAGCCGGAACGTGCGACCCGTATTCTGGCCGATCAGGGCGTAGGCATCTTCGTGAAACGCGTAGTAGTCGTCCGCCATGCTGCCGACGTGCACCAGGCCATCCACGAACACCTCGTCGAGTAGCACGAAGAAGCCGAACGCCCGTACGTCGCTGATCGTACCCTCGAAGTCATCGCCGAGGTGCCGCTCCATGTACTGCACCTTCTTCAGCTCGATACTGTCGCGCTCCGCGGCTTCCGCGATGCGTTCGCGCTCGCTGCTCAGCTTCGCGATCGGCTCGATCTGCTCCGCCGTGAGCACCCCGGCGTCGTCACCCAGGAACCGGCTCGCGCAGATGCGGTGCAGCAGCAGGTCGGGGTAGCGCCGGATGGGAGACGTGAAGTGCGTATAGTACGGAGCGGCGAGGCCGAAGTGGCCATGGTTCTCCTCGCTGTAGCGCGCCTGTCGCATCGAGCGGAGCACCACGGTCGAGAGCAGCTTCTCCTCCGGTCGGCCCTTGACCTGCTCGATCAGTTTCTGGAGCTGCTTCGGCGTCGGGCTGCCGCGCCCTTGTAGCCGCAGGCCGAACCCGCCGACGAACTCGCGCAGCTGCTCGATGCGCGCCGTGTCCGGCGGCTCGTGGATGCGGTACGGGATCGGCAGCTTCCTGCGCGCTGCGTCCCGTGCGATCGTCTCGTTCGCCAGCAGCATGTAGTCCTCGATGAGCCGGTGTGATTCGAGCCGCAGCACCCGTTGGATGTCTGCGGGCTCGCCGCTCTCCTCGAGGACGACGCGCGCTTCGGGCAGGTCGAAGTCGATGCTGCCGCGCGCTTCCCGCGCGGTCCGCAGCGTGAGGCTCAGTGTATGCAGCCGACGCAGCGCGAGGTCCGTCTCCGGGTCGATCGTGCGGACGCCGTCCAGCACCTCCTGCGCCTCGTCGTACGACAGTTTGTGCCGACTGCGGATCACGCTCCGTACGAGGCGGTGGCTGCGGACGGAACCCTCCGGATCGATCCGCAGCAGCAGCGACATCGCTAGCCGGTCCACATCCGGGAGCAGCGAGCAGAGGTCGCTCGACAGCTCGTGGGGCAGCATCGGGATCACCCGGTCGACGAGGTACACGCTCGTGCCCCGGTTCAGCGCCTCCGCATCGATCGGCGAGCCAGGCCGCACGTAGAAGGAGACATCGGCGATGTGAACGCCGACCTCCAGCGTGCCATCCTCCAGGGCGAGGATGGAAAGTGCGTCGTCGTGGTCGCGGGCGTCGGCCGGGTCGATCGTGAAGACCAGCCGGTCACGGAGATCGGTACGACCCTCGAGGTCCTCCGGGCGGATACCGCGGTCACGGATCGCCTTCGCCTCCGCCAGCACGTCGTCGGGGAAGTCGATCGGCAGCTCGTGCCCGTGAATGATCGCGAGGACGTCGTTGCCCGGGGCATCCACAGGGCCGATCACTTCCTCGACGACACCGGCAGGGCCGCGGTACGAGCTGCCCCAGTCCGTGATCGAGACGACCACGATGTCCCCCGGCTTCGCATCCCGTGTGCTGCCGGCGGCGACGTAGACGTCGCGCGACAGCTTCTTGTCATTCGGCACAACGAAGCCGAAGAGCTCCGGGCGATCCGCGGGACCTGCCGGATGGAAGACCCCTACGACCCGTTCCCGCGACCGCTCCAGGACGCGGATGATCGTGCCTTCGACGCGCTCACCGCGCCGCCGCCGCTCGATGCGTGCAATGACCTTGTCGCCGTCGACCGCCGACTCGATCGCGTTCGGCGGGATGAAGATGTCGTCCCCGCCCTCGTCCGGCTCGACGAACCCCGCGCCGCTTCGGATGCTCCGGAACCGACCGACGACAAGGTTGATCCGGGTCGGCGCTGCATACCTCTGCCGCCGCACGCGGTATAGCAGCCCCTCATCCTCCATGCGCTGCAGCAGCGTCCGGAACTCAGCGTAGTCGCCGGGCGAGACGCCAAGCGCACGCGCAAGCTCCTTCGTCTTGAGCGGGCGTCCCGCCTCGGTCCGGAGATACTCGACGATCTGTTGTGGGTTGAGCGGCACGATTGGTCTCCCGGCATCAGTGTGACCGTCCCGGTGGCAAGGATCACACCCGCCAGACCGCGCGCGGCCGGGCGCCGGGCGCGACCGCGTCGATCGGGTGAGCGGGTGGCTAATCGAGCGGTTTTGCCTCGTCGATCAGCATGATCGGGATGTCGTCGCGCACTTCGTACACCAGGCGGCAGGCATGACAGACGAGCTCGTTCTGCTCAGCCCGGTACTCGAGGTCACCCTTGCACTTCGGGCAGACCAGGATCTCGAGCAGCTGCGGATCCAGCATGTGCGTGACTCCCATGTTCAATGACCGTCCGCGTCCTCGCGCGGGACCGGATACCCGAGATACTGCAGCGTGCCGACCTTCCTGCGCCAGTTCGCCAGCGGCTTGACCCAGAGGTCGAGGTACACGCGCTGCCCGAGGAACGCCTCGATCTTCTCCCGCGCCCGCGCTCCCAGGCGCTTGATGCGCGCACCGCCTCGCCCGATCAGGATCTGCTTCTGACTCTCCCGCTCGACGTAGATCGTCGCACGGATGTAGATCGGGTCCGCCGCCTCACGGTATTCCTCGATACGCACCGCGGTCGAGTACGGCACCTCCTGCTCGTACTCCTCGAAGATCGTCTCGCGGATCAGCTCCGTCACGAAGAACCGGACGGACTGCACCGCCAGCTCGTCTTCCGGATAGAGAAACGGACTGACGGGGAGGCGTGCCTCCAGCGCGCCGAGGAGCTCGGCGACACCCTGCCCCGTCGAAGCCGACAGCCGATGAGGCTCCAGCCCGAGCTCCGCCCGGCTCCATGCTTCGAGTGCGGCGATGTCCTCCTCGGAGCCCGCGTCCGTCTTGTTCACCGCCACGATCAGGGCGTCCCGCCGTGCACGCAGCGCGTCGAGTGCCTCCGCGTCCGGGAGCTCGTCCGGTCGCGTGGCGTCGAGCAGCAGCAGCACGACGTCGGCATCCGCCAGCGCTTCGAGCGCCCAGGCCCGCATCGCACGCTGAAGCGCGTACTTCGGCTCGAGCAGTCCCGGCGTATCGACGAACACGAGTTGCGCGTGTTCCGTCGTGAGGATACCCGTCACACGCTCGCGCGTCGTCTGCGCGCGCGGTGTGACGATGCTCAGCTTCTCGCCCAGGAACGAGTTGAGCAGCGTCGACTTTCCGACGTTCGGTCTGCCGACGAGGGCGACATGCCCGGCGCGCGTTACGATTTCCATCGCGCGGAATGTAGAGGCCCCTGCGGATCGCGATCAATGCGCGGTACGATCCGCACCGGCGCCATCGTGGATCAGCGCCAGAAACAGCTTTCTGCGCGCGACTGGAAGTGGTTGCCAGAGCGTAACTTGACTGACCTCACCTGACAGGCGGAAACGCGTACGACGCAATGGCCATCGACGACTGCACAGCTCTGCTGCGCTGCCCCGTGTGCGGGGCCGACATGGAGCACGACGCACACTCGTTACGGTGCGACAGGCGCCACACATTCGACATCGCACGCCAGGGCTACGTCGACCTTCTGCCCGCTGGGCACGGCCGACACACGATCGAGGGAGACACCCGGGAGATGATCGACGCGCGCGCACGCGTGCTCGAGGCCGCGCTGTTCGAGCCGCTTGCGGCGTGTGTCGCGGCAATCGCGTCGGCCAGCCTGGGGCGGACCGCCGCACTGCGTGCCTCGACCGGGGACGCAGACACCACGTCGGTAATTCTCGACTGCGGGTGCGGCACCGGCTACTACCTGGGCAGGATCGCGGACCACGCCGCGAATGCAGCGTCGCGCCTCTGCCTGCTCGGCACCGACATCTCAACGGCAGCACTTCGCAGGGCCGCCCGCGCAGTACCGCGCGGCACGTTCTTCCGCAACGACATCGGCCACCGGATCACGGTCGCGGATCGTGTCGTCGACCTGATCGTCAACATCTTTGCGCCCCGCAGCGCCAACGAGTTTCAACGCGTCCTGCACCCGCACGGAGCGCTGCTCATCGTCATACCCGGCGCTGACCACTTGACCCAGCTCCGAACGAGCCTTCCGCTCCTCGCGATCGACCCCGACAAGGCGGACCGCCTGATGGAAGCGTTGCATCCACGATTCGAGCTCGTCGACACAGCGACGGTCCGGTACGAGCGCAACCTCGATGATACACAGCTCGTCGACCTGCTTCGCATGGGGCCGAGTGCACGGCACCTGGAGGACGGTGCATGGCAGGAGGCACGGCGCCTGGCGCCCATCGACGTGACCTTCGACTTCCTCGTACTCGAGCTGCGGCACGCACGATGAGATATCACCGCTGACAGTGGTGCGACAGCGCGCGGTCACCGAGCGTTGCTGTCGTGCGCTCGGAGTGTGCGGTGGGGCATAGGCATGCGAAAACGCCCGATCAGCGGATGCTGGTCGGGCGTTTCGGGTAGAAGAGGCCGGCGACGACGTACTCTCCCACACCGTCTCCGGTGCAGTACCATCCGCGCTGCGAGGCTTAACTTCCGTGTTCGGGATGGGAACGGGTGTGTCCC